>Ga0208753_100089_pt1 | contig 44012 bp, 41 predicted proteins | sample LakWasMet37_LOW7_2_FD_183877 | JGI IMG/M metagenome (GOLD analysis project Ga0208753, IMG submission 183877) | Freshwater sediment methanotrophic microbial communities from Lake Washington under simulated oxygen tension - Sediment Metagenome... | ecosystem: Environmental > Aquatic > Freshwater >... | reverse complement strand
TGGCGGCATTGTTCTACACGCAAAATGACAAGCTGAAACTACAACGCGGCGATGAAGTTATCGTACCCGCCGTGTCGTGGAGTACGACCTATTACCCGCTGTATCAATACGGCCTGAAGATCAAGTTCGTCGACATCGATTTGCATACCCTGAACTACGATCTCGACCAGCTGGAGCAAGCCGTCACGGACAAGACCCGCGCGATCATGGCGGTGAATCTGCTAGGCAATCCGAATGATTTCGGACGTATCCAACAGATCATCGGCAAGCGCGATATTGTTTTGATCGAAGACAACTGCGAATCCATGGGCGCCACGTATCAAGGCAAGCAAGCCGGAACCTTCGGCGTGATGGGCAGCTTCAGTTCTTTTTTCAGCCATCACATCTCCACCATGGAAGGGGGGCTGATCGTCACCGACGATGAAGAACTCTACCAAATTCTGTTGTCGCTCCGTGCCCATGGCTGGACGCGCAACCTGCCTAAACACAACCTCGTCTGTAGCGACAAGAGCGATGATCCATTCAAAGAGTCGTTCCGTTTCGTACTGCCCGGCTACAATGTCCGCCCGCTGGAATTGGAAGGCGCATTGGGTGTCGAGCAGCTGAAGCGATTGCCGAAGATGATCGAGGCGCGCCGCAAGAATGGCAAGTTGCTGCAAGCGGCGTTAGGCAATCATCCCGAAATTATCATTCAGCGGGAGATCGGCGAGAGCAGTTGGTTCGGCTTCAGCTTGGTGATCCGTCCCGGCAGCCAACTCACACGCAAAGCATTGGTGGAGAAACTGAATGCGCTGGGCTTCGAGTGCCGCCCTATCGTGGCAGGCAACTTTGCCAACAACGAAGTAGTGAAATATTTCGACTCGGAAGTGCATGGCACGTTGAAAAACGCAGAGCACATTGATCAGAACGGGCTGTTTGTCGGCAATCATCATTACCCGATACCTGAAGCCTTTGCGGCGCTTGCCAAATTGTAAGGAGAGGGTTAATGAAAGCAGTTATTCTTGCGGGTGGATTGGGGACGCGAATCAGCGAAGAGACATCTGTTCGACCCAAGCCGATGATTGAAATCGGCGGGCGTCCGGTTCTTTGGCATATCATGAAAATTTATTCCGCACACGGCATCAATGAATTCGTGGTGTGCTGCGGCTATAAGGGCTATATCATCAAGGAATACTTCGCCAATTATTTTCTGCACATGTCCGACGTGACATTTGATATGCAAGGCAACAGGATGGAGGTGCATCAACGCAATGCTGAGCCATGGCGCGTAACACTGGTAGATACCGGGGAAGAAACCATGACCGGTGGCCGCATTAAGCGTGTTGCCGACTATGTAGAAGGCGAAGTTTTTTGTTGTACTTATGGCGATGGCATTGGCGATGTGAATATCACCGCGCTGATTGAATTTCATAAACAACACGGCAAACTGGCTACTTTGACGGCAACGCAACCACCCGGACGATTTGGTGCGCTTAACTTGAACGGGAGCAGTGTAATTGGCTTTCAGGAAAAGCCGCAGGGAGATGGTAATTGGGTTAACGGCGGTTTCTTTGTACTCTCGCCTGAGATATTCGATTACATTAAAGACGATCATACGGTTTGGGAGCACGAACCTATGGAACAGCTTGCCAGGGAAGGGCAAATGGTTGCCCATTTCCATTCCGGTTTTTGGCAGCCTATGGATACCTTGCGAGATAAAAACCATCTTGAAGCGTTATGGGCAAGCGGAAAGGCGCCGTGGAAAATATGGTAAATACATGCTTCTGGGTCGATAAAGTAGTATTGCTAACCGGACATACCGGCTTCAAAGGCAGCTGGCTTTCCTTGTGGCTGCAATCCATGGGTGCGCAGGTGGTGGGTTATGCGCTGGCAGCGCCTACGAATCCCAGTTTATTTGATGCCGCTAATGTTGCTGAAGGCATGGTTAGCATCGAGTCGGATATACGCGATTTTGCGGCGCTTTTAGCCGTGTTTGAAAAATACCAACCCGAGATTGTCATACATATGGCGGCTCAGCCTTTGGTGCGCTACTCCTACGCCAATCCGATAGAAACCTATTCCACCAATGTAATGGGTACCGTGCATTTGTTGGAAGCGTCAAGACTGACGAGCAGTGTGCGGGCAATCGTCAATGTCACCAGCGACAAGTGCTATGAAAACCGGGAATGGGCATGGGGCTATCGGGAAAACGAACCGATGGGCGGCTATGATCCTTACAGTAACAGCAAGGGCTGTGCTGAGCTGGTGGCGTCCGCCTACCGAAGCTCCTATTTCAACCCCGGCAATTTTACAGATCATGGCGTGGCACTCGCCTCGGCCAGAGCGGGCAATGTGATCGGAGGCGGCGATTGGGCAGATGACCGGCTCATACCGGACATTGTGCGTGCCATCATGCAAGGCAAACCGGTGAATATCCGCAACCCGCATGCCATACGTCCTTGGCAACATGTACTGGAGCCGTTGTCCGGTTATTTATTGCTGGCACAAAAGCTTTATGAAGAAGGTGCGGCCTATGCAGAGGGTTGGAACTTCGGTCCGAACAATGAAGATGCCAAGTCTGTGCAATGGATAGTGGAAAGTCTGACCAAATTGTGGGGCGAGGACGCGAGCTGGGCGTTGGATGAGGGCGATCATCCGCACGAGGCGCATTATCTGAAACTGGATTGCTCCAAGGCAAAAGCGCAGTTGGACTGGCATCCAAGATGGTGTCTCGAAGACGCATTAAGTGCGATTATCGATTGGCATCGGGCATATCGGGACGGGAAAGACATGCATGAGCTGACGTTACGTCAGATTCGGGCATATGACAATGGTTTTTAAAAACAATAAGCGGGAATTTGAAGTGGGCAAGGTAGAGTTGAAACAACAGATATTCGATCTGGTTGAGCGTTACAGTGAGCTGCATTTCGCGGAGCAGTCATTTCAGGCCGGCACCAGCGTCATCCCTCCCTCCGGCAAAGTGCTTGGAGCCAGCGAACTGAAAAACATGGTTGATGCCTCCCTGGATGGCTGGCTCACCACCGGACGTTTCAACAAGGCATTTGAACAGCGCTTTGCCGAGTTTGTCGGTGTGCCTTACGCACTGACCACCACTTCAGGTTCTGCGGCCAACCTGCTGGCGGTTACCGCGCTGACTTCGTACAAACTGGGCGATCGCGCTTTAAAGCCGGGTGATGAAGTGATTACGGTTGCGGCAGGTTTTCCCACCACCGTTAATCCCATTTTGCAGAACGGCATGGTGCCGGTATTTGTCGATGTCGATATTCCTACCTACAACATTGACCCGCAAAAAATTGAAGCGGCGGTTACCGAGCGCACTCGCGCCATCATGATTGCCCACACTTTGGGCAATCCATATGATCTGGATGCAGTAATGGCTATCGCGCAAAAACACAAGCTGTGGGTGATTGAAGATTGCTGCGACGCGCTAGGCTCACTCTACAAGGGCCAACATGTCGGTACCTTCGGGCATATTGCCACATGCAGTTTTTACCCTGCCCACCACATCACCATGGGTGAAGGCGGCATCGTTTTTACCAAAGATCGCAAACTGCGCAAAATCATTGAATCCTTCCGCGATTGGGGGCGTGATTGCTACTGCGCGCCCGGTTGCGACGACACCTGCCGCAAACGTTTTGGCTGGCAACTCGGAACCCTGCCCAAGGGATACGATCACAAATATACCTATTCGCATTTGGGCTATAACCTCAACATCAGTGACATGCAGGCCGCTTGCGCCCTGGCGCAAATGGATCGCTTGCCGGAATTTATAGCTGCACGTAAACGCAATTTCGCCTTCCTTAAAGCGCGGTTGAAATCCTGCGAAGAGCTCCTGATTCTTCCCGAGGCAACTGTGGATAGTGAGCCATCCTGGTTTGGATTCCCCCTTACCATAAGGGAATCAGCGGATATCGAGCGGGTCGAGCTGCTGAAATATCTGGATCAATACAAAATAGGCACGCGCCTCTTGTTTGCCGGTAACCTCACGCGCCAGCCTTATTTCAAAGATAGAATATATCGAGTCAGTGGCGAACTTACTAACACCGATGACATTATGAACAATACCTTCTGGATAGGTGTTTACCCCGGCCTGAATGAAGAAATGTTGAATTTTGTGGTAGAAAAGATCGAAGCGTTCCTTGGCGTTAGTTTATAAAATCACGAGAATATAGGATTCGCATTGAAAGCCTCTGACGCACTCGCCAAAATTCTGATAAGCCATCGAGTTCAAACCTGTTTCGAGCTCGTGGGCGGAATGATCACCCACCTGCTTGACAGCTTCGCTGAATCGGGGCAATTCAACATCGTCTCAATGCACCATGAGCAATCTGCGGCGTTCGCTGCGGAAGGCGTGGCAAGGCATACCAAAGGAAAAACGATTGCGCTGGCCATGGGAACCAGCGGTCCGGGTGCAACCAATTTGGTAACCGGTATCGGAAGTTGCTGGTTCGATTCCGTACCCTGTTTATTCATCACCGGGCAAGTCAATACCCGTGAACTCAAAGGTAATCAGGCTATCAGGCAGCAAGGTTTTCAAGAGCTGGATATTGTTGAAGTAGTGCATTCTTTGACTAAATATGCTGTGAGGATAGATCGTCCCGAAGATCTTTTGCCCGAATTACACAAAGCTTTGACGGCTTCTCTTAGCGGACGCCAAGGCCCGGTGTTACTGGATATCCCCAACGATGTCCAACGAGCCGAGATTCCTGATGCATTGGTTGAAAAATGGCTGAATGTTCCGCTGGAAATCAACGCCGGGCCGGCAATAGGCTTGAGCGTTCTGAAGAACTTGGAGAGGCTATGTAAGGATGCGCAGCGTCCGTTGATTTGCATCGGCGGCGGTGCGCGCTGGGCGGGCTCGATGGACGAGTGGCTGTTGGCGGCAGATGCCCTGGGCATCCCGTATGTATCTACACTCATGGGTCATGAGCGGGTGATCGCATGTAATAATTACTTCAACATGATCGGCAGTTATGGCAATCGTGAGGCTAATTGGGCGGTACAAAACTGTGATTTATTGATCGTAGCGGGAGCGCGCCTAGATGTCCGGCAAACGGGTTCCGATGTGGAAGACTTTGCCCGTAATGCGCGTATCGTTCAGATAGATATTGATCCTTCTCAATTGGATAATCGAGTTCAGGCTGACCTGAGCATCTGCGCAACGGCGGAAAGTTTTTTCAAAGCATTTCCTCTCCGAGCGGTCGCATTTCCAAGTCTGGACAAGAACTGGTTGGCTGAACTGTCAAAACAACGTGACCGGGCTGAACTTAATGAATATGCGGACTGGGAAATCAGTCCTAGTGAAATGTTCAAAAAACTAAATCGCATTTTAGCCAAGCACACCGTCGATTATGTTTGTGATGTCGGCAATCATCAAATGTGGGCGGCACAAAGCTTGCGCCTGACTCCCAACCAGGCCGTTCATTACAGCGGTGGGATGGGCGCGATGGGATTTGCATTGCCCGCCGCATTGGGCATAGCCATTCAATCCAGGAACAAGGTTGTAGTAATTAGTGGGGACGGCAGTCTGCAAATCAATATCCAGGAGCTAGACACCCTTAATCGCCTGGGATTGGATTTGACGATTATCGTAATGAACAACTCAGTGTTAGGCATGGTCAAGAATTTCCAGGATATGTATTTCGACGGTCGGAATCAATCGACTCAGAAAGGCTACAGCAGCCCCTCATTCACTGATATTGCAACGGCCTATGGGATCGAGGCCCATCGTGTCGCCAACGCGGCGGATACAGATCGTGTCTTGAATCTGATAGCAGAGCGCAAAGGCCCGCTGCTTATCGAGATTATAATGGACGGCGCGACGGAATGCCGCCCACGCTTAGCTTTTGGGTCGAAACTGGATGAACAGTTCCCCACGCTAAATGTCTAACCGACTCGGCAACGTGATGAAAATTGCCATTCTGGGGGCAACCAGTCAAATTGCCAGAGACTTGATCGTTTCGTTTTCCACAGCGGACGACAAACATCTACACTTATTTGCGCGCCGTCCGGATGAGGTGGCAAAATGGTTAGTATCTGTAGGTCTGTCAGGTCGCTATCCGGTAGATGAATTTTCTGAGTTTGCCAGCCATGAATATGATGCCGTGATAAACTTCGTGGGTGTCGGTAACCCGGCGCAGGCGATAACAATGGGCAATTCGATTTTTGATATCACCCTGCGTTTTGATGAGCTGGTGCTGAATTATTTGCAAACCCACCCTGCATGCCGTTACCTGTTTTTGAGCAGTGGCGCTGCCTACGGATCAAGCTTCAACGAACCGGTGACCCGTAATACGTCAGCGGTTGTGGCGATAAATGATCTGGCGCCGCACGAATGGTATGGCGTAGCTAAGCTGCATGCAGAATGCAGGCATCGCGCCCATCCTGAATTACCTATCATCGATATACGCGTGTTTAATTATTTCAGTCACACACAAGACCTTTCAGCGCGCTTCCTGATTACGGATATTCTGCGCGCTATTCGCGACAAGACAGTATTGAAGACTTCAGCCGATTACATCGTGAGAGATTTCTTGCATCCATCTGATTTTTATAAGTTGGTCAGTGCGCTGCTTTCCGCATCTGTCACCAACATTGCTGTCGATTGTTATAGTCGTGCACCGATTGATAAGCCGAATCTATTGGCTGCCATGCAAGAAAAATTTGGGCTGCATTATGAAATCGCTGAAGCAACTCCCAGTGTTAATGCAACCGGCGGCAAGTCCTATTACTATTCACTAAACACTCGTGCCGCAAATTTTGGGTATCAGCCCAGCCTAACCTCTCTGCAATGCGTATTACTGGAATCAGAGAAAGCGCTAAACACAATTTAACTGTAGGTCACGATATGGACATGACGCAAGATACCACTGGAGAAATTCTTCTTACCATTGCAATCCCGACGTATAACGGTGCGGGCACGCTTCAAGAAACACTCGATAGCATGGTTACTCAGCTTCAACCAGGTGTTGATATATTGATTTCCGATAATGCATCCACAGATGAGACTGCTGATATTGTGAGTAAATATCAGTTCAAGCATTCACAAATTCATTATCGAAGAAACCCTGTAAATGTGGGGCCAATGAAAAATTATGATCTGTGTGTCGAATACGCCGCTGGAAGGTATGTCTGGCTTTTTGGGGATGATGACAAAATGACAAATGGATGCATACAAAAGGTATTGGAAATCATTAGAAAAAATCATTGTCGACTAGGTTTCATATCTATATCTGCTGATATTTACGGAGCCAACTGGATCATCAAAGATAAAAATCCATTAGGTCTGACGGAGGATATTCGATTCGATAATGTTGATTCCGTATTTTCTGTCTTAAAAGATCATATTGGATTGACTCCTACGATTATAGTGCTCAGGGATTCATGGCTAAGGCTCTTGAACATTAGAAAATTAACGGAAGATTATTGGTTTCATGTTCGTATGGTTCTGGCAATAGCTGAAAAGGAAGAATCGTATTTTGTTGCCGCCCCTCCTATTATGTTTAATCAAGCGCATGTCAGATGGAACAGAAATGGACTATTTCTTAGGATTGTGTGTGAATACTGCGAGATGGTTATGCAATTAAGTGATTCAAAGGTGAATTATAAAAATAAGATGGAGGCTATTAATCGATGGCACAAAGGATTTTGGATGCATATATTAATTGCGAAACTTAATGGCTGGGCGTTAGAGCTTTCACAGGTTGGAAGGTTTATTAAAATTTTTAAATTATTCCCTCGATTCTGGTTTTTTGACTTACCTCTATTGTTTGTGCCAAGGTGGGTTGTCAAAATTTTGTACGCTGTAAGAAGAACACAAGGCGCTCATGAAGCTTAAGCGCTCAGCAAAACGTACAATCTTTTTGAAAGGGTTGGTGAGCGCTGGAAGCGCACAGATTGTCTCTATTGTTTTGGGTGTGATTTCAGTCCCGATAGGACTTAGCTATTTTGAACCGCTTAAATATGGAATATGGCTGGTAATTGGTTCTATAGTGGCCTATCTCGGATTATCGCCACTGGGTACGGGCACTGCCGCATCAACATTGATAGCCAAGCATAGCGACAGGGAAGCCCAGGGAGTTATTTTTTGGCGGACTTTATGGTTGCTATGTCGAATTGCAATATTTTTAATCGGTCTCGCTGGGCTGGCTGCAATATTTGCAGAGAGTTGGGTGGGTCTTTTGGGTGATATTCCGAATACTCTCAAACATGAGGCAATAGCCGCAGTATTGGTTACTGTCATCTTTTATTTGTTACGATTGCCTACCATTGCATTTACTTCGGCTTTCATAGGGTTGCAGGAAGTGCATTGGGAGCGGTTTTATGTTGTCCTGCTCCCGGTAGTTTTCTCTTTCGGTGCGTTGCTAATCACCCTCTATTTGTCGGGAGACTTGGTCGTATTGGCATGTTTGACCGGGGGCGGGCAACTCTTGGCAGGATTATTGGCAGGATTTCATTTTTTTTTGCGTCACCGCAAAATGATGCAGCGGGCAGTAAGATTAAATTCAGATGCTGCGGTAACCAAAGACCTGCTTGGCAGCGGCAGCCGATTTTTTTTCATCGGCATAGCCGCTATGGTGGTTTGGAATACTGACAATTTAGTGATCAGCTATTTCTTGGGTCCGGGAAGCGTGACTGCGTATGCGATTACATTTAAGTTGTTTTCCACCGCTTTTTCTATTTTTGTATTAGCTAATTCGGTGTTAATGCCAATGTTTGGCAATGCTGTCGGTAAAAGCGAATGGACCTGGTTAAGCCAGACTTATGAGAACGCATTGTCGATAATGATCGTATTTGGCGGCTTGGTGTGGGTTGGGGGGCTTGTGTTTGCTAAACCCGTTATTTTGTTATGGACAGGATTATCAGGCTACGGCGGAGAATTGGTTGTATTTGCGATGGGGGGATATGGTTATGTTCTATCGGCCGTCAACCTTCATGCGAATTTGTTATCGGGGATGAATGCTACTCGCTCTATGCTGTGGATTGGAATAGCGGAGGCAATTGTTAATTTTACGTTATCGGTCATATTGATTCGTTGGTGGGGTATTGGCGGAGTGGCTTTAGGTACTTTTCTGTCAGCCCTTTTTACTGTTTATTGGCTGTTGCCCAAAGACATAGCCAGGCAAACGGAGTCAAAGGTGAAAGTATGTTGGTCGCCAATTATTCGGCATTTTGGGTTGGCGGTGTTGCCGGGGATTGGCGCGGCATATTTTATTAACAATGTTATGCAGGGCTGGGAGGTATGGGGTGCGGGCGCCGGTTTATGCGCAGCTTATCTGGCCGTTTCATGGTTGCTTCTGTCTCGGCAAGCGCAAGCTATGCTGACGGGTATCGTTAGCGTTAATTCACGTTCCAGTAACGAGGGTGTTAAATGAAAATATTACTGGCGTGTATGCTGCACACCTATGGCGATCCGAAGCGGGAATATTCTTATGAATATTTCAACTTTTATCAAAGCCTTAAACAAATGGGCCATGAGGTCGAGCTGTTCGATTACATGGGCGAGCTGCAAGCCTTGGGCAAGGAGGGCATGAATCGAAAGCTGCTGGCGCGCACACAGGAATGGCGGCCGGACGTGACCCTGTTTTCGTTATATACCGACCAGTTCGAGCCGGCAACTGTCGAGCGGTTACGCGAGTACACCACGACGTTATGCTTTTTTCACGACGATACTTGGCGCGTGGAATATTCGCGTTTCTGGGCGAGTCATTTTGATTTCTTCACGACGCCGGATATCTATGGCGAAATGAAGTACCGGGGGCTCGGACTGTTCAATGCGATCCACTTTCCGTTTGGCTGTAACGAGCAAATATTTTGCAAAATGGATGTCCCGAAAAAATACGACGTGTCCTTCGTGGGCGGCTGGCATCCTTACCGAGAATGGCTGATTAAGCGGCTCGAAAACAACGGGATCAAGGTCGAGGTGATGGGGCATCGTTGGCCTAAGGGCGAGATCGATCAGGATGGCATGGTCAGATTGTTCAATGAAAGCCGTATCAATCTCAACCTGTCCAACTCCGCCCCGTGGGATGCGCGTTATTTGCTGTCTTCTCCACGCGCCCTGATAAACAGACTGCGCAGCAAGAAGAACATCGAGCAACTGAAAGCGCGAATCTTCGAAGTAAACGGATGCGGCTCATTTCAACTTTCATATTACGTCGAGGGCTTGGAATGTTATTACGACATCAATCGCCAGGTCGGCGTTTATACCGATCCCGACGATCTGGTGGAGAAGGTTCAATTCTATCTGGCACATACGGAGCTTCGTGAATCCATCGCAGCGGCCGGGTTCGAGCGCACGTTGGGTGAGCATACTTTTGCCAAGCGTTTTCAAAAAGTCTTCGAAAGAATGGGATTGACGGATGAATAGCGCGCTTCCATTGGTATGCGTTTGCATCCCAACCTACAATGCGGCAACGACCATTAGGGAAACGTTGGAGTCGATTCTTGAGCAGACCTATGTCAATCTTATTATCCGCGTTTCAGACAATTCTTCGACCGATGAAACGCTGGAGATTATTGAGTCGATGGCAGATTCGCGAGTCGCTGTTCATCGCCATGATCAGAATATTGGCGGCGAAGGTAACTTCAACCGATGCATTCAACTGGCGGAAGGAAAATATACCGCGATATTCCATGCCGACGATGTCTATGAACCGAATATGGTGGCAAAGCAAGTGGCTTTCCTGGAAGCGCATCCGGAAGCCGGGGCAGTGTTTACCGAAGCAAGCTTAATTGACGAGATGAGCAATATGATCGGGGAAATGCGCTTACCGCAAGGCATCGCGTCCCCTAGCGGACTTTACGATTTTGTGACAATATTCAAGGCTGTGTTACGGCATTCCAATTTTTTTATATGTCCCAGTGTGATGGCACGTACACAAGTGTACCAACAAGAGCTCAAATGTTGGCGATGGGAGTTATTCAAGTCCAGTGCGGATTTAGACCTGTGGTTGCGGATACTTCAATCTCATCCAATAGGGTATCTGCCGGAGCGGCTAATGCGCTACCGGATCAGCAACAGTCAGTGGTCGGCGCGCGTTCGCCTGGAAACTGAACGCGCAGATTTCTTTCTCGTCATCGACCATTATTTAGCGCAGGAGCTGGTTCGTGCGTTGCTTGATGCGACGGATTTTAATAATTACCGGCGACTGGATCGCAGAGACCGAGTCATGCGGGCCGCCAACCTGTTTATAACCGGCTACCCCAAGCAGGCAAACGGGCTTGTGCATGATATTTTTTCGTGGGATGCACTGGAAGGCGCATTGAAGAGTAAGCGTGGAGCGTTCGTTCTGCTAATCGGAGTCTATATGAAATTGTTGATTTTATTGAAACTTAATAAGATCGGGAAGACGTCGCTGGCATACATAAAGCAAGTGACCCGCAAATGACTGACAACCAATCAAAAATCATCTATGTCGACCCATCTTACACGGCTTATTATGAAGATAGGTTGTTTGACCATACTAATCCGGTGCTAAATCGCGATGACACGCTTGCGCCATTCATTCGTCTACGTGTAGCGCTTGAACAACAGGGTATCGGTTTGCATACGGCGGACTATTTACTGCAACAAGCGAATCAAGAACAAGCCGCTGATTACTATTCATTAGGCGTGCTGGAAAATTACGAACAATTGCGCGGGCGCGAGGATGTCAGGCTTCGGGCATTTGTGATGCTTGAGCCGCCGGTGGTCGATCCAGGTTTATATCGAGCTTTGCCGGAGCTGACGGCCGCTTTTGAGCGGGTCTATGTTCATAACATCGAGGGCGATGGTTATTCGCTCAAAGGGGTGGATCAATCAAGGCTGCGCAAACTCTATTGGCCGCAGCCGCACAAAGATGTATTAACCGATTTCTGGAGCCGTGAACAACGGCTGAATCGTGTCGTGATGATCAACGGCAACCACAAACCGACCTCCTATGACAGTGAACTGTACAGCAAGCGCATCGAGGCGCTTGCCGCGCTTTCTGCATTCGGCACGGTCGATCTGTACGGACGGGGTTGGGAGCGATGGTGGTCGCGCAGCTCCTTGTGGTTGCCGTATTGGCGTCATCGTAGAATACTCATGTCGATTTACAAAGGGGCATGCGACTCCAAGTATGAGGTGCTGAGTCAATATTCTTTTGCTTTATGTTTCGAGAACATGGCGATGAAGGGCTACATCACGGAAAAGATCTTCGATTGTTTGTACGCAGGTACGATCCCTTTGTATTTGGGAGCGAAAGATATTGCCGATTTGATATCGGAAGATGCTTACATTGATTGCAGGAAATTCTCCTCGTGGAAAGAGATGCACGACAGTGTCATGGGGATGTCCGATGCGGAAGTTCAATCCATGCGTTTAGCGGGACGAGAATTTATTCAGGGTGAGCAAGGGTTGAAATATTACGATTCGTTGATTGAAATTTTTCATGAATGAGCGAGTTATAAGGATTCGGTCTGATCAGGTAACTATGAGATTCATGTTGATGCTAAAGCTATCATTGAAAGGTCTTACCATCTTGGTATTGGGTGTTTAGGCGTGCCTGTAAACTAAATGTGCAGGCTAATTATCCATGCCACAAATGTCCACCAAGGCGGAGGGCGCTCATTGCTGTCTGCATTACTTGTGGCTGTTCAAGATAATTGTCAAGCGGTTGCACTGCTTGACAGCCGTATGACGTTGCCCGTCAACAGATCAGTAAATCTGGCTATCAAGTTTGTTGAACCTTCAATTTGGCAGCGCTTCATGGCTGAGTGGTGGCTTGTTCAGCAGGTTGCTCTAGAAGACATTGTATTGTGCTTCGGTAACCTACCGCCATTATTCAAGCTGCGTGGACGCACCGTGGTCTTTGTGCAGAACCGCTACTTGATCGATGATGTCAAGTTGAATGAGTTCCCTCTTAGGGTCCGGTTGCGGCTTGTTATGGAACGGCTGTGGTTATCCAGAAAGATGACAAATGCCGATGAGTTCGTCGTACAAACGCCGACAATGAAAAGGTTGCTGGAGATGAAGACCGAGGGCAAGATACCGGTTCGCATCCTTCCCTTCATGCAGGAGCTAAAGGAGTGTGAACATAGTATGTCGCAACCGAAAGTGCAAAAATACAATAATTATGACTCGGCAATTGCTCCCTGCATTGCTCTACCTCCTGCATCCATGCAGTCGTTCGTGTATGTGGCGTCCGGCGAACCGCACAAGAACCATCGGCGGCTAATAGAAGCTTGGTGTCTATTGGCTGAGGAAGGACTGTTTCCCTCGCTATGCTTGACATTGAATGAGGCGCGCTTTGCTACGTTATGCAGAGAGATAGAGGTGATGCGTCAACGGTACGGATTAAAAGTGACAAATGCAGGGGAGATGTCTCATAAAGATGCCCTGGCGCTTTATAAGAAAGCGTGCGCATTGATATATCCTTCGGCCTTTGAATCCTTCGGCCTGCCCCTGGTCGAGGCACGAGAAGCAGGATTGCCAGTGCTGGCAGCTGAGCTTGATTACGTGCGTGATATAGTAGTGCCTGAACAGTCCTTTGATCCTGATTCCCCCGTTTCAATTGCGCGTGCTGTGAAGCGTTATCTTGGCGTCGTCGAGACTCCATTAAAAATATTAGATGCGATAAGTTTTTTAGATCTGCTGATGAACAGACGCTCCTAAGAGAATGCATACTGAGATTATCCGCGTTAGTGTAAGCGATTTTGGCCGAGAATCCGTTTGCTGGAGTATTTGTTCGACAATTTGCCATAAAAATTGCCCTCCCTTTTTACAGCATGGTAGAATTAGCTTTTTATGAGTGGGCCTCGTGCTTGATTGACAGCAGACATATTGAGCTTCTATTAAGTCAAAGTGTAAATTCAGTCTCGGCAATTATTGTTGCTGAGAAAACAGGTATTTTAGGCATATTGAATGATTTTAGTAACGGGCGGTGCCGGGTTTATCGGTGCGAATTTTGTATTGGACTGGTTGGCGCAATTCGACGAAACGGTCATCAACCTCGATATTCTAACTTACGCAGGCAATCGCGAGAACCTTGCCTCCCTGGCTGGGGATGAGCGGTATCTTTTCGTGCGGGGTGATATCGGTGATTCCAACCTGATAACCAGCTTGCTCGCCCAGCATCAACCCCGCAGTATCATCAATTTCGCCGCCGAAAGTCATGTGGACCGCTCCATCCACGCCCCGGAAGACTTCATCCAGACCAATATCGTCGGCACCTTTCGCCTGCTAGAAGCGGTACGCGCCTATTGGTGCAACTTGCAAGGCGAAGCCAAGCAAAACTTTCGCTTCCTGCATGTGTCCACCGATGAGGTTTACGGCTCGCTTTCTAAGGATGATCCTGCATTTTCGGAAACCAATCGCTACGAGCCCAATAGTCCTTACTCGGCGAGCAAAGCCGCCAGCGACCACCTGGTGCGTGCTTATCACCACACTTACGGTTTGCCAGTACTCACCACCAACTGCTCCAACAACTACGGCCCGTATCACTTCCCGGAAAAGCTCATTCCGTTGATTATCGTCAATGCTCTCGCGGACAAGTCTCTGCCCGTGTATGGCGATGGACAGCAAATCCGCGACTGGCTCTATGTCAAAGATCATTGCAGCGCCATTCGCCGGGTACTGGAAGCAGGCAAAGTCGGCGAGGTCTACAACATCGGCGGCTGGAACGAAAAGCCCAACATCGACATCGTCCACACGGTTTGCGCACTGCTCGACGAACTTCGTGCCCGAGTGGATGGCAAGAGCTATCGCGAACAAATTACCTACGTTACGGATCGTCCCGGTCACGATCGCCGCTACGCGATTGACGCGAGCAAGATAGAGCGTGAACTCGGCTGGAAGCCAGCTGAAACCTTCGACACCGGTATTCGCAAAACCGTCCAGTGGTATTTGGAAAACCAGAGCTGGGTAGCCAACGTCCAATCCGGTGCCTACCGCGAATGGGTTGAAAAAAACTACACAGGGCGCACTGCATGACAAATACGTCGGGAGCGGATTTGCACGGCACAGCCGCCCGAGGGGTGTCGGGCAGGGACAGCCTGACATGAAAATCCTGCTGTTCGGTAAAGGTGGTCAAGTCGGCTGGGAGTTGCAACGCAGTCTTGCCTCCATAGGTGAGCTGGTGGCGCTGGGTACTGACAGCCAGGATTTGTGTGGCGACTTCACCAATCTGGAAGGCATCGCCCAAACCGTTCGCGTCGTCGCCCCGGACATCATCGTCAATGCTGCCGCGTATACCGCCGTCGACAAAGCCGAGAGTGAATCCGAATTGGCCCGTACCATCAACGCCCTGGCTCCCGGAGTTTTAGCTCAAGAAGCCAAGCGTAGCGGAGCGTGGCTCATTCATTACTCCACCGACTACGTGTTTGACGGCAGTGGCGACACGCCGTGGCTGGAAACCGACTCTACTGGCCCACTGAGTGTCTACGGAAAAACCAAGCTGGAAGGTGAAGAGGCCATTCTCGCCTCTGGCTGCAAACATCTCATTTTTCGCACCAGTTGGGTTTATGCTGCGCGTGGCGGAAACTTTGCCAAGACCATGCTGAAGCTAGCGCAAGAGCGTGACAGCTTAAAAGTGATTCACGACCAGATCGGTGCACCTACCGGTGCTGACTTGCTGGCAGACGTCAGCACCCATGCCATTCGCACGGCATTGCAACGCCCGGATGTCGGTGGCCTCTATCATCTCGTGGCTAGCGGCCAAACTTCTTGGCACGGCTACGCCAATTTTGTCATTGATTTTGCGCGTCAAGCGGGTGTCGAAATTAAAGTCGCGCCAGAGGCAATCCAGCCCGTTTCTACTAGCGCCTTTCCTACCGCAGCCAAGCGGCCAATGAATTCGCGCTTGAACACCGGTAAATTACAAAATACCTTTGGCCTTAATCTACCCCACTGGCAGAGCGGCATTACTCGCATGCTTACCGAAATTCTTGAGAAGCAATCATGACCCAACGCAAAGGCATTATCCTCGCAGGCGGCTCCGGCACCCGGCTCTACCCTGTGACCAAGGTGGTTTCTAAACAGCTGTTGCCTATTTATGACAAACCGATGATTTACTACCCGCTCAGCACGTTCATGCTGGCAGGGATACGCGACGTCCTCATTATATCCACTCCACAAGATACCCCGCGTTTTGAGCAACTGCTCGGCGATGGCAGTGACTGGGGTCTTAATCTGCAATACGCCGAGCAACCCAGCCCGGACGGCCTTGCCCAAGCCTTTATTATCGGTAAAGACTTTATCGGCAACGCCCCTAGCGCCTTAGTACTGGGCGATAATATCTTCTATGGTCATGATCTGCCCGCCCAGTTAGAGCAAGCCATGTTGCGCGATCAAGGCGCAACCGTCTTTGCTTACCATGTGCAAGATCCTGAGCGCTATGGCGTGGTCGCTTTCGACGCGCAAAGCCGCGCCACCAGCCTCGAAGAAAAGCCGGTAAATCCGAAGAGTAACTATGCCGTCACCGGGCTGTATTTTTACGATAATCAGGTGGTCGATATAGCCGCCAAGCTCAAGCCATCCGTTCGGGGCGAGCTGGAGATTACCGATTTGAACCGCATTTATCTTGAGCGCGATCAGCTGAATGTCGAAATTATGGGACGAGGCTACGCTTGGTTGGATACCGGCACTCACGAGAGTCTGATCGAAGCCAGCAATTTCATCGAGACGATCGAGCATCGCCAAGGCTTGAAAGTGGCTTGTCCGGAAGAAATCGCTTACCGCAAGGGCTTCATCACCGCCGAACAACTGGAAAAATTGGCGCAGCCGCTAGCTAAAAACGGTTATGGACAATACCTGCAACGCTTGTTGAAAGAAGAGGGGCATCCGTGAAAGTTATCGCTACCGCTATCCCTGACGTACTTATCATCGAGCCCAAAGTGTTCGGCGATGAGCGCGGCTTCTTTTTTGAAAGTTTTAACCGCCGCCAATTTGCCGAGCTTACCGGGCGTGACGTGGATTTCGTGCAAGATAATCACTCGCGTTCGGTCAAAAACGTATTGCGCGGCTTGCATTATCAAATCCAGCAACCCCAAGGCAAACTGGTGCGCGTGGTGCAAGGCTTAGTCTTTGATGTGGCCGTTGATATCCGCAACAGTTCGCCCACCTTTGGACAGCACGTCGCAGTGGAGCTTTCTGCAGAAAACAAACGCATGTTGTGGATGCCGGAAGGTTTCGCACATGGCTTTGTGGTGCTTTCGGATACCGCAGAGTTTCTCTACAAAACTACCGACTACTGGGCACCCGAGTTCGAGCGCAGCATTTCCTGGAATGACCCTGCTATCGGCATCCAATGGCCCATCCAAGGCGAACCTGCCTTGTCCGCAAAAGACCAACAAGCCAAACTATTGGCAGAGACGGAGCACTTTGCATGACCTCCACTTCCCAAATGGGAATTAATCCCCATGCGGCTCAGCCTACATCTCTCTTGGCGCTGGTCAAAAGTCTCTGGCGCAACCGCCAGCTCATCTTACAAATGACCAAGCGCGAAGTGGTAGGCCGCTATAAAGGTTCTGCCATGGGCTTGGCCTGGTCGTTCTTCAACCCCGTGTTCATGCTGGTGGTGTACACCTTCGTTTTCTCAGAGATTTTTAAATCTCGCTGGGGCGGGATTGGTGGCGACGATAGTAAAACACAATTCGCCGTGGTTCTTTTTGTGGGCATGATCGTGCTTAGCCTGTTTAGTGAGGTACTCAACCGCGCCCCCGGATTGATTCTTTCCAACGTCAATTACGTCAAGAAAGTCGTGTTCCCCTTGGAAATGCTGGTGGTCATTGCGATGGGCGCAGCGTTATTCCACAGCCTGATCAGTCTTGGCGTACTGTTGGCCGCCTTTACACTCTTTAACGGCTACTTGCATTGGACGGCGGTTTTCACTCCTTTGGTACTGCTGCCGCTAGTCATCCTCACCACGGGGCTTGCCTGGATGCTGGCATCCCTGGGCGTATTTCTGCGCGATGTCGGGCAAACCATCGGCATCATTACCACCGTGTTGATGTTCCTTTCTCCAGTCTTTTATCCGGTGACCGCAGTGCCGGACAGGTTCCGTGCGTTCATCATGGCTAATCCTCTCACTTTCATCATTGAGCAAGCGCGAGAAGTGCTGATCTGGGGACACCTGCCAGATTGGGCGGGATTGGGTATTTACACCCTAGCCGCCACTGTAGTCGCTTGGCTAGGCTACGCTTGGTTTCAAAAAACCAGAAAGGGTTTTGCCGATGTCCTCTAAAGAAGATATCGCCATTCGCGTCACAAATCTCAGCAAACGTTACGAGATCTACAGTTCTCCGCGCGACCGGCTCAAGCAATTCGTACTGCCCCGCCTGCGGCGCCTAGCAGGGCTGTCGCCTAGGCAATACTTTCGCGAATTCTGGGCACTCAAAGACGTGTCGTTTGAAATCAAAAAAGGCGAAACCGTCGGCATCATTGGGCGTAATGGCAGTGGTAAATCTACGCTACTGCAAATGATCTGCGGTACGCTTAACCCAACCAGCGGCAGCATTCAAACCAATGGCCGCATTGCGGCACTGCTGGAACTGGGCTCCGGTTTCAATCCAGAATTCACCGGACGCGAAAACGTGTATATGAATGCCTCGGTGTTGGGTTTAAGCAACGGAGAAATCGAAGAGCGTTTTGATGACATCGTTGCGTTTGCGGACATCGGCGACTTCATCGAGCAGCCGGTTAAAACCTATTCCAGCGGCATGATGGTGCGGCTGGCTTTTGCTGTCATTGCACATGTGGATGCGGATATTTTGGTTATTGATGAAGCGCTGGCAGTCGGTGATGCGTTTTTTACTCAAAAGTGCATGCGTTTTTTGCGCGGTTTTATGAAAACTGGAACGGTACTGTTTGTGAGTCATGACACAGGCAGCATTAAAAGTCTGTGTAACTATGCCGTATGGCTTGAGAAAGGACAAGTGATACAGGAAGGCGAGCCCAAGGACGTGTGTGAGCTTTACCTTGAGGCGTTTTATGAGGCACAACAAGGCAAGAGCAGCACAACCAAGCTCAGGGAATTTAAGAGACCAGATGATTCGCTTCCATTTAAAGACCAGCGACTGGTGTTCGTTAACGCCAGCAATTTAAGGAATGATTTGCAGGTATTTAAATTTGATGCAGACGCCGCATCCTTTGGAAAAGGTGGGGCGAAAATTCACGATGTTCGTCTTCTGGATGAAAACGAACATCCGCTTGCTTGGATTGTCGGTGGGGAAAAGGTCATTCTACGGGTAATGGTCCACACGTATCAAGACCTTGACTCACCTATCGTCGGTTTCTACGTCAACGACCGTCTAGGGCAAACTTTGTTCGGAGACAACACATTCCTATCCTATAGAGAACAATTTGTTCATTGCCAGGAGGGAAATGAGCTTCAAGCGGACTTTGTTTTTTATATGCCGTTGCTTCCTTCTGGCGAATACTGCATTACGGTTGCTATAGCCAACGGCACCCAAGAGGTACACGAGCAGCACCATTGGATACACGATGCTGTTTTGTTTAAATCTGAATCGAGCAGCGTTGCATCCGGACTGATAGGCATTCCAATGCTCGAAGTAAAAATGCAAGTTTTAGAAACCATTATATGATCCCAGGCAGTCTAATTAGAGCGGCATCATTTACCCCGAACTCGCTTCAATTCCCGAATGCGTGGGTTGGTCATTTACCATTTGCGGCTTGGGTGGTTCAAGAGGTAAAACCAAAAATATTTGTTGAGCTTGGTACGCATACTGGAAATTCCTATTTCGCATTCTGCCAAGCAGTTGTTGAAGCAGGCATTTCAACAAAGTGTTATGCCGTCGATACATGGCAGGGCGATGAACAGGCTGGTCAATATAATGAGGATGTTTTCAACAAAGTTAACACGTATAATCAGGAGCACTACGCCGAATTTTCTCGGTTATTGCGTATGACTTTTGATGATGCGGTAGCTTATTTTACTGATGAATCCATAGAACTATTGCACGTTGACGGGTTTCATACTTATGAAGCAGTTGGGCATGATTTTGAAACTTGGCTGCCTAAGCTTGCGCCCGGTGCGGTGGTTATGTTTCATGATACCAATGTTCGTGAACGAAACTTTGGGGTATGGAAACTCTGGGAAGAACTGCAAGCGCGTTTCCCGAATAATTTAGAGTTTGTCCATTCGCACGGACTTGGGGTGTTGCAACTAAATAATGCGACAGATGATCAGAGGCTGCAATGGCTTCAACCCGATTTGCTCGAAAAGCAACTATTGATAAGTTACTTCGCGGCGCTAGGGGCAAGACAACTAGATAGATTTGAGTTAAATGAATTAAAGCAGCACGCTAACAGCCTCAACCAAGCGGTAGTTGAGCGTGAAGGTCAGATGGCAGACTTGGCCCATGCGGTGCATGACAAAGACGTCCACATTGCCAATCTCGAGGAAGTGATAGGAGTTCGCGAACAGCAGATCATCGCGCTCAACCAAGCGGTGCATGACAAAGACGTCCACATTGTCAATCTCGAGGCAGTGATAGGAGGTCGCGAACAGCAGATCGCCGCACTCAACCAAGCGGTAGCTGAGCGCGATGCTCAGATGGCATATCTGCATCAAACCGTAGCCGAGCGGGACCGAGAAATTGAGCTTTATATCGCTGAGAAAAATAACATTACTGAAGACATTTGCGTGGTCATCAAGGCATCTCGGCTGAATAAGCCTATTTACTAGTTCTTAATTTACTGATAAATTGCTTTTCATGGTCATCAAGGCATCTAACCTATTTACTAGGCCACAACAAATTATTTTAATTGCCCTTAGGATTTATTATGAAATCACTTATATTTCTAGTGCCACTACTTTTATTACCGGCTTGTAAAGAAGCTTATGATCGTGAATCAATCTATTGCTCGATTGATACACCGATAAACGGTGTCGTATTGCCGACGACGCAAGATTTTAGTGTGGGTGGATGGGCGTTTGATGAACTATCAGATTCCTCGCCCGAGCATGTTCGTGTTCAGTTTACTTCTGCTAACGGGCAGGTTAGTAAAACATTTGAAGCTAGCCGTAGTAATAAACGTCCGGATGTGGTGAAGGCATTTAATAAACTTGGTGCTGAGATGTCGGGCTTTAATTTGAATGTGCCGGCCAATTCACTTGTACCCGGAAAGTATAAAGTAGTGATATTGCAAGATATGCCCAAGTATGCTGTAACTTGTGATAAGAATTATATTTATGAGGTTGTCGAGAAAGTAATACCAGTACAACTACCTGTCGCACCGAGTGCCGCAGTGAATGCACCCTCACAATCACCTGTCGCACCTGCAAAAAAATCACACATTCGTCAGAAAAAAGCTGAGCATTCTAAAGAATAAAGGAACTAAGGCTACCTCTAATAAATTAAATTGATCGTCCTTCGAAAAGTTGAAGGACGATCAGGGACAAATAACACTTCTTCGCTGAAGTGAAAGCTTCAGGATCTATATTTACATAATAGCCATGACTGAATCATTTAATGAGCAAATTTATTTAGCGGCAAACCCTACGGTTGCAGATGCAGTAAGTAGAGGTGATTTTGCCTCCGGCATAGAGCATTTTCAACAAGTAGGACGCAATGAAGGTCTGGTTTCCAATGCGCTGCAATTTATTTCAGAGCAAGCACGGCAGATTGCTATGTTGAAGTTGGAGGTGGCTGATCGGGATGAGCAGATCGCAGCACTCAACCAAGCCAAGCATGACAAGAAAGTCCATATTGCTAATATCGAGACTGCATTACGTCAGAGCGAAGCGCGATTTGAAATGGCAAGACAGACTTTTTTAGAAATCATGGTGCGGAAACCTAAAATAAGGAGTAATAGATTTAATATTAAATATTATTCAAAATCAAATCCTGATATTTCAAAAGCAAAGATTGATTGTATAGCGCACTATATATTCAATGGCTCACATGAAGGTAGGCGGCCTCTTCCGTCAAAGCCATTCCTCGGATTTCTGCGAGAAATTGCCTCCAGGCACGGGGGGCTGGTTGGCGTCACTAAAAAAATATTCACTATCTACAGTCGTGGGGGATTGGTTGCGGTAAAGAACGCGGCGGCAAATGTTCGTTTACAGTATGCTTTTGATTCTGTACACAAAGTTACTGCTTTTAACGGTATTGAAACTGAATTCAATGAAGCTATTTATCTGGCCGCTAATCTCGATGTCGCTGCCGCAGTTGCTGCGGGGCATTACAAGGACGGATGGGAGCACTATCAGGAATGTGGCGAGGCTGAAGGACGTATTAGTAACGAAGCTGAAGCTGCATCTGCATCCGCTGGTAATAACTATACAGAATGGCTTCGGCGCTACGATACAATAGATGAAAAAAAACGATTAGCCATTCGTAAGCGCATTGTCTTAATGACCCCATCTCCGCTTATTTCGGTGCTGATGCCTGTGTATAACCCTCCCTTGGACATGCTCGAAGACGCCATTCGTTCGGTGCAAGGCCAGTTGTACCCAAACTGGGAATTGTGCATTGCAGACGATGCATCGACGGATGTGGGAGTACATGAGTTGCTTCAACGCTATGCGGATAATGACTCGCGCATTAAAGTGGTGTTCAGGAAGAACAATGGACACATATCGGCCGCATCCAATTCCGCGCTGGAGTTGGTCAAGGGCGAATATATTGCACTGCTAGACAATGATGATCTGTTGTGTGAAGACGCCCTGTTTCGGCTTGTAGACGCAATTATTACCAACCCTGATGCCGGGCTGATTTACTCCGACGAGGATAAAATAGACGCATCAGGGCAGCGCTACCATCCGTATTTCAAACCGGACTGGAATCCCGATCTGTTCCTTTCCCACAACATGATTTGCCACTTGGGCGTGTATCGCACAGATTTGGTCAGAAAGCTGGGAGGGTTCCGGGAAGGTTACGAGGGCGCGCAGGATTACGACCTGGCTTTGCGCTGTACTGAACAACTTTCGCCCCAGCAAATCGTGCATATTCCCAGGGTCCTTTATCACTGGCGCAGCCATCCTGGTAGTACCGCGCAAGCAGGCAGTGAAAAAAATTATGCGTTGTTGGCTGGTGAGCGTGCTTTGAATGATCATTTTTCGCGTATTAAAGTTGCGGCAAAGGCAGAGTTACTAGACTTTGGTATGTATAGGGCGCACTACACTATTCCAACAAAGGCTCCCTTGGTCAGTCTGATTATCCCTACGCGCAATGGCTTAGCACTGATTAAACAGTGCATCGATAGCATTTTTGCTAAAACCACCTATAAGAATTACGAAATCCTTATCGTGGACAACAATTCAGATGAACCTAAAACCTTGGCTTATTTGGCTAGTCTTGTTAAAAATAAACGCATTCGAGTTATTCGTGACAAACGACCCTTCAATTACTCAGCCCTAAACAACGCTGCTGTTAAGAATGCGCGAGGCGAATATCTTGCCCTGATCAATAACGATATAGAAGTGATTTCACCAGAGTGGCTGACAGAAATGGTCAGCTTAGCAATTCAGCCTGGCGTCGGTGCGGTGGGAGCTCGCTTGTTGTATCCAAATGATACCTTGCAACATGGCGGTGTTATAACAGGTTTAGGGGGGGTTGCAGGTCATTCGCATAAGCATTTAAATAGACGTGCACCTGGTTATTTCAACCGTGCTCGACTCATCCAGACTTATTCCGCAGTAACTGCGGCATGTTTAGTCATAAAGAAAAGCATCTATCAAGAAGTGGATGGGCTGGATGAAGCCAATCTCAAGGTGGCTTTCAATGACATCGACTTTTGTCTCCGTGTGCGAGAAGCGGGGTATCGCAATGTCTGGACACCCTATGCCGAGCTTTATCATCACGAATCAGCGACGCGTGGTTTTGAGGATACACCGAAAAAGCAACGGCGTTTTACAGATGAGGTGCACTACATGAAAAAGCGTTGGGGAGATTCGCTCATGAATGATCCCGCCTACAGCCCCAATTTAACAGTGTGTCACGAAGATTTTTCTTATGCGTGGCCACCGCGCATCAACCGGATCTGATGAGGGTATTTTATGGGTGATTTAATATTCAATGAGGTTGAATATCTGGCAGAAAATCCCGATGTTGCGGCTGCCGTTAGACAAGGCGGTTTTTCTAGTGGGCAGGAACATTACGAAAAACATGGGAAAAGCGAGGGGCGCTCCCTAAAAGGATTGCCCGGTAACTCTTCGCGTGAGGAAAAGGTATTTCATCTCCTTGACAAAGCAGGTCTGGGTCTGGAAATCGGCCCTAGCCACAATCCCATTGCGCCCAAAAAGAAAGGGTTTAACGCACATATCCTTGATCATGCCAGTGCAGCAGAATTGCGAGATAAATATCAGGGGCATGGCGTCAATTTGGACAATATCGAGGAAGTTGATTTTGTCTGGCATGGAGAAACTTTTCAGGAGTTGATTGGTAAAACCGGCTGCTACGACTGGATCATTGCCAGTCATGTTATTGAACACGTTCCCGACTTGATTTCGTATTTGCAGCAATGCGAAGCGTTGCTTAAGCCGGATGGCATTTTGTCTTTGGTCATACCGGATAAGCGCTATTGTTTTGATTATTTCTCTTCATGCAGTTCGACAGGTCATGTGCTTGATGCCTATGCAGAAAAGCGGGTGAGGCCCAGTCATGGGCAGATTTTTGATCACCTCGCCAACGCATCCAAGCGAAATGGCAACATTGCGTGGGGCGAAGATGGACTAGGTGGAGCGGATGAGCTTGTGCATACATTTTCTGAGGCGCAAGCGCATTGGGAAAAATCAATTTCTACCACAGATTATATTGATGCGCATTGCTGGCGCTTTACGCCGGCATCGTTTCGTCTTCTGATCTCGGATTTGTTGAATCTCGGTTTGATTAACCTGGAAATTAAGGCTGAATTTGATACAATAGGCTGTGAATTTTATGTGTCGTTAGTCAAGTGTGGTGATGTTCCCATGAAGTTAGATCGCCTTACTGTTCTACAAACTAGGAAATTTGAGAATGCCTGATATTGGGGTTTGATAATATGAGTACACTGAATAGTAGGGAGCGATGATTAACGAATTAAATTTTTAAAAAAATCCAAACAGTACTTTGCGTTCCGATAATGCATTTGTGATTGCATTGGACTGCTTATGGAAAAATAGTAATGAACTTCTCAAACATGAAAATAACTGCCAGTCGCATCAGCGATGTCTTGATCATAGGGCTACTCTTCCTTGCTATATTTCAATTGCCAGTGATCGCCGCCTCCAACGGTCATGATGCGGGGAGCCAAGCCGCCTATGAATATTGGACGCTACATGGCTTTGCATATGGAAGAGATATTATCCAAAACGTAGGTCCACTCGGGTTCCTAAGTTATCCAACTATATATACGAGTTTTCTTGACGAACTGAAGCTGCTGATCAATATGTTTTTGACCGGCAGTTTTATTTTTCTTCTATGGAATCGCTCAAAGAGCTTGCCAGTCGCCATTCGGACAGTTTTTCTCATCTTCGCAGGGTTCTTTGTTGTTGGTGATGTGATGTTCTACTCGCTGCTTCTGCTGTTATCACATCAGTTGACGCTTGCCACTAGGCTCAGGGTTGTTTTGTTCGCGACATTACTCTTGGCATTACTGGCGTTGGCAAAAGGGACATGCTTTTTTATCGCACTAATTATTGTCTCGACATCTATTGTTGGCTTTATATTCTCGCGCCGTTTTGTTTTTGCTGTTACGACGGCGGCGGGATTTACTGTCTTTCTTTTGACGACCTGGATGCTTGCCGGGCAGTCTCCTGCAGATTTTCCGGCATTTGCATATGCAATGGCATCGTTCTCAAGTGGCTACAACGAAGCAATGACAATCTTCGAATCGGGCCTTGTACAAGCGGCAGGTTTCATTGCGTTATTGGGTAGCACACTGCCCATTTTTTGGAGGGCACAGATCTGCGTCCGCAAGATGCGACGTGATACCCCTCAGATGAGCCGACAGCTGCTTTTGTCGGCGGTGGAGTTTTTCGTCCTGTTTGTGGTATGGAAACACGGCTTCGTCAGGGCTGATGGACATGTCGCCATCTTTTTCTGGTACGTGTTGGTTAGCCATACCTGGACATTGTTCAGAAGGGATTTGTCTTGTAACGAAGCGGACGGTAGTGCGCTCAATATGCCTTTAATGTTATCGACACCACTTGCGGGAGTGGTCATTATTGCTTCCTTAAGTGGCATCAACGCTGTGTACCCAGCCAGCCTTACAGCAATGTTCTGGTCAAAATACCACAAGATTAACGACAATCTATTGGGGGTCGTCAATACGCCTGAACTTTTCGGGAGACTAGACACCGAGCTGAAAAAGAACATTGCCACAATGGAACTTCCAAAAACGAGAGTATTAGCAGAGATGCAGTCAATTGGCTATTTTGGGATGTTTCCGGCAGCCATGTTATACAACGGATTCAATTACGTATCGAACCCGTCTACAATTTCGTTCGCATCATGGAACGACAGAATCATGAACGCGGATGCAATGTTTTTCAGGGACGACAGTCGAGCCCCGGCCTACCTGTTGTTTGATCTTAAAACGGTTGATAACAGGCTCGTGGCCCAAGATGATTCCTTGGCACAGTTAGAAATTCTGCATCGTTACGAGTTGGTGGGCTCTGAAAATGGAAACGTAATTCTTCACCGGATTAAAGGCAAGGAACCACTATCCAGGGCTTCAATATCAGAACATGAATACAAGGTTGGGGACTGGGTAGACGTGCCACAAGACTTGATTAACCCAATGTGGGTCAAGATTGGGGTTGACGAAAATCCATTAACACGTATTGTGGCGTTAGCTTACAAACCATCGCAATATTTTATTGAAATTTCGTTTAAAAATGGCACTAAGAAAACTTATAAATTCGTTCCGAAAATGGCTGCTACCGGGTTCCTGATTAATCCGTTAATTGTTGATAATAACGATATTTTGGTTGTCCGATCTCTGCAGGAGTACCGGCGCTATTTGAGCGACTCTCATCCTAGCCTAAGTAAAGCAGTCAAGTTTAGGATCGGTTGCGATAAGCATGTGGCATTATGCGGTCGGCGGGCTACTGTGGCATTTGAGGAGATCCATGGGCTTGCCCTGGGTAATGATATTGACTCAGGAAAATTTTATAGGCTAAACGGTCAGATGTATGATTTTGATGCCGAATTATTGGATGTTCAGGTTCCTAGTCCGGTAGAAAAAAGGACTGCGTTCGGTGAGGTGTTCTATCAGTTTCATGCGCCCAGCCGAATAAATGTACACAAACCTGGAGGTGTCCAAAAACTTAAGGCCTTCTATAGCATGCATCCTACGGCGTATGAGCAAGGAGGTGCAACGGATGGTGTGGAACTATCGGTACGGCTTGTAACGACAAAAGGGAAAGATATGCTGATATTTAAGAGGGATTTAGACCCGATAAAAACGCCTAGTGATCGTGGTGAACAGTTGTTGGATGTCGATCTACCCAGCGATGAGGGTACTTTATTTATCGAAGCAGACCTTAAGAAAAGTGGAGCATATGATCAGTTTCTCATCCGAAAACTTGTCATGCAACAGTCAAAGAATTAGTATGTTATTTTTACATTCTATCTCTATTTTTCTACGTCTTCTTTCGATGGCTTTTTGTATTCCTACTCAAGGCAGGGGGTAAAGGATGGAGCACTTTTTGAGCTTGATTCAGCCTATCCTTACTCAATATCCGCAGGCTGCTCCAATGGTAGAGCACCTTTTGAGCTTGATTCATCCAATCCTTACTCAATATCCGCAGGCTGCTCCACTAGTATTTATCGGTGTGCATACCCTTATGGCGATTTTGTTCTTGCCCTGCTCTCCAATGACACTGATGGCTGGAGCGTTATGGGGAAGTACGTATGGGTTGGCAGTGTCCATATGCGCAGCCATGGTGTCCTCAGCAGCAACATTCCTTTTATCTCGCAGTTTCCTGCGCGGCATGATTGAAAGGTTGCTTGTACATCGCTATCCGAAAGTAGCTGGATTGTTGGCCAAAGTAACCGTCCATGATTGGGAAATTATAGCAGTTACTCAGATGAACCCATTAATACCCGCGTCTGCTATAGGTTACGTTTTTGGTTTAAGTCAGATTACCTTTATAAGGTATCTGCTGTTTTCCGGAATATTCATGTTGCCCCTTCAGGCTTTGTTTGTGGTGACAGGGCATTCGGTGGCGAGTTTGTTTGCGGCTGACGGACATTGGGAAATAGCTTCATCGTTGATCTTCCTGGTCGTCACTGCACCTTTGGTAACTAAGCATATTTATAAAAAACTTTGTCAATTATATGGAGTTAAAAATGGGGCGTGAATTAGCAAAAATTTCTGTGGTTTTATCATTTTATAACGAGCAATCAGTACTTCCTGAATTGCTACAGCGGTTAAGGGCGGTTTTTGCCACCCTGATAGCAAACAAAGATGTCGGGTCGTACGAGCTGATTTTTGTTAATGATAACTCAACCGACGAATCAGAGAAATACCTGCGATCTGAATTGGAGAAGGGTGACATAGTTCTTATCAACATGTCGCGCAATTTTGGTGTTTCGGAATGCGTCATGGCTGGAATGGCTCAGGCTAGTGGCGATGCCTTGATCTATATGGATTCAGATTTGCAGGATCCGCCCGAAGTAATTCCGAGACTTGTTGATGCTTGGCGGAAGGATCAAGATGCAGAGGTGGTCTTCACCACGCGTACTCGTCGTGAGGGTGAGCATTGGCTGAAGCTTCTGATTACAAAAATCGGCTATCGGTTCATCAACTCGATTTCAGAAATTGAACTACAGGTTGATTCTGGTGACTTTAAACTCTTGTCACGGCGGGTAGTGGATTATCTGCTTCAGTTGAAGGAAGACAAGCCATATATTCGCGGACTGGTTAGTTGGGTTGGTTTTAAACAGGTTCAAGTTTTTTATGAGCGCTCGGCACGTTTCGACGGTCCTGAGAATACCAAGATGCCTGTCTTTAGTAAGAGAGTACTGTATTACTGGCTCGATCGCGCACTGATTTCTTTTTCGGATGCACCACTCAAATTGATGCTTTTTTTTGGGTTTGGGTTGTCAGGTATGTCCCTTCTCTATATAGTGGTTATTTTTGTGCAAAAAATACTGGATTTATCTGTACCCGGTTGGGCAGCAATAATGTCGGCTATACTTTTGTTAAGTGGCGTGCAAATGATGATGCTTGGTTTTATTGGTCTTTATGTTGGAGCAATATTTCGCGAAGGTAAGCAGCGTCCACAATACATTGTGAAAGAAGTAGTGAGTAAATGATTATTACCAGAACCCCGTTCAGAATTTCTTTTTTTGGTGGCGGTACCGACTATCCAGCGTGGTATCGGGAACATGGCGGCGCAGTATTGGCAACCACTATCGATAAATATTGTTACATCACATGCCGTCGTTTGCCTCCATTTTTCGAGCACAAGCATCGTATTGTTTACTCTCACATCGAAAATGTGTGCCATAACGATGAAATCAAACATCCCGCAGTCCGGGCAGTGTTTAATTGGGCTAATGTTGCTGATGGGTTGGAAATTCATCACGATGGAGATTTACCTGCACGTTCCGGTTTAGGATCCAGCTCAGCCTTTACCGTTGGCTTGGCGCATGCGTTGTATGGTATTCGTGGTCAAATGGTTAGCCATGATGCACTGGCAAGAGATGCTATCCACATCGAACAAAATCTCATCGGAGAGAACGTCGGCTCGCAGGATCAGGTGTCAGCTGCTTACGGTGGATTCAACCGTATCGATTTTCATAGAGACGATACTTTTGACGTGTCACCGATCATTCTTTCAGGGCATAGGCGTGAAGAGCTTCGTGACCACCTTATGCTCTGTTTTACTGGATTTTCTCGTATCGCCGACGCGATCGCAAAATCTAAAATCGACAACCTCAAAAATCGCGAAACAGAACTTAAGCTTATGAGAGAAATGGTTTATGAGGCTACTAGTATTCTCGCGGATAGTCGTGTCAGTATTGACGAATTTGGAAAGCTGATTGATCTAAGCTGGAAGTACAAGCGCAGTCTTTCTGAGCGGGTTTCAACCCCGGAAATCGACCAGATTTACGATACAGCCATGCGTGCCGGTGCAATTGGGGGCAAGATTCTTGGCGCTGGCGGCGGCGGATTCATGCTGCTGTTCGCAAAACCCGAAAAACATGCTGCAATTCGCGAAGCCCTTAAAGAATTGGTGCATGTATCTTTTAATTTTGATGATTCCGGCAGCCGTGTCGTACTTTATCAACCCAACGGCCTGTGATTGATGAATAAAACAGATAAAATCTTTGTTGCCGGGCACACCGGTTTAATTGGCTCGGCAGTTGTTCTGCGCTTGCAAAACGAAGGATATGACAATTTGCTATTGGCCAGTCATGCTGAGCTGGAACTGACGGATGCCACAGCAGTGGATCATTTTTTTAACGAACACTCACCTACATATGTAGTTCTGGCTGCCGGTAGAGTCGGCGGCATTATCGAAAACCAAACCTACCCAGCTGATTTTATGAGCGCCAACTTGGCGATTCAATTAAATGTACTCAAGGCCGCACACAGTTCCGGTGTGAAGAAGCTGATTTTGTTTGCTTCCTCCTGCATGTATCCGCGTGAATGCCCGCAACCTATGGCAGAGACAGCGCTACTATCAGGACATCCCGAGCCGACCAGCCTTGCCTACGCAATTTCAAAACTGGCCGGTATGCAAATGTGTCTTGCCTATAACAAGCAATATGGTGAGCAACGTTTTATTCCTGTGATCCCTAATAGTGCTTTTGGGCCCAACGATAACTTTGATCCAAAGTCAGGACATGTCCTCTCGTCCTTAATCCGGCGCTTCCATGAGGCACACCAAACTGGCGCAGAAAGCTTGACGCTTTGGGGGAGCGGCACACCGCGTCGTGAGTTCATTCATACCAACGACATTGCCGATGCTTGCATTGCACTGCTCACCGGGAACACAAGCACGCTTGAACTGCCCCTAAACCTGGGAACCGGCAGAGATTTTTCCATTCGTGAGTTGGCTGAATCCATTGCCGACGTAATCGGTTATTCCGGAACCCTCGAATGGGATACAAGCAAGCCTGACGGCGCCCCGAGGAAGTTACTCGACAGTAGTCGGCTTCGCGCCTTTGGCTGGCAGCCGACGGTGGATTTTGAAGAAGGTGTCAAAGATACCTATCAGTGGTATCTTAACAATGCATTGAGGACGGAGAGCTGTTTGTGAATATTAGTCCTATCGATCTACGCGAAAAAGCGCATTGGGTATGGAAAGAAACGCTGGCGGTACATCGCCGAGCTCCGGAAACCCGCTTGGCTTCGTCGCTCTCTTCCATCGAAATTTTTGTAGCGCTTTACTACGGCGGCGTACTGCGTTTCGACCCTGCCCAGCCGCTAGCCGAACATCGGGATCGTTGCGTCATCAGCAAAGGGCATGGTTCCATCTGCATGTACCCGATTTTGGCTGACCTGGGCTATTTCCCTCTTGACGAACTGCAGCGGGTCTGCCAAACAGGCAGCTTTCTTGGCGGAATACCGGATCCGGTGATTCCAGGCTACGAAACCGTCAACGGTTCACTTGGTCACGGCGTGGGTGTTGCGACTGGCATGGCCTTGGGGTTGAAATGCAAAGGCAGCGATCGAAGCGTGTTTGTCGTGTCCGGTGATGGCGAATTACACGAAGGCGCAAACTGGGAAGCGATCATGTTTGCTTCGCAACATAAGCTCGATAATCTGCACCTGATCATTGATGACAACCGAATTAGTATGCTCGGTTACACAGATGACATCGTTAGCCACGGCTCACTCTCTGCACGCTTATCCGCTTTCGGCTGGGATTGCCTTGAGGTCGATGGGCATGATGTCACAGCCGTGCAGGCAGCCCTGCTGAAAATGAAAGAAAACTGCACAGGAAAGCCTAAAGCACTGATAGCCCGGACCTTGAAAGGACACGGTGTACCCGGGCTGGAAAACGCCCCGCTTTCGCACATCATGAACCCCAAACCGGAGCTGATTGACAGCCTGCTGGAGCAAAACACATGAGCATTAAACCTCTTGCCATGCGCGACGTATTGCTCGACCGTATCTGGAAAGCAATGGCGGAAGACCAGAAGATTTTTTTCGCCAGCGCCGATTTCGGCTCTCCAGTCCTCGACAAAATCCGCGCCGATTTTCCTGACCGTTTCGTCAATGTTGGGATCGCCGAACAAAATCTGATCAACATTTCTGCCGGCTTGGCACTGGAAGGCTATACCGTATTCGCTTACGCCATTGCCCCCTTCATTACCATGCGTTGCTACGAGCAAATTCGGGTCAGTTTAGCGCTACTCTCTGAAGTGCGGCCCATGAACGTCAATTTGATCGGTGTGGGTGCCGGCTATAGCTATGTAGTGTCCGGACCGACCCACCAGTGCTACGAAGATATTACTCTGATGCGCGCCCTGCCCAATTTCAGAGTGCTTTCACCCTCTGACCATGTCAGTGCCGGCGCTCTCTTTGACCGCTGCGTGAGTACTAAAGGCCCAAAATACCTGCGGTTTGATGCACAAGTGTTACCTGTAGTCTATGAGAACGGCGCTCCAGACTTGGATGTCGGCTTTCATATCCACAGCACCGGTAAGGACGTCTGCCTGATAGCGACGGGCTACATGCTGCATACCGCTCTCAACGTGGCCGAAAGCCTCACCGCTGCCGGACATTCGGTCGGAATCATAGACCTTTTCGATATTTCCAACTTTGCCGCAGACCAGCTTCAAGCTGTGCTCTCGTCTTACGCGGGCATCGTCACTCTCGAAGAAGGCTTCCGTGGGCGAGGCGGCGTTGATGCCATGCTCTTTGAATTCATTGCCCGACGTGGCCTGTCTGCACGCATGCTCAATATTGGCGTCGAGGGAGGTTACCGCTTTGAACTCGGCTCACGTGAGGAGCTACACGAGCAGGTTGGAATCGGCCCTCAATCCGTGCTACATAGTGTAACAACGTTTGTGCAATCACTTTCTGATTAATTTTGGTGAAAATAAGATGAAATTTCCTCTGATGCGTAACAACATCCTGCGCGAAGATCTTGACGCAGTAATCGAACATTTGAAGCAGGACGATCCGATCCTGACCCACGGCGCCAACGTAAGAGCATTCGAAGCTGAATGGTCTGAATGGCTAGGCGTGAAATACAGCGTATTCGTTAACTCAGGCGCATCAGCAAACCTGTTGACCATGGCGATACTCAAAATTCGTCACCCGGAAGGAGGTGAAATCATTGTTCCTCCGTTGACATGGATTTCCGATGTTGCATCAGTGCTGCAAAACGGATTCACTCCGGTATTTGCCGACATCGATCCAAGCACTCTGGCAATGGACACAACTCAGATTCTGAACAAAATCACCGATAAAACACGGGCGGTATTCCTAACCCATGTACAAGGTTTTGACGGGCTGACTGACGAACTGATTGATGAACTACAACGTCGTAATATCCCGCTGATCGAAGATGTCTGTGAATCTCACGGCGCTACCCACAATGGCAAACGCGTGGGCAGCATTGGCTGGATATCGAACTTTTCGTATTATTATGCCCATCACATGAGCACCATCGAAGGCGGCATGGTCTGTACTAATGACCCTGAGGTATATCAGCAAATCCGCATGTTACGTTCCCATGGTATGGTTAGGGAATCTAACGATGAAAATGTACGTGCTGCTTACCTGGCTGAAAACCCCGAACTGAACCCGGACTTCATCTTCGCCTACCCTGCCTATAATGTGCGTAATACCGAGATTGGCGGCATCATGGGACGCAGTCAGCTTAAACGCCTGGATTATATTGTGGAGCGTCGGACTGAAAACCTGCTTCGGTTTTTGAAGAAAATCGATGCCTCAAAATACCGCACCGACTTCAAGCTGGAAGGATCCAGCAACTACGCCTTCAACCTCATTTTGAAGGATCCGGATGATGGTCTAGTCGACCGCCTCATGCAAAAAATGCGGGAGTCTGGCGTCGAATTCCGGAGAGGAAGTGCAGGCGGTGGCAATCAGATTCGTCAACCTTATCTGAAGGGTATTGTGCCTAGCGGGCATCATCTTGAGTTCCTTGAAACGGAACACGTCCATTTCTACGGTTTTTACATCGGCAACTTCCCAGACTTGAAAAATGAGGAAATTGATGCGCTCTGCGCAATTATAAATTCGGCATAAGGGGGGGGGCAGTGACTTCAGCCGTTATTCTTGCAGGTGGTTTGGGGACGCGTCTTCGCAGTGCCGTACCGGACTTGCCTAAACCAATGGCACCGATTAGCGGACGACCATTTCTTGAGCACCAGCTCGACTACTGGATTAAACAAGGTGTTAGTCATTTTGTATTATCCATTGGTTATCGGTATGAGGTCATCGTTGATTATTTTGGCAATAGGTATAAAGATGCCAAGCTTGATTATGTCATTGAGAAAACCCCGCTAGGTACGGGTGGGGGACTATTATTGGCTGCTGAAAAGATTGCCAAAGATGAGTCATTTTTATTACTAAACGGCGACACTTATTTTGCTGTGGACTTGAAGACATTGATTGAATTCTCCTTGGAAAATGATGCAGACTGGTGCTTCTCTTTGTTTCGTACCCATGAAGAGGGGCGGTACATGGGGATGGATATTTCACCGCAAGGGCGAATTACCTCGCTCAAGTCGGGTACTGGCCGACCAGGTAGTTTGGCAAACGGGGGGGTGTATTGGGTTAATCCACGCGCCTTATGCAGTGAAAAATTTTCGCCAGGCGACAAACTCTCGCTGGAGGATGATATCTTCGTGGCTGCCATAGCTTTTGGGCAGTGTCTGTTGGGCATTGAGTTCTCGGGCACCTTCATTGATATTGGCGTGCCCGATGACTATCATCGCGCACCAGCTCTGCTAGCGTTGTAAAAAAGGACATCTGTTGAATACAATTGCACGACTAAAGAAAAACCTGGATGCCTCTATCCTTGCCAAACATCAGTTGCTTGCCGATGAGGGGTGTCTTGAGCTGTTTTCCAAGGCCGTAGAAACTGTTGTCGACCGATACAAACGAGGCGGACGTATCTACATCGCAGGCAACGGAGGCTCGGCCGCTGACGCTCAGCATTTGGCTGCCGAGTTTGTTAGCAGATTGGCACGAGACAGAGCTCCATTGCCAGCCGAAGCTCTCACAGTTGATAGCTCCATACTTACTGCGATTGGTAACGACTACGGTTTTGACTTGGTGTTTTCCCGACAACTTGCTGGTAAGGCAACAAATAAAGATATATTTCTTGGTATAACGACATCAGGGCAGTCTTTGAACATTCTTAAAGCTCTGGAGCAATGCCAAGCCATGGATGTGCCGAGTATTATTTTTTGTGGGCATGATGGCGGTCAAGCAAAAGCGCTAGCCGACTATTGCATCGTCGCTCCAGGAGTAGCCACAAGCACTATCCAAGAACTGCACATCGTATTGGCCCACACACTCTGTGAATGTGTCGAAGTGGCGATGTTCGGTGAATGATTTTTTGACAATAAGAAAAGGAACACAATGAGCTACAACATATTAGTCACCGGCGGTGCCGGCTACCTCGGTTCCACTATGGTTCCTGACCTACTTAATGCAGGGCACAAAGTAACAGTGCTGGACAATTTCATGTTCAAGCAAGCTAGTCTTAATCACGTTTGTAACAACCCAAATTTTTCGGTTGTTAAGGGTGATATACGCATCGAGAGCGTGATGGCTCCGTTGCTTAAAAATGCTGACATTGTTATTCCACTGGCGGCGTTGGTTGGGGCGCCACTTTGCAACCTAGATCCAATTGGTGCAACAACGATTAATCATGACGCAATTTCAATGATGATAAAGCTGTTGTCCAAGGAGCAAATCGTACTTATGCCGACTACCAATAGCGCATATGGTACCGGCGACGAAAACAATTTCTGTACAGAAGAGTCACCACTGCGCCCTATCTCACAATATGCGATAGAAAAAGTAGGTATCGAAAAGGAACTGATGCAACGCGAAAACGCGATCAGCTTCCGCCTTGCCACCGTATTTGGCATGTCACCACGGATGCGGATTGATCTGCTCGTGAATGACTTCACCTACCGTGCCGTTAACGATCGATTCGTTGTTCTGTTTGAGAGCTACTTCAAGCGCAACTATGTCCATGTGCGCGATGTTTCACGCGCTTTCCAGCACGCCATCGGTAATTTCGACAAAATGAAGGGTGAGATTTACAATGTCGGTCTTTCCGAAGCAAACGTATCGAAAAAGGAACTCTGCGAGACCATCCAGAAGCAAGTACCGGATTTTCTCTTTATTGATGCACCAATAGGTAAAGATCCCGACCAGCGCAACTATATTGTATCGAACGAAAAGATTGAAGCAACAGGCTACAAAACTTCGATGTCTCTTGATGCCGGTATTGCAGAGTTGATTAAGGGATACACCATGATCAAGAACTCTCGATATGGCAATGTTTAGCTTGATCTTCCTTTCACTGGATGGGAAAGGATGAAATGAAGGAATCAGCTGATTACCTCATTGTGGGCGGCGGAATTGTCGGTCTGACGGTTGCGCGCGAGTTGCGCAAGCGCTATCCGACAGCGAGCATTGCATTGCTGGAAAAAGAGGCGGTCTTGGGCAAGCACGCCAGCGGTCGTAACAGTGGCGTACTGCATAGTGGTATTTACTATGACAGCGGTACGTTGAAAGCCAAGGTTTGTGCGGAAGGTGCACGCCGCATGAAAGCATTTGCGGCAGAGCATGGCATTAACTGTCAGCACTCCGGCAAGGTAATTGTTGCTACCTCTGTGCAGGACTTACCCGTGATTGAGCGTCTGCTTAAAAACGCGAGGGAGAACGGGATAAGGGCTGTACGCCTGGACGAACAGGGCATACACCAGATTGAACCCCACGCAGGGGTTTACCAGCAGGGCATACATTGCCCGGATACGGCGGTGATAGATAGCAAAGCCGTAATATCGAAGTTGCAGGAATTGTTGATTAATGACGGTGTAAAGATATTTTTTAACGCACCTGTATCCTCCATAAATACGGAAGCTCGCAAGGTAATAACCCCGATTGGTGAGTTTGGTTATAAGTATTTGTTCAACTGTGCCGGTGCTTCCGCTGACAAAGTGGCTAAGTTCTTTGGACTAGGATTAGACTATGCGCTGTTGCCATTTAAGGGTATCTACTTCAAATTGCGCCCTGAACGAGCGCATCTAGTACACGCCAACATCTATCCTGTTCCTAATGTCAACCAACCTTTCCTTGGAGTGCATTTGACTCGTGTAGCGAGCGGGGATGTCTATGCGGGGCCGACGGCCATCCCTGCATTGGGACGAGAAAATTACGGGATTCTACAGGGTGCGCAATTAGGCGAATCGCTACGAGTTGGGTTTGAAGTATCCAAAATGTATTTAGCCAATCATCAGAATTTCCGACAATTGGTGCATACCGAACTGGGTAAGTATCGTAAGAAAAATTTCTTTGCTGCGGTGCGTAAGCTGATGCCCGAATTGACTTACGATGATCTTGTCTCTAGTGATAAGGTGGGCATTCGCCCGCAACTTATTAATGTGCGAGAAAAAAGGTTGGAAATGGACTATGTCATCGAGAAATCTTCCGATTCACTGCATGTGCTGAATGCAATTTCACCAGCATTTACCAGTTCGCTGGCTTTTGCCGAATGGATTGTGGATCAGTCTGAAATTGTTTAACTCTTAATGACTTCGGGCAAAAAAATCGGGGATGAGGATTTACCTATTGAAGTGATCGAAAGACGTCTAGCGTGTGAGAATTCAAAGTTTTTTGTTTATTTCGACCATGTGATCGACAAGGCAGGTAGCGAAGTTCGAGATTACCTGGTGGTTGCGCCAAAGATTACAGGGAAAAATCTTATTACTGGAGTGGCTATTTTACCGGTTGTCGACGGACAGGTCGGGTTGGTACGGATTTACCGTCCGGCAATACGCGCCTATTCATGGGAAATACCACATGGCTTTATGGACGAAGGAGAAGATGAAGTAACCTCGGCGTTGAGAGAGTTGCTAGAAGAAACTGGATTTGTTGCCGATCTAACTTGTTTTTCTTCATTGGGATTCATCACTCCAGATTCTGGTGTGTTGGCCGCAAGGGTTCATCTTTATGTGGCCGAAGCAGGATATTCGACAAGTCAAAGAGAGTTCGAGTTAGGGCTTAGGGAATTTCGCTTTTTCGACTTCCAGGAACTGGAAAATATGATTGAGCGTTCTGAGGTGCAGGATACATTTACACTGGCAGCATGGTGCAAGTATCGACTAAAGAAAAATTCTAGACAGATAGCTAACCCAAATAATAGTTGAGTTGTGTTCGTGACAAATAAAGCTGTATTTCTGGATCGTGATGGAACCCTTAATGTAGATAAAGGGTATGTTCACTGTATTGAGGAGTGGGAATGGATTCCCGGTGCAATCGACGCAATTGTATCGTTTAAAAAAGCCGGATTTCTTGTTGTTGTGATTACGAATCAAGCAGGAATTGCTCGTGGTTATTATACCGATACAGAGGTCAGCCATTTGCACACAAGGATAAATGAGGAGTTGAAAGAGCATGGTGCTACGATTGATGGGTTTTATCATTGCCCGCACCATCCAGAATTCAGTGAGGTATGTGAATGCCGAAAGCCCATGGCGGGTATGATTTATAAAGCTAAAAGGGATTTTGATATTACTTTAGGTCGCTCATGGCTTGTTGGGGACAAGGCAAGCGATATTCACGCAGGATTGTCTGCTGGAGTTAAACCGATATTAGTATTAACCGGTTATGGGAAAGATGAGCGTACTTTGCTGGGTGACGGCATAATTTGTGCCGCAGACATTTTGGAAGCCAGCACTTTGATAGTTTCGGAAGTCGTTTAATCTAAATTATGAAATTAAATGCTAGTAGTCTGTCGGCACGTCCTACGGTCACTGTGGTAATCGTCAATTGGAGCGGTGAGCGGTTTCTTGAGCGATGTTTGGTTGCATTGATGAATCAGACACTCAAGCCGCACGAGATCATTCTGGTGGATAACGCCAGCTCGGACAGGTCGCTTGAAATTGTACGCCGGTTTCCAGTCGTGCGGTTGATGACGCTTGACCGGAATACTGGTTTCGCGTATGGCAATAATCTGGCGATCGAGGCTGCTTCTGAGGAGTCAGAATGGATCGCTCTGATCAATCCAGACGCGTTTGCCGAACCGCGCTGGCTAGAAGCACTGTTGGTGGCGGCAGAATCCAATCCGGAATTCGATGTGTTCGGCAGCAAGTTGGTAAATGCGTCCGAACCAGCGTTGTTGGACGGGGCGGGTGATGCTTACCATGTGAGCGGTTTGGTGTGGCGTATGGGACACGGTATGCCCGCGTTGGGTGCTACAGAGAGTGAGCGTGAAATTTTCTCACCTTGTGCGGCGGCAGCGCTTTATCGGCTTAGTGCCTTACGCAAAGTCGGAGGCTTCGACGAGGACTACTTCTGTTACGTGGAAGATGTGGATCTCGGGTTTCGTTTGCGGCTCGTGGGGTATCGTTGCCTTTATGTGCCGCAATCCGTGGTGTATCATGTCGGCTCAGGCACGACTGGTGGTCAGCATAGTGATTTCGCCATGTATCATGGACATCGCAACCTGGTGTGGACCTTCGTGAAGAATATGCCGGGTATCTTGTTCTGGATGCTGTTACCGCTGCATGTGTCGCTGAATCTGGCGAGTATCATCTGGTTCGCGTTGCGCGGACGGGGAGGAGTGATTTGGCGAGCCAAGCGCGATGCCTTGTTAGGCTTACCGAAGATGTGGCGCAAGCGTCAATATATTCAAAAGACTCGGGTTGCTTCAATTGGTGAGGTTTGGCGACAGTTAGATAAGCGGATGATTACAACAAAACTTGGTCGAAAAGAAATATGAGCGCCGTCATTTCAACAATCATCGTCAATTATAATGCGGGATGCTTTCATTAACCTGCGTGCTCGCGCTGAACAGAGCGATCTCATCTACCAAGCGGCACCGTGGTAGAAACCGCTCGGATTTCACGCTTGAAGCTGCTTGTGAGAAGGCGCAGGGAGTCGTATCAGGTATTCTTTAGCTTGAATGCGCAGGACTTTGATCGTTTTTGTGGGTTGCTGGATGTGCCACCCGCTGCCAACCCCGGACTGGAGCGGTTGCTTGCAGTCAAAGCGCCGTGGGTTCGGTGGTGGGATCTCACTGAATTGGGCGGCGTTTTGCAGGCATCTCAGTCTCTTGCTCAAGTACATGCGCTGGGTGCTTTCGATTGTGGTGAATCGGTTCTGATCGAATGGCTCAAACGTCGCGCTTTTGCCAATCGGGTAACCGGTGCGAGCCGCACGTTTGTTGTCGTGGACGTGCGTAATCAGCTCTTGGCTTACTACGCATTGGCCGTCGGTGCGGTGGGTTCAGTTCGCCGCAACATGCCTGACCCGATTCCAGTCATGGTGCTGGGGCAGCTGGCCGTTGATTGTCCCTGACAGGGACAACAACTTGGTAGTGCTTTGCAAGGATGTATTTCTGCGCACTGTCAGCGTCTCTGAAAACGTCGGCATCCGCGCGCTACTGGTACATGTAATCAATGATGCCGTCAAACAGTTCTCTACATCCGGCGAGGCTTTCAGTCGTCGCCAGTCGATCCCTATTCTTTGATGCTGGGGCTGCCCCGTGTGTCCTGAAGTTTTTAGTCTGCGGGGTATCTCCAGCCACGGATCGATATCGTCCGCCGCTTCAATCGTTGAAGTTTGGTCACAGTCGGATAAGCGGATGATTACTTATAATAAAACTAGACATAAATAAATAGGGCTATTTTATGGAGCCAGTTTTATGGTAAATTCCAAGCATTGATCTTATATGCTCGGTAGTTACAGTAGTCTCCTTCTGTTGTTGCAAATTTTGACTTTTTATAAAAAGAGAGTTATGTAGTGAGATTATCCCCAGTTTATCAAGCAATTATCAAAGCTGAGGCTATAAGAGCGTTTGGTGAGAATGTGACTGTGTTTTTATTTGGCAGCCGCGTGGATGATTCTAAAAAAGGTGGTGATATTGATTTGTTTATCCGAACAACCGATAAAGAGAGGTTGTTCGAGAAAAAGATTCGTTTTTTGGCCAGGTTGAAGCGTCAAATCGGAGAGCAAAAAATTGATGTGGTCTTCAATGAAGATAAAGGTCGGCTGATTGAGCAAGAGGTGAGGAAATGGTCAATACAGCTTTAGTTTATCAAACAAAGTTTCAAAAAACCCTGCACGAAGCCTATGTGCATTTGGCAAGAATTGATGAAGCGCTCGACGAACTTGGTAAAAAGTATCGATTTCCGATTGTTCGGGAACAGTTCACCGAATTACTAACCAACCGAATTGAGCTGGCGTTTGCTGATCAGATTATTTATCGATTCTCAAAAGCACAGGATACGATTGGTGCCAAGTTGTTCAAGGCTTTTTTGCTTTATCAGGGCGAGAACGTTGATCGCCCGTTTTTGGATATTCTTAATGAACTGGAAAAGCTGCATATTGTTGATGTGGAAGAGTGGTTTGTTTTACGCGAGATTCGTAATGATATTGCTCACGATTATGAGGATAACCAAGATCAGGCAATGCACATCTTGAATAATATTTATCAATATCGAGGGGAGTTAAGACAGATACTTGTTGAGATTGAACAAAAAACAGGCGTTCTGACGGCTAAGTAATAAAAGATTAGTTAGCGATTGTGATAAGACGGTTGGAAACGCTAATGATTACAACAAAATTTGGTAAAAAATAAATATGAGTGCAGTGATCTCAACAATCATCGTCAATTATAATGCGGGCGAGTTGCTGCGTAGCTGTGTCGATTCGTTGCTGAATTGCCCATGGGAAATCGAAATTATCGTGGTGGATAACGCATCGAAGGATGGCAGTTTGGATGCCTTGCTGGGATTGCCCTGCGTACAGATTATTAAAAATACAGCCAACGTTGGTTTCGCTGCGGCTTGTAATAGTGGGGCGCGTGTTGCTTCTGCTCCGTTCCTGCTGTTCCTTAATCCTGACTGCTCTTTCAAACCCGGTGCCTTGGTTGGGTTGTTAGACGCGATGAATGTGGATGATCGCGTGGGTATGGCGGGTGGCTTTCTTACTAATTTGGACGGAACCGAACAAGCGGGTAGCCGCCGGGCTGTACCCACTCCTTGGCGTTCTTTTGTACGCGCATTTGGTTTGGCTCGTTTTGCAAATCGTTGGTCGCGACTGTTCTTTGATTTTTACTTGCATAATCAACCGTTGCCGGATCACGCCATTGAGGTGGAGGCGATTTCTGGTGCCTGCATGATGGTAAAACGTGAGGCGATGCAGGATGTTGGAGAATGGGACGAAGGTTATTTTTTGCATTGTGAAGATCTGGACTGGTGTATGCGCTTCCGACAACAAGGGTGGAAGATTCTGTTCGTTCCATCGGCGAAAATCACTCATGCGTTAGGCGTTTGCGGGAGAAGTCGGCCGGTGTTTGTCGAGTGGCACAAGCATAAGGGGATGATACGGTTTTACAAGAAATTCTTTCGACACCAGTATCCGGGGGTGCTGATGGGGTTGGTTGTGGTAGGGGTGTGGCTGCGGTTTGGCCTTGTGGCGATTTACTACTCGGCCAAGCGTGCCGGTCAGGCGTTGGGTTTTGGGCGTGGTTGATAATGCGATTCCCATGACCTCTCTCCCAGAGGGTGATGAATTACCGCTAAACCTTGTAGGTGTTCTTGGTGCGACCAGTTCGGTGGGGACCTGTCTACTGCCGATGCTGACTGAGGCAGGGTGGCAGGTGACGGCGTTCTCGCGGTCGGCGGTCGGGCAGAGCGGTGATAGGGTAGCGTGGCGGCGGCTTGCTCCCTCTTCACCGGCTCCTCTGATGGAGTCATTAGTCATTCGCTCCGGGCATCAAACGGCAACAACCCCGTCGCCGGACCTCCCGCGTGCGGGTGAGAAGAGCATTTCGTTTTGGGTTTGCGTCGCCCCTATTTGGGTGTTGCCGGATTATTTTGCCTTGCTTGATGCGCAGGGCGCGAGGCGTGTGGTGGTCGTGTCTTCCACCAGTCGGTTCACCAAGGATGACTCCTCCGACCCGGAGGAACAGGCTATAGCACTTCGGCTTGCTGATGCGGAAACTCGGGTGCGGGAGTGGGCGGAAATCCGTGGGGTGGAATGGGTGATTCTGCGTCCTACGTTGATTTATGGTTTGGGGCGGGACAAAAATATTGCCGAGATTGCGCGCTTTATCCGGCGGTTTGGCTTCTTTCCCTTGTTTGGCGAGGCAAGCGGCTTACGCCAGCCTATTCACGTAGCGGATGTGGCTGGCGCATGTCTGGCCGCTTTGCGGGCGCCTTGCGCGGCGAACAGGGCGTATAACATTTCCGGTGGCGAGACGCTGACTTATCGCAACATGGTCGCTCGTGTTTTTTCTGCCCTCTGCCGACGTCCGCGCTTGCTGACTGTCCCGCTTTGGACTTTCCGCCTGGCGGTGGCTATGTTGCGCCGCTTGCGGCGCTATCGGCAGTGGTCGACTGCCATGGCCGAGCGTATGAACCGTGATTTGGTGTTTGATCATGCCGAGGCGGCACGAGACTTGGGCTTTAAGCCTAGGGCGTTCATGCTGTCGGCGGAAGATGTGGCTGCATGAGTAGGCTCGTCTTGCCGACAGCGCTAAGTGTTGTTGTTTTGTGTGAGGTTTAACGGCGTGCTGAACGTCAGCGATTAGTACGAATTCCAATCTTGGGTGTCAAAAGCAGGGTATTCAGAATACATCAGGAGTCTTGAGACGCTGGAAATATATGCTCACGGAATAAACCACTGGCGGCGGCAATAGATGTATTGCATTCAAGTTAGGCGGCCAAGATATTATTTTTAGATCTCTGCCGGCGCAGATTGCGGTTTATGGAATGCCCTGTTTTGGATATGTTTCAGGCTAAAGTACTTACTTTTTGGGTCGATTTACTTAAACTTATTTTTAATTTATTTTGCTAATAAATTCTTTAGTGTATTGGAATAATAGGGTTGTTAAAACCTGATGAAAATCCTTATCGTTAGCCAATAT
>Ga0208753_100078_pt1 | contig 48771 bp, 36 predicted proteins | sample LakWasMet37_LOW7_2_FD_183877 | JGI IMG/M metagenome (GOLD analysis project Ga0208753, IMG submission 183877) | Freshwater sediment methanotrophic microbial communities from Lake Washington under simulated oxygen tension - Sediment Metagenome... | ecosystem: Environmental > Aquatic > Freshwater >... | reverse complement strand
GCGGAAGGGCGTGTCGGCCGCTAGACCATAAGGCCCCGGAGGTTCCGGGCCTGTCAGGCCGGCAGCAGCACCAGCGCCGCCAGGGGCGGCAGGGTCAAGGTGAGCGAGGCGGGAAAGCCCATCCAGGTTACCGGCTCGGCGGAGACGCGGCCGTTGTTGCCCATGTCGCTGCCGCCGTAATGCGCCGAGTCGGTGTTGATCCGCTCGAGGTAGTCCTGTGTCAGCGGCACGCCGAGACGATAGTTGTGGCGCGGGATGGGGGTGAAGTTCAGCACCACCACCGCAAGGCGGCCATCGCGCGAGCGGCGCAGCCAGCTCACCACGGATTGATCGGCATCGTGGCAGTCGATCCACTGAAAGCCTGCAGAGGAGAAGTCTTGGTCATGCAATGCAGGTTCGCCCACATAAAGCTGGTTGAGTTCGCGCGTCAGGGCCTGGATGCCGGCATGCAGGGGGTATTGCAGCAGATGCCAGGGCAGTTCTTCGCCGGCACGCCATTCCCACGACTGCCCGATCTCGGCACCCATGAACTGCAGCTTCTTGCCGGGTGCCGTCATCTGATAAGCCATCAGCAGGCGCAGGTTGGCGAAGCGCTGCCACTCGTCGCCCGGCATTTTCCCCAGCAGGGAGGATTTGCCGTGCACCACTTCGTCGTGCGACAGGGGCAGGACGAAGTTCTCGGTGTAGGCATAGAGCTGGCCGAAGGTCAGCCGCTCGTGGTGGTAGCGCCGATGCACCGGATCGTGCTGCATGTACTCCAGCGTGTCGTTCATCCAGCCCATGTTCCACTTCATCGAGAAGCCCAGCCCGCCGAGCCAGGTCGGGCGCGACACCATAGGCCAGGCGGTGGACTCTTCGGCAATGGTCAGCGCGCCGGGAAAATCGGCATGCACCATTTCGTTCATCTCGCGCAGGAAGGCAATCGCTTCGAGGTTCTCGCGCCCGCCATGGACGTTCGGCGTCCATTCGCCGGCCTTGCGCGAATAGTCGAGATAGATCATCGAGGCCACGGCATCGACGCGCAAGCCGTCGATGTGGAATTCGGACAGCCAGTAGCAGGCCGAGGACAGCAGGAAGCTCCTGACTTCGTTGCGCCCGTAATTGAAGACGTGCGTGCCCCAGTCGGGATGCATCTTCTGCTTCGGGTCCTGGTGTTCGTAGAGCGCGGTGCCGTCGAAATGGGCCAACGCCCAGTCGTCGGCCGGAAAGTGGCCGGGGACCCAGTCGAGGAGCACCCCGATGCCCGCCTGGTGCAGGCTGTCGACCAGGAAACGCAGGTCGTCGGCGCTGCCGAAGCGAGAACTCGGGGCGAAGAAACCGGTGCACTGATAGCCCCAGGACTCGTCGAGCGGATGCTCCATCAGCGGCATGAATTCGACGTGCGTATAGCCCAGGTCGGCGAGATAGGGCACCAGCCGCGCCGCCAGTTCCCGGTAACTGTAAAAGCGGCCGTCCGGATGGCGCATCCAGCTGCCCAGATGCATCTCGTAGGTCGTCATCGGCGCCGACAGCCAGTCGCGCTTTGCCCGCGCCTCCATCCAGCCGCCGTCGTTCCAGACATGCGCCGGCGCGGGGGTCACGCAGCAGGCCGTGGCCGGACGGCGCTCGAAGCCGTGCGCATAGGGATCGGTCTTGAGCCGCAGCGCACCGCTGCCGCGCACACGCAATTCGAAGCGATAAAGCGTTCCGGGGGCGAGTTCGGGAATGAACAGTTCCCAGACGCCGGAGGCGCCCAGAGTCGCCATCGGATGCACACGGCCATCCCAGCCATTGAAGACGCCGACGACCGATACCCGCTCGGCATTCGGCGCCCAGACACGGAAACAGACGCCGGCCACGCCGGTGCGGATTTCCGGCACCGCGCCAAGGGTGCGCCACGCCTGACGCAAGCGTCCGGCGTTGAACAGATAGAGGTCGTCGGCCGGCGGCTGCGGCACAAAGGCATAGGGATCGTATTGCGTCACCCCATCGACATTCAGGCGCCACGGCCGTGGCGGCGGCGCGCTGCCCTGCCATTCGAAGATCGCCGAATTGCTGCGGCGCTTGAGCGGCGCCCATTCGCCATCGGCCAGCCCCAGCGCGACCGATTTCGCGTGCGGGCGGAACACCCGCAGACGCCAGCCCGCACCGGCGGCGTGGAGGCCCAGCACGGAAAACGGATCATGTTCTCGCGCCTCGAGCAGCGCGGTGCAGGCAGAGTCGGGCATAGGTATATATTCGGAGAGTTTTTTTGCTATCGTGCGGATTGTAGCCGCAACGGGGAAACCGCCATGCAATCGGCCGGAAAACAGGGCGGCCGCCGTGCCCTTCGGCAAGCAATCGGGAAAAGAGGTCGTCCATGAATTCAGTCGAGTTAACCCGCAACAGCTTCGGCATCGTGCTGGCCGGCGGCCGCGGCAGCCGCCTGATGCAGCTGACCGACTGGCGCTCGAAGCCGGCGGTCCCCTTCGGCGGGAAGTTCCGCATCATCGACTTCACCCTGTCCAACTGCGTCAATTCCGGCATCCGCAAGATCGGCGTCGCCACGCAGTACAAGGCGCAGAGCCTGATCCAGCACTTGCAGCGCGGCTGGAGCTTTCTCGACGGCCGCTTCCACGAGTTCGTCGACATCCTGCCGGCGCAGCAACAGGTCAGCGAACACTGGTACCAGGGGACGGCCGACGCGGTGTTCCAGAATCTCGACGTGATCCGGCGCAGCCGGCCCAGGCACATTCTGGTGCTCTCCGGCGATCACGTCTACAAGATGAACTATGTGCGCATGCTGGCCGAGCATGTCGAGCGGCAGGCCGATCTCAGCGTGGCCTGCATCGACGTGCCGCTGGCGGAGGCGAGCGGCTTCGGCGTCATGCACGTCGGCGACAACCGGCGCATCGAGGCCTTCATCGAGAAGCCGGCGAACCCGCCGCCGATACCGGGCCGCCCCGACCGCGCGCTGGCCAGCATGGGGGTCTATGTGTTCAACGCCGACTTCCTCTATGAGCAGTTGATCCGCGACCACGACGATCCCGGCTCCTCGCACGACTTCGGCAAGAATGTCATACCGCATTGCGTCGAGCGCTATCAAAGCTTCGCCCACAACTTCGCCGACTCCTGCGTCGGCATGGACAGCACCGGGATTCCCTACTGGCGCGATGCCGGCACCATCGACGCCTACTGGGAGGCCAACATGGAACTGACCAAGGTCACCCCGGAACTCAATCTCTACGACGACGACTGGCCGATCTGGACCCACCAGGAGCAGTTGCCGCCGGCCAAGTTCGTCTTCGACGACGAAGGCCGGCGCGGCATGGCCGTCGATTCGCTGGTTTCGGGCGGCGACATCATCAGCGGCGCCGTCGTGCGCAAGACGCTGCTGTTTTCCCGCGTACACGTCCATAGCTACGCCGAAATCGAGGAATCGGTGATCCTGCCCGATGTACACATCGGTCGCCACGCCAAGCTGCGCCGGGTCGTCATGGACAAGCACTGCCGGGTTCCCGAAGGCATGCTGATCGGGTACGATAGGGTGGCCGACCGCCAACGTTTCCATGTCACCGAGAACGGCGTCACCCTGGTGACGCCGGAAATGCTCGGCCAGCAGGCGCATTACATCCGTTAGGCACACCGCAATTCGGCAATGAAGACCCTCGATCTCGTCTTTCTCTGGCACATGCACCAGCCGGACTATCGCGACCACGGTGCGCGCGGCGACATGCACCGCGCCGCGGGAGTTTCCCACGGGACGCAGAGTCCCGGCGCCGACGACACCGCGACGGGCGAGTTCGTCCTGCCCTGGGTCTATCTGCACGCGATCAAGGATTACGTCGACATGGCGGCGCATCTCGAGCGCCATCCGCAGATCCGCTGCGTGGTGAATTTCGTGCCGGTGCTGCTCGAGCAGATCGAGGACTACGCCCAGCAATTCGCCAGCGGCGAGTTTCGCGATCCGCTGCTGCGCATGCTGGCCACGCCCGACCTGGAACGCATCAGCGACGCGGATCGGCGACTGCTGCTGAATACCTGCTTCCGCAGCAATCACGTCACCATGCTGGCGCCCTTCCCCAGCTACAAACGCCTGCACGACATCTACCTGCTGCTCACCAACGAGACCGAAACGGCCTACCGCTATCTCTCCGGGACCTACTTCTCCGACCTCGTAACCTGGTACCACCTGGCCTGGACCGGCGAGACCGAGCGCCGCCGCAATCCGCTGCTGGTCAGGCTGATGAGCCAGGGCGAGGGCTACGACGCCAATGACCGGCAGCACCTGCTGGCCGACATCGGCGAGTTGATCACCGCCCTGATCCCGCGCTGGCGCGCGCTCGCCGCACGCGGCCAGGTCGAGCTCTCGTCGACGCCCCAGACGCATCCGCTGTCTCCGCTCATGCTCGACTTCCGAGTCGCGCGCGAGAGCCTGCCCGACGCGGCACTGCCCTTCTCTTCTGCCTACCCCGGCGGACGCAGCCGCGTCATAAGCCAGATAGAAGCCGCACGCACCAGTCATGCCAGACGCTTCGGGGCACCTCCGGCGGGCATGTGGCCGGCCGAGGGAGCCATCTCCGCGGACTTCGTCAAGTATCTGGCCGCCGCCGGCTGCGGCTGGATCGCCAGCGGCGAAGGCGTGCTGAGGAACAGCCTCGCCGCCAGCCATCTCACGGACCCGCGTGCCGCCTACCATCCCTGGCGGCTGGAAAAGGCGCCGGAGCTGACGCTGTTCTTCCGCGACGAGCGGCTGTCCGACCTGATCGGCTTCGATTATGCGAAGTGGCACGGCCGCGACGCCGCGCAGCACCTCGTGCTCCAGCTAGAGGCCATACTCGACGCCGCTGCCGAGAACGAGTCGCCAGTGGTCAGCATCATCCTCGACGGCGAAAATGCGTGGGAGCACTACCCCTACAACGCCTACTATTTCTTCGACGACCTCTACGGCCTGCTGGCGGAGCATCCGCGCATCCGCACCCGCACCTACGCCGACCTGCTGGCGCAGGCACAGCCGCCGGTCGCCAGCGTGCTGCCGCACCTGACGGCGGGCAGCTGGGTCTATGGCACGCTTTCGACCTGGATCGGCGACCAGGCGAAAAACCGCGCCTGGGATCTGCTGTGCGACGCCAAGCAGAGCTGCGACCGGGTTCTCGCCAGCGGGCGACTCGATGCCGCCCAGGCCGCCGCCGTCGAGGCGCAAGTCGCCATTTGCGAAAGCTCCGACTGGTTCTGGTGGTTCGGCGACTACAACCCGTCCGCTGCCGTCGCCAGCTTCGACAACCTCTACCGGCGCAATCTGGCGCGGCTCTATCGCTTGCTGCAACTCGAACCGCCGCCCCAGCTCGACATTCCCATTTGCGCCGGATCCTCCACCGCCGCGGGCGGTTCGATGCGCCGCGCTACCGCAACCCCCAACTGAAACCCATGCCCATCAGCCTCCTGTTCGGGGTCCACGCCCACCAGCCCGTCGGCAATTTCCCCGCCGTCATCGACGACGCCAACATCCGCAGCTACGGCATGTTCCTGCGCGTCATGGAGCGCTATCCCAGGTTCCGCTTCAGCGTGCACTTTTCCGGCTGGCTGCTCGACGTCCTGTTCGAACGCTTCCCCGAAGACATGGCGCGCCTCACCGCCATGACCCGCCGCGGGCAGGTGGAATGGTTCGGCTCCGGCGACTGCGAGCCGGTGTTGGCCGCGATTCCGCATCGCGACCGGCTGACGCAGATCGCCACGCTGTCGGACAAGATCGAGCAGCATTTCGGCATGCGCCCGGCCGGCGCATGGCTGACCGAAAGGGTCTGGGAATCCTCGGTGGTGCCGGCACTGGTGGAAACCGGCATCCGCTACGTCGCCGTCGACGACTACCACTTTCTGTGTGCCGGCGAAGACGCCGCGAAACTGGACAGCTTCTACACCACGGAAGAGGACGGCCGCAACCTCGACCTGTTCCCCATTTCCGAGGCGGCGCGCTACCGCTTGCCCTTTTCGCCGGCTGCCGAGGCCGTCGCCTGGCTCGAGCACCTGGCGCGAACCGGCCATCGCGCCTCGATCTATTTCGACGACATCGAAAAGTTCGGCATCTGGCCGGAGACCTATGAATGGGTTTTCGAGAAGGGCTGGCTGACGCAATTCGTCGAAGGCGTACTGGCCTCGCCGCTGATTCGCACCGAAACATTCGCCGACTACCACGCCCGCGAGAAGACCCGGGGCATCGTCTACCTGCCGACCACCTCCTACATCGAAATGAACGAATGGACGCTGCCGGCGCCGCGCGCCGCGGCCTATCACGCCCTGATCGAAACCGAGAAGGCGGCGGGCAGGTTCGAGGCGCACAAGCCATTCCTGCGCGGCGGCATCTGGCGCAACTTCATGTCGCGCTACACCGAAGCCAACTGGATGCACAAGCGCATGCTGGGGGCGTCGCAGCGGCTCGCGGCGCTGCCTCCCGCGCAGCGCACTCCCGCCATGCAGGAGCACCTGCACCGGGCACAGGCCAACGACGCCTATTGGCACGGGCTGTTCGGCGGCCTCTACCTGCCCCACCTGCGCCGTGCCGTCTGGAACAACCTGCTGGCCCTCGAAGCCGAACTGGCGACCCGCACGCCGCCCCTTGCCTCGACGGAGACCGATCTCGACCAGGACGGCTGCCTCGAACTGGCCCTGCGCAACAGGAATTTGCAGGCCTTCGTCCGTGACGACGGCAACGCCGCTCTGGTGGAGTTTTCAAGCCTGGCGCTGGCGCACAACTTCGGCGACACGCTGCGCGGCTATGCCGAGGCCTACCACGCCAAGATCGACCAGGCGCAGGCGGCCCATGCCGCGCAGGAAGCAGGTGGAGGCATCGCCTCGGCCCATGACCGCGTCGCCTTCCTTCACGCCATCGAGCCCGAGGATGCGGTACCCGACACGCGTCCACGTGGCATTTTCCAGGAACGTGCGGGTGGCTCCGGCGACACGCTGACCGACCTCGACAGCTACCGTGCCGGCGACCGCCAGGGCGCATGGGTCGCCAGCGGCGACGGCTGGCGGATAGCCAAGACTTACCGCCTCGAGACCGGCGCGTTGAGTGTCCTCTTCCGCGCCGAGGGCAGCCAGGTTCCGGCCCTGATCGAGACCGAACTCAATCTTGCGCTGCCAAGCTGCGACGGCTTCGGCGGCCGCTACGTGCTTGCCGGCGGCAGCATTCCCGGCGGCTTCGGCCACACGCTGGAACTCGATGGCATGCAGCGCATCACTCTGGAAGACAGTGAACTGGGCGGCGCCCTGGTGATCGAGGCCGCACAGCCGGTGAAATTCAAGGCAAGGCCGCATCGCACGGTTTCCCAATCCGAGGCCGGCTTCGAAAAGATCATGCAGGCCGTCTGCGTCACGCTCGCGTGGGCGCCTGGCTCCGGTCCCGATCAGGAGATCACGCTCAGGGTGACTTCTGCGTCGTAGAATTGCCACGCAAGGTCATTCGCCACTTTCCCTTCCCCGCAGCCCATCATCATGCCCGGCACCCGTTATCAGCTCGAAGTCAATCCCGAGATTCCGCCGCGCCTGTCGCGTCTGGAAGAACTCACCAACAACCTCTGGTACAGCTGGGACCGGCCGACCCGATCCCTGTTCGCCCGCCTGAGCCCCGGCTTGTGGCGCGCGGTGCACTACAGCCCCAAGGCCTTCCTCAAGCGCATCGACCAGAAGAAGGTCAACGAGGCGACCGAGGATTCGGTATTTCTCGGCACGATGAACCGGGTGCTGTCGGCCTTTGATTCCTATCTCGCCGAACCGCGACTGGAACTGCCGGGCAAGCCGCCGCTGCAGGCCACCGACCTGGTCGCCTATTTCTGCGCCGAGTTCGGCTTTCACGAGAGCCTGCCGATCTACTCGGGCGGCCTCGGCATCCTCGCCGGCGACCACTGCAAGGGCGCTTCCGACCTGCACCTGCCCTTCGTCGCCGTCGGCCTGCTCTACCGCCAGGGCTATTTCCGCCAGACCATCGACCGCGACGGCAACCAGACCGCGCATTACGGCGACAACGATTTCGACGACATGCCGATCGCACCGGTCCGCGGCGAAGACGGCCGCGAACTGCGCATCGGCGTGGACTTCCCCGGCCGCACCGTATGGGCGAAGATCTGGCGGGCGCGGGTCGGCACCAACTCCCTCTATTTGCTCGACACCGACCTGGACGAAAACAGCGAGTCCGACCGCGGCATCCTGCACCAGCTTTACGGCGGCGACCGCCGCACTCGCATCGAGCAGGAAATCCTGCTCGGCGTCGGCGGCGCGCGCGCCCTCAACGTGCTCGGGCTGAAACCCACCGTCTGGCACATCAACGAAGGACACGCCGCATTCCTGGTGCTGGAGCGCATTCGCAATATGGTCGCCCAGAACATGCCCTTCGCCGCGGCGCTCGAAGCGGCCGCCGCCAACACGGTATTCACGACCCACACCGCGGTGCCCGCCGGTCACGACCACTTTACCGACGACATGGTGATGCACTACTTCGGCGACTTCTGCCAGGCGGTCGGCCTCGATCGCAATGGTCTGCTCGACATGGGCCGCGTCGGTGGAGCCGGCGAATTCAACATGACGGCGCTCGCCGTGCGCGGCTCGCGCTTTCACAACGGCGTCTCGCGCATCCACGGCGAGGTCTCGTCGCGCATCTGCGCGGACATGTGGCCGCAAGTCACCCCGCTGGAAAACCCGATGGATTACGTGACCAATGCGGTGCACGTGCCGACTTTTCTCGCGACCGACTGGCACGAGACCTTCGACCGCCATCTCGGCCTCGGCTGGCAGCACCGCCTCTGCGATCAGAACTGCTGGGACGGCGTCAAGCGCATCCCGGACCAGATCTTCTGGAGCATTCGCCAGTCGCTCAAGGCCCAGCTGCTGCATCTGGTGCACAGCCGGGTACGCGCGCAGCATATGCGCAACCAGGGTTCGGAGGCGCACCTGGATCGCGTCCTGCGCTACGCCGATCCGAACAATCCGACGGTACTCACCATCGGCTTCGCCCGGCGCTTCGCCACCTACAAGCGCGCCGCGCTGCTGTTCAACGATCTCGACTGGCTGCGCGAAATCATGTCCGATGCGCAGCGACCGGTGGTGTTCATCTTCGCCGGCAAGGCGCACCCCGCGGACGAACCGGGGCGGCAATTGATCAGGCAGATCGCCGAGCTCTCGCGGCAGCGCGAGTTCGAAGGGCGAATCCTCATGGTCGAAGGCTACGACCTGCATCTGGCCCGGCGCATGGTGGCCGGGGTCGACGTCTGGCTCAACAATCCGATCTATCCGCTGGAGGCCTCCGGCACCTCGGGGATCAAGGCGGCGATCAACGGCGCCATCAACCTGTCGGTGCTCGACGGCTGGTGGGGCGAAGGCTACGACGGCAAGAACGGCTGGGCGATCAAGCCGGCGGCCGACGGCCTCGATCCCTCGCAGCGCGACGCGGACGAGGCGCGCACCCTGTACGAGCTGCTTCAGGACAGCGTCATACCGATGTACTACCGCAACACCTCGCTCGGCTATTCGCCGGAATGGGTGGCGATGGCCAAGCAGTCGATCGCTTCCATCATGCCCCGCTTCAACATGCAGCGCATGGTGACCGAGTATGCCGACAAGTTCTATTCGCGGGCCGCGGAGCAGTGGCGGCGGTATTCCGCGGACGGCTTTTCCGGCGCGCGCGAGCTCGCCGCGTGGAAGGCACGGATACGCGCCGCCTGGCCCCGCGTCGGCGTGCGCCGCATCAACCAGGCCGTGCCGCGCATCCGCTTCGGCGAGACCCTGCACTTCGCCATCGGCGTCCAGCTTGCCGGCCTGGCACCGAACGACCTGACGGTGGAACTGGTGTTCACCCGGCCCGGCGAGCCGGCCACGGCCAAGGCCCGGCGCTATGAACTGCTCTATGAATGCCCGCTGGGGGATGGCGAGCACCGCTTCTCGCGCGAACTGACGCCCGATCAGTGCGGAAAGATGGAATACCGCGTGAGAGTGTTTCCGACCCACGAGTTGCTGACCCATCCCTTCGAGATGGGCATGACCATCTGGCTGTGAGCGGCGGCGAATGAATCCTGCCCTCACCGCCGGGTTCAAGGCGCTGAAGCACGCCGCCGAGGCCGAGCGCAGCGTGCATTTGCGCGACATGTTCGCCGCGGATGCGCAGCGTTTTCCGCGTTTGTCCGTCTCGTGGAACGACTGGCTGCTGGACTATTCCAAGCAGCGCGTCAGCGTCCATGCCATGGGGCTGCTGCACGGCCTCTGGCAGGCCGCCGATGTTCCGGGCTGGATTGCGCGCATGCGCGCCGGCGAGCCGATCAACCACAGCGAGGGGCGCGCCGCCCTGCACATCGCCTTGCGCCATCCGGCACACAAGGGACCGATCCTGTGCGGCGGCCGCGACGTCATGCCGGCGGTGCATGCCGAGCTGGACAAGATGCAGCAGTTCGCCGCAGCGATCCATGGCCGCCACTGGCGCGGCGCCACCGGGGAGCCCATCACCGACATCGTCAACATCGGCATCGGCGGCTCGGACCTCGGGCCGCGGATGGCCACCCAGGCGCTGGCCGCCTTTCGCCACCCCGAGCTCAAGGTCCATTACGTCGCCAATCTGGATGGCGCCGACCTGGCCATGGTGCTCGCGGACCTGCAGCCGCGCACCACCCTGTTCATCATCGCCAGCAAGACCTTCACCACGCAGGAGACGATGCAAAACGCCGCGTCGGCGCGCCACTGGCTGGTCCAGGCGCTGGGCGAAGCCGCCGTCTCCCGCCATTTCGTCGCCGTGTCCACCAATCTGGCCGAAGTTGCACGCTTCGGCATCGACCCGGAGAACGCCTTCTGCTTCTGGGACTGGGTGGGCGGCCGCTATTCGCTGTGGTCGGCGATCGGCCTGCCGCTGGCGCTGGCCGTCGGCTTCGACCACTTCCGCCAACTGCTGGCCGGGGCCCATGCCATGGATGAGCATTTCTTTTCCGCGCCGGCCGCAGAAAACCTGCCGGGCCAGCTCGCGCTGCTGGAAATATGGAACAGCAACTTTCTCGGCGCCGACAACCGCGCCCTGCTGCCCTACAGCCAGTCGCTGGGGCTGCTGCCGCGCTATCTGCAGCAACTGGAAATGGAATCCAACGGCAAGCAGGTGGATCGGCAAGGCCTGCCGGTGGGCTGCGCCACGGCCACGGTACTCTGGGGCGAAGCCGGCACCAACGGCCAGCACGCGTTCTACCAGCTGATTCACCAGGGAGGCCGCCTGGTGCCCTGCGAGTTCATCGTCTGCAAGCAGGCCGACTTCGCCCTGCCCGGACACCATGAAAAGCTCCTGGCCAATTGTTTCGCCCAGAGCGAAGCCCTGATGCGCGGCAGGACGCTCGCGGAAACGACCGCCGAACTGGTCGCAAGCGGCATGGCCGCCGAGCAGGTCGCATTGCTCGCTCCCTACCGCAGTTTTCCGGGCAATCAGCCGTCGACCACGCTGCTGCTGCCGCGCCTCGATCCGTTCAGCCTCGGCGCTCTGCTGGCGCTGTACGAGCACAAGGTATTCGTGCAAAGCATCGTCTGGAACATCAATCCCTTCGACCAGTGGGGCGTGGAGTATGGCAAGAAGCTTGCCAATCGCCTGCTGCCGATCATCGAAGGAAACCTTCCAACCGCAGGCCTCGACAGTTCTACCGCAGGACTCATCGGCGCCTGCAAGTCATGAAGGTCCTTTTCGCCACTTCCGAACTGGCGCCATGGGTAAAGACCGGCGGCCTCGGCGAAGTCGCCGGCACCTTGCCTGCCGCACTGCGCGCCCACGGCGTGGACGTGCGCGTGCTGGTGCCCGCCTATCCGGATCTGATGAAGAGCTTCCCGAAGGCCAAGGAGATCGCACAGCCCCACCGGCTCGGCGGTCTGCTGCCCACGCCGACGCTGAGGCAGGCGCATTCGCCCGATGGAACGCCGCTCCTGCTGATCGATTACCCCCCGTACTTCAACCGGCTCGGGAACCCGTATCTCGGGCCCGAGGGGCGCGACTGGCTCGACAACCACCTGCGCTTCGGTCTGCTGTCCCGCGTTGCCGCCTGGCTCGGCTCGCAGGAGAGCACGCTCGATTGGCGGCCCGACATCGTCCATTGCAACGACTGGCAAACCGGGCTCGCACCGGTCTATCTGAACTATCTGCCGGGCCGCAGCGCGAAGTCGCTGTTCACCCTGCACAACCTGGCGTTTCAAGGCTTGTTCGACCACGCCTCGCTGTTCGAACTCGGACTGCCGGACGCAGCCTGGGGTATCGACGGCGTCGAGTTCTACGGCTATCTGTCATTTCTCAAGGCCGGGCTGCAGCATGCCGATGCCATCACCACGGTAAGTCCGACCTACGCCCGGGAAATCCAGACCGATGCCGAGGGCATGGGCATGGGCGGCCTGCTGCGCCATCGCGGCGCACAGCTGAGCGGCATTCTCAACGGCATCGACACCACGATCTGGAACCCGGCAACCGATCCGCATCTCTACCAGACCTACAGCGCGCGTCACCTCGATGGCAAGGCGGCGAACAAGGCCGAACTGCAAATCGAGCTTGGACTGGAGCAGCGCCCCGACCTCCCGCTGCTCGGCGTGGTGAGCCGGCTGACCGAACAAAAGGGCCTCGACCTCCTGCTCGAAGCGGCGCCGCAAATGTTCAAGCTGCCCGCACAACTCGCCGTTCTCGGCAGCGGCACGCCGGAACTGCAACAGGGCTGGGCGGCGCTGGCGCACAAGCACCGCGGCGCATGCGCCGTGACCATCGGTTTCGACGAAGCGCTGGCGCATCGCATCGAGGCGGCGGCCGACATTTTCGTGATGCCCTCGCGTTTCGAGCCCTGCGGCCTCAACCAGTTGTACAGCCTGCGCTACGGCACACCCCCGGTGGTGCGCGGCACGGGCGGACTGGCGGATACCGTGATCGATGCCGCCGACGAAAAGCACGGCAACGGTTTCGTCTTTGGCCCGCCAACCGCCGCAGCGCTGCTGGACGCACTGCAGCGCGCGATAACGGCATGGCATGACCCCGAGCGCTGGCGCAAGCTGCAGAAGCGCGGCATGGCCCGCGATTCGAGCTGGGAAGCAGCAGCGCGGCAGTACGTCGAGCTTTACCGGCGGCTGTGATTCCGGAAATCGCCGCCAGATGCCCAAGGCCGTTCTAACGCTGATCGCCGCCGTCGCCCGCAATGGAGTGATCGGCATCGACAACCGCCTGCCCTGGCACCTGCCTGCGGACCTCCAGCACTTCAAGGCATTGACGCTGGGGAACACGGTGATCATGGGGCGCAAGACCTGGGAATCGCTGCCGGCGAAGTTCCGTCCGCTGCCCGGCCGGCGCAATGTCGTGGTGACGCGCGACGGCAGCTACCGCGCCGAAGGCGCCGTCGTTGCGCTGTCACTGCCTGCCGCGATCGAGGCGGCGGAGACCGGCGAAGCCTTCGTCATCGGCGGGGCGGAACTGTATGCGGCGGCTCTGCCGCTGGCGGACCGCCTCGAATTGACCGAGATCGACGCGGCTTTCGAGGGCGACACCCATTTCCCTGCCATCGACCCGCATCGCTGGCGCGAGACCGCGCGCGAAACGCATCGCGCCGAAGCGGGCTTCGACTACGCCTTCGTCAGCTACCGGAAAAGCTGAATCACGCCCTCCGCGCTGCCGGGTGTCGGCGCCGACGGGACGGCGACATCACGGCAAGTAGCCGTCGCTCAGGGTCTGCAGGAAGGCGACGATGTCGTCGACCTCCTGTTCGCTCAGGCCCAGCCTTCCCATTTCATTCCTGTTCACGTTGCGGCGCACTTCCGCCCGCGGCCAGCAGGCGCGCTTCTGCGCCTCGGCCTCGGTCGCTTCGCCCTTGCAGGCAGGACGCAAGTCGCGGTCGTTGTAGAAAGCCACCACGCCGCGCAGGGTCCGGAAGTAGCCATTGTGCATATAGGGCGCGGTGCGAGCGATGTTGCGCAGCGTCGGTACCTTGAATTTGCCGTCCTCGCTGCGCTTTTTGACCACGCCACCGAGGCCGCGGTCGACGAATTTCGCTCCCTGCGGGTTCCAGGCCCTGTCCTGACCGTAAAACGGATTGTCGGGATTCTTCGGCACGCCGAGATTGTCGTAGGTGAAGTCGGTAAACAGCGGCAGTCCGCCATCCGCCCGGCGCTGGCTGGGATGGCAGGAGGCGCAGTTGCCCTTCTTCTCGTCGTTGAACAAGGCCAATCCGCGCAATTCCTGCGGGCTCAGTTTCGCCCGACCCTGCAGCCAGGCATCGTGCCTGGTCGTGAAGGGCTGAAACTCGGCGGTGCGCTCGTAGGCGGCGATCGCCGCCGTGATGCGGTCAAAGGCCGGCTCGACGGCGCCCAGCGCGCCCTTGCCGAAGATCTCGTCGAACTGCCCGGCATAGGCCGCGCGGCGTACTTTCCCGACCACCGCGCGCTTGTCCGGATTGGCCATTTTGACCGGATCAAGGAAGGGGGCCTTGGCCTGCTCCTCCAGTGTCGCCGCGCGCCCGTCCCAGAACTGGCCGCCGACATAGTGCCCTTCTGCCTTGTCGAAATGGAATGCGGGAGAAAAGGCCATGTACATCGCCGACGGCGTGTTGCGGCTGGCGAAGCGATCGCCATGCACGCCGTTCGATGTCGGCCTGGCCGTGTCCGGATCAATGAAGGCGCTTGCCGGATCGTGGCAGCTCGCGCAGGACTGGCCGGCCGGCTCGGACAGGCTGGCATCGAAGAACAGCAGGCGGCCGAGCTGCGCCTTCCGCCCGGCAGGGCTGTCTTCGGCCGCGCCCGGCGGTGCCGCAGCCAGGAGGCTGCCGGCGGCGAAAGCCATCACTCCGGAGGAAAATATTTTCATCGCGCGCCCAGGCTCGACCAGTGACCCCAAGCATAGCAACTTTCCGGCCGGGGCAAGAGGCGGAGGAACTCCCGCGTCGCCGGAGGCAAGGCTTCAGTTCGCCACGCAGTCCACGTAGTAGCGCACGGCGCCATTGCTGGCGTCCTTCACCAGACCGTGGATATCGGTCTCGAATCCCGGGAACTTCTCGTTGAACTCGCGCGCGAACTTCAGGTAGCGCACGATGGTGGCATTGAAGCGCTCGCCAGGAATCAGCAGCGGGATTCCCGGCGGATAAGGCGTCAACAGCACTGCGGTGACGCGCCCTTCGAGTTCGTCTATCGAAACGCGGTCGATCTCGCGATGCGCCATCTTGGCAAAGGCGTCCGCCGGGCGCATGGCCGGCACCATGGGGGACAGATACATCTCGGTGGTCAGGCGGGCGATGTCCCGCGCCTTGTACACCTCGTGAATCTGGGTGCACAAGTCCTTGAGGCCGACCCGCTCGTAGCGCGGATGCTTGGCAACGAACTCGGGCAGCACCTTCCACAGCGGGTGATTGCGGTCGTAGTCGTCCTTGAACTGCTGCAGCGCAGTGACCAGAGTGTTCCAGCGGCCCTTGGTGATGCCGATGGTAAACATGATGAAGAAGGAATAGAGGCCGCACTTCTCGACGATCACGCCGTGTTCGGCGAGGTACTTGGTGACGATCGCGGCAGGGATGCCGTTATCATCGGAAAAGTCGCCGTCGACGTCGAGCCCCGGGGTGATGACCGTGGCCTTGATCGGGTCGAGCAGGTTGAAGCCCTTGGCCAGCTTGCCGAACCCGTGCCAGCGTTCGCCGGGCTTGAGCATCCAGGCCTCGCGCTCCTCGATGCCTTCCTCGGACAGGTCCTTCGGGCCCCAGACCTGAAACCACCAGTCGGCACCCCATTCCTTGTCCACCTTGCGCATGGCGCGGCGGAAATCCAGCGCTTCCATGATCGACTCTTCCACCAGCGCCTTGCCGCCCGGTTCCTCCATCATCGCCGCCGCCACGTCGCAGGAGGCGATGATGGCGTACTGGGGCGAGGTCGAGGTGTGCATCAGGTAGGCCTCGTTGAAGACGTCGCGGTCGAGCTTGTTGTTCTCGGCGTCCTGCACCAGGATCTGCGAAGCCTGCGACAGTCCCGCCAGCAGCTTGTGCGTCGACTGCGTGGAAAAGATCATTGATTCCTTGCAGCGCGGACGATCGGCGCCGATCGCGTGGTAGTCGCCATAGAAATCGTGGAAGGCGGCGTGCGGCAGCCAGGCTTCGTCGAAGTGCAGGGTATCGATCTTGCCGTCGAGCTCTGCCTTGATGTCCTCGACGTTGTAGAGGATGCCGTCGTAGGTGCTCTGGGTGATGGTGAGCACGCGCGGCTTGCCCTTGACCTGGCTGGCAAAGGGGTGTGCGGCGATCTTCTTCTGGATGTTCTTCCAGCGGAACTCCTCCTTCGGAATCGGCCCGATGATGCCGTAGTTGTTGCGCGTCGGCATCAGGAACACCGGGATCGCGCCGGTCATCATGATGGCGTGGAGGATCGACTTGTGACAGTTGCGGTCCACGATCACCACGTCGCCCGGCGCCACGGTGGAATGCCAGACGATCTTGTTCGAGGTGGAGGTGCCGTTGGTGACGAAGTATAGATGGTCGCTGTTGAAAATGCGTGCGGCATTGCGCTCGGAGGCCGCCACCGGACCGGTGTGATCGAGCAACTGGCCGAGCTCCTCGACTGCATTGCAGACGTCGGCACGCAGCATGTTCTCGCCGAAGAACTGGTGGAACATCTGGCCCACCGGACTTTTCAGAAAGGCGACGCCGCCCGAGTGACCCGGGCAGTGCCACGAATACGAACCATCCGCGGCGTAGTGCACCAGCGCGCGAAAGAACGGCGGCGGCAGCGAATCCATGTAGGTCTTCGCTTCGCGCACGACGTGGCGGGCGATGAATTCCGGCGTGTCCTCGAACATGTGGATGAAGCCGTGCAACTCGCGCAGGATGTCGTTCGGGATGTGGCGGCTGGTGCGCGTCTCGCCGTGCAGAAAGATCGGGATCTCGGCGTTCTTGTAGCGGATTTCCTCGACGAAGGCGCGCAGTTCGGCGATGGTTTCCTTTTCCCGGTTGGCCAGTTCCTCGTCGTCGATCGAGAGGATGAAGGCCGAGGCGCGGCTCTGCTGCTGCGCGAACGAACTCAGGTCGCCGTAGCTGGTGACGCCCAGCACGTCCATGCCTTCCTTTTCGATGGCGTCGGCCAGAGCACGGATGCCCAGTCCCGATGCGTTCTCGGAACGGAAGTCCTCGTCGATGATGATGATGGGAAAGTGGAAGCGCATGATTTACCTACCCCCTAGCCCCCTTCCCGCGGAAGGGGGTAACGGTTGTTCGGCCGCGAACGACGCGGCCGCCGTGCTGCATGTTCAGATCTTCGGCAATGTCACGCCGACCTGCCCCTGGTACTTGCCGCCGCGATCCTTGTACGAGGTCTCGCAGACTTCGTCGGATTCGAAGAACAGCACCTGGGCGCAGCCTTCGCCGGCATAGATCTTGGCCGGCAGCGGCGTCGTGTTGGAAAATTCCAGCGTCACGTAGCCTTCCCATTCCGGCTCGAAGGGGGTCACATTGACGATGATGCCGCAGCGCGCATAGGTGCTTTTGCCGAGGCAGACGGTGAGCACGTTGCGCGGAATGCGGAAATACTCGACGGTGCGCGCCAGGGCGAAGGAGTTGGGCGGGATGATGCAATGGTCGCCGTCCATTTCGACGAATGAATTCGGATCGAAGTTCTTCGGGTCCACGATAGTCGAGTAGATGTTAGTGAACACACGGAACTCGCGCGAGCAGCGGATATCGTAGCCGTAGCTCGACGTGCCGTAGGAGACGATCTTGCGGCCGTCGACCTCGCGCACCAGCTCGGGCTCGAAGGGTTCGATCATTCCATGCTGGGCCGCCATGCGGCGAATCCACTTGTCAGACTTGATGGCCATGTTTCATCCGGGATTGAAGACTCAAGGGGGCGCAGTATACGGCCTAACTTTCCCGTCGGGAAAGTTAGGCGAGTCCCATTTTCCGCCCCCGCCCCCGTTCCACGGCTGGCTTCGCACAGCCAGCCGGCTCCGGCGGCGCAAAGCAGTGCCTTGCGAGACCCCGCACCTGCCCCTCGCCCGGGGGGCGGAGGTCTGTATTGGCTCGCTACGCTCGAATTGACGGAACGGGTGCACTCGGGCCGACGTCAGGCGAGCAAGGCGGCGAGGCGCGCGACGGCGGCCTGCGAGCTGGCGCGAGGAATCGCCACCAGCGGGACCGCGGGGACGTGGCGCGACAGGGCTTCCAGCGTCGCCTCGAGCCCCACCGTCGAGCCTGGCGTTTCATTGACCGCAATCGCCGCAACGCCGGCGCCGACTCTTGCCAGCGCTTCCAGTGCGGTCAGCGCATGGCTGAGGCAGCCGAGGTAGCTGCCGGCCACCAGGACGCAGGGCAGGCTGCTGGCGGCGATCCAGTCGCGTACCGTATGGGTCTCGTCGAGCGGCGCCATGACCCCGCCGACGCCTTCCACCAGCAGCGGCCGCTGCGGCGCGGCGACGGCGCGGCGCGAGAAAGCGACCAACTCGGCGAAATCGACGCGCCGCCCTTCCTGCGCTGCCGCCATGTCCGGCGACAGCGGCGCGGCGAACCGCCAGGGCGCGATCGCATCCAGCTCGGCCGCGGTCGGGCTACGCCCGAGCGCGGCGAGCAAGACCCCGGCATCGCTCGTCTGCGGCTGCCGCAGGTCGAAGCCGGACAGCACCGGCTTGAAGGCCGCCGGGCACCGGCCCCCGGCCCGCCAGTGGCGCAGCAGGGCGCAGGCGAGCCAGGTCTTGCCGATGTCGGTCCCGGTGCCGGTGATAAAATGCGCCTCCACCCTGCTTCTCCTTTTTGCTGCTGCTGGCGCGCATTCTAGCCGCCGCCACCTGCCGGTTCCCACAATGTCCGAAGCCCGCGACTGGCTCACCGAGGGCCTGCCCCACATCTGGCTGCCCTACACCCAAATGGCCACTGCCGCGACACCGCTGGCCGTGGTTGCGTCCCAGGGCGTGCGCCTGCGCCTGGCCGACGGCCGCGAGCTGATCGACGGCATCTCCTCGTGGTGGACCGCCTGCCACGGCTATAGCCATCCGCACATCCGCGCCGCCGTCGAGCAGCAGTTGGCAAGCCTGCCGCACGTGATGTTCGCGGGCCTGGTGCACGAGCCCGCACTGCGGCTGGCGCAACGCCTCGCCGCGCTGCTGCCGGGCGACCTCGAACGCGTCTTCTTCACCGAGTCCGGCTCGGTCGCCGTCGAAGTGGCGCTCAAGATGGCGATCCAGTACTGGCGCAACAAGGGCCAAGCGGGGAAGCAGCGCATCGTCCATTTCCGCCACGCCTATCACGGCGATACCTTCGCCACCATGGCGCTGTGCGACCCCGAAGAGGGCATGCACGCCCTGTTCGCCGGAACCATGCCCGACCAGCTCATGGCCGAGCTGCCGGGCGACGAAACCATGCGGCGCGCCTTCGACCTGCTGCTGGAAACCCATGCCGAACGCCTCGCCGCCGTCATCGTCGAGCCGCTGGTGCAAGGCGCCGGCGGCATGAAGATGCACGACGCGCAAACGCTGGCCTTCATCGCCGAAGCCTGCGCCCGGCACAAGGTGCTGCTGATCGCCGACGAAATCATGACCGGCTTCGGCCGCACGGGCCGCATGTTCGCCTGCGACGAGGCCGGCGTGGTACCCGACATCATCTGCCTGTCCAAGGCGCTGACCGGCGGCACGCTGCCGCTGGCGGCCACCGTGGCGCGCCGCCACGTGTTCGAAGGTTTCCTCTCCGACGATCCGGCCGCCGCGCTGATGCACGGGCCCACCTACATGGCCAATGCGCTGGCCTGCGCCGCGGCCAATGCCTCTCTCGATCTGTTCGAACGCGAGCCGCGCCTTGCGCAGGTGACGGCGATCGAGGCACAGTTGGCTGCAGAACTTGCGCCCTGCCGCGAGCTTGCCGGCGTCGTCGATGTGCGCGTCAAGGGCGCCATCGGCGCGGTGGAACTCAGCGGCAACATCGATCTCAAGCAGTTGCGCCTGCGCTTCGCCGAGTTCGGCGTCTGGGTCCGTCCCTTCGGCAACGTGGTGTACCTGATGCCGCCCTTCATCATCGCCGCCGCCGAACTGGCGACACTCACCGCCGCCGTAAGCCGGGTGCTGACGGAACGCGCAGACGCCCTGAAAGGAATGCCAGCCTGGACACAATACTGAAGGCGCGTCTCGCCGCACTGAGCGAGGCCCGGCGCCTGCGCCGCCTGCGGCCGTGGCACTGGCGCGACGGGGCTTTGCACGATGCCGACGACCGCGCCGTGATCGATGCGTCGTCGAACGACTATCTCGGCCTGAGCCAGCATCCGCTGGTGAAGGCGCGCGCGGCGCAATGGGCCGAACGCCACGGCGCGGGCGCCCCGTCCTCGCGCCTCGTCACCGGCACGCGCGACATCACGCTGGCGGTCGAGGAGAAGCTCGCCGCCTTCAAGCGCTGCGAGGCGGCGCTGCTGTTCTCCACCGGCTTCCAGGCCAACGCCACGGTGATTCCGGCGCTCGCGGAAGTTCCCGGAGCGACGCAGAGCGCTGGCGCTGGCAATGCGGCAAATGCAACGGCGATCTTCAGCGACCAGCTCAATCACGCCAGCATCGTGCACGGCTGCCGGGCGGCCCGGACGACGACGCAGATCTTCCGCCACAACGATCTCGATCATCTCGAAGAACTGCTGCGGCAGACCACCGGCCGCAAGCTGATCGTCACCGAATCCGTGTTCAGCATGGACGGCGACCGCGCCGACCTGCCGGCGCTGGTGCAATTGGCGGAGCGCCACGGCGCGGCACTCTACGTCGACGAGGCGCATGCCAGCGGCGTGCTGGGGCCGCAGGGACGCGGACTCGCCGCAGAATGCGGCGGCGTCGATATCGTGATGGGTACGCTGGGCAAGGCCTTCGGCGCCTTCGGCGCCTACATCGCCGGGTCGCGGGCGCTGATCGACTACCTGGTGAATTGCTGCCCCGGCTTCATCTACACCACGGCATTGCCGCCGGCGGTACTCGGCGCCGTCGATGCGGCGCTCGATTTGGTCCCGGGCATGGACCAGGAGCGGGCGCGACTGGCCTTGAACTCGCAGCGCCTGCGCGAGGCGCTGGCGCTGGGCAACTACGACACCCTGGGCTCGAGCACGCAGATCGTTCCCGCCGTGATCGGCAGCGAGCAAGACGCCCTGGCTGCAGCACAGCGGCTGGAAGATGCCGGAGTTCTTGCGGTCGCGATCCGCCCGCCGACGGTGCCGGAGGGCACCAGCCGGCTGCGTCTGACGCTGAACAGCATGCTCGGCGAGGCCGACCTGCAGCGACTGCTCGACGCAGTCGCTGCAAACCTGCCGCTAAGGTGAAACAACTTGTTCGGAGCGGCGGGTAATAACCGAGCGAAGCGAGCAAATCAGAAGCCTCCCCGAGAGGGGAGGATGGGAGGGGCGGGCCTTCAATTTGCCTTTAGTTACGGCCGCTGCGCTTAACGCCGATGATTCCGGCGTTAGCCTCCACTGAAACTTCGTTTTCGCGTGTTTCATTTTCTGCGGATGGTGCTCGGTGCAATGAGCGTCAAGTGTTGACGACCTTGATGCTGGGGAACTTGCTGGTGTGGTCCTTGGCCCGTTCCGCGATCTTCACCGCGATACGGCGCGCGATGGTCTTGTAGATCTGCGTTGCCGGTCCTTCCGGATCGGCCTCGACGGTGGGCTTGCCATCGTCCATCTGCATGCGGATCGCCATGTCGAGCGGCAGGGCGCCGAGCATTTCCACCGCGTAGTCCTTGGCCATCCTGTCGCCGCCGCCAGAGCCGAAAATGGGTTCGGCATGGCCGCACTTGGAACAGATGTGGATGCTCATGTTCTCGACGATGCCGAGGATAGGGATGCCGACCTTCTCGAACATCTTGAGGCCCTTGCGCGCATCCAGCAGGGCGATGTCCTGCGGCGTGGTGACGATGATGGCGCCGGTGACCGGCACCTGCTGCGCCAGGGTCAGCTGGATGTCGCCGGTGCCGGGCGGCATGTCGATCACCAGGTAATCCACGTCGCGCCAGCGCGTCTCGGTCAGCAGCTGCGTCAGGGCCTGGGTCACCATCGGACCGCGCCAGACCATGGGCTGCTCGGGGTCGATCAGGAAGCCGATCGACATCGCCTGAATGCCATGCGCATCCATCGGTTCGAGCCCCTTGCCGTCGGACGACTCGGGGCGACCGCTGGCGATACCCAGCATCTGCGGCAGCGAAGGGCCGTAGATGTCGGCATCGAGCAGGCCCACCGTGGCGCCTTCAGCCGACAGGGCCAGCGCCAGATTGACGGCGGTGGTCGACTTGCCGACACCGCCCTTGCCGCTGGCTACCGCGATGATGTTCTTGACGCCGGGAATCAGCTTGACGCCCTTCTGCACGGCATGGGTGACCACCTTCGAATAGACGTTGGCGCTTATGTTGCCGATGCCGGGGATGGTCTTCAGTTGCGCGATCACGGCCGCACGCAGGCCTTCGACCTGGCTCTTCGCCGGGTAGCCCAGCTCGACGTCGAGCGAGACGTCGCTGCCGGTGATCCTGATGTTTTTGGCACTGCGGGTGCTGACCAGATCCTTGCCGGTATTGGCGTCGACCACGGTGCTGAGCGCCGCCTGAATGGTTTGTTCGTTGATGGACATGAAAGGCCTTCTTTGAAAATGTCGAAGAGTGGGGACGAAATCGTGTGCGCCGGATTATCGCTCGGAACACCATACCCGAGTGAATTAGTCGGGATTTTATATTAGATTCGGCTGATTTGCACCGAGGCAGCAGAGGCCCGGCCGGAGGTCGGCGCCAGCGTTACGGCGACGCGGCTCAGCCGGGCGCCGCGTTCGACTCGGCCAGCGGCAGCTCCACCCAGAAACTGCTGCCGAGACCTTCGATGGACTCGAAGCCGATGCGGCCGCGCATTCTTCCAATCAGCCGTTTCGACATCACGAGTCCGAGGCCGGCGCCCTGAATCGTCCCTTCCTCGAGGCCCAGGCGCGAAAACGGCTCGAACAGTTCATGTTTTCGTTCGCTCGCGATGCCGACGCCGGTATCGGCGACGACGATGCGCAGGTAGGCCGCGCCGGCCGGCTGGCAGGAGACCGTCACCGTGCCGCCGACGCGATTGAACTTGACCGCATTCGACAACAGGCTCAGCAGCACCTGCTTGACCACGATCCGGTCGGCCCACACCACAGATCCCGCATGGGCGCCGCATTCATTGATCAGCGCGATGCCCCTTTTCTGCGCCTCCGGCTCGATGATCGACAGACAGGGCGCGATCACCTGCTCCGTCAGCACGGGCTCGATGTTCAGCGACAGTTCGCCCGTCTCGGCGCGGCTCATTTCCAGCACCTGCGTCAGCAAGTCGCCCAAGTAGAGCCCTGCGGTCTGGACGCCGCCGAGCTGCTTTTGCTGATCCTCGCTCAACGGATGCTCCCGGTCTGCACCGACCCGCTGCGCCAGGCCGAGAATCGCATCGAGCGGCGCGCGGAACTCGTGGCTGATCGACCGCAAGAACACGGCCTTGGCCCGGCTCGACTGCTCCGCCGCGTTCTGCGCCTTGACCAGGTGCGCCTTGACCCGCGCCCGGTCGCGTGCCACGACAACCCCGGCCAGGACCACCATGCCGGCGGATCCAAGCATCGAAGTCAGCATCACTCCTGGAACATCCGACGCGGCAATGAAACTCGCGGGCAGCCATCCCATCGTCGTCGCCAGATAGAGGAACACCAGCGCCGCCGCCAGCGCCGTCCCCGTGACCAGGAGGATCGCGACATTGCCGAAGGTGCTCTGCATGGCAAGGTTGGCGAGAAATCCCGGCAGCGCGATCGAGACGATGCCGCCGGTCAGGAAGGCCCATACCCCGATGATGAGGACACCGCCGAAGTTGGCCACCACCAGGCCGAGGGTAATGTCTCCCGTTGCGCGAATCAGGATCGCGCCGAGCACGGGAGTCAGAATGCCGGCCGCGAACAAGGCGTATTCGACGGCCAGGAGATGCCCCCGCGCCACGGCGAGGCCGACCAGCATCAGCGAAACGACCGCCGAAATGGTCAGCAGGGATTTCGCGATTCCCCGGTGACGCGTGTTCTTGCGCGGGTCGTCACGGACTGCAGGCGGCACGAACCAATCGATGACATCCATGTTTCCGGTGCTCCCAGTATGGGCCAGGCTGTCGAGGGCTATCGAACGAAAACCATTGTACAGGCGGCCGCGCAATCGTTTAAGTTTCCAGTGATGCAGTCGGCGTAGCGTCAGCGCCGACTTCCTGAGCTCCCTTCGAAGGGAGATACTGGAACTCGCCCCGGCGAACCTTCCTCGCTCGGCGGCACAGAGGGGAATGCAAACCGTCGCGCGTGATAGGCTGTGCCGGCAATGAATTCGATGCTGACCCCTTATCGCCGACCCCTTATCGCCGACCCCTTATCGCCGGACCCCTTATCGCCGACACTAGCCCGGCGCGCAGCCTCGCTTCCTTCGGTCGCTGGACGCTGCGCGATAGACGACTTCATTCCAATTGACAGAGAAACGGCCATGAGTGAAAAACCCAAGCCATTTACGATGACGCCGGAAGGAACGATAAGGACGCAGACCGCTCCGGACGGCTCGATTTCGGCGTCCTCCGACAAGCCGATTGCCATCGACATCGAGGACATCAAGTCTGTCGGCATCGAAAACCTCGTCGACGTGGAAGCTCACGAGATCAGCAGGCTGTTCAACTCGACTTCCCATTTCGTCAAATTCTTTGGTGGCGGCGAAGTAAGGTTCGCGTACAACGACGCGGGCGAACTGCTTGAATTCAAAATGCATCACGTCACGATTACGATCGAGAACGGCGAAAGAATTGTCTTGAAGCGGGGCGACGAAAATACAGGCGCCGACACCTGACCCGTCGTTGCAAGAGACGCCGGGCAATAGCGAAAGAGCTCAAACGTAGGATCTGGTTTCGTCGCGATCTCCCGTGCGCGGCGGTTTGCATCCCCCTCTGTCCCGCCGAGCGAGGGAGGTTCGCCGGGAGAAGTACGGTCGCGTTGTCTGACGCCGTCCCGCGAAGCTGAATCCAGGCGCGCAAAGCGAGAAGCGACTTTAGCGACCGGCCCGGCGAGCCCTCCGCCGCGGGGCCGGGGCGGCGGGGCGCGTTTCTTTGGGTACTTTCTTGCCGCGCAGCAAGAAAGTACCTCGCCCGGCGGGGCGAGTCCCGGCATCTCCCTTCGAAGGGAAGCCCCAAGAGTCGGCGCTGGCGATACGGCGCAACGCCGCCGCAACCCGGCCCCCACCCCACCCCGGTACAATGCACCCCTTCAGATGCGGCAGGCCGCACGCCCGCCGCCAGCACCCGGAAAGACCGTGTCATGACCCGCAAGATCCTCGTCACCAGCGCCCTGCCCTATGCCAATGGCGCGATCCACCTCGGCCACCTGGTCGAGTACATCCAGACCGACATCTGGACGCGCTTTCAGAAAATGCGCGGCCACGAATGCTGGTACGTCTGCGCCGACGACACCCACGGCACGCCGATCATGCTGCGCGCCGAGAAGGAAGGCATCACGCCCGAGCAGTTGATCGCGCGCGTACATGAGGAGCATTCGCGCGATTTCGCCGGCTTCCATGTCGCTTTCGACAACTACTACACGACGCATTCGGACGAGACGCGCCACTATTCCGAGGACATCTTCCGCAAGCTGACGGCCGCCGGCCTGATAGAGATCCGCTCGATCGAGCAGTACTACGATCCGGTCAAGCAGATGTTCCTGCCCGACCGCTTCATCAAGGGCGAGTGCCCCAAGTGCGGCACGAAAGACCAGTACGGCGACGCCTGCGAATCCTGCGGCGCGGCCTATGCGCCGACCGACCTGAAGAACCCCTACTCTGCCGTGTCCGGCGCGCAGCCGGTGCTGAAGTCCTCCGACCACTATTTCTTCCGGCTCTCCGACCCGCGCTGCCAGGCCTTCCTGCGCGAGTGGACGCAGCGCGGCGGCCGCCTGCAGTCCGAGGCCGCCAACAAGCTGCAGGAATGGCTGGGGGCGCCGGACGAGAACAAGCTCACCGACTGGGACATCTCGCGCGACGCGCCCTATTTCGGCTTCGAGATCCCCGGCGCGCCGGGCAAGTTCTTCTACGTCTGGCTCGATGCGCCGATCGGCTACATGGGTTCGTTCAAGAATTTCTGCACGAAGAAGGGGCTCGATTTCGACGAGTTCTGGGGCAAGGAGTCGAAGGCCGAGCTGTACCACTTCATCGGCAAGGACATCCTCTACTTCCATGCCCTGTTCTGGCCCGCCGAACTGGAACACGCCGGCTACCGCACGCCGACCAATGTCTTCGCCCACGGCTTCCTGACCGTCGACGGCGCCAAGATGTCGAAGTCGCGCGGCACTTTCATCACCGCCGAGTCCTACCTGACGCAGGGGCTCAACCCGGAGTGGCTGCGCTACTACTTCGCCGCCAAGCTCAACGGCAGCATGGAAGACCTCGACCTCAACCTCGAGGACTTCACCCAGCGCGTCAATTCCGATTTGATCGGCAAGTACATCAACATCGCCAGCCGCGCGGCGGGTTTCATCGCCAAACGCTTCGACGGCAAGCTGCAGCATGAACATGTGATCGCCCGCTTCCGCTCCGAGCTGCCGGGGCTGATCGAATCCGCCGATGAGATTGCCGGCCACTACGAGGCGCGAGACTATGCCCGCGGCCTGCGCAGCGTCATGGCGCTCGCAGACCGCGTCAATCAGTACGTGGACAGGAACCAGCCCTGGCAACTGGCCAAACAGGAGGGCCAGGAAGAGAAGCTGCACGAGGTCTGCACGCTGCTGATCAACGCCTTCCGCCTGCTCACGATCTACCTCAAGCCGGTGCTGCCGAAACTGGCGCAGCGTGCCGAGGAATTCCTCAACGTCGCCCCGCTGCACTGGCGCGATGCCGAATACCTGCTGCCGCCGGCGCACCCGATCAACCCCTACGAACACCTGATGCAGCGCATCGACGTCAAGCAGATCGATGCGCTGATTGCGGCCAACCGCGAATCGCTGGAGCCCACGGCCGCGCCGACCGCCGTATCCCCGACGCCGACTCCCGAGCCGCACTCGCCGCAGCGCCACGCCCAGCATCAGCAGACCGCGGAGAACAAGCTGCAGGCACAGGCCAAGCCGGAAGAACCCACAATCTCGATCGACGACTTCAGCAAGGTCGACCTGCGCATCGCGCGCATCGTGGACGCGCAGCACGTCGCCGGCGCCGACAAGCTGATCCGCCTCTCCCTCGACATCGGCGAAGGCGACGGCAAGACGCGCACCGTCTTCGCCGGCATCAAGTCGGCCTACGATCCGTCCACGCTGGTCGGCCGCCTCACCGTGATGGTGGCCAACCTCGCGCCGCGCAAGATGAAGTTCGGCCTTTCCGAAGGCATGGTGCTCGCGGCCTCGGACACCGACGGCAAGTCGCCCGGCCTGTTCCTGCTCTCGCCCGACAGCGGCGCGCAGCCCGGCATGAGAGTGAAGTGACGACCTTCCCCCCAACCCCCTTTCCAGGGAAGGGGGTGACTACGGTTCGCCGGCTGCGCCCGCTCCGGAACATGGCGGCCTCGTCTTGGGGCCCCCCAAGGGGACTTCCTTCGGGGCGCGGCCCAGCGGCGGCGAGGCGGTAATGCAAGTCCGCCGGCTGGTCATCACCGGACTGGTCCAGGGCGTCGGCTTCCGCTACGGCATGGCGGCCGAGGCCCGCCTTCTGGGCGTCACCGGCTGGGTCCGCAATCGCCGCAACGGCAGCGTCGAAGCGATGATCGCCGGCACCCCGGCGCAGATCGCGGCGATGCTGGAATGGAGCAAGGTGGGGCCGGGCGGCGCCGTGGTCGAAAATGTCATGAGTGAAACCGCGACCGGCGAATTTGCCGATTTCGAGCTGCTGCCGACGGCCTGAACAGCGCCGTGGCGCCGCTCAGGAGTGCTTTATCGTTCCATGAAGCAGGCGGAGTGTGGTTAATTCCACACCATGTGCACTGCAACACGATCTCGCCCCCCTTGTCACTTAAGCAATAAACAGGCATATTCAATGCCATGCGCTCGAAATCTCAACCTCAGTCTAGCCTTACAGACCGCCTGCCCTTCGTCGTGCGCTGCGTGCGCGACGAGTCGGAACTCGAGAAAGCGGTGTCTATCCGCCGCAGCGCCTATGGGCGCCATGTTCCGGAACTGGCCGCGCGATTTGCGGCTCCCGAGCCGAGCGACCTCGACGGCAGCAGCCGCGTGCTGGTGGCCTTGTCCAAGCTCGACGGTGCGCCCGTCGGCAGCATGCGCTTTCGCACCAACCAGAACCATCCGCTGGATCTCGAACACTCCGTGACCTTGCCGGGAGAACTGTCGGACAGGGTGCTGGCCGAAGCGACGCGCCTCGCAGTCACCCAGGCGGCGGTGGGCCGGGTGGTGAAGGCCATGCTCATGAAGAGCATGTTCCTCTATTGCGAGGCCAACGGCGTCGACTGCATTGTGGCCGCCGCGCGCTCGCCGATGGACCGCTTCTACCATTGGCTGCTGTTCGAAGACGTCTTCCCCGGCGGCGAGTTCATCCCGATGGCGCATGCGGGCATGATCCCGCATCGGGTCATGGTGTGCGACATGGTCGAGACCAAGCGCCGCTGGATCGAGGCCGAGCATCCATGGTTCGACCTGTTCTTCCGGGCCCACCATCCGGACATCGAATTCGCTCTGGGCGCGAAAACCGCCGCCGGGCGCGATCATGACAGTGACGAGGAAGAAGCCGCTTCGATTGCATTGCGCTGACACGCGCCATTCGGTGTCGAGGAATGGCTGTGAACCGATGTAGACCGACGTCGCGGGTTGCGATGCAATGAGGAATCGCCGCATTCGCCGACTGTTGCTTCTGGCGGGGCGTGACCTGGTCCGCGCCTTTTTCCGTCGCAATTCCATCTGGCTGGAGCGGCTCTGCTTCATCGGCCTTCCGCTAGCACTGGCTGGCGTCATGGTGCTGGCACTGGTGCATTGGGAATCCGACGGGCCGGCCGGCAACGCCGTGGAACTGCCATTCACCGCGATCACCTTTGCGCCGGATGATGGCGGCATCAAACCCGGCGTCGCCCGCGAGGCACTGAGCGGAATCCCGCCGATTTCGAGCTTCGACACGCAGCTGTCGGAAGCCCCGGTCTGGTTCAGTTTCACGCCGCCGGTGCTCCCGGCCGACGCGTCAGGTCCGCCACTCGTCTATTTCCCGTCGCGCCATGCGCGCACGCTGTCCTGCTGGCAAGGCGGGACCCTGCGCCCGCTGGGCAGCGCCACGCGCTCCAGTACCAGCGGGGCGCTGATTCTGGCGAACGCCGGTTTCGCCACGACCGCCGTCGATCTGTCCGGCGTACCCGTCCTCTGCCGCGCCACGTTCGTCGGGCCCGCCCGGCTGTCGATAACGGCCTGGCGATCCGCTGATTTCGACCGGACGGTTCAGGTCTTCGCCAACGACATGGGCTTGCTGGAGGGCGGACTGACCGTGCTGGCCGTGTTCATGCTGCTGGCTGCCATTGTCAATCGCGAACCCGTCTACCTCGTGTTCGTCGCCTGGCTGCTGGTCAATGCCCGGCTGGGAGCGATTTCCGCCGGATGGGACACGCACTGGCTCGGCCATCAGGTGCCGGCAACATGGCTGGACGGGATACGCAAGTTCGTCCTGGCCGCTAATTTTCCGTTGACGGCCTACCTGTTCCTGCGGCTGCTGCGCAAGGACCTCGACCGGATCGACAGCCGGACGCTGCGGCAGACGCTGGAACTGATCTACATCCCCATGTTCGCCGGCGCGCTCTTCCTGCCCTACCGGCAATTCATTCCGATGCTGTGGCTCGGCTCCGTCGTCGGCTACGGCATCATCGTTTATCTGCTGGCGCGCATCCTGCTGGTGGCGCAGTCGCGCATCGCCCTCTGGTTCGCCGCCTCTCTGGCGGTTACGGCAATTGCCGCGTTTTCCGAAATCGTGCGGGCGATGCTGGGTCTGTCCGGGCCCCTGCCCTACGTCAACAGCGTCACCGCGGCGCTATGTTCCGGCCTGCTGGCGGCGACCGCGCTGGCCGAGCAGATGCGCAGCGAGCGGTCGGGCCGCGAGGAGGCCGAAGTCGCGCTGCGCAAGACCTACGACCAGGTGCCGGTGGCATTCTTCACTGCCGACGCGGCGGGGCGCATCCTGCGCGGCAACCCGGCGCTCGGCCGCCTTCTCGGCCAGCAGACGCTGGACGGCAGCGCACGCTGGCAGCAACTGTTCGAAGCCGGGACATGGGAGTCGCTGAGCCTGACGCTGAGCCAGAACCCGCGCGCGCAATTGCGCTTCCAGTCGATCACCCACGATGCATGGTACGAGGTGCGGGCTTCGATCGGCGACGGACTGATCGAGGGATCGATCGAGGACATCACCGAATCCGTCACGGCCAACCGCAAGCTGATGTATCTGGCGGACCACGACCAGCTTACGGGGGCGCTGAGCCGGCGCGCGATCGAGCAGGCGCTGCGCAGCGCGATCCGATCCGCCGGCACCCAGACACCTACCAGTCTGGCCTACATGGATCTGGACCGCTTCAAGACCGTCAACGATTTGTTCGGGCACACCGCCGGTGACGCGGTGCTGCGTCAATTCTGCGCCCAGGTCGTCAAGTCGCTCGGTGGCGACCATTTGCTCGGCCGCATCGGCGGCGACGAGTTCCTGATCCTGTTCAATGGCCTGACGCTGGCGGAAGCCGGGGCGAAATGTCGCGAGCTGGTGGAGCAAATCGACGGCAGTTCGTTCCGGGTTCAAGACCTGGCTTTCCGCATCGGCGTGTCTTTCGGCGCGGTGGAAGTCACTGCCGGGCTCGAGGTGGCGGATCTGATCTCGGCTGCCGATCGCGCCTGTCGCGAGGCCAAGCGCAAGTTCATCGCCGGCCACGTCGTCACCTATGGCGCCGACGCTCCGGCCTTCCAGGAGCACGAGGAAGAGCGCGCGCTGGTGGCCCGCCTGACGCCGGAGCAGGCGCCGAAATTCCTCGCCATCGCGATGCAGCCGATCATGTCGCTTAGCGATCCTTTTGCCGCGCTGGATTTCGAGGTGCTGCTGCGGGCACGCGCACCGGACGGCACGGTGATGCCGGCGGGCCGCGTGATCGCGGTGGCCGAGGCGCACGGTCGCGTCGGGGTGATCGACCGCTGGGTGCTGCGCGAGGTGCTGGAATGGCTCGACACCAATCTCGCGCAGCTGACTTCCACCCGTTTCGTGACCATGAATTTTTCGGGCGCCTCGATCAACGACGAGCAGTTCATGGCCGACGCCTATGCCATGCTGCGCGCCCACCCGCGTGCCGCCAGCCGTCTTTGCGCGGAGATCACCGAAGGCGTCGCCTTGCGCGACTTCGGACAAACGCGGCGGGTGATCGAGCGACTGCGCGAGTTCGACGTCAAGCTGGCACTGGACGACTTCGGCGCCGGCTACACATCGTTCATGTACCTCAGCGACCTCCAGGCGGACGTCATCAAGATCGACGGCGCGATCATCGAGTCGGCGGCGCGCCACCCGTCGCGCCTGTCCATCGTGCAAGCCATCGCCGACCTGTCGCGCAACCTCGGCATGCGCTCGATCGCCGAATGGGTCGAGGACGCGGAGACGCTGCGCGCCATGGCCGAAGTCGGCATCGACTACATCCAGGGTTTCGGCATCGCCAAGCCGATGGCGCCGGCCGAGATCCTGCTGGGCCCCCATGCCGCGCACTGGATCAGCGATCCCGCAATGAGGAAGGCACTGGTCGAGATCCAGGCCAACCGCGCTGTGGTCGACGACGGCATCACGTTCAGTACCGGCAAGAACCTCCACTAGCTTGCGGAACGTCCCCGGAGCCGACTTTCGCGGCGCCGGCCCATGCCATAATCGAACGATGTTCCATCTGTCCCGCGATATCCTGATCGGCTTCGTGCTGGTGTGCGCCGCGTCCTGGGGCCTGATGGGGACGCGCGCGCTGCGCTTCGCCGACCAGTCGCTCTACGATGCCCAGGTGCGCTGGCTGCGTACCAATGCGCCGACTCCGCTGGCCCAGGACGTCGTGGTCATCGGCCTCGACGAGGCCGCCTACGAAACCATTCCGGAACCCACTGCGCTGTGGCACAGCCATCTCGGCGCATTGCTGGCCGGGCTCTCGGCGGCCCAGCCGGCCGTGGTCGGGATGGCCACGCCGCTGCCGGTGCGCTCCTACGACTTCATGGTCAAGGACATCGATTCCACCCTGCTGGCCGGCGTCTACCGCATGCGCGGCGCGGCGCCGCTGGTGGTCGGGCAGCCGCCCGGCGTCGGCGGCAAGCTGCGCCCGATCGCGCCGGACCTGCTGACCGCGATCGGCAAGGGCGCGGTCGCGTCGCTGGCGATCTGCGAGGATGCCGACGGCACGGTGCGTCGCATCAACCAGCGCCGCTGCCGCTCCGACGAAAACCAGGAGCCGTTGGCACTGGCCATGGCGAAACACCTGGGCCGCCAGGGCTCGCTCACCGGCATGATCGACTACAGCGTCGGCGGCCCCATCGAATACACGCCGATCGGCACGGTGCTGGACTGGATCCACGCTGGCGAGGACGACAAACTGCGCGCCCTGGTCAAGGGCCGCGCCGTCGTCGTCGCCAACCTGCTGCCGACCGAAACCCGTCATCGCCTGCCGGTGCCGCTGGCCGCCTGGGAGCCGGGCAGCCGCACCGAGCCCGGCGCCGTGGTGCACATCCAGGCCCTGCGCTCCCTGCTCGGACGCGGACTGATCGAACGCGTGCCGGCAAGCCTGCCGCTCTTGCTGGCCGGCATCGGCACCCTGCTCTGGTTCGGCCGCGGTGGCTGGCCCAAGGCCCTGGCGCTGGCCGGCATCATCGGCGGCTTCGTCGCCGGCTCCACCTTCGCGCTCTGGCACGGCAGCTACCTGCCGGTGGCGAACATCGTCATCGTCACGCTGCTCGCCTTCGCGGCCCGACAGGCATGGGACTTCGCCCGCCGCTTCCGCGAAATGCAGGCCTTGCGCGCCATGTTCGCCGGCCACGTCAGCCCGCAGGTGATGCGCGCCCTGCTCGGCGGAGAACTGCAAGTCGAACAGAATGGCCAGCGCCAGAACGTGACCCTGCTCTTCGCCGGCATCCGCGGCTTCGCGGCGCGCGCCGCGCAGTCCACACCCGAGGCCATGATCAGCCTGCTCAATCGCTTCCATGCCGCCGCCGCGCTGGCCATCCAGAACAGCGGCGGCGCCATCGACAAGTACGTCGGCGACGGCCTGATGGCGACCTTCGGCCTGCCGCAGCCGCTCCCGGCCCCGCAGCGCAACGCGCTGGAAGCTGCGCAGGACCTGCTGTTGCGCGTCGACCGGCTCAACCTCGAGCTTGCCGCGGAAGGCATCGAAGCACTCAGGATCGGCATCGGCATCCACTGCGGCGAAGTGCTCGCCGGGTACGTCGGCTCGAAACGGCGCCGCGAGTTCTCGGTGATCGGCGATGCCGTCGGCGTCGCCAGCCGCCTCGAGGCCATGACGAAGGATTACGGGCATCCGGTGCTCTGTTCCGACGAGGTGGCTGCCGCCGTGGGCTTCGCCGGCGGCCTGACCGACCTCGGCACGCCGACGCCGGATTCGCCGCACATCTGGGGCTGGACGCCGCCGCTGACGGCGCCGCCGGAGGGAGCCAGGTGAAGGCCTCCGCCGACAGCCGCGTGGGCGGGGCCCTGGGCGACTACCTGCTGCTCGCCTGGTTCGCCGCCAGCCGGCGCCGCGAACTGCGCCGGCCGCTGCTGCGCGAGCAGCTCCAGCGCCAGATTCATGCGGCCGGCGTCGCCGCCCTGCCGGTGATCGGCGTGCTGGCGATGCTGACCGGAGCCGCGCTCGTCACGCAGCTCGCCGCGCTGGTAGGCGCCGACAGCGACCTGACCCAGCGCATGATCTTCCTCGGCCTGTTCTTCGAACTGGCGCCGCTGCTCTCCGCACTGGTGGTGGTCGCCCGCAGCAGTGCCGGAATTGCCTCGGAACTCGCCGTGATGAACCTGCACGACGAATTCACCACCTTGCGCCGGCTCGGCGTGCCCGCCGCCGATTTCCTGCTGCTGCCGCGCGTCTTCGGTCTGGTCATCGCCCTGCCGGCGGTCACCGCCTGCTTCCAGGTCATTGCCGTCGGCAGCGGCTGGCTCGCCACCGCGCTGATCAACAGCCGTCCGCTGGCGGAGACGGCCGGGCGCTTCCTCGATCTGGCCGACCCGTGGCTGGCCCTGCTGAGCCTCCTCAAGAGCGCAGTCATGGGCGCCGCCGTCGGCATCATCGCCTGCCATCACGGCAGCAGCGGCAAGGGCTCGACGCAAGCCATTTCCGGGGCCGCGATGCAGGCCGTGGGCGGCGGGCTCATCGCTGTCTTCGTGGTCGACGTCGCCTTCGCCATACTGGTCTACGCCCTGCGATGACAACCGCCCTCACTGCCACCATCGAAGGCCGCCGGCTGGCGCTGCTCGCCGGCGACGGTTTGTGCCTGACGCTGCCGCTCGACGAAGGCGGCCGTCATCGTCTCGTCGTTGCCGATCCGGCCGCGGCGCAGTCCGTGGTGGCAGCGCTCGAGCGCTGCCCCGGCGTCGGCGTGCTGCCCGCCGGCGGCGGCCTGCTCGGGGCCATGACGGTGGCCGAGAATTTCACGCTGGCGCTGCGCTACGACGACGATCCCGACGATCCGCGCGACTGGGAACACGAACTGGAAGCCGCCCTCGGACTTTGCGGCCTGGCCGCGGCACGCATTGCACGCCTGGGCCGCCAACAGCCGATGAACCTCGAACGCACCGAGCGCTGGGCGGTCGGCTTCGCCCGCTGCCTGCTGCGTCCGCCCGAGCTGCTGGTGATCGACCGCCTCTTCGCCGGCCTGTCGCGACGCGAAGCGAATGCGCTGATCGCCGTGGAAGCGGCCTACCACCAGCGCCACCCTTTCCGGCCGGTCCTGTTCGTCGACCTCGACAGCCATGAACTGCCTGCGCTGCCCGACTGCCGCACACTGACCGAACTCGCCGAACTTACCGAAACCGCGGAGGCACCATGTCCCTGCTGATCCAACACGACAGCGATGCCGCCGCGTTGCGCCGCGGCATCCGACGCTTCCTTTTCGTCGCCGTGCTGGCGACGCTTGCCCTGCTCGCCGCCATAGTCGTTCGCCAGGGCCTCTTCCGCCAGACCACGAGCTACAGTTTCGTCACCGACAGCGCCCAGGACATCGCCAAGGGACAGCCGGTGCGCATCGCCGGCTTTCGTGTCGGCGCGGTGGCCGACGTCAGCCTGAAGGACGACGGACAGGTGGTGGTCACCATGGAGATCGACGCCGATCACATGCGTTTCGTCACCTATAACGCACGCGTGGAACTGCGCAAGGAAGGGCTGGTCGGCTCGCCCACGCTGGAGATCGTGCCGGGGCCGGACAAGACCCGGCTCGCCGCGTCCCAGGCGCGGCTGGCATTTTCGCGCGCCGAAGGCCTCGGCGCGCTGGCCAACCAGGTGCGCGACGAATTCATTCCCATCCTCAAGGACATCAAGCTCATCACCGGAGTGCTGGCCGATCCGCAGAAGGGCCTGCCCGGCACGCTGGCCCAGGTGCGCGCGAGTTCGGAAGCGCTCAATACCCTGCTTGCCAACGGCAACAGCCAGGTGCACCTCATCGGCGGCGCCGCCACCCGGGTGCTGGGCAAGGCCGAGGAAGACCTGAGCCAGCTCGGCCAGACACTGGCCGCCACCAACGCCCGCCTGCCCGGCCTGATCGATCGCACGCAGCAGGTTCTCGACCATGTCGAGAAAATCACGGCCGAGGCCGAGATCAGCGTGCCGCCGGCGCTGCGTGAAGGCAGCGCGGTAGCTTCGGACGTGCGCGAAATCGTCAGCGGCGCCAGGCAGGCCTGGCCGATCCGCAACTTCGTGAATGCGCCGGCGCCGGCCAAGCTCAAGCTGGACAGCGATCTGCGCGGGGAGGCCGGCCGTGCGCGCTAGGATCTTGTGGGTTGCGGCACTGATCCTCGCCGGCTGCGCCGCGGCGCCGGATTCCGCCAACGCGCCGACCGAACCGCCCCGCCTCAAGGCCGCGCTGGAAGCCGAGAGCGATGGCGCCAAACGCTACGGACGCGGTGACTACGCAGCCGCAGCGCGCCGCTTCGACGAAGCGGCGCGTACCTACGCCAGCATCGACGACACCCCGGGCGCCGCGCGCAACCGCTTGCATCAGGCGCGCAGCGAGCTTGCCCAAGGCCGCGCCGAGGCCGCGCTGCTGACGCTGGAATCCGCGGAACGCGGCGGCGACGCCGGCCTTGTGCTCGACGCCCTGCTGCTCAAGGCCCAGGCGCAGTTGGCGCTGGACCGGCAGGCCGCCGCGCAACAGAGCCTCGCGGCGGCGAGCGGCCAGTGCTCCGCCGCCTGCCCGCAGGCGGCCAGCCTGCACCTGCTGCAGGCGCGCGCAGGGCTCGCCGCGAACCGCGCGCCGGATGCGCTCGCGCATGCCGAAGCCGCGCTGAAGCTGTTGCAGGGCAAGGACGAAGCGGCCGAGACCGGCAATGCCTGGCGGCTGATCGCCGCGGCGCGTCTCGCCGGCGGTGACGCCGGCGGCGCCCTTCCCGCCGCGCACGCCGCGCTGGAAATCGACCGCCGGCTCGCGCTGCCGGAAAAGATAGCCCGCGACTGGCTGCTGATCGGAGACATCCGGAAGAAAGTCGGCGCTGGCGGCACGGCGGCGGCCTACCGCCGTGCGCTCGACGTGGCGAACGCCGCCGGTCTCGCCGACCTGGCCAGGATCGCTGCCCGCGCACTTGCTGCCGATGCCCCAGTTCTGCAGGGAGGAACACCCTAGTGCGAAAGTAAGAGACGATCGACTTGCCTCTATGCATATTCTATGTAGAATGATTTCACCCCCCTCAAGAAGGAGAACAACATGGCCCGCAAGAACAAGCTCGATTTTTCCGACATCGCCGCCGCACGCAAGAAGCAGAACCTCAACCAGAAGGACTTCTGGACGCGTTATGGCGTTACCCAGTCGGGCGGCTCGCGCTATGAGTCCGGCCGCAACATTCCGAAGCCCCTGGCAATCCTGTTGTGGCTGCATCGCTCGGGCAAGGTGACGGACAAGGATCTGGCAGACGCCCTGAAGTAAGCAGCAAGCCTTGAGCAGGCAGCCTGCAGAATCCGCGCGCTGCAGGAAGAGTGGCGATGATCGTTGAGACAGCGCGCGGTACGGTGCATGAGTGGCAGCGCGACCACATGGGCCACATCAATGTGCGCGCCTACATGGAGTTCTTCGATGCGGCCTGCTGGCAGTTCTACGCCATGCTGGGGCTTACGGCCTCGCTGTTGCGCAGCGGCGCCGTGAATCTGGCGGCGGTGCAGCAGAACATCAGCTACACGAAGGAACTCTATCCCGGCGATACGGTGGCGGTGCGCAGCGGCGTACTGGAAATGCGTAGCAAGGTGCTGCGCTTCCGCCATGAGCTGATCAATACCGAAACCGGCGACGTCTGCTCCATCTGCGACTTCACGGTGGTCTGCCTCGATCCGGAGACCCGCAAGTCGCGGCCCTTCCCGGACGCGGTCGCAGCCAGGGCGCGGGAATTGATGCTGCCCGCGACCGACTGAAACCCCAACCCCATTTGCCCACCATGAAGAAAGACATCGCGGCCGAAGCCGTGCCGGAGTTCGAGCCTGAATTCGTCACCGGACTGAAAAAGATTTTCGAGGAAATGATTGTCTTCAACCAGGTGCTGGGCCTGAAGATCACCTCGATCAGGCCGGACCGCGTCGCGGCGCGCATCGCGATGCGCCGCGAACTGGTCGGCAGCCCCAACCGGCTCCATGGCGGCGTCATCAGCGCAGGGCTCGACGCGATGGGCGGCCTCGCCGTGATGGCGGCGATCGGCGCGCGCCACATGGACGAGGCCCCGAGCCAGCGTCTGCATCGCTTCGGCAAGCTCGGCACCATCGATTTGCGCATCGACTACCTGCGTCCCGGCATCGGCGAGCATTTCGAGTTGCGCGCCGAAGTGCTGCGCCTCGGCTCGCGCGTCGCCACTACGCGCATGGAATTTCTCGGCGCCGACGGCAAGCTGCTGTCGACCGGCGCGGGCGCCTACATCGTTTCGTGAGCCGGCGTCAGGCGAGCAGGCGATCCTTCAGGGCGGCCAGGTAGGGCGCGGCCCCGGCGGTATTTTCGGCAGGCGCCCAGGGCGCCTTTTCGGCCGGCGTGAAGGGCAGATAGGGGCCGGCCTTGGCTTCGAGGAAGACCGTATCGGTCTCCAATGCCACGGCCGTATGCCAGGTGCCGTGCGGAATATCGACGCCGATCGCCGTTCCGCCGGCGCCGACTTTCAGGGCGCGCAGGATCTTTCCCGTGTCGTCGAACAGAACCAGCCCGAGCAGGCCGCGCAGGACGACGAAGGTTTCGTCCTTGTTCGGATCGAGGTGGCGATGCGGCGGAATGTAGGAATCGGGCTGCATGGCATTCAGCAGGCGATGCCCCGGATGCTCGTCGTAGGGATGAAAGTTGCGGTTCTTGCGGCGGCGCGGGCTGGCGGCCGCTTGCGCGCAGACCTCGTCGAGCAGTGCGTTGTCGATCAGCGTGATCATGGATAGATGACCTTTACGTTCTCCGGCTTCAGCCAGTCGGCGAGCCCGGTGAGCAGGGCATCGTCGAGCCTGACGCGCCAGGTTTCAGGCAGCGGCAGTTCCGCCACGGCATCGCCGTTGCGGTAGGACAGCCGCACCGGGCAGGGCCCGTTGCGAAACGGCATCAACAGGGCCTGCAGCCGTTTGGCATCGGAGCCGCCGTTCATGGTCAGGCGCAGGCCGCGGGCAAAGCGGCCGCGCGCCTCGGCCAGTGTGTAGAGTTTGTCGGCGGTGATGCGCAGGCCGCCGCTGTAGTCGTCCTTCTGTACCTTGCCTTCGACCAGCAGCAGCTCGTCTTCCTTGATCTTGGCCCGCTCGGCCTCCCACAGTTCGTTGAACACCGTCACCTCGAGCTGGGTGGTGCCGTCGTCGAGCGCCACCACGGCCATCTTGCCGCGGCGCGTCATCTGGGTGCGCGTGGACATGACGACGCCGGCCAGCAGCACCGTGTCGCGTTGCGGCTCGAGCTGGCCGAGGCGGCGCTTGACGAAAGCGCCGAGCTCGGCGGCATAGGCGTTGTAGGGATGGCCGGAGAGGAAGAAGCCGAGCGCCGGCTTTTCGTTCATCAGCTGCTCGCGCTCGGACCAGCGCGGGACGTCGACATAATGCACCGTGTCCTGCTGCGCACCCGTGCCCATGTCGAACAGGCCGCCCTGCATGGCATTGCGCTCCGCCTGCTCCGCCGCCTCCAGCGCGACGCCGGTCGAGGCCAGCAGCTTGGCGCGATGATCGTCGATCGCATCGAAGGCACCGGCACGGATCAGCGCTTCGACGACGCGCCGGTTCACCACGCGCTTGTCGATGCGGCGGCAGAAATCGAACAGGTCGCGGAACGGACCGCCCTCGCCGCGCACCTTGAGAATCACCGAGAGCGCGGCCTCGCCGGTGCCCTTGATCGCGCCCAGGCCGTAGCGGATGGTCTTGCCATCCACCGGACGGAAGCGGATGCCGCTCTGGTTGATGTCGGGCGGCAGGAAGATCAGGCCGTTGTCGATGGCGTCCTTGTAGAAGAACTGCACCTTGTCGGTGTTGGCCATTTCGGACGACAGCGTGGCGGAGACGAAGGCCGCCGGATGATGGCGCTTGAGCCAGCCGGTCTGGTAGGCCACCAGCGAATAGGCCGCCGCGTGCGACTTGTTGAAGCCGTAGCCGGCGAACTTCTCCATGATGTCGAAGATTTCGTTGGCCTGCTCGGCGCCGATGTTGTTGCGGCCCGCGCCTTCGACGAACACGGCGCGCTGCTGGTCCATCTCTTCCTTCTTCTTCTTGCCCATCGCGCGGCGCAGCAGGTCGGCGCCGCCCAGGCTGTAGCCGGCCACCACCTGCGCGGTCTGCATCACCTGTTCCTGGTACACCATGATGCCGTAGGTATTGCCCACCACGCGCTCCAGGCTCGGGTGCGGATAGACCACCCGCTCGCGGCCGTGCTTGCGATTGACGAAGTTGGGAATGAAGTCCATCGGCCCCGGTCGGTACAGCGCATTCAGGGCGATCAGGTCCTCCAGCCGGTCCGGCTGCGCCTGCACCAGGGTCTCCTTCATGCCGCCGGATTCGAACTGGAACACCGCCGTGGTGTTGGCCGTCTTGAAGATGGCGTCGTAGGTTTCCCGATCATCCAGCGGCAGGGTGGCGAGGTCGATGGCTACGCCCTCGACTTCCTTCGCCAGGCGCACCGCCTCGTCGAGGATGGTCAGCGTGCGCAGGCCGAGGAAGTCGAACTTGACCAGGCCGGCCTTTTCGACGTCGTCCTTGTCGAATTGCGAGACCACCGACTCGGCGCCGGCCGCCGCATACAACGGACAAAAATCGGTGAGCTTGCCCGGCGCGATCAGCACGCCGCCGGCATGCATGCCGACGTTGCGCGTGAGGCCCTCGAGCTTCAGCGCCAGGGTCCACAGCTCGGCGACCTCCTCCTCGCCGTCGATGCGCTGCCGGATCAGGGGCTCCTTGGCCAGCGCATCCGCGAGCGTGATGCCGAGCTCGTTGGGAATCAGCTTGGCGAACTGGTCGACGAAGTTGTAGCCGAGGTCGAGCACGCGGCCGACGTCGCGGATCACCGCCTTGGCCGCCATGGTGCCGAAGGTGACGATCTGCGACACGGCATGCGCGCCGTATTTCTTCTTGACGTAATCGATGACGCGGTCGCGGCCTTCCTGGCAGAAGTCGATGTCGAAGTCGGGCATCGACACGCGCTCCGGATTCAGGAAGCGCTCGAACAGCAGGTCGTAGCGCAGCGGATCGAGATCCGTGATGCCGAGGCTGTAGGCCACCAGCGAGCCCGCGCCGGAACCCCGCCCCGGTCCCACCGGCACGCCGTTGTGCTTGGCCCAGTTGATGAAGTCGGCGACGATCAGGAAGTAGCCGGGGAAGCCCATCTTGATGATGGTCGCGATTTCGAAATCGAGGCGGTCGACATAGGTCGGCCGCTGCTTTTCGCGCTCCGCTGCATCGGGATACAGCAACTCCATGCGGCGCACCAGGCCGGCATGCGATTCGCTGGCGAGGAAGGCCTCCAGCGGCTCGCCGGCAGGCGTCGGAAAGTCCGGCAGACGGCTCTTGCCGAGTTCCACCGTCAGGTTGCAGCGGCGCGCGATTTCCGCCGAATTCTGCAAGGCCTCGGGCAGGTCGGCGAACAGCTCCGCCATCTCGGCCTGGGTCTTGAAGTACTGCTCCGGGCTGTATTTTTTCGGCCGCCGCGTGTCGCCGAGCACATAGCCGTCGGCGATGCAGACCCGCGCCTCGTGCGCCTTGAAATCGTCCTTCTGCAGAAACTGCACCGGATGCGTCGCCACCAGCGGCAAGCCGAGACGCGCCGCCAGATCGGCACTGGCAGCGACCAGCACTTCGCCCGCAGCCGCGCCGTCCCGGCCGGCCGGGCGCTGCACCTCGATGTAATAGGCGCCGGGGAACAGGCTCGCCCAGACCTGGGCGCGCACTTCCGCCTGCTCCAGCTTGCCGGCGCCAAGCAACTGTCCGATGTCGCCCAGCGGCCCGCCCGACAACGCGATCAGGCCGCTGTTGTCGCCCTGGGCAAGGCGAGCGCGGGTGATCTCGGCGCGGCCATGGCGGCGCGGCGCCAGATAGGCGGCGGAGAGCAGTTCGCACAGCCGCAGATAACCGGCGCGATTCTTCACCAGCAGCAGCAGGCGAGCCGGACCGTCGTTCTTGTCCGCCGCATCGTCGTCGCCGATCCAGACATCGCAGCCGATGATCGGCTTGATGCCCCTGCCGCGCGCCGCGGTGTAGAACTTGACCATGCCGAACAGGTTCGCCAGGTCGGTGATCGCCAGCGCCGGCTGGCCATCGGCCGCCGCCTGCGCGATCACGTCATCGATGCGCGTCAGGCCATCGGTGATCGAGTATTCGCTGTGAAGACGGAGATGGACGAACTTTGGAAGAGGCGGCGAGGCGGACATGGCACAACAATTTTACTCCCGCCATCCACTGCCCGGCACCCGGATTTCCTGTGCGATTCTGCGGCGAAAGGTTTCCGCCGCTTGCCGGATCAAACCGGCTGCTGAACCCAGTCGATCAGCGGCTGCCACTGCTCGATGTCCTTCTCCGCGCGGCTCGGCGGCAGTTCGAAGATGCTCATGCCGTGCGCGGCGGCCTGCACATAGTTCTGGGTATCGCGCAGGTGGGCCACCACCGGCAGGCGGGTCGCTTCGAGAAAGCGCTCCAGCTCACCTGCGGCCCGGGTGCGCGCATCGACCCGCATGGCGACGATGGCGACGAAGGCGTCGTGCTTGCGGATTTCCTTTTCCTCGAACAGCCGGTCGAGAAATTCGCGCGTGGCGAGGATGTCGAAAATCGAAGGCTGCAGCGGCACGATCACGCGCCGCACCAGTTTCAGCACGTGGGCCAGCTTCTTGCCGTGCAGGCCGGCCGGCGTATCCAGCACGACGTGGGTGGTGTCCTTCGGCGGCCGCGCCGGATGGTCCGGCTCGATGTCCCAGGTGGCGATGTGCGGCAGCGCCGGCGAACGCAGCTTGAGCCATTCGCGAGAGGACTGCTGGCGGTCGATGTCGCCGAGCATGACGCGCTTGCCCTGCCCGGCGAAGTAACTCGCCAGATTGGTCGCCAGCGTCGTCTTGCCCACACCTCCCTTGGGATTGGCGATCAGGAAAGATTCCATCCGGCTATGGTATCAGCACCGACGAGCCCGTGGTCTTGCGCGCCACCAGATCGGTCTGGGCCTGCGCGGCATCCTTCAGCGCATAGGTCTGATTGACCTCGATTTTCACCTTGCCGGAGCTGACCATGTCGAACAGATCGCCGGAGATGGCCACCAGGTCCTTGCGCTGCGCGATGTAGGTGAACAGCGTGGGCCGGGTGATGAACAGCGAACCCATCTTGGCCAGCAAGCCGAGGTCGAACAGCGGCACCGGGCCCGACGCGGCGCCGAACAGCGCCATCATGCCCATCGGCTGCAGGCATTCGAGCGAGCCCATGAAGGTGTCCTTGCCGATCGAGTCGTAGACCACGCGCACGCCACGTCCTCCGGTGATCTGCTTGACCCGCTCGGTGAAGTTCTCGCGGGTGTAGATGATCGTGTGGTCGCAGCCGTGGGCCTTCGCCAGTGCCGCCTTCTCGTCGGAACTGACGGTGCCGATCACCGTGACGCCGAGCGCGCGCGCCCACTGGCAGACGATGAGGCCGACGCCGCCGGCGGCAGCATGGATCAGGATGGTGTCGCCGGCCTGCACCGGACAGGTGCGGCGCAGCAGGTATTGCGCGGTCATGCCCTGCAGCATCATCGCCGCGCCGGTCTTGAAGTCGATCGCGTCGGGCAGCTTGACCAGGCGGTCGGCGGGAATGTTGCGCACTTCGGCATAGGCGCCGACCGGGCCGCCGGCATAGGCGACGCGATCGCCGGGCTTGAGCTCGGTCACCGCGCTGCCCACCGCCTCGACCACGCCCGCCCCTTCGAGGCCGATGCCGGACGGCATCGGCAGCGGATAGGCCCCGGTGCGGTGGTAGATGTCGATGAAATTGAGGCCGACGGCGTGATGCCGCACGCGCGCCTCGTTGGGCGCCGTGTCGCCGACGGCGACTTCTTCCCAGCACAGGACTTCCGGACCGCCGGGAGCATGGAAACGGATTGCATGGGTCATGATTCAGCCTTTCAGGTGGTTGGCATCGACAGAAGAGGTGCAAGCTACCCTGACCGGCCGGTAATTTCAACCGTCCCGCTTGGGTGCCGCCCATCTCTCGGCCGTGATCGGCCTGCCGTCGCCCGCCGGCGGACTTTGCTCATTTCGCCCGGCGCCCCGTGATGGCAGGAATTGTCGGCAGGATTCCGCACGACGAACGGGAGAGCGAAGCCGGACAATTCGGCAATCCGCCTTCTACCGGATCATCGCACGGACCAAGGGTCCTTCATGCGGCACCATCGAGATTGCCGGTTTCAATGCAATTGCGGCCCTTTTTCTTTGCCCGGGACAAGGCGGCCTCCGCGGCTCCGATCAGGCGATCCGGATCGGTCGTTTTCGCAACGCCGGGCACCAGGCCGATACTGACAGTAATGCTGACGGGGCCCGCCGGCGTCGATAGGGGTTCCTTTTCGATCGACAATCGAATCCGGTGGCATAGCTTCATGGAGGGAATGAGACTGGCGTTGCTCATTACGGCGACGAACTCTTCGCCTCCGTAGCGCCCGACCGAATCGTATTCGCGAAGGGCTCGCCGGATGCGCGACGCCACTTCGACCAACACGGCATCTCCCGCCTGTTGACCATACGTGTCGTTGACCTTCTTGAAATGGTCGACGTCTATCATCGCGACGCAGATCGGCACGCCGCGCTTGGCGCGCTTCAGTTCGGCACGCAGAAGCTCCATGATCGCCGAACGATTCCAGAGGCGGGTAAGGCCATCGACCGAAGCCCTCAGCTTCAGTTCATCCATCTCTCGAATGAGGTCGCGCTGGGCAACATTCAACTGTCCGTGCTGCAACTCGGATTCGGCGATTGCCGCAAGGTCCTGCAACACCTTCAGTTGATCCGGAGTCAGCGTTTTCGGAGTGCGGTCGATGATGCAGAGCGTCCCAACGCGACTGCCATCGATGCTGTGGATCGGATGTCCCGCATAGAAACGGACATTCGGAGCACCGGTGACCAGCGGATTGTCGAAGAATCGCTGATCTTTTGTCGCATCGCTGACAACGAACGTCTCGTCGTGGAGAATCGCGTGGCCGCAGAAGGATATCTCGCGCGGCGTTTCGCTGGCGCTGAGGCCCTGGGCAGACTTGAACCACTGACACTCCCTTGCCACCAGAGTCACGAGGGCAATCGGCGTGCCGAGCAGTTGCGATGCAATCCGCGTGATGCGGTCGAAGCGCTCCTCGCGCGGAGTAAACATGACATGCAGCGCTTCCAGCGCAGCCAGTCGCTGCGCTTCGTCATGCGGAATTTCGGGAGCCTTCACGGCGAGCCTCTCCTCCAGGGGCATTGCGGCGCAAGGTCGCGGCGCCGCGCCAATGCCTTTTTTAAGCCTAGTCCAAGTCGCAGCATCGGGCAACAGGGTTCTCCGCGGACCGGCATGGCTGCACGCAAGGCGGCCGGGCGCTGATTCGCCGGCGACCGGAAGACGTCGCGCCGCGACGACGAACCCGTCCCTGCCTATCCCCGCAGGTGGTTGGCGTCCACCACCGCCAGCGCCGTCATGTTGACCAGGCGGCGCACTGTAGCGGTCGCCGTCAGGATATGCACCGGCTTGGCCGCGCCGAGCAGCACCGGGCCGACCGTGATGCCGTCGCCCGAGGTGGCCTTGATCAGGTTGAAGGTGATGTTGGCCGCGTCGACGTTGGGCATGATCAGCAGGTTGGCCTCGCCCTTGAGCCGGCAATCCGGATAGAGCTTCTCGCGGATGACCTGCGACAGCGCGGCGTCGCCGTGCATTTCGCCGTCGACTTCCAGGTCGGGCGCGCGCGCCTCGATCAGGGCCCGTGCCGCGGCCATCTTCAGCGCCGAGGCGGAGCGCACGCTGCCGAAGTTGGAATGCGACAGCAGCGCCACCTTTGGCTCGAGGCCGAAACGCCGCACTTCCCGCGCCGCCATCAGCGTGATCTCGGCGATCTGTTCCGCCGAAGGATCTTCATTGACGTAGGTGTCGCAGAGGAACAGCGTGTGCCGCGCCAGCAGCAGCATGTTCATGGCGGCGAAGCACTGCGCGTTCGGCGCCAGCCCGATGACGTCATCCACATGCTTCAGATGCTGGGCGTGACGGCCGACCACGCCGCACAGCATGGCATCGACATAGCCGTGCCTGAGCAGCATGGCGCCGATCAGCGTCGGGTCGGAGCGCAGCGCCCGCTTGGCACTGCCCGGCGTCACGCCCTGGCGCCCCATGATGTCGTGATAGCCCTGCCACAGTTCCTGGTAGCGCGGATCGGAATCCGGATTCACCACCTCGAAGTCGCGCCCCGCCGCGAGGCGCAGGCCCGCGTCCTCGATGCGCTTGGCGATCACCTCGGGACGGCCGATCAGCACCGGCCGCGCCAGGCCTTCGTCGAGCACCGCCTGCACCGCGCGCAGCACCCGCTCGTCCTCGCCTTCGCAGTAGATGACGCGGCGCGGATCCTTCTTCGCCGCCTGGAACACCGGCTTCATGATGAAGCCGGAGTGATAGACGAAGCTGTTCAGCTTGTCGCGGTAGGCGTCGAAGTCGACGATCGGCCGCGTCGCCACGCCGGACTCCTGTGCGGCCCTGGCCACGGCAGGCGCGATCTTGACGATCAGGCGCGGATCGAAGGGCCGCGGGATCAGGTACTCGCGGCCGAAGGCCAGGTTCTCGCCGCCGTAGGCCATCGCCACCACATCGGAAGCCTCGGCCTGCGCCAGCTCCGCAATCGCGCGCACCGCCGCCAGCTTCATCTGCTCGGTGATGGTGGTCGCTCCCACATCGAGCGCACCGCGGAAAATGAAGGGGAAGCACAGCACGTTGTTGACCTGGTTCGGGTAGTCCGAGCGCCCGGTGGCGATGATCGCGTCGGAGCGCACGCTCTTGACTTCCTCGGGGGTGATTTCCGGCGTCGGATTGGCCAGCGCCATGATGATCGGATCGGGTGCCATCTTCGCCACCATCTCCGGCTTCACCACGCCGCCCGCCGACAGGCCGAGGAAGACATCGGCATCGGCCATGACGTCGGTGAGCTTGCGCGCGGGGGTCTGCTTCGCATAGCGCTGCTTGATCGGGTCCATCAGCGTGGTGCGGCCTTCATAGACCACGCCTTCGATGTCGGTGACCCAGATGTTCTCCACCCGCACGCCGAGATTGACGAGCAGGTCGAGGCAGGCCAGCGCTGCCGCGCCGGCGCCCGAAGTGACCAGCTTGATCTCGTCGATCTTCTTGCCCACGAGCTTGAGGCCGTTGAGGATGGCGGCGCCGACCACGATGGCGGTGCCGTGCTGGTCGTCGTGGAACACCGGGATTTTCATCCGCTCGCGCAGGCGCGCTTCGATGTAGAAGCACTCCGGCGCCTTGATGTCTTCGAGGTTGATGCCGCCGAAGGTCGGCTCCATCGCCGCGATCATGTCGACCAGCTTGTCGGCGTCGTTTTCCTGCAGTTCGATGTCGAAGACGTCGATGCCGGCGAATTTCTTGAACAGCACGCCCTTGCCTTCCATCACCGGCTTGGCCGCCAGCGGCCCGATGTTGCCGAGGCCCAGCACCGCCGTGCCGTTGGTCACGACGCCGACCAGGTTGGCGCGCGAGGTGAGGCGGCTGGCCATGGCCGGATCATCGACGATGGCATGGCAGGCCGCGGCCACGCCCGGCGAGTAGGCCAGGGCGAGGTCGCGCTGGTTGGTGAGGCCCTTGGTCGGCACCACCGCGATCTTTCCGGGGGTGGGCCACTCGTGGTATTCGAGGGCGGCGGCAGAGAGGTTTTCTTGTTCGTCGGACATCGCAGCTAACCGGAAGTCTGGAGGAACACGCGATTTTAGACCTCTCCGGCCGGCAGGACCATTGCGGAATTCCACCAGTCGGCGCCGGCGCCACGGCGCCCGCTGCCTGCGCCACAAGCTTTGCCGCAATGCAGCATTCGCTGTGGCAGAATCCCACGATCCAAATTCGGGAGTCCATCATGAAGCGCGTCGTGTTCAACCAGAAGGGCGGTGTGGGAAAAAGCACCATCACCTGCAACCTCGCCGCCATCGCCGCCGCGCGCGGCGCCCGCACGCTGGTGATCGACCTCGACCCGCAGGCCAATTCCACGCAGTACCTGCTCGGCCCCGCCGCCCGGGACCTGGAACTCACCGCCAACGAGTTCTTCGACCAGATGCTGAGCTTCAAGCTGCGGCCGCTGCCGACCGAGGACTTCATCGCCGCGACGCCCTTCGAGAATCTCTCCATCCTGCCCTCCGGCCCGGCGCTGGAGGAACTGCAGGCCAAGCTGGAATCGCGCTACAAGATCTACAAGCTGCGCGAAGCGCTGGACGCGCTCGAAGGCTACGACGAAATCTGGATCGACACGCCGCCGGCGCTGCACTTCTACACCCGCTCGGCGCTGATCGCCGCCGACGCCTGCCTGATCCCCTTCGACTGCGACGAGTTCGCCCGCCGCGCGCTCTACAGCCTGCTCGACAACGTCAATGAAATCCGCGCCGACCACAACGCCGGCCTCGAAGTCGAAGGCATCGTCATCAACCAGTTCCAGGCCCGCGCCACGCTGCCGCAGCAGATCATCAGCGAGCTGCGCGAGGAAGGCCTGCCGGTGCTGGACTCCTTCCTGTCGTCCTCGGTGAAGATCAAGGAATCCCACCAGCAGGCCAAGCCGATGATCCACCTCGACCGCAGCCACAAGCTGGCGCAGGAATTCGGCGCGCTGTTCGACGAACTGGAAAAGGCGAAGAAGGCCCGCGCCAAATCGGCGGCGAAGAAGCGCGCGTGATTCCGGCGCTGGCGATCGGGCTTGCGCTGGCCATCGTGCTGGCCGTGGTCTGGTCGCGCTATGTGCGCCTCAAGCGCGACCGCTACATCCGCGACTTCCCGCTGCCCAAGGGGCTTTACGAGCGGTTGCGGAAGCGCCGCCCCGAACTCGAAATGAAGGACTGCGTGCTGGTCGCCCGCGGCCTGCGCCAGTTCTTCCTCGCCTATCTGCACTCGGGCAGGCAGTTCGTTTCCATGCCTTCGCAGGTGGTCGACGACCTGTGGCATGAGTTCATCCTTTACACCAAGGCCTACGAGGCCTTCTGCAAACAGGCCTTCGGGAGCTTCCTGCATCACACACCCGCCGTCGTCCTTGGTCCCGAGAAA
>Ga0208753_100071_pt1 | contig 50806 bp, 39 predicted proteins | sample LakWasMet37_LOW7_2_FD_183877 | JGI IMG/M metagenome (GOLD analysis project Ga0208753, IMG submission 183877) | Freshwater sediment methanotrophic microbial communities from Lake Washington under simulated oxygen tension - Sediment Metagenome... | ecosystem: Environmental > Aquatic > Freshwater >... | reverse complement strand
ATGCATGGATGGATGCTTTTAAGGGAATTGTCATCAGATACGAAAAACTGACAAGAAATTGGTGGAGCATGCTCTGGCTCTGTATTACATCAATTTTTATCAGAAAATTAAAAGTTTAAACAAGTTCATTGAATACATACCGGTCATTGCCTATATAATCTACATTGTTAAATACCTTCTTTATATCTGCCAAACTCTTCCAGTTAGCTGTTTTTACAATCTGATACCAATTATTTAATGGCCCGGCAGCGGTGGCATTCTTTTCAGCATATACTAAAAGGGTTCTTTTGATAAGAATAACCATTGGGACAAAGTTAGTATTTATTTCACTAAATGAAATTTATTTCTAAATTTGAAATAATAGTCATTGGCAGAAACCATGAGTCGCCTGGGGGGCGGTTTTTGGGCATTGGTCTTTGGCGTATTGGCTTTTGGCGCATTGGGGGGCATTGACCACTCACTACTCACCACTCACGGTCTTTGGTCTTTGGTCTTTGGCGCATTGGCTTTTGGCGCATTAGCGCATTGGCTCTTGATTCTTGGTTCTTGTGCCTTGTTTCTTGTGCCTTGCCAATTGACAATTCACCATTCACAATTGCCCACTCACAGTCTTTGGTCTTTGGCTCTTGGTCTTTAGTCTTTGGTTGAAGGAACACACATAGGCAGTGAGATTATTCCTCTCCCCCTTTAGGGGGCTGGGGGGTGTTCTTTGGCGTATTGGCTTTTGGCGCATTAGCGCATTGGGGGGGGCATTGACCACTCACTACTCACCACTCACGGTCTTTGGTCTTTAGTCTTTGGCGCATTGGCTTTTGGCGCATTAGCGCATTGGCTCTTGATTCTTGGTTCTTGTGCCTTGGTTCTTGTGCCTTGCCAATTGACAATTCACCATTCACAATTCACCATTCACAATTCACCATTCACAATTCACCATTCACAATTCACCATTGCCCACTCACAATCTTTGGTCTTTGGCTCTTGGTCTTTAGTCTTTGGTTGAAGGAACACACATAGGCAGTGAGATTATTCCTCTCCCCCTTTAGGGGGCTGGGGGGGGTGTTCTTTGGCGCATTGGCTTTTGGCGCATTAGCGCATTGGGGGGGCATTGACCACTCACTACTCACCACTCACGGTCTTTGGTCTTTGGTCTTTGGCGCATTGGCTTTTGGCGCATTAGCGCATTGGCTCTTGATTCTTGGTTCTTGTGCCTTGTTTCTTGTGCCTTGCCAATTGACAATTCACCATTCACCATTCACAATTCACCATTCACAATTCACCATTCACAATTGCCCACTCACCACTCACCATGCTGTTTCAGCGTTCAGGCCGCTTTAGCGTGCCGACCGCATCGCACCATTGCCATGCCGCTATAGCGGCTTCTCGGGCCAGAAATCTTTGGGGGAACATTTGAACAGTTTTGCCAACTGGTTAAGGTGGGAACTATTGTATTTGGCAATAAAATTAGGACTCTCTATATGTCCGATAAACCCAACGGATAATTGCAGATGAACGGCTATTTCTGTTTGGGTAATGTTTTTCTCTAATCTTAACTCGCGAACACGGCTAACGATAAACCAATCAATCTTCGATTTCATGTTCTGTTTTGCCATGCTGTAGAAACGAAAAATATTTTTCCACTTTCCTATATATGTATAGGAAAACATATTATATTTGATTCTGTGCTTTTATCCGATTTATGTAAAAGCATTGTTGTACCACTTCCTGAAACAGGGAAGTTTTCGCTATGAGTCTTGTTTTGAAAACCCGGGAATTGAATAAGAAACAACCGTCACACAAACAGGTGTGAGCGCAGCAGCCCGTTTCCCATGAATATCCTATGGCCCTAAAAACAGTAAGTGGAGATCCCCCCTGCATTTATCTCCACTTACTTCCAGGCTTTTGTTAGATTTTAAAGATCTGTTACCTGTTTAATTGATATTGTATGTCGGCAAATACTGAAATACATCCATCCATTACTGCATTTTCATGGATAGCCAAAAAAGCCATGAATGCACTGTTGTACTGCCTGCCTAAACAGCTGGCGGCAGAGGCGTTATGCGGGCCCGTTGATTATGGTGTGCTGCATACAATTCACCATTGCTCACTCACCACTCACTACTCACCACTCACCGGCTGTTTCAGCGTTCAGGCCGCTTTAGCGTGCCGACCGCACAATTTCCTACTCACCACTCACTACTCACAGTCTTTGGTCTTTGGTCCTTGGTCTTTGGCGTATTGGCTGCTTATTGACTATTCACCACTCACTACTCACCACTCACTGCTCACCCAGTTCTTTCAGCGTTCAGACCGCTTCAGCGTGCCGACCGCAAGACCCCATTCACCATTCACTATTCACCATTGCCCACTCACCGGGCTCCTTCAGCGTTCAGACCGCTTCAGCGTTCAGACCGCAAGACCCTATTCACCATTCACCATTCACCATTCACAATTCACAATTGCCCACTCACCACTCACAATTCACCATTGCCCACTCACCACTCACTACTCACTACTCACGGGGTTCTTTCAGCGTTACAAAGCCTTTCAACTGAAGAACCGGCTGCCTGTTATTGCTCCCTGTGGTAAAGCTTTGTGTTTACTGAAAACACAGTTTGCCAAAAAACCCAAGAACCCGGTTTAAACAGGCCTGCCTTACTGCTTGATTCTTATTGATTTAACCCTAAAACTACTGCAAATGATTCGCATATTTTGCTTACTGGCAATGTTATGCCCAATACCGGGCTTTTCCCAAAAAACAAATCCTGTTAACATTACAGGAACAGTTGCTGCCACCGATAAGACAGCTATACCCGGTACACTCCTGACACTTAAATCAGCCAAACACCAGGTAATCTCTGATAACAAAGGACGCTTTACAATAAAGGTTGCACTGTTTCCGGATACACTCCTGATCACCAGTATCGGGTATCACAGCAAGACAGTGCTGGTAACATACAGCATGCCCCTACCTCTGATTATTGAACTGGAACCTGCTACCACTGAGCTTGCTGATGTGATAGTTAGTACCGGATACCAGGAACTTCCAAAAGAACGGGCTACAGGTTCTTTTGTAAAGATTGACAGAGAACTCTTTAACAGGCGTGTATCAACCAATGTTTTTGATCGTCTCGAAGGTGTTACACCGGGACTGCTCTTCAACCGAAATACCATCGCTTCCTCCAAAGGTTCCCTTGACTTAAACGTTCGTGGACACAGTACACTATTCGCTAACGACCAGCCACTGGTAGTGGTAGATAATTTCCCTTACGATGGCGACATCAATAACCTCAATCCGAACGATGTGGAATCTGTAACACTCTTGAAAGATGCTGCCGCAGCATCTATTTGGGGCGTTAGGGCCGGCAATGGTGTGATTGTAATTACAACTAAGAAAGGAAGAATAAATCAGCCTGTGTCTGTTAGTGTAACAGCCAGCACAAGCTTTGGCAACAGACCGGATTTGTATTACGACAGGAACTTCCTAAATGCATCTGATTTTATCAACCTGGAGGATTCATTGTTTAGAAGAGGTTATTATAATTCAGATTTTATTTCAACAGACCATCCGCCACTCTCCCCGGTTGTGGAGATTCTTCGTAAAAAACAACTCGGACTGATTTCCAGCGAGCAAGCCACTCAGCAGATCAATGCATTTCGCATGCTTGATGTAAGGGATCAACTATCCAGATACCTGTATCAATCCTCAGTGAACCAGCAATATGCTGTAAACCTCAGCGGTGGCAACACTGTAAGCAACTATTATTTCTCGGCAGGGTTTGATAACAATCTCTCAAATGCAGTCGGTAATCGTAATACCCGTACTGTTTTAAATGCACGTTACAACCTGGCTTTAAGTAAACAATTGACGTTTTCTGTTGGAGGAATTTTTACCCAATCCTTTGCCCGAAATAATCATCCGGGGAATCTGTTTACCGGTGGAGCCAATAACCGCCGTCTTACTCCTTATACCCAATTGGCGGATGCCTCGGGAAACGCACTGGCCATCGTAAAAGATTTCAGCACCACCTATACCGATACCGCAGGTGCAGGAAAATTACTGAATTGGAAATACAAACCAATTGATGAATTATCTCTCGCAGACAACACCACCCGCTCTGCGGACCTGAGGATGAATATGGGCCTGACTTATGTTTTCAACAGTCATTTCAACGCAGAAATCAAATACCAATACGAAACCGCACAATCAGACAATCGTGTGAATGCAAGTGATCAAAGTTATTTTGCCCGCAACCTGGTCAATACGTATTCAACCATTACCAATGGAATTGTAACGAGTCCTATTCCGGCTGGCGGAATTTTGGATACCCGCAGCAGCACATTGCATGCTTCAAGGGGAAGGTTACAACTGAATTATTCCAATATTTTTCAAACTGCCCATTCTCTCGCAGCGATTGCAGGAATGGAGGCAAGCCAGATTGTTTCTGACAACAGTACCAATCGCTTCTATGGATACAATGACAACCTATATTCCAATAATACGCTGATCGATTATGCGGGCCTGTACAAATGGTATTATAACCCCGGACGCAGCGGACGCGTTCCCAATCCGCAAAGCATGAGCCAGTTAACTGACCGTTATCTCTCTTATTTTGCTAATGCAGCTTATACTTATCTGTCACGCTATACGGTATCCCTTAGTGGAAGAATAGACAAATCAAACCTGTTTGGAGTTAGCACCAACCAAAAAGCGGTACCCCTTTATTCCATTGGATTCGCATGGGATATTACCAAAGAACCGTTTTATAAACTTTCATGGCTCCCCCAATTAAAGCTTCGTTCTACACTTGGATACAGCGGTAACACCAATAAAACCGTTACAGGTTACACAACAGCCATTACCAATACGGTGGGGCTGTATTCCGGTTATCCGGCTTCTACCATCATCAACCCGGGCAACCCTGAGCTGCGCTGGGAAAAAGTAAGGATGTGGAATTTCGGGATAGATTTTGGTATCAAAGGAGGCATTCTTTCAGGTAGCATAGAATATTATTTGAAAAAAGGGATTGACCTGATCGGCAGCGCTCCTATTGCACCGTCTTCCGGCTTTACAACATTTCAGGGTAATGTTGCCGGCACTACGGGGCAGGGTTTTGACATAGTACTGAATTCGCTGAATCACAAGGGAAAATGGAAATGGACAACCCAATGGATACTGAGCCGGGTTACAGATAAAGTAAGCTCTTACGATGTGAAGGCCACGCCAGCTACTTATATTCTCAACGGCAGTGGTAATGCCGGACAGATCTTTCCATTACTTAACAAGCCATTGTTTGCTATCTATTCTTATTCCTGGGCAGGCCTTGATCCTGCAACAGGCAATCCAAGGGGATTACTTGATGGCGCTGCCTCGATGGATTACACCAATATTCTTTCAAAGACAACGGTTGATAATATGATCTTTTCCGGCAATGCCCGTCCTACTGTACATGGATCTGTTAGAAATACTTTTTCTTATAAAGCGTTCTCACTCTCCTTTACACTGGTTTACAAACTGAATTATGTTTTCAGGCGAAGCTCGATTTCATATGCTTCTCTTTTTCAGAACTGGCTTGGTAACGCCGACTTTGGTAATCGTTGGCAACAACCGGGTGATGAACTTTTCACCGATGTTCCCTCTCTGCAGTTTCCGCCGGTTAATAATAACAGGGAACAGTTTTATAGCAATGCATCAGTGTTGGTTGAAAAAGGCGATCATATCCGCTTACAGGATATTGAACTGAGTTATGCTCCACAACTGCGGGCAAAAAAGGGGCCTGTAAAAAGCCTGAAAATCTATACTTACCTGAATAATCCCGGCATACTCTGGCGCGCTAATAAAAAAGGGCTTGACCCCGATCTCTTCACAGGTAATCTTCCACTGCCTGCCAGTTTCACCATTGGTTGCAACCTTAACTTTTAAACCGTACCAACATGAAAACATGCAAAACCCTACACTATTTTGTTCTTTCCATACAGGTGTTATTTTTTATTCCCTCCTGCCAGAAAGAAAAAGAATGGCTGGATACCAAGCCCAACAAAGCCCTTGTGGTACCCGCTACACTCACCGACTTTCAGAACCTGCTGAACCGCGAAAGCCTTTTCAATATTACAGACAATGCACTGGGCTTTCTGGCTTCAGAAGATTATTATGTAACCTACCCCGTGTGGCAGGCAAGAGTAACCGCCACAGAACGCAACGCCTATGTGTGGGCGAAGGATATTTATGAAGGTGAATCAGTCTCGGACTGGAACAACAATTACCAGCAGGTTTACTATTGTAATACCGTGCTGGAAGGATTGGATAAAATGAATGATGCTGCCAAAGCATTGACTGCCTGGCAACAGGTAAAAGGCACTGCCTTATTCTTCAGGGCCTATGCTTTTTATAAACTGGCAATGACTTTTGCCAAACCCTATGACCCCTCTTCTGCGTCTGCAGACTTAGGTATCCCATTGCGTCTGCAATCCGATCCGAACGACCTGAGTCAGCGAGCCAGTATACAGGAAACTTATGACAGGATATTACAGGATCTAACGCTGTCTGTTGACTTGCTACCCCTCACAACTTCCATTGCCAGCAGACCTACACAAACCGCGGCTCTTGCCTTACTGGCAAGGATCTATCTTAGTATGGAAGACTATGACAAAGCATTGTTACAGGCAGACAAATGTTTGGCACTCAATAGTAACCTGTTAGACCTGAATACGCTGAATGCTTCTGCCTCCTATCCATTTTCTCTCTTTAACAAAGAAGATATCTTTCATACAAGGATGTCGCTTTTTGGCATCATGCTCAATTCCATCAGCCAGGTTGATTCAAATCTGTATCGCTCCTATCAACCCAATGATCTGCGACGCACCTTATATTTTTCAAATAATGCGGGGAATATTTCCTTTAGGGGTAGTTATGAAGGTGGTATTGCTTATTACGCAGGATTGGCAACAGACGAAATATTCCTTGTGCGCGCCGAATGCAACGCAAGAAAAGGAAATACCGCAGCGGCACTTACGGATTTAAATACACTGTTACTAAAACGGTGGAAGACCGGAACCTTCATACCATTTACTGCCGCAACAGCAACTGAAGCGCTGGCGCTTATTTTAACAGAAAGAAGAAAGGAATTGGTTTTCCGTGGGCTTAGATGGACCGACTTAAGAAGGCTGAACCGTGATAATCGTTTTGCGGTGACGCTTACCCGAATTCTGAACGGAACCACCTATACACTGCCACCAAACAGTCTATTATACGTGTACCCCATACCGGACAACGAGCTCCGCAGTAACCCGATTCCGCAAAATCCACGCTGATTACTTAACAACCAAAATAACACAAAATGAAATCAATCATATCAATCTTACTTATCCTGTTCTTTTTGAATCCTTTCAATAATTTGACTGCACAAAAATCAAACCGGGCAATTATCAACATACATATTGAAGAAGCAGAAGAAGGCGAAAGTATTGGTGTATGGCAATACAGTTTTAACCTTCGCACACCTGAAACAAGATTGGATACCCTGCTAATTGTACATAACAAACAAATCAGCCTCCGCTTTGAACAAATGAACCATCCCGGCTATTTTTCACTTTACAGCAGGAAGCGAAGAAGCCTGACACCTTTACCCTACCTGGTTGAACCGGGAGACAGCGTACACATTATTATTTCTGATAAGAATACCAGTTTTTCCGGCAGGGGATATTTAAAAATGCAATGCAGTTACCAAATGCTGCTTTCAAAAGACAAATCTGCAAATAGCAGGCCCAGAATAATCAATCTCACTGATAAGCATATTGTATATAATCATTGTGATTCTGCTTTAACTGCAGTTATGAAAGTGCTTGACAGTTATCGAAACAAAATCAGCCAACAGGCATTTGAAATACTGCGGGCCGATGAACTGGGCTTTGATCTTAATTACCGCTTAGAAATTTCCGGATTTGATCTTTATGCAAAAGCAGATGCTCCCTTACGCATAGTTTATCAATCCCTTTATAACCGGCTGAACCAACTGGTAAAGAAACCTGGTAACCAACCAAACGATAAAATGGCTGCGTATTCATATCATTGGCCGGGCGCAATACTAAAAAAATACTTAGCCGATTCATTTTATATGCAGTCAAAACCATTTGACCTGCCTGTACAATACCGGTATATACAACATCACTATAAAGGACTCCTGCGTGATCACCTGATTACTTACCTGTTGCATAATTTTAACCATGCATCCGATAGTTTGGTACCCTGCATAAAAAACGCATTAGAAGTGGTGCAGGATAATGAACTTAACGGAGTTTTACGTAAACAATATTTGCATTACCTGCAGGGAACCAAAGCATTTAATTTTTCGCTTAGAGATACCAGCGGCAGGCTGGTTAGGTTAACCGACTTTAGTAATAAAACCATAGTGATGGATTTTTGGTTTACGGGTTGTCTGTCTTGCGTTGGTGCCTCTGCAGCCCTTAAACCTATTGAACATTTATTTAAAGAAAGGGAAGACCTGGTGTTCCTGAGCATTTCTATTGACAGAGATAAAAATACATGGCTGAAAGGCCTGAATAGCGGGCAATATTCGGCACAGGGAAGGATCAATCTTTATACAGATCAAAAAGGGGGAAATCACCCTTTAATAAAATATTACAACATTTTTGGTTACCCAACTTTGATGCTGATAGATAAAAAGGGGGATCTGGTATCTGCCCGGCTGCCAGACCCGAGAACAAATAACGGTACAGCGTTGATTAAGGCTATTAAAGATGCGCTTGATAAATAATTAAATGAAAAAGCAGCCGGAGCATTCCGGCTACTTTTTTGTGGTTACTGGAAATCACCCAGGCCGACCAATTCGGAAGGAGCTGGGATCTGGTTGCTTGAAGGTGGAGTAGCAAACCTTGCCTCACAATAATGTGCCTCATTGGTAAGACAGGTTCCTTCTTCAGTAATCTCCACCCAGTCAAAATTACTCCCACTGTACACCGCTTTGTACAATGGATCCAGGTTCTTTTTAGGCGCTGTGGTAAAGGCGCTGGCTGCTGCAACAAGTACGGCCGCCATTAATAACAATTGCATCTTTTTCATAAAATTGGTTTAATTGTATGCCTCGGTTTGTTTATACAGGGCTTCGGCTTTCCCTGTGATTCATGCATGAATATGTTGAATGTGTTAATGTGTTAATATGCTAATGCACTAAAAACCAAAGACGTGAGTGGTGAATGGGCAATTGTGAATGGTCAATTGGCAAGGCACAAGAATCAAGAATCAAGAACCAAGAGCCAATGCGCCAATGCGCCAAAAAACCAATGCGCCAAAAACCAAAGACTAAAGACCAAAGACCAAAGACCAATTATGAATATTATCCTTCCCTTTTCTGCAGGCCAATACCAACCCATGTTATTGCCAGAAAAAAGAGGTTGAAAAACAGGTGTTGTGTCCAGCTTAACTGTTTAATCACTCCTCCGCAGGAGCAGGGTACGCGATTAAAAACATGCAACAATACCAGGGCGGTGTAAAGGGTAAACAAACCCATCAACACAAAAGATACATACATGCCCACCCTGCGTGTTTGCTGAAACAGCAACAGGATTACAATACCGATCTCAGTGATGGGGAGTAACCACACCAATCCATTTCCCAGCCATCGGGGAAAAGGCTGGTTGTGCATGTCGCGCACAAAACCTTTCATATCTATCCATTTGCTGAATGCTGTATAGGTAAATAACAGTACCAACAGGGAATAAATGAGTAACAGGAATTTGTTTTTCATGGAGCTAAACTACTCCCGCCAGATTATGAGGGTTGCAGAATTTGTTATGAATAACGTATTGTGAGGTTAGCCACTAAATTTAATCGTGAGTGGTGAGTGGTGAGTAGTGAGTGGTGAGTAGTGAGTGAATTAATCGGTTATCGGTATTTACTTACAAATAGCGGCACATTAAGTTTAACATAACACTATCAAAGCCAATTATTGGACTCGCAGGCGCGGAGGGGGCCATGCTTTTTTCTGTGGTAATCTGTGTATTCTGTGGCAATTTTTTTGAGACGCCCTTCCCAGAAGCAGGAAATAGAATTGTAATAGATAGTGTTACGTTAATCGTGCCTCGCGCCCCTTGCGGTTCCTGGCGCTCCTTGCGTTACCGCTTTTCTCTCCAACACTTATCAATCCAAAAATCACTGAAACAGATTCATCTATAATAGCTGGCCCGCTGGTTATGCAAGGTTTAAAGCGGTAGCGCCGGGAACGCAATGGGCCGCAATGATCGCAAAAAGGCCTTTGTGTATTTCACACAATCCCTACTTAAAAATGAAATTAACCCGGTAAAACCAGAAACGATTGTATCAATAGCTAATTTAAAGCACAACACATTAATTACTACTCACCACTCATGGTCTTTGGTCTTTAGTCTTTGGTCTTTGGCGCATTGGCTTTTGGCGCATTAGCGCATTGGGGGGCATTGACCACTCACCACTCACGGTCTTTGGTCTTTAGTCTTTGATCTTTGGTGCACTGGCGCATTAGGTGTTCATTCACAATTTACAATTCACAATTGCCCACTCACTACTACTGTCTTTGGTCTTTGGGTATGCGGTCGTCTCTGCGAGGCACGACCGCGTGTCGCTTGCAGCTTTAGCGGCGGCGCAAGCAGTCTGTGGCCCGCAATATGTGCGGGAGAAAGAGAAAATAGTGTTTGGCGCATTTGGGGTTCCTTCACAATTCACCATTCACTGTTTTTGGTCTTTGGTCTTTAGTCTTTGGTGCATTGGCTTTTGGCGCATTAGCGCATTGGCTCTTGATTCTTGGTTCTTGATTCTTGTTTCTTGTGCCTTGGATCTTACGCCTTGCCAATTCACCATTCACCATTGCCCACTTACGGTCTTTGGTTGAAGGAACACACATAGGCAGTGAGATTATTCCTCTCCCCCTTTAGGGGGCTGGGGGGTGTTCTTTGGTGCATTGGCTTTTGGCGCATTGGCTCTTGATTCTTGTTTCTTGGCTCTTGTACCTTGCCAATTGACCATTGACCATTCACAATTGCCTATTCACTACTCACCAATAGAAACAGTATGGCTAATTTTGTTATACAGGATTTTTCTTTATCCCCTTCCTTATCTGCAACGGGGTTAACCCGAAATATTTTTTACAGGCGGCATTAAAATTACTGGTGTTGCGGTAGCCCGCTTTTCCGGCAATTTCTTTAATGGGTTTGCGGGATTCTTCCAGCAGGTTCTTAGCCAGATCCAGCCGCCGGTGCAATAAATAAGTATAAATTCCTTTCCCAAACAATGCTTTAAAGCCCAGCCGCAATTTCTCGCGGTTCAACCCGCAATGCCTGGCAATTTCTTCAACAGAAAAATGCCTGCCCAGATTTTGATCAATCAGTATCCTGGCGGCATGCAATGCATCGGCTTCTTCCAACCCAAACCGCACAATATGCTGCGGATCACCGCAGGCCTGTGCGCAAATGCCGTGTAATAAGCGGTTCATCAGATCCATATGAAAATGGCGTGGCTGGGGGTAGTAAGAGGTTTGAACACACTGTACGGCTGCTTCCATAATAACAGCACCCGCAAAAGGGCTTTCCGGGAATAAGCTAAAATGCTGTTGGTTCCTTAACTGTGTTACCCTGTTTTCGAGCGTTGTAAATGTTTGCAGTGTGTGCAGGAAAATTTCAGAAGTGTATTCTACCGTCAGTAAAACATACAAGCGGTTAGCTGCGGGCATACAGCAGGTATGCATGCCCCGTTGATAAAAAAGATTGCATTGGGTTTCTTTGAGTGAGGTCTGTTCCCGTTTGCCTGTGTTACAAAACCAATCGCCCCTTAAGCTTAATACCAAACAAACACCTGCTTTGCGGGCAATCAGCTCTATCTCTGCCTGTTCTTTCATTGCAACCAACAGGTAGCTGAGTTTTGCATGCCCCAGATTTACCTGTTGCAGAAACAGGATACCCGCAGTGCCTGTAAACGACAACACCTCTGTACCATGCATATGGTAATTTTTATACTCCCCGGGCACCTCCGGTACCGGGGAAATTTTTTGGTGATTAAGGATAAGGATCATTGCTGACAACTATAATAAATCTACAGCACGAATTGGCCCGGTTTGCCGTAAGCGCGGAAAATAGAGTGTTTACCACCACAAATAGAGTATAAATACGCAGCACAAAAAATGGCAAGGGCATTAGTTTGCCATCCTAAAACAATTCTATATGATTTCAAACATCACACACCAGATTTCGCTTCTTACAGCCATTGAGCTAACTGCCCGTTTCAGGAATAATCCGGGTCCCGATTTGCCGATGGCTGAAACCTTTGATGCAGCTTCGGTACTGAGCCTGCTTGCCCAACCGGGTTCTCAATCTTTCCGCATATATTTGGGAAGAAAAGCAGACAATAGTATCTGCAGCGTATTAGTTGCTGTAGATGCCAATGGACAGGATATACTCCCCCCTGCTCAGGCAAACCAGTTAGCAACTGGCGCCGAAGGTATTATCCTGGAAGACGCTTTCCATTGTCCCCCCGCTTGTCCGCCGCCATCGCCGTTAAACGGATAGCGAATGAATTATTTCTGGATATTCATCATATCGGCCCTTTCTATAGCGCTGCCTGTTAGCGCCACACTTGCGCGTTTACAGAGGTTATCCAAACGATACCTTCCCCTTGCTGTGCTGCTCTGGGCAGGTTTGCTGAATGAGGTTACCAGTTATATCATGATTATGCTCCACAGGAACAATATGGCCAATTCTAACATCTATACATTGGTTGAATTTGGGTTGTTCCTGTGGCTGTTTTACCGGTTAAGTAAACAGAAAATCGTACTGTTCCTGGTAATGGGCATTATTGGATCGGTTGCCTGGGCAGCAGATAATGTGGTGTTCCATTCTATCTGGCACGATAATGCTGTTTTCAGGATGCTCTCTTCCATCCTGGTTGTTTATTTAAGTATTGATAAAATAAACCAGGTATTGTTTAACGGTCTAAAAGAAGCATACAGGCAAACAGATTTATTGCTTTGCTTCAGCTTTTTTGTGCATTATACCTATAAAGCTTTTCTGAGCACTTTTAATGTGTTCCCTATGGGATTACACAGTGAATTTTATACAAGGCTCTGGCTGATCTTAGGTCTGATTAATATCGCAACCAATTTGATTTATACGATCGCAATTTTATGGATACCCAAACAACAGGAGTATATCTTACGCTCGTAACCAGCCTGGCATTTGTTACACTTTTGTTGCTGCTGTTTATTGTTTCTTTTTTGCGCCACCAGCATCATAAAATGGAAGAGTATAAAAAGCAGGTGTTCAGGGAAATTGAGCTGATAGACAGGGAACGCGAACGGATAGCTACCGATTTGCACGATGAACTTGGCACCGGATTATCGGCCATTGGATTATTGCTTCGGCAGTCGGGGGATGCATCTAATGATCCCTTACTGAAAAAAGCGAATCAACAATTGGAAAAGCAGGTGCGGAAAATGAAGGAGATTGCACATGGACTGATTCCGTTTATACTGGAATCGCATGGGCTGGTGATAGCGCTTACCGATTTGATTGAAGAAATAAAAATGGCAGGTAATATCTATGTATCAGCATCCCTGCTTATTAATGATGCAAACTATCAACCTGCCAAAAGCGTGCATCTATACCGGATTATCCGGGAGATACTTACCAATACCATCAAGCATGCCGGCGCCACCGCTATTTATATCAGTGCGGAGCAGGATGAAAAAAAGATCCTGCTAACTATCAGGGATAATGGTTCAGGATTTGATATCAGGCAACTGCAGAATTCATCGCCGGGGCAGGGGCTGCAAAATATCCATACAAGGATCGAATTGCTTGGCGCCTCTCTTTCATTAAATACCGTTAAAGGTTCCGGTACTGCTTACCTGATCAAAATACCGCTTTTATCAATGCTTACAACGCATGGAAAATAACCGAAAAATAAAAATACTCATTGCCGATGACCATGAACTATACCTTGATGGGTTGAAAGGTTTCCTGGCAGGCAGTGATATTTATGAAGTAGTGGGTGAAGCCCAGAATGGCGAAGAACTGATACGCCTATCGCTGCAATTACACCCCCGCATTGTATTAACAGATCTGCGCATGCCGGTTATGACCGGTGCGGTAGCTATCCGGAAACTGCTGAAAGCAAGTCCGGAAATTAAGTGTATGATATTAACCAGTTACGACAATGAGTACTCAATTGTGGAAGCGCTGGAGGCTGGTGCCATTGGTTATATTACCAAGAATATGGCTAAAAAAGAATTATTTGAGGCGCTTAACCAGGTAAGCCGCGGCCTGCCTTATTTCTGCCGTACCACTACCACAAAAATGGTTCGTTTAATTGCCAAAAGTCATTTCAATCCCTTTATCAAAGAGAAACAGTTATTGTTTACAGAAACAGAAAAGAAAATCATACATATGGTTTGCGAAGAAAAAAACAACCAGGAAATTTCAAACAAACTTTGCATGAGCATCCGGACAGTAGAAAATAACCGCGCCAGAATACTAAAAAAGATGCACGTAAAAACAAGCGCCGGAGTGGCTATCTATGCTATTAAGCATGGATTGTTTTGGATGGATTATTGAGGGGGGGCTTTGGGCGCGTTGGCGCATTGGCGTATTGGCGTATTAGCGTATTAGCGCATTAGCGCATTAGCGCATTGGTTGTTTATTGACCATTCACCATTGCCCATTCACAATTCACAATTGCCTACTCACCACTCACGGTCTTAGGTCTTTGGTCTTTGGTCTTTAGTCTTTAGTCTTTAGTCTTTGGCGTATTGGCGTATTAGCTCTTGATTCTTGTTTCTTGATTCTTGTTTCTTGATTCTTGTTTCTTGATTCTTGTGCCTTGCCAATTGCCCATTCACAATTGCCCATTCACAATTGACCATTCACAATTCACCATTCACAATTCACCTGGCCGCTCAAGCGTCCCGACCGCTAGAGTCTCCCATCCGCTCTTTCAATCCCCAATGCGCCTTTTACATCGAACAAAATACCGTTATCCTGCAAAATTGATGGATAGTTGATAGTACTAAATGGTGTATGATTTACTGCAACAATGATGGCCGCGTATTTTGTGTTAGCGGGTAAAACGTTACAGCTTTCCAGATCATATGCTTTTTTAACACCCACTGGCGAAGCAATGGGATCAAAAATTGTGAGTTTAAGGTGATAGGCTTCCAATGCACGCACAATATCTACTACCCGGCTATTACGTACATCAGAAAAGTTCTCTTTAAATGTAATGCCCATGATCAACACTTCTGCACCAGATTGCAGAACACCCTTTTTCGCCATCAGGTCTATTACCCTTTGAGCTACATATTCGCCCATGCTGTCGTTCATTTTTCTGGCGGATAAAATGATATCAGGTTGATAGCCGACAGACTTTGCCTTATCGGCAAGATAGTAGGGGTCAATACCAATACAATGCCCACCAACAAGGCCGGGTTGAAACGGGAGAAAGTTCCATTTGGTAGCGGCTGCTTTTAATACTTCTGCGGTATCGATATTAAGTAAATGGAAAATCTTTGCCAGCTCATTTACAAAAGCAATATTGATATCGCGCTGCGTATTTTCAATCACTTTGGCCGCTTCTGCTACTTTGATGCTGGGAGCTGGGTATGTTCCGGCAGTAATGATAGACGCATATAATTGATCAACCTTTTGAGCTGCATCCGGCGTTGAGCCGGAGGTGATTTTTTTGATCTGGGCAATCGTCCGGGTTTTATCACCGGGATTAATCCGTTCCGGAGAATACCCGCAAAAGAAATCAACATTAAACCTGAGCCCGGATAATTCTTCTAAAATTGGAACAGCAATTTCTTCTGTACATCCGGGGTAAACTGTTGACTCGTAAATAACCATATCCCCGCGCTTTACTATCTTCCCTACAGTTCGGGTTGCTTCTTTCAGTAAGTGGAGATCAGGTGCATTATTTGCATCAACAGGTGTTGGAACGGTTATGATATAAACAGTACAATCTGCAATTTCGCTCACCTCGCTGGTAAAAAAGATACCTGCTGAATCAGTTCCTTCACTAAATCCCTTAACAAGCGATATTAATTCATCCAGTCCGGCTTCATGGGTCATATCATGTCCAACACTTAGATCCGCAATCCTTTTGGGATCTATATCAAATCCTTTTACACAGTATTTTTTACCAAAAGCCATTGCGAGTGGTAAGCCTACATATCCTAAACCGATGATCGCAATTTTTATTTGGTGAGGCATGGTGAGGTTGATGGTTAAAAAAGTTAAAAGGGTTAAAATAGTTAAAAAGGTTAAATGGGGAAGGCAAAAATACGGTGATGGGGGCAAATGCTGTTTGGAAACTATGAAGGCAATAATTATAAAACACCACCCCCGCTATATATTAAAGTTGCGCTTTTAACATCTAGCGCCCCTCCTTGAAAAGGAGGAGATATTTTTTTTTGATTTCCCCTCATTGCTTTGCAAGGAGGGGTGTTCAAGCGGCTTAGCGATGAACGGGGTGGTTACTGCTGATCATTGGTAAAAATAATTTCCACTCCTACCCATTCAACAAACAAACCGCATGCGCTACCAGCCCTTCCTTCCGTCCTATAAAACCCATGGTTTCTGTAGTAGTTGCCTTGATGGAAATATCTTTTATGCTGATGTGCAGTATATCTGCAATTACCTGCTGCATTTGCGGCACAAAGGGTTTGATTTTGGGCGCTTCGAGGCAAAGTGTAGAATCAATATTGATAATGGAATATCCTTCTTGTTTTATCAGCTCATAGGTTTTAGCCAGCAGTATTTTACTGTCGATGTTTTTAAATTCTGCTGATGTATCGGGGAAATGCACACCAATATCTCCCAAACAGGCTGCCCCCAGGAGTGCATCGCAAATGGCATGCAGTAATACATCTGCATCACTATGGCCGAGAGCGCCTTTATCGTGCGGGATTTGTATACCGCCAATAAATAAATCCCTGCCTGTTACTAATTGATGAAAATCAATGCCGTAGCCTATTCGTATACTCATTGTTATGTTTATCGGTTTTAAAATATGCAGTAATAGTTATCCAATCTTTCTTCAGTTTAATCCCTGCACCTCCCTATATTATGGCAAATAAATCCGCACAAATAAGCAAGCCTGCTAAAATCAATTATTTTTTCACCGCAGAGAACATGAGAAACAGAGGCTACGCAGAGGAAAACAAATTATTAATTGCTAATTACTAATTTTTAATTGCCCCTACTCCTGTGTTCCCAGATTAAATATTAATCCAAACCGCAGTGTATTGGATAAAGGGTTTCTTGTTACCCCGCTTCCCGAAGGCACGAGGTATGAAAAATTAATACTCATCTGATCAAGCGTAAACCCTGCTCCTACAGAAAAAAACTGGCGGTTACCCCTGTTCTTGTTCTCATAAAAATAACCTGCACGCACAAAGAACTGATCGTTGTATGCATATTCGGCCCCCAAAGAAGCCTGCAGCGATTTTAATTGATTAGACCCATCACTGAATGATTTCATCCAACTGGATACCACACTGGTACTACGGTAATCGGCCAGCTTGGCCGAATCAATCACATAATTGCCTGTAGCAGTGGGTGCAGCAGGCACAAGCAATTTATTAATATCCAACCCGAATGTGATCTTATTGCTTTCATTGATCACTTTGGCGTAAGTAACACCCAGGCCAAGGTTTGCCGGGATATAATCTTTGTTTCTGGAATCGTTGGTGTATCCTATTTTACTGCCAAGATTACTCAGTACTACTCCCCAGTTCAACCCCTCGCCATCCGTACCAATGCCATGATAATACAGGGCAATATCTCCTGCCACTGCATTGCCCGCTTTGTATACCACCCCCGTACCCACATCGCCCACTACTAATCTTGAATTGATATATCGCAAAGCTACGCCGATACTGAGTTTTTCGTTTAGTGTTCTTGAATAACCCGCATCAATAGAGAACTCACTTGGTTTTACGGTATTCAGAATATTGCCTGAATAATCTGTTAACTGGATATTACCCAGACTGAAATACCGCAAAGAACTTGATATCGCCTGCTGGTCATCTAATTTATGATAGAAAGCCATACTGGCAAGAAACACATCGGTTAAACCGAGGTCTTTTAACCATGGTGTATAGTTTACCGCAATAGCTGTACTTTTTTTGGCAAAAGGCACTTTGGCAAGGTTCCAGAATGGGGCATTGGCATCGGGTGAGGTAGCAATGGCAAGGTCTCCCATACCACCGGCCCTTGCATCGGGCGAGATCCGCAGGAAGGGCACTGCGGTGGAAACAATATTAATAGAATCCGTTTGTGCCAACACTGTATTTGCACTTACAACTACCAGCGCAATACCGGTAAATATCTTTTTTACTATTTGATTCATCAAAATGGTTTTTTAAGAAAATGACTAACTAAAGAGCATTAAATCATGCTTTTCGCTTGCCGGTTATAAAAAGATTATGAGAACAGTACTCATTTGATCCTTTTATCAATCAACAATACGACAAGAAATGATATTAATGAAAATAATAACGTTAAGAACCAAAAAAAGTAGAAATCAAACCATTCAGGCAATTTTAGAGAATAAAGCGTTGTGCTATTGAAATTTATATACTGATATGTTTTTTAGTATTTAACAATTCAGTTATTCTTTACTTCAAATCTTTTTAAAACACATAAATACATAGTTAAAACAAAAGGAAACATAGTTTTTAGACTATATGCCCTCTTCCCAGACCTATGCAACTATGTGTTTAACAGCATAACGCGTTAAAGAATAATCAATTGTTGGGTGCTTTCAGCTTTGCTGCCACCTGCAACAACAACTACCCTGTAAATATAAATACCTTTTTTGAGTTTTGCACCCGATTGGTTATCCCCCTGCCAATTTATCTGGCAATTTCTTGTGCCGCCTGTATTCAGTAATTGCCTGATCTGCTTTACCCATGCCCCGCCAGCGGTATAAATATCAACAGTAACATCCAGATCGGTTCCGGGCTGGTTATGCTCGAAAGCAATGGTTGTTGAGTAAGAAAATGGGTTAGGATAGTTTCTAACATTCGCTATCTGCAATACAACCTGTTTTACCACCACAAATTCCAGTGTTACCTCATTCGAATTATTGGCCACATCCCATGCTTTAATGCGGATGGTATGTTTTCCTTCAGCCAGCGTAGGCAACTGGAACAGTACCTGCCCCTGCTGGTAGCTATCCTGCAAAGCAGTATAAAAATCGTTCAGCACTAACACATTTCTTTCATTGCCATCGATCACCGCCGTAATATCATGCCCAATCCCGCTTCCGGAGGTACTGATACCGGAAGAATCGTACAACTTTACCAGCAGTACGGGGTTTTCATTGGTTAGTCCGCCATTCTGAAACCTGTCGTCATTCAGGTATGGCCTTATGTCCGGTCCGGTATTATCTGTGAGCGTATTACCCGATCCTCCCACATAAAATGAGGTATTCACACCGTTAGCATCGCGTTGCCCATCCTCTGCATAAAGACTGATGCGCCCTTTGCCGCTTTGAAAATTAATATCCTTGGGTATGATAAAAGAAAAACGGAAACGTCCATTGGTTACTGTGGCATTGCCTTTATACAAAACACCTGTTTGCTGGTTAAAACTGATAACCGGGCTTGAGGGATCGTTGCCCAGTGTTTTAACCGGTTGCGCTTTATCAAATACTGTGGGATGTATGGTGCCATTAAAATCGGGAACAAGGTTTCCATTCGCATCGGTTACAATACCTTCAAAAGTATATTTTCCCAATGCCCGCAAGGTATCTGAGCCTGTAATGGGATTGTTATTTAGCGTGGTTAACTGCAGTCTTAATTGGGGGAACGATAGCCGCATGGCGGGATCGCCCAGCAAAGTGAATTTTCGGTTATTCAATACATCGCCGGAATTGAGTGCGGTGAAATTTTTAGTTCTCCTTACCGACTCGCCCAAACTAAGGTATTGTCCGTTTGCATCGGGCTGCAAAGCAATTTGGAGATAGTTGTCGTTAATTACACGATTGCTGTATGCAAACACTAACCTTGTTGTAGTTAGCAATGCAATAGCGCCATTGGCATTGCCTGTTAATATTCCTGCACCCAAAGAATTTTTAGCAGGATCATCATGCGGAGCAAAATCGCAACTGGCTGTAATGAATAGAGGCAATTTATCGGGGTTATTAAACCGGTTCAACTCATCCTGTGTAAGCACGGCCTCTTCGGCTAAACGCTGGTAACTGCCGTGACCACTGTAATTGAAAATAAGCGCCCCATTAAATACCTGGTTTACGATTGCATCATTTACAGCGGGATACCTGGCGCCACCGCTGCTGCTCACCATAGGGTAAGCATCAAGGTATATTTTATATTGATTCAGCAAAGGATTTGCGGCACGTGCATCTGCCGAAACGGTTTCGGCATCAGACAGGTGCAGGCCCTGGTCGCGGTCATCGGCAACAAAAACCGATTGGTTACGCCATGCACCCAAACTTTCTTTGGCATGATAACGGATGATCTTATCTGCCATAACCTTTGCTTCTGCTGCATTGCGTGCAGGTATGCGTCCAATACCAATATCGAGTGTAGCGGAAGCATTGTTACGGTTGATATCATCTGCATCGTTCAATAAACCAAAAAAATCATCAGAGGTATAGGTGTTCAGTGGTTCTAATGAATTCACACTTTCGTAGCCCGGCACAAGGTTGGAATTACCTGCGGTCCTGTTTCGGTAATCGTAAGAAGCAGATCCAAATAGTAAAAGATATTTAGGCCTTTTGCTGATGTCCGGGCCTGCTTTATCAAAAAACATTTTTACATAATCGCGCAGCGCAGCCGGGTCTGGAGTACCACCTGCAAATTCCTGGAATACCTGCTCCGTAGTTACCACTGCTGTTTTATATCCATCCTGCTGAACATGAAACCGGGCAAGCCTTTGTGCTTCGGCCAGCAGGGAATTATGTGTGATGATGATCAGATCAGTTGCGGATATATTATGCAGGTTTTGATTGGTTATTTTTCCAATAACTACAGGTGTTAACAGGTTGGCATTTACAAAAGCCACATACTCGCGAAGCATAGAAGCATCATTGGTAAATGAGCTTTGTGAGCCGCTTGCTGCCGCATTCATTTTAACGGGTTGCAGTGGATCAGTGATCTCCCAAACCGATAACCCATTGCCTGCATTCCCGATTATATAATTGGCTATTGAACCGGGAGCTACCGATTGCCAGTCGCGAAAAAATAATGGACCGTTTGCAGTAACAGATAAACTTCTTCTTCCGTGCAACTCAAACCAGTTTAACCAGCCCTGTGCGCCGGCTACACCGGGATTATAGGTAATTGAAACTGCCAGGTTGCTTTGCGAAACGGTGATTGAATTGCGCTGCGATGCAGACATTGCAAAAGCATCCAGAAAATTACCTGATACCGAAGGAATATTGACTGCCTGCGCTGCCTGCGAATTGATTTTTACTGAAAAATTACTGGCGGCGCCCACACTTCTACCTGCAAGATCAGTAGCTATTGTTATGGGTTGCGTAAGTAGCAAACCCTGCCAGTCAACCGTAAAATTTCTGGTGCTGTTACCACCGGGATTGTTATTGAATTCCTCCCCATACCATTCCTTACCGCTTTTTAAAAAATTGACCAAATCATTTTCATAAAAATATCTTTCATTAAAACTGTTTACAGTTGTAGTTGAGTTACCGGGAGAAGACTGCAGGGATATTCTTTTACCCGTGCCACCGATAGTCAGGTAATAAAAAGCCGTATCGGCATAAAGGTTTTTCTTATGTCTAAAGCTTTGGTTTGTGCTATCCTTTTCCCATCTGTGCGGGCCGGGTGCATAAAAAACAAAATAATCGGTACCGTTAAAAATACCATCGCCCCCATCTATCATTTCAATGGGGTTTTCAAACAGGTCGTCTGTACGGGGTAATGCATTATCCTCCGGCAGCATACTTCCCCCGTTGCCATATAACCTGATGCTGGCCGAAGAAAGGTTTGTTGTACTGATGCCCAATGAGGCCAGAAAACCGATATCAATCTTATACATCCCCTCCTGTTTTACCCCAATTTTATACCAGTTACCGCTTGCCAACACCGAATTAGGGGCATAAACCCGTTGGGCAGCGCTATGGCCGGCAAAAAGGGTTGTTATTATAAAAAGAATATATATACGTTTCCGACTCATAAAAAAATAAAGATCCCTCAAAACGGGCAGCAGTTGTTGCCTGTTTTGAATCATGTTTAAAATTAGGCTTTTGCTAACATCATAGACAGCCGGCATTTTACATCATTAATAGAAAACGTATATATTCGCATAGACGTTTTTATAAAATATCCAAAGAAAACCCTATTTCAAATTCAATCTTTTGAAAATGCAGTTATTGAAAACAACCAGAAATTTAGTATTGCTTCTGGCAGTTGCTGGTTCTGTAGCCTCTTGCAGTATCCTTAAAAAGAAAAAAGAGCAATCCACAGCAACCGGTTGGAATTATAACGACAAAGACCAGGGCAATTTTACCGTTGCCCGACCGCAGGACATTAAAACAGCTCCCGGGCTGGTATTTGTTCAGGGTGGTACTTTTACCATGGGCGCTACACAGGAAGATGTGATGGGCGACTGGAATAATATTCCCCGCCGTATTACCGTAAACTCATTTTTTATTGATAAAACCGAGGTGGCCAACGTCCACTACCGCGAATACCTGTACTGGCTGGAGAATGTTTTTGGACAGGCAGGTATGGATTCTGTGGTTGATCAGGCTAAACCCGATACACTGGTTTGGAGAAGTGAACTGGCTTTTAATGAGCCTTATGTAGAGTATTATTTCCGTCACCCCTCTTATAATTACTACCCTGTTGTGGGTGTAAGCTGGAAACAGGCCAACGAATACTGTATCTGGCGTACCGACCGTGTAAACGAGCTTACCCTGATGAGTAAGGGCTTCCTGGATAAGAAAAGCCAGATCAAAAAAGAATTGAACGGGGCCGGACAGGACAATTTTAACAGCAAAGCATACATTATGGGCGAATACCAGGCTACACCTGGTAAAGAAGCCACTTCCAAAAGCAATCCTTTAAAAGATGCGCAGGGCAGACCAAGAACCACCGTGAACTTTTCTGATGGTATCTTATTCGGCGACTATCGCCTGCCAACTGAAGCAGAATGGGAATATGCCGCTTATGGATATATTATGCAGAACCCGCAGAAAAAAGTAAAAAATTCTTCACGCGGAGAAGAGATCATCTCTAACAAACAGATTTACTCATGGAAGAATGATGGTTTTGATAATGTACGATACACCAAGAAAAGTGCTTTCCAGGGTGCTTTCTTAGCCAACTTTAAACGTGGCGCCGGTGATAATATGGGAGTTGCAGGCGGATTGAATGATAACGCAGCTATCCCTGCCGAAGTAACTTCGTTCATCCCTAATGGATTTGGTATTTACAACATGAGTGGTAATGTAAACGAATGGGTACAGGATGTATACCGCCCTATTACCAATGTGGGAGATGATGATTTTAACCCTTTCCGTGGTAACGTGTTCCAGAAAGTAGATATGACCGGAGGAGCCGGTAACCTGAGAGATGATAAAGGCCGTATTAAAATGGTACCCGAATCAGACTCTGCACTTCGTAACAGAAGAAACTACCAGAAATCTTATGCAACCAATTACCTTGATGGAGACTCATCAAGCAATGCAATATATAATTATGGTATAACCACTTTGGTTTCCGACAAATCAAGGGTATACAAAGGCGGAAGCTGGAACGACAGGGCTTACTGGCTAAGTCCGGGTGCACGTCGTTTCCTTGAAGAAGACCTGAGCACAAACACCTTAGGTTTCCGTTGCGCGATGAACCATTATGGTGCACCGGATGCTACTTCAAGAAAGGCTAAAACGGGAACATTCTTTCCTTCCCGCCGTAACAAACGCTAAATCGCGGATTTGTATGATTTTTTTATGATTTCGCTGAAGGCATAACAAATCATATCAATCATACCAAAAATCAGCGCAATCTGAGATAAAGGGATCGCGGATTAATATGATTTTGGTATGATTTCGCAGGAAGACCAACCAATCATATCAATCATACAATAATCAGTGCAATCTGAGTTAAGATAAGGAAAAGGTAGATACAGCAAAAAACCATCCTCGGTTAGAGGGTGGTTTTTTTATGGGATCACGGATTGATATGATTTTGGTATGATTTCGCAGAAAAACAACAAATCATATCAATCATACAAAAAATCTGCGCAATCTGAGATACAAAAATCTGTGCCATCTGAGATAAAGATTGAATAAGTTTGACAAAATAATCGGCAGTGAGTATACAAGAATTGTATCAGGTATTTCTACAATATCCATCAGTGCAAACAGATACCAGGAAATTAAAAAGCGGGGATATCTTTTTTGCATTGAAGGGCCCCAATTTCAACGCCAATGAATTTGCTTTACAGGCCGTAGCTAATGGCGCTGCTTATGCGGTGGTTGATGAGGATTTGTCTGTTACTGACCCCAGAATAATTAAGGTAGCTGATGTACTTGACACATTACAGGAATTAGCCAAATACCATCGCGAACAGTTTACTATTCCGTTTATCGCCATAACGGGCAGTAATGGCAAAACAACCAGCAAGGAATTGATCTATGCGGTTTTGTCATCACACTATAAAACCTACACAACACAGGGCAACCTGAATAATCATATTGGTGTACCCTTAACTATTTTAAGTGTTAAGTCCGATGCGGAAATAGCAGTGATAGAAATGGGCGCCAATCACCAAAAAGAAATTGAAGGTTATTGCCGCTACGCCCAACCTACCCATGGTGTGATCACTAATTGCGGAAAGGCCCACCTGGAAGGCTTTGGTGGCGCGGAAGGCGTAAGAAAAGGGAAAGGAGAGTTGTATGATTTTTTAAGCGCACATCACGGCACTGCTTTTATTTATGCCGATTATGATTACCTGCAAACCATGAGCAAATCGGTAAAACAGGTTGTAAAATATGGCACTGCAGAAGGTCTGGTACAGGGAAAGATCCTCTCTAATGAACCGTTTCTGCAGGTGGGTATAACAGCCGGTTTGCAGAATGTAACAGCTATACAAACACAATTAGTGGGAGATTATAACCTGCCGAATATTTTATGCGCTGTTGCCATAGGTAAATATTTTTCGGTTCCGGAAGAGAAGATCAAAGTGGCTATTGAGAACTATGCGCCATCAAACAGTCGTTCGCAATTATTACAAAGAGGAACTAACTCAATCATACTGGATGCTTACAATGCCAACCCTACCAGCATGAAAGCAGCCATTGAAAATTTTGCACATCTGGCTGCTACAAAAAAAGTATTGATGTTAGGCGGCATGATGGAATTGGGTGTTGACAGTTTGGAAGAACATAAAAACATTCTACATCTTATCAGGCAATACAACTGGCACGAGGTGGTACTTGTTGGTGGCGATTTTGGAAAGATCGATCATGAATTCATTTTCTTCCCTACCTCAACAGAAGCAAAAGATTGGTTTCAAAAACAAGGTTTTGAACAAACGCATTTTCTCATCAAGGGATCGAGGAGTATGCAGATGGAGAGGGTGTTGGAGGGATTTTGAGGGGGATTTTGAAATTTTGGTCTCGGCTAAGCCGAGAGGGAAATTGAATGTATAAGACATTCTTCTAATCTATCCCGCGCCTTGGCGTGCCAGTTTTTCTCGCCAAGGCGCCAAGGCGCGGGATTTTTCGAGAATCTTGGGTCCACTTCAATTTCCCAATTTCCCAATTCCAAAATTTCCCAATTTAACTGTATCTCAATTCCAAAATCAGTATTCCCTACCTTTGCGCCCAAAATAAACAAAGCAACATGCCGGAGAAGAAAAAAAGATTTTACCTGTTTAGCATCCTCTCTAACAGGTGTCCAAGGTGCCGCGAGGGTAAAGTGTTTGAAAAAAGCGGTGCTTACCAGAAAAACAGCACCCATATGCACGAGAACTGCCCGGTATGCGGACAGCCTACAGAAATTGAAGTTGGCTTTTACTATGGCACCGGTTATGTTAGCTATACATTAAGCATTGCTTTACTGGCAGCTTCTTTTGTTGCATGGAAAGTACTGATTGGTGTTAGTTTTTCAATAGACGATAACCGGATATTTTACTGGATGGGTGTTTCCTTTACCGCTTTATTTGCTGCACAACCCATACTCATGCGCATGTCGAGAATTTTATGGTTAAGCTGGTTTGTAAAATACGACCCCAACTGGAAAGAACACCCCATTGAGAAACCTGAAAGGATTGTTCCGGAGCAGATGAATAATTGGTGAGTGGTGAGTAGGCAATTGTGAATGGTGAATGGTCAATAAACAGCCAATGCGCTAATACGCCAAATGCCAATGCGCCAAAAACCAAAGACCAAAGACTAAAGACCAAAAACCGTGAGTGGTGAGTGGGCAATTGTGAATGGTGAATGGTCAATAAACAGCCAATGCGCTAATACGCCAAATGCCAATGCGCCAAAAACCAAAGACCAAAGACCAAAGACTAAAGACCAAAAACCGTGAGTGGTGAGTGGGCAATTGTGAATGGTGAATGGTCAATAAACAGCCAATGCGCTAATGCGCCAAACACTGTTTTCTCTTTCTCCCGCACATATTGCAGGCCACAGACTGCTTGCGCCGCCGCTAAAGCTGCAAGCGACACGCGGTCGTGCCTCGCAGAGACGACCGCATACCCAAAGACCAAAGACCGTGAGTGGTGAGTGGTCAATGCCCCCCAATGCGCTAATGCGCCAAAAGCCAATGCGCCAAAGACCAAAGACTAAAGACTAAAGACTAAAGACCAAAGACTAAAGACCAAAGACCAAAGACCGGGAGCAGTGAATGGCAAGGAGCTATAATGCTTCATACCTCGCAGATAATGATCTAAAATAACCCACAAAAAGAAAAGGTTCGCAATGATGCGAACCTTTCTTTTTGTATTGAATTGATTGCCGCTGATTAGAAATTAAACTTCACTCCTAACTGTCCCTGCCAACGTGAGTTGATCGGATCTACTGTGTAGTAATGATTATCCAAGCCTGTTGGTTTTACAAAATTGAAAGTTGGTGTATAGCCCGTTGCTGGCGCACCTACTTTTTTACCATTTACATCATCCACAAACTTTAAGAAGTTAACGGTATAGTTATTCAGGTTGGTTACGAAAGTAACGTGACCAAGTGTGTTGTTGATCAGGTTCAGCACATTGAAGATATCAAGGCTTACCTGTAAAGTTTGCTTACTGTTTGTTTTGCTTAATTTAAACTCATGCATGATCTTCAGATCCAGTTCATGATTCCATGGCGTGCGTAAACCGTTACGTTCTGCATATTTACCGCGGCGTGAATTCAGGTATTTATCGCTGCTGATAAAAGCATCCAGATCTGACCATTGTTGTGCCGCTGTATAAGCGCCGTTATCTTTCAGGTTAGCATCTGCCTGGTTCAATGGAATATAAGGCAGTGGTGCATTTGAACCTGAACCAAACGGTGCTGATTGATAGATCACACTATACGGACTTCCGGATACACCTGAATAGAAGAACGATACTGAGGTAGAATTTGCCTGGTTCCAGATAATATTACCGCCCCATGTTGCCACGATACGGTGACGGAGATCGAAGTTGGAATAGGCTAATGATGAATTACTTGGTGTAATTGCCGGGTTTACGTTAAAACTACTCTCCCATGAGTTACGGATACCATTGGTGATATCTTTACTCATACCATAAGTATATGCAAGGCTCCAGTTCATATTAAACTGATGTTTCCCGATAGAGAGGTTATTGGTAGTTTTCGACAATTGGCCTGTAATGTTATAACGGTATCCTTCACTTGTATTGGTGAGATAATACACATTGGAATAAGCTGAATTATACTTGCCACCTACATACACCGGTGTTTGGGCAGGACCTGTGCTGAAATAAGCAACAGAATCTTTCAGATTGATCTGTGAGTACTTAACATCATAGATCGTTTTGGTATACAGGAAATCGGCTGTAAACTTATATCCCTTCCCAAATTTGAAGTCAACAGCAATATTGCTGCGCCAAACGGTAGGTAATTTAAAATTGTTATCAAATACATCGATCTCTCTTGTAGTGCTTCTTGTTGTGCCGCCATATTTGGTAACAGTATCTTTCAAACCCAGCGGGTTAATAGCTAATGGAACTGTTGTGCTGGATGAAATACCATTCCAGTCGATATTGCCATAAGTGCCACCACTAAGTGTATAAGCATATCCATACCATGCAAAAGGAACACGGCCGGTGAAGATACCTGTACCACCACGTATCACAACAGACTGGTCACCTTTTACATCAAAGTTAAAACCTAAGCGGGGTGATACAGTAACCCTTGAAGGCAATTTACCTGTTAGGTCTTTAAACGGCGTATTGGTATACGTTGGATTAGCTGATACATATCCTGCAGAATTGGTTGTATTCAATGCAGGATCAAGATAAGGTTGTGCTCCAACAAAAGAATAATCGAATCTGATACCCGGAGACAATTTGAATTTCTTGGTTACAGTGATCTCATCCTGTGCATATACACTGCTAAGGCCAACGGTAAATGGATTAGGAGGATTATTATAAATATCATCCCTTGTACCTGATATTTTAGGATCGGTAATAAATGCGCCACGAACACGGCTTGGGTTATCATTCAGGAAGCTGTTTAATCCACGGGCATATTCCCATCTTCCGTTAAATGAATTGATGAATCCGTAAGCGAGTTTATAAAACTCATTATGCGTTCCAAAAGTGAATTTATTAATACCACTTGTTACAGTAACATTATCGCTGATCTCAAATGTTTGTTGCTTCAGGTTGTAGATAGACGCTTCTCTCCATGTACCTAATGTGATACGGCCGTTGTCGATATCAATATATGGTGACAATGGTTTTGGAAAATCCCTGTACTCATGTACATTGATATAACTTACGTTTAACTGGTTGCTTACATTGTTGTTGAACTTTGTTTTCAGTTCTGCTGTAAGGTTAAGGTTTTTGGTATACTGCGTAAAGTCGGTAGAACCAAACTGGAAATTATTAGAAGATCTTTCCAGGTTATTACCTGAACCGTTTGTGTAAATACCACGAACAGTTAATGTATTCTTTTTATTGAGGTTGAAATCTAATCTTCCGAATAATTTATCACTCCTGGTAAATACTTTATATGCACCAAGATAGCTTCCCGGATCGTATCCATATTGGGTTTGAAGACGGTTAACGATCTGCTGTGCTTCGCTCAAGGTAAGCGCTGCACCCGGATCGCCGATATTATACGTACTTGGCTCCTGCCTGTCGGTATGTTCATAGTTCAGGATAAAGAAAGCCTTATTCTTTACAATAGGGCCACCAATGGTAGCGCCATATTGGTAATCGTAAAAATCTGCGCCGATCTTTGAATTTGTTCCGTCAACACTTTTACCAACCAACAACTGGTTACGGCCGTAAGAGTAAATAGAACCATGATAGGCGTTGGTACCGCTTTTGGTTACAGCGTTTACGCTACCACCGGTAAAGTTTCCGATCTTAACATCATACGGAGACAACTGCACCTGCACTTCCTGGATCACATCTAAGCTGTACGGATTGGTACGTGTACCTGCACCGGCTGCACCAGACTGTCCGCCACCACTTACACCACCGGCAGAGTTACTAAAACCAAATGCATCGTTATTGATGGCACCATCAATGGTTAAATTATTATAACGGAAATTACTTCCGGCAAAAGAGTTGTTATTTGATTGAGGAGTAAGACGGGTAAAGTCTGACAGGCTTCTGCCAAGTGTTGGCAGGGTTGATAATTGTCTGCCGCCGATAGTTGTAGCGCCGGCAATAGCTTTACGTCCGGCAGAAGTAACGGTTACCTCAGTAAGCTGGTTAGAAGACTCCTGCAAAACAACTTTTACATCAGGATTACTTCCCAGGCCAAGATTTACATCGTTAAAAATCTGGTCTTTAAACCCAACAAACGAAAATTTGATGGTATAAGGTCCACCGGGTTTCAGGTTCGTAATATAAAAAATACCCTTGCTGTTTGTTTGGGTACTGGTTGTAAAGTTGGTAGGTTCATACTTTACGGTAACAATAACGCCACTCACAAACACGCCTTTTGCATCGGTGATCTGGCCACCTAATGTTGAGGTTGTTTCCTGGGCAAATGTTGTTGCAGTGACCAATAAACCGGTCAGAAATATTCCTACTGCAAGCATCTTCTTTAACATAGATTTCATTTTTGTTTGACGATGCAAAGGTGATTCCGCTATGTTACCAAATTGTTAACCCAGTGTTACCTGCACGTTAACAAACCAGTTAGCCAGAAACAACCTGTTTATCACATCTTATTATATTACATTTTTTAAAAAGACTTAATTTCAGCCACTGATAACTTCAACCTAAGCTTATGGATACCCATCTTCACCACGACCACCCGCACGATCATCACCATGATCATATAGAAGAACACCTGACCGGCTCGGAGATCCTGACGGATATTGTTATTGGCATGTCCGACGGGTTAACCGTTCCTTTTGCCCTTGCAGCGGGATTGAGCGGGGCCGTTAAAGATGTACATCTGATCGTGATTGCAGGCATTGCTGAAATAGCCGCCGGGTCTATTGCTATGGGACTTGGTGGATACCTGGCCGGAAAAACAGAGCAGGACCATTATGCCAGCGAGTTAAGAAGAGAATATGATGAAATAGAACGCCTGCCCGAGGTTGAGAAAGAAGAAGTAAGGGTATTTTTTGAGGGATTAGGATTAAGCACTTCGGTACAGGATCAGGCAGTAGCGGAACTGATCAAAGACAAAGACCGCTGGGCCGATTTTATGATGAAGCATGAACTCGGATTGGAGAAACCAGACCCAAAAAGAGCGCAGAAAAGCGCTTTTAATATTGGTGTGTCTTATATAGTTGGCGGGTTAATACCATTGAGCCCTTATTTTTTTGTAGAGGATGGCATTATGGGTCTCAAGATCTCTGCAGTTGTAACCCTGTTATGCCTGTTTGTGTTTGGCTATTTTAAAAGTAAACTTACCGGAACCAATCCTGTAAAAGGCGCCATAAAAGTTGCAGTTATTGGTGCTATTGCGGCAGGTTGTGCTTTTGCGATTGCAAAGTTGATTGGGGGGTAGGGTTTGCAGCACAGCACACAAGAGGTGGGGGTTGCACAGAGGGAAGAGACAGGTATAAACTATGCTGTGGCGTTGGTACGGTTTCGTTCTATTGTAAGCTTCCCCTAAATTCGGCCAGTTTCGGCAACTATTGTATTTGATTCGATCGCTAGTCAGGACAGATTTTCAATCAGAGTTTTGCCACCGGCCTTCCTTTCACCCCTTCAGATACCAGGTGTCCTATAAATGCAGCAAAGGGAGCAATATCCTGATTGGCACTTGCCATTTCCAGTGCATTCATATAAGCATCTCTCTCCTGAACAGGTATAACTGTCCAGGGAAATCCACCCGAAGCTAGCATCAGGTTCATGAGAAAGCGAGCCATGCGGCCATTGCCATCCATGTATGGATGGATATAAACAAATATGAAATGGCCTAAAACAGCTCTTACGGACGCCACCTTTTCTTCTGCCAAAAGCTGGAATAAAGTTGGCATGACATCGCGAACTGCTTCTTTCGGCAGAGGTATGTGTTTGGATTGACTTATATATACCTGATCATTCCTGTATCCAGCTAGGTCAGATGCTTTTAATATACCTGCTGCTACACTTGGTCCAAATAATTCCCTGTACCAATCACCATGTTCATTACCTGCGACTTCTCCGGCATTGGCTCCGGAAAATACTTTGCGTATGCTTTGTTCAACCATTTTAAAAGTTTCCCAATACCCTTTTGCTGCCATTGCATCCCGTTGCTTACGGTCTGCTTCGTTAGCTTCTGCATTCCAATTACCGTTGCGAACTCTTTCAATTAGATCCGGTGTAACGCGGTAGCGTTCGATAGAAAGAGAGTGATAGGCGTCTGTAACATAGATCCCTTCAACCTTTTGCATATACGCTTCTATATCTACAGGTTGACCTGGATCTTCCGGAAAATGGGCGATTACAGCCTCACGCATCTGCTGCCACATCAACATGATGCGATTGCTATAGGGGGAGCCAACTTTACGCGCTAAGGCAATGGGTGTTGGCCCTTGGAATGGATCCACTTCTTGTGAATTAAATGATGCCTTTTGCATCGATTTTAGAATATCATCAGCAATTTTTTCCTGGCCGATATTTCGGAATGCACCAGCCAGTCGGCCAGCGATAACCGTGTGTTCGCCATCCAATAACAATCCCAGTACTTCCGAAGAATCTTTTATCATGGATAAGGCAGTTCTTACATCGGTTGGATTCGATATAAAAATAGTAGGTGAAGAATAGATCAGTGATGCAGGAAGCGAGAGCAACCTGACACCATCCACTTCAATTATTTCATTTTTCACAGGTAAGGGTGAGGCCATATGAAACAATGAGGTATTATAAGGAAGCTCTGTTGAAAAATTAGTTGCTTTTAGAGACTTTATCACTAGTTGAGTCGGAACTGTCCAGTTGCCAGAATGAATTAAAAGGGATTGCTCTGGTGATATATACCAATTGTTTGGATACTTTTCTTCTACTATCTGACTTGCAAATTTCCAGAAGGAATGATACCATGAGGTACTATCGCCAGGCTGTTCATCTGGCGGCTTGATCATGTACACGCCCTTATAGACTTCTTTTATAAATCCATTGGTGAGAAGCCTTTCGCGCATGACTCTGGTAAGCGAACCGCTCTTAATCGCAACGACTCCCTTTTCCTGAAGCGTGTGGAGTGCTTCCAGGGCTTCTGCGAGTTTATTTGCTGGAGTGGCCATGTAATTTTATAGAATTAGATTATTAAGTTATACTAAAATTATATTATTATGTTTTATTAAAATTAGGTTATTATGCTTTATTAAAATTATAATATTATGCTATTATTATACAATTAATTGATTATCAATTAATTAAATTTTATTATTTACTGATAAAATTGCCCACTATTACTGATTTCTATCGGTAAAAGTACGGGTGCTTAAGGAGCAAATGCTAATTGTAGGGTGTGTACAAGACCATCTTTGTCACTCACTTTGTAAGGTTATAAAATTACGCTCAGCGCGTAGTGAACTAAATAGTTCAGTTCTTATAAAGTGTTAATAAAGAAAGACTTGTGTAAATTCCAGTGAGTCTTTGTAAAATAGAGACTACTCCACGAATTACTCACTGAACTATAGCCATAAAGTGGGGTAAATACGGGTAAGGCTAAAAAGCAAAAAGCCCGCAAACACTTGATTTTGCAGGCTTTTCAGCTTTTAGTATATATTACTTAATTGATTCTGGCAGAGAGGAAGGGATTCGAACCCTCGATACGTTGCCGTATACACACTTTCCAGGCGTGCTCCTTCAACCACTCGGACACCTCTCTATTTTATGTATTCTACTGCCGGCAGCAGTGATTGTGTCCTCACAATCACCATCGGCACCTCTTTTTGTTTTAAAGGACTGCAAAAATAGCTTTTCGGCGTTAGCCACCGAATATTTTTTGGGCATTAGCCGTGGTTATGGCTGCCAGCTCCTGTACAGGCAGGTTTTTAATGGCGGCCAGTTTCTCTATTATGTAGGTTAAATAACTGCTTTCATTCCTTTTTCCCCTAAAAGGTACAGGGGTTAAATAAGGCGCATCTGTTTCCAACACAAGGTATTCAGGGCCTATTTTGTCTAAAGCTTCTGCCAGGCCGGAATTTTTATAGGTTACCACACCGCCAATACCAAGGTAAAAGCCCATATCCGTTACCCTTTTTGCCGCATCCGCATCGCCGCTAAAGCAATGAAAAATGCCGCTCAAACCCTTATCTGCAAAGGGTTTTACAGCTTCAATGGTTTCTTCCATCGCATTGCGCGTGTGTATTACAATAGGCAATTGCTTATCCAGCGCCCATTGCATCTGGATGGTAAAGGCTTCGTATTGCTCTTTAACAAAGGTCTTATCCCAGTAAAAATCAAGCCCTATCTCACCAATGGCAACAAATGATCGTTTGGCCAGCCATTCTTCTGCAATAGCCAGTTCCTGCCGGTAATTTTCTTTTACATAACAGGGATGCAGTCCCATCATAGGTATACAAATACCCGGGTATTCAATCTCCAGTTCCAGCATGCCGGGAATGGCTTCACTATCTATGGCTGGCAGGTAGAAGCGGGTTACGCCCTGCTGCTGCGCCCTTTCTATCACTGCGCCTATATCATCTTTAAACTCTTCCCCGTAAAGATGGCAATGGGTATCAATCAATATCATCCTGCAAAATTCCTGTTTTTTTCATCACAGAAAATAAAAACACAAACCGGGCGTTTAAAATAAGCGGTTAACTAACCGTTTATCTCATTCGATTGCCAGCTACTTGTTTTCTGCACCGCCTGGGTGCTGCTACTGTTTTTTATAGGGTACGGAATAATAGAGCCGGGGTGTCTACTCCGGCTATTTTGTGCATTCAACCGCGCCTTCTCGCCCGTTAAGCTTAGGCGAGTGGTTGAGGCTTTGCGTGAGAAAATGCACAAGCAAAGGCGCAAAGGCGCGGCTTAGAGGTTTGGCAGGGCGTGGAACTCGTACCTCTGTTTGGTAAAATGTTCCAGCACTTTGGGTAATGCATAACTCATCCGCTCCCATGCTTTAGTGCTATCATGAAAAACAATGATGGAGCCGGGGCGGGTATGGTATAACACATAACCCAGGCAGGCTTCAGGCGTAAGATTAAAATCAAAATCCCCGCTGAGTACGTCCCACATGATAGTTTGGAGTTTGGGGTTTTGGGTTTGGAGTTTTTTTTGTTGGGAACGTTTGATTCTTCCGTAAGGCGGGCGGAATAAATTTGATTTGATGAGTGTTGCAGTTTCGGCTACTTCGTTTATATATACTTCATCGCTTACTTTCCAGCCATTCACATGGTTGTAGGTATGGTTGCCAACACTGTGGCCTTCATCCAGGATGCGTTGATAAATATCGGGATGCGCCGCTACATTTTTTCCGATACAGAAAAAGCTGGCTTTGGCATTGTATTGTTTTAATTGATCCAATACAAATGGCGTAGCTGTTTCATGCGGACCATCATCAAACGTGAGGTATATGGTTTTACCCGGCTCTTTAATACGCCAGGTTAAAGCAGGATACAATGCACGTAACCACCAGGGTGTTTTTATGAGGTACATGAGGTAAAGATAGAATTTGAAAATTTGAAAATTAAGGCCGTTATTCCCCATCTTCAAATTTTCAAATTTTCAAATTTTCAAATTCTATCTTTGCCCTATCATGACTAAGAAAGTAAGAGTACGTTTTGCCCCCTCGCCTACCGGCGGACTGCATTTGGGTGGCGTGAGAACCGTTTTATTTAATTACCTGTTTGCCAAACAAAACGGGGGTGATTTTATTTTGCGTATAGAAGATACCGACCAGACACGCTTTGTGCCGGGTGCCGAGGAATACATTTTTAATACACTGAAATGGTGCGGATTAGAGCCCGATGAAAGTCCATTGCATGGCGGCTCTTATGCGCCTTACCGCCAAAGCGAACGCAAAGCCAGCTATAGGCAATATGCAGAGCAATTAGTGAAAGATGGTTATGCTTATTATGCTTTTGATACGCCCGCAGACCTTGACGAAATGCGTATCAAATTTAAAACAGCAGAAAACCCTTCGCCACAATACAACCAGCAGATCCGTGAGCAAATGCGTAATTCGATTACATTGGATGCTGCTGAAGTAACCAAATTACTGGCAGATGATGTGCCGCATGTGGTACGCATTAAAATGCCGTTAAATGAAACAGTAAGTTTTACGGATATGATACGCGGTGAAGTATCATTCCATACTTCGCAGGTGGATGATAAGGTGTTATTAAAAGCCGATGGCATGCCTACTTACCACCTTGCTGTGGTGGTGGATGATTACCAGATGAAGATCAGTCATGCATTCCGTGGCGAAGAATGGCTGCCTTCTGCACCGGTGCATTTATTGTTATGGAAATACCTGGGATGGGAAGCTGATATGCCGCAATGGGCGCACCTCCCACTCATTTTAAAACCTGATGGTAATGGCAAATTAAGTAAACGTGATGGCGACCGTTTGGGTTTTCCTGTTTTTGCCATGGACTGGACCGATCCTAAAACAAACGAAACAACTATTGGCTTTAAAGAGAAAGGTTTCTTACCCGAAGCTTTTGTGAACCTGCTTGCCATGCTTGGCTGGAATGATGGTACCGACAGAGAAATTTTTTCACTGGCCGAACTGGTTGAAAAATTTTCAATGGAGCGTGTACATAAAAGTGGCGCTAAGTTTGATTATGAGAAAGCAAAATGGTATAATCATGAATGGATTAAGCAGTCAACAGCCAACACGCTACTGTCTGCAGTAAAACCGATTTTTAAAGAGAAGGGTATTGATGTTGGCAATGATGCTTTATTGGAAAAAGTAATTGAACTGGTAAAAGACCGTTGCACTTTATTACCCAATTTTGTGCAGCAGGGTTCTTTCTTTTTTCAGGCACCTTTTACCGTTGATGTGGATACGCTTAAACCCAAATGGGACGAAAAGAAAAACATGTTCTTTACAGAATTGATCAGGGCATACGAGCTCAGTTCTATCTGGGAAACACACGATCTTGAGAGAGAATTTAAAGAACTGGCTTCAGTCAATCAACTAAAACCCGGCGACCTGATGTTACCCTTCCGCATTATGCTGGTAGGCGGAAAATTCGGTCCGGGCGTATTTGATATTGCTGCATTGATAGGTAAAGAGGCCACTGTGGCAAGAATACAACATACATTGAGCTTATTGTAACATTATGGTTCAATAACCGTTAGAAGGGAGCGTTTTAAACGCTCCTTTTTTTATCTTGTAACAAATAGTGCTCTCATGAAATATTTATCCAGGTCAACATACATCATTGCTGCATTTGCAGTCATCAAATTCCTGGTACCCTTCCTGCTCATACATCCCCAATTTGAGCTGCACAGAGATGAATATTTATACCTTGCCGATACAGACCATCTTGCATGGGGCTTTATTGAAATGCCGCCCATGCTGGCCGTGCTGGGTTATATCAGTAAACTATTAGGTGCCACCACACAATCTGTTTATCTCTGGGGCAGTTTGTTTGGAGCGTTAACCGTGATTGTTATTGGGAAGATCGTTATACAATTAAAAGGAAATTCCACTGCCGTATTTTTTGCCTGCCTGACATTTTTGTGTTCCGCCTTTTTACGGATCCATATTTTATTTCAACCCAATTTTCTTGATGCGTTCTTCTGGACACTCAGTAGTTATTTTATTATTTGCCGGATAGATTCGGACAATAAAAAATATCTCTACTACCTCGGTATTTGCTTTGGGCTCGGCATACTGGGTAAATACACGATGGCTTTTTATATTATTTCTTTTTTAGCGGCTGTGCTGCTCACCAGCCAACGCAAATGGTTATTAAATCCGCATTTTTATTTTGCCATGTTACTGGGGCTGATTATCTGTTCACCAAATCTTTTCTGGCAATACCGGCACCATTTTCCGGTAATGCACCATATGGACCTGCTTACCAATCAGCAACTGAAATATAACAGTCGTATTGATTTCCTGTCGGATCAGCTACTCATTGCCTTGCCTTCTTTTTTTATCTGGCTTGGCGGCTTCTGGTATATATTGATGAAAAACGATGGCAGGAAACATATGGTGATCGCTTTTATCTACATGGGCATTATTGCCATACTGCTTTACTTTAACGGTAAGGGATATTATGCTGCAGCTATGTATCCCACATTAATGGCATTTGGCGGCATCTGGTTTTCAAAACTTGTTTCAAAAAAATATACGGCATGGCTTACATGGTTTGCCCCGGCATGTATGCTCTCGGTTACCATTCTTACTTTACCGATGGCTATTCCGTCTATGTCGCCCCGTAAACTTGCAAACTTTTATCAATCCATTCATGCTGATAAAAGTTCAGTGCTGCGTTGGGAAGATCATCAGCAACATGCGCTGCCGCAGGATTTTGCAGATATGCTGGGATGGAAAGAAATGGCAGAGAAAACAGCCAAAGTATATCGCGAGCTTCCAGATTCTGTTAAGCGGCAAACGATGGTATACGGCGATAATTATGGCGAAGCCGGTGCCCTAAGTTTTTATGGAAGAAAACTGGGCCTGCCAGAGATATTCAGTGATAATGCCAGTTATGTTTTCTGGCTGCCCGATCATTTTACAGCGAACTATTTTTTATTCGTAACAGCAAATTTACCCGACTCTGATGATTCATTTTTCACTCACTGGGGTATACGGGAGATCAAAGATTCGGTTACACAGCAGTATGCCAGGGAATACCGCGCAAAGATTATTCTTTACAGCCATCCGGATGACTCAGTAAGAATCATTGCCGATCAAAACATCCTCGAATCCCAAAAACAATTTCACCTCAAATAACTCCAAACCCCAAACCCTATCTCACCCCTGTTTCTCCATCATCTCCATCACCGGCAACCAATGCGATTGATAGAGTTCTTGCAGGTGTCTTTTATCATCGTCATCAATCTGAACCAAATGATCTGTATTTAATGCCACATGCTCCGGTGTGCGGATACCGGGAATAACAGTGGAAATTTCAGGATAACTTAAAATATAACTAAGCGCCAGGCCTGATGCGGTGGTCTGGTATTTATCGCATAGGTTCCATACTTCTTCCTGTAATATTTTCAGAACAGCTTCGGTTATATGTGGCACCACGCGATAACTGCGGTGATCGTCTGAAGAGAAAGTAGTATGGGTTTTTATTTTGCCTGATAACAAACCAAATTGCAGCGGCATGCGGGCAATAATGCCATATCCTTTTGCTGCTGCCTGCAACATGATTGGCAAAGCTTTCTGATTAATTAGATTGAACACTAATTGAAAACCATTTCCCAGGTTATGCTTCAGAAAATAATCTGCTTCCGGAAAAGGATTAAATGTGATGAGTGAGATACCCCAATACCTGATCTTTCCCTGTTGCTGCAATAACTGCATAGCTTCTATACATTCTCCGTTTTCGAGATGTGGTACACGGGCCACATGCAGTTGATGAAAATCGATATGATCCCTTTTCAGTCTTTGCAAACTTAATTCACAGGCTTTGATGATATGGTCTTTGGAATAATCAATAGCGATCTTACCATCATTGCCCACTTTCTGTCCTACTTTGGTAGCAATGAGCACATCCTTTCTATCTCCTATGGTATTACCCAGGATAAATTCTGAATGACCAAGGCCATAAAAATCGGCCGTATCAAAAAAATTGATACCGGCATCTAATGCTGTATGAATGGCTTTTTGGGAAACAGCATCATCCGACGGCCCCCAGCCAATGGGTACTCCACCAACATTGGCGGCACCACCAATAGCCCATGAACCAAAACCTATTTCACTAACCCGCAGATCTGTATTGCCAAATTTTCTGTAATTCATATAGCCGGATCATTTAGAATTGATAGTGTAAACCTATGAACATTTGAACTAATTTTACGGTATTGCAAACTGTTTAATTATCGCATCATGAAAAGACCTGTTCGGGTTTTGGTAGCCAAAGTAGGATTAGACGGGCATGACCGTGGTGCCAAAGTAATTGCCACTTCTTTGCGCGATGCCGGCATGGAAGTGATTTATACAGGTTTAAGGCAAACACCCGAAATGGTTGTGAATGCCGCTTTGCAGGAAGATGTGGATGCAATCGGCATCAGTATTTTAAGTGGCGCACATATGACTGTTTTTCCGAAAGTGATGGCATTGCTGAAAGAAAAAGGAATGACTGATGTGCTGGTTACCGGTGGCGGCATTATACCGGAAGAGGATATGAATGTTTTGAATGAAATGGGTGTTGGCAAACTATTTGCGCCCGGTGCTGCAACTACTGATATTGCAACTTACATCACCGATTGGGTGAAGGCGAATAGGCACTTTTAATTTTTTAGCCGCAGATTCGCAGATTTTTATTTGACGAATCTGCGGCTAAAAATATCTTCTGAATATTTTTATATAAAACTGCATCGGCATGTACACAACTTTACTCACTTCGCTGGAAAACGGAATCTTTACTATTACCATTAACCGTCCTGACAAATTAAATGCGCTGAATAAAAATGTATTTACTGATCTCAACAAAGCGCTGGGCGAAGTGTATACCATTAAAGAAATCAAATCTGCGATCATTACCGGTGCGGGACCCAAAGCTTTTGTTGCCGGTGCAGACATTAGTGAGTTCAGCAATTTTACCAAAGAGCAAAGCAAAGCTTTATCCAAAGCAGGACAGGATACTTTTTTTCGTATTGAAAGATCCCCCAAACCAATCATTGCCTGCGTCAATGGTTTTGCATTGGGCGGCGGATGTGAGTTAGCCATGAGTTGTCATTTCAGGATTGCATCAGACAATGCAAAATTTGGACAGCCGGAAGTAAACCTTGGTTTGATACCCGGTTATGGCGGCACACAGCGTTTGGTGCAACTGATTGGCAAAGGAAGGGCCATGGAATTATTGATGAGTGCGGGAATGATTGATGCAAACGCCGCATTACAATACGGACTTGTTAATTACGTAGTACCGCAGGAAGAATTAATAACCAAAGCAAAAACTATTTTAGAAACCATCAATACCAAAGCACCGATAGCTGTTGCCAAATGCATTGAAAGTGCAAATGCATTTTTTGATGAAACCAAAAATGGGTTCGAAACAGAAGTAAATGCTTTTGGCGATTGTTTTGATACGGCTGATATGAAAGAAGGCACCACCGCATTCCTTGAAAAAAGAAAAGCAGTCTTTACCGGCAAATAATTCATCTGCGTTATCCCTGTTCCCGTTAAACAATCATGCTTAACGTATTGCCTTATTAAGCGCGTCAGTCTATATTGGTTTTAATAAGAGATGAACAAAGGAAAAGAGATAAAAAAGAACTTTCGGAGGCGCTTCTTTTCTTCTGTCTTTCTCTTATTGAAAGATCCAATCACAAAACTGTATAGTAAAAGAGTACACTCAAAGCACTGACGAATGTCAATAGTGCTCAAGTTTTGCTTCAATCACACTTCTCCAACTGGTTCTGCCAATCTTTTATTTCCGGGCATGTGCATAACAGGTGAAAAAACATTGCACACATTTTACATTGACTTAATATGTCATTGCTTTCTTTACACCTCAACCAAATTCATTCTATGAAACAAATCAAATGGTCAATTGCGTTAAGCATTTTTGTGCTTTTTGCAGCATGTAAAAAAGACACCACGCAGACAAACAATGCTGCTGATCAAACAACAGCTATCAGAACTTACAGAACAGACGCTGTTACAACAGCCGGTATTAGCACTGAAAGTTTTGAAACAGGAAGTAAAGGCAGCTATGCAGCCGGCAACGTAACACTCTCAACAGGTGTATGGAATTTCAGCGATGCATTATTAGGTAATTTATCTACCGATCGTAAAAACGGAACACAGTCGGCCCGTGTACGCAACAGCGGCAAACTAACCATGCTGTTCGACTATGCCAACGGCGCTTCTACAGTAACTGTATTGCATGCAAAATTTGGCACTGATGCAAACACTACCTGGCAATTATGGTACAGCACCAATGGTGGCAGCACTTATACGCAAACAGGCGGTACCATTACCACCAGTTCCACTACCTTAACACAGGCCTCTTTTACAGTGAATGTTGCAGGTAATATCCGCTTCGAAATACGTAAAACAGACGGCAGTACCAACCGTGTTAATTTTGATGATTTTATTATAACTGATTATGCTACCAGCGGCGGTGGCGGCGGTGGTGGTGGAACAGGAACCGGAAAAAGATTTTTGTTTGATGCTACCAAAGCTGAAACCGCAGGTAATGCCGATTGGGTGATAGATGAAGATAACAGCATCCCGCAACAAATCCCTACTCCGCTCCAATCAACCATTACAGCAACTACACCTGAAACTTACTGGACTGGTGCTATTTCAAGTTGGGGTATTGCCTTAGCCAAACAAGGGCATACAGTAGAAACACTTCCTTCGGGTGCAGGCATTACTTATGGCAATGCATTAAACCCGCAAGATCTTTCTCATTATGATGTTTTTGTAGTGGACGAACCCAATATCCGTTTTACTGCTGCAGAAAAAACTGCCATCCTTAATTATGTAAGTAATGGGGGTGGGTTGCTGATGATCTCTGATCATACCGTATCTGACAGGAACAATGATGGATGGGATTCTCCTGCTATATGGAACGACCTGATGACAAATAATGGTATAGTGACTAATCCTTTTGGGTTTAGTGTTGATCTTACCAATATTGTTCAATTAAGCAGCAATGTTTTGGCAGGTAATACAACCAACCCTGTTTTACACGGTTCACAGGGAAATGTTACCCAACTGGATTTCCATAATGGCGCCACACTTACATTAAGCCCAACATCCAATACTACAGTACAGGGTTTGATCTGGAAATCAGGTGTTACGCAAAACAACAGCAACCTGCTTTGCGCAACTTCTACCTACGGAACCGGCCGTGTGTTTGTAGTAACCGATAGCTCACCAATGGACGATGGTACCGGTGCAACAGGCAATACTCTTTTCAATGGCTGGACAACTTACAGTCATATACCCCTGTTCATGAATGCATCGCTCTGGCTGGCCAAACTGCAGTAAGCGGATAGAAATAACTAAACAGAAAAGCCCGGACAACCGGGCTTTTCTGTTTAAAAAACCTGCTGTTGTTGCCTATATTGTCTGTAGTTGCAAACTGCACAGAAGAGGCAATACCATAGAACCAGTGATTCACGATTCACGCCTTAGGTTTTCTCATCTTAGCTTACCTTTGCCCACGAAAAATCATCACTCATCATAAAATCTTAGATAATGGACTACCGTATTGAGAAAGACACCATGGGAGAAGTACATGTTCCTGCCAATGTTTACTGGGGAGCACAAACCCAGCGCAGCATCGACAATTTTAAAATTGCACAGGACATCAACAAAATGCCCAAAGAGATCATCAAAGCTTTTGCTTACCTGAAAAAAGCGGCTGCATTAACCAACCTGGATGCAGGTGTGCTGCCACAGGAAAAAGCCACACTGATTGGCCAGGTATGTGATGAAATACTGGAAGGTAAATTAAGTGATCAGTTTCCCCTGGTTGTTTGGCAAACCGGTAGCGGTACGCAGAGCAACATGAACATGAATGAAGTAGTGGCTTACCGCGCGCATGTGATTAAAGGCGGCGCTTTGAGTGATAAAGAGAAATTTCTTCATCCAAATGATGATGTAAATAAATCACAATCATCTAACGATACCTTCCCTACTGCCATGCATATTGCGGCGTATAAGATCTTAGTGGAGACCACCATTCCAGGCATTCAGAAACTGAGAGATACTTTGGCGCAGAAGAGTAAAGATTTTATGCACGTGGTAAAAATAGGGCGTACCCATTTTATGGATGCCACCCCTTTAACTCTCGGACAGGAGATCAGCGGTTATGTGTCGCAATTAGATCATGGATTAAAAGCTATTAAAAATACACTGGCCCATTTAAGCGAACTGGCACTGGGCGGAACAGCGGTGGGTACCGGCATCAACACACCCAAAGGATATGATGTTAATGTGGCCAAACATATTGCAGGCTTAACCGGTTTACCTTTTGTAACTGCCGAAAATAAATTTGAAGCCCTTGCTGCACACGATGCAATAGTAGAAGCGCATGGCGCCTTAAAAACTGTTGCCGTTAGTTTGATGAAGATCGCCAATGATGTTCGCATGTTGTCATCCGGGCCTCGCAGCGGTATCGGCGAATTGTTTATTCCTGATAATGAGCCCGGTTCTTCTATCATGCCCGGCAAAGTAAACCCAACACAGTGCGAAGCATTAACCATGATCGCTGCACAGGTGATGGGCAATGATGTGGCCATCAATATCGGCGGCGCTACCGGTCATTTTGAACTGAACGTGTTTAAACCTGTAATGATCTACAATTTCTTACACAGCGCCCGTTTAATTGGCGATGGCTGCGTAAGCTTTAACGATAAATGTGCAGTTGGGCTGGCGCCTATTGAAGCCAACATTAAAAAACATGTTGACAATAGTTTAATGCTGGTAACAGCCCTCAACACAAAAATTGGTTATTACAAAGCCGCAGAAATTGCACAGAAAGCCCACAAAGAAGGCACTACGTTAAAAGAGATGGCAGTAAAACTTGGCTATCTAACCCCTGAAGAATTTGATGCATGGGTTATTCCGGGAAATATGGTGGGAGAGATTAAGGGGTAATTAGTAATGAGTAATTAGTAATAGGTAATTAGAAAAAGAGAAGTCAATTCTAAAACTGGCTTCTCCTTTTTTTTGACCAATTACTAATTTCTAACGTGTTGTGCTCCTATTGAAATCAATATGTATTAATGCATTTTACTTTTAAAAGTATTTAATAATACGGCTATTCTTTATTTCAAATCACTTTTAAAACACATAGGCACATAGGAAGAATAAAAAAGAAACATAGCGCTTGAACTATATGCCCTGTTTCCTGACCTATGTAACTATGTGTTTAATACAACACGTTAATTACTAATTACTCATTACTAATTATCACTGAACTTTCTTCCCTCCAAGATAAGTGGCGCTTACCTTAACATTCAAAATATCTGTTTCCGCAACTTTCATCAGGTCTTTATCTAATAAAATAAAATCTGCTTTTTTACCAATTTCCAGGCTGCCGATCTCTTTTTCAAGAAAGCCGGCTTTTGCGGCCCAGATGGTCATTCCTTTTATTGTTTCCGCACGTGTTAAGGCATTCTCTTTCTGGAAACCATCATCCGGAAACCCTTTGGCATCTTTACGCACCACTGCTGCAAGAAAAGTTTTAAAGGGCGAAATATCTTCTACCGGAAAATCTGTTCCCAATGGTATCCATCCGTTTTGTTTTAATAATTGTTTATAGGCATAGCCTCCCTTTAATCTTTCCTTACCCAATCTTTCTTCAGCCCAATACATATCGCTGGTGGCGTGTGTGGGCTGTACAGAAGGAACAATACTGGCCGAGCCAAACAGATTAAAATCATTCTGGTTGATGATCTGCGCATGCTCAATACGCCAGCGTTTATCATTCTTTCCTTTTAAATATTTATTGTAGACCTTAAGTATTTCACGGTTGGCGCTGTCGCCGATAGCATGCGTACACATTTGAAAGCTAGTGCCCGCCAGCACCTGCGCCAATGAATCGTAATGCGATTTGTTGCGTAATAAAAACCCCTGCCATCCGGGCTTATCGGAGTAAGGTTGCAGCAGGCAGGCGCCGCGACTGCCTAAAGCGCCATCTGCATATACTTTAAATCCATTCACAAATAATTTATCTGTTTTGTAAGGGCCTTTCTTCAGGTATTTTTCCAGGTTCTCATTGTCGTCGCTAAGCATTACAAACAAACGCATAGCTAATTTGCCTGTTTTTTGCAATGTGTCAATCGCCTCTACATCCCGGTAATTTAATCCACAGTCGGTGATCGTTGTTAATCCCTGTTCAAAACAATTTTTCTGGGCAGCCTGTAACCACTGCACATAGATCTCTTTGGTAGGACCGGGGATCTGCGCATACACTTTATCATCCGCATTATCAATCAGCACACCGGTTAATTTGCCATTTTTAGTTTCAATGGCACCACCAACAATTGTTTGTCCGGCTTTAATGCCTGCCATATCCATCGCTTTCTGATTGGCAATTGATGCATGCCCGTCAATCCTTTTTAAAACAACCGGCTTATCAGGGAACAACCGGTTAAGTAATTCATTGGTGGGATATGTTTTACCGGGCCAGCGGTTCTGGTCCCAGCCACGCCCCTGTATCCATGGCAGGTCAGGATGTTTTTCTGCAAATGCTTTTACTCTTGCCACAGCTTCTTCCCATGTATTGGTTCCAAACAGATCAACCTGGAACAGTGAGCTGCCATAGCCTACAAAATGCGCATGCGCATCAATAAAACCCGGGTAAACCGCCGCACCTTTCGCATCAATAGTTTCCGGCGCTGTATATTTTGCAAGAATATCTTCGCTCTCTCCTACCGCTATAATTTTCCCATCCTTTACAGCAATCGCTTCTGCAACAGAAAAAGCAGAGTCAATAGTATATACAACTGCGTTATGAATAATGGTATCTGCCTTATTCTTACCACAGGATGTAAGAATGATCAATAAAGCAATGAAAAGATATTTTCTCATAGTAGTTATTTGATCAACTAAAGTTACAGTCTGGGAAGGAAAAAGAATAATGAATAATGAACAGGGAATATTGAATGTAGAAGTACATGAAATCACTTCAACATTCAATATTCCCTATTCATTATTCGATATTTTATTACTCCCCCTTCAGGGGGGTATTATTTCAACAATTCACAAGGCTTCAACCCTGTATGTTTTTTAAAAGCTGCAGAAAAATGCGAGATGGACGAATAGCCCAGTAGTGCAGAAACATCTGTTACACTCAATCCTTTTTCATACAAAAGATATTTGGCGTGTTCCATCCGTTGTTGCTGGTAAAAATCAAATATGGTGGTGCCGAACACTTCTTTAAACCCTTTTTTCAGGTAGCATTCGTTCATGGCCACTTTACGGCTCAGTTCCTTAATGGTAATAGGATCGCCGATATGTTGCAGTAAAATATCTCTCGACTGATAGATCCGCTCCCTGCCACTTTCATCGGCAAGGAATTTACAACTGAAACCTTCTTCTTTTTCTTCTACAAGGCATTCCAGACTGTACAGTAAAAGTTCATGGATCTTGGCGTTTACAAAAATATTCTCCAGGGCACCGGAATAACTGTGGTTTAACAAACTATCCAGCACATTCCTTTTTTTGTTGCAAACCGGGAATATCTTGGTAAAAGCATGAGGATGCTTAAAAGCCAGCACCTCGTCTTTATGCGTATTTACTTTAACGTTATGCACAAACTGGTGCAGAAAAGTAGAAGTGAAATGGAATGTGAAAACATCAACCGTTTGATGTTTTCCGTTGCAGGCTTCGGTAGGCAGTTGCTTACAATCAGCACAGCTTCTCTCCTCGCAATACCTGTTGCCCGTAGCGCAATACCTTAGTTCGAGATAGTTTTCGGCGGGTTTCTTTGCATTGTAATGGTACACCATCATCCCCGTATCTTCCGCCACCCATTGATGCTGGGCATAGTAACGCCTGATATTGTATTGAATAGAACCCGGAATATCCTGCCCTTTTTCATACAACAGGTCCATGCTGGGTTCAATACCACCACTGTACGATGCCTTCAATATGTCCATTACCTGTAACATGCAAATGCGAAATTAATGTATAAACATCTATTTTGCAAGAAAGGGGGCTTACCAGCTGTCATAAAACCGTCATTTTAACCTTTTATAGCAGCCATCAGAATGGGGAAAAATTGCTTTGTTTTCACCTTAAAAAACCCTTTATTTTCGTTAGCTTTGCCCACTTCTGAAATTTACTTAAAACACAGGACTGACAAGCATTTATGAGCGAAGAACAACAGCAAAGCAACGACGCCCAGAACAAGAATTACGGCGCCGACAGCATACAGGTACTGGAAGGGTTGGAAGCGGTGCGTAAAAGGCCCGCCATGTATATTGGTGATATTGGCGTAAAAGGCCTTCATCACTTAGTATACGAGGTGGTAGATAACTCCATTGATGAAGCCCTTGCAGGGTATTGTAAAAATATTACAGTAAGCATACACGAAGACAATTCCATCAGCGTACAGGATGATGGGCGTGGTATCCCTACCGCCATGCACACCAAAGAAAAACGGAGTGCACTGGAAGTGGTGATGACCGTACTGCATGCCGGTGGTAAGTTTGATAAAAACACTTATAAGGTTTCCGGTGGATTGCATGGTGTGGGTGTGAGTTGTGTAAACGCATTAAGTTCTAAACTGATAGTGAATGTTCACCGCGAAGGAAAAATATTTGAGCAGGAATATCATATCGGCGTTCCGCAATATGCTGTTCGCGAGGCAGGCACCAGCACTAAAACAGGTACCTATGTTCATTTCTGGCCAGATCTTACCATCTTCCAGGAATCTGTTTATAAAAGAGAAATACTGGAAGGCCGCTTGCGCGAACTGTCTTACCTGAACAGAAGGATCAATATTATTTTAACCGATCTGCGCGAGAAAGATGAAGAAGGAAATGTCTATTCAAAAAGCTTTTACAGCGAAGGCGGTATTGTTGAGTTTGTAGAAATGCTTGACAGGAACGGCAACCGCAACCCGCTTATCCCAAGTCCATTGTATGTTGACGGGCATGATGCAGAATCGAATATCGCTGTTGAGGTAGCGCTTACTTATAACGATGATTTTAAAGAACACATCTTCTCATACGTAAATAATATCAACACCATTGAAGGTGGTACACACGTTACCGGTTTCAGGCAGGCACTAACCAGGGTATTTAAAACCTATGGTGATAAACAGGGGCTGTTTGAAAAAGCCAAAGTAACCATTGAAGGAGATGATTTCAGGGAAGGATTGAGCGCTATCATCTCAGTAAAAGTTCCCGAGCCCCAGTTTGAGGGACAAACCAAAACCAAATTGGGTAACAGTGAGGTGAGTGGTATTGTACAAACCACTGTTTCCCGCGCATTAGAGGCATTTCTGGAAGAAAATCCAAGAGAAGCAAAGAATGTTATCTCCAAGATCATATTAGCCGCCCAGGCTCGTGTTGCTGCCAAAAAAGCACGCGATATGGTACAGCGTAAAACCGTATTAAGCGGTGGTGGCTTACCCGGTAAACTGGCCGATTGCAGTGAAAGGGACCCTGAAAAATGCGAATTATACCTGGTGGAAGGAGATTCGGCAGGTGGTACGGCCAAACAGGGCCGCGACAGGAGCTACCAGGCTATCCTGCCTTTACGTGGTAAGATCCTGAACGTAGAAAAAGCCATGGAGCATAAGATCTACGAAAATGAAGAGATCCGTAATATGTATACTGCCCTTGGTGTAACGGTGGGTACCCCCGATGATCCGAAAGCATTGAATGTAGCTAAACTGCGTTACCATAAACTCATCATCATGACCGATGCCGATGTGGATGGATCGCATATTGCCACCTTGATCCTCACCTTTATCTTCCGTTATATGAAAGAACTGGTTGAGCAGGGGTATGTTTACATAGCACAACCACCACTATACCTTGTTAAGAAAGGAAAAGAGCAGGAATACGCTTACAGCGAAGAACAGCGAAAAGCATGGATAGCCAAACTTGGTGGCGGAAAAGACGACAGCGTTACCACCCAGCGATACAAAGGTTTGGGTGAAATGAATGCCGACCAGTTATGGGAAACCACCATGGACCCGGCCCGCAGAACACTGAAACAGGTAACCATTGAAAGTGCTTTTGAAGCCGACCGCATCTTCAGTATGCTCATGGGTGATGAAGTGGCACCACGCCGCGAATTCATTGAGAGTCATGCGAAATATGCAAAGATTGACGTGTAATCCGGTGCACAGATCATAGACGATAGTTCATAGAAAAGCCGGTTTTATTGCCGGCTTTTTTATGCAGCAACCCCATTCCGGCAAATGCATCGTGGGCTATTGACAGTTGACTGTGGGCCGCCCATGGCGCAGAAATTTCAATTTCCTGAAAAAATTTGGTAGCTTGTGACTTATAACCCATTGTTTATCTACTAACTTTTTAAATTCTAAGCACATGGACACATCAAAAATGATCAAAGCATATTGCCTGAAAACAAAGGAAAAAAATGTTCCTATGCAGGATGCAGTGGTCACAAAAACAGCAAAAGGTGGCTATATGGCCGGCGGCCACGATGGCAAAGGCAATAAAATGGCAGCGATCTTAAGCGAAGCCAAAGCTTTACAGGCAATTGCAGACGGCGTTGCAAAAAAAGGTTTCTAAGCCATACGAAGAACAAGAAATTAGATCCGGTCTCATTGGGGCCGGATTTTTTATTTCCGACCATTGTGGTCATCCCGCGCTTCTTTGTGCCCTTGCGTTACTGCTTTTAATAGCCTGAACTTTACAAATGATCTACCACTCTTTTAATCCCATCTTTCATCAATAAAGAATTAAAGTTTAACAGCAAAGCCAGTTTAAGATGTAGGAACCGTAAGTAGGTTAATGTTTGCGCAACATGAATGGGCGCGATAGTTTCGATACTTTTTATTTCGATAACAACTGCATTTTCAATAACAAGGTCTGCACGGTAACCACATTCCAATTTAACTTCTTCAAAGATGAGCGGAACAGCCACCTCCGATCTAACTTTTAATCCTCTTTTCGCAAGCCTGTAAGCCAAACAATGGGCATAGGCAGATTCGAGCATTCCCGGGCCAATTGATTTATGGATATGAATGGCTTCTTCTATTTTAATCCTCGAAATTTCATTTTCGGTCATGCATAATTTTTATCACGCAAGAATCGTAAATTCTATCCGAAAAAAATAGCGTATTTATACCTGAAACCTGAATGACGTTAGTGTTCTGCGCGTTACTACTTTGATCCAACCTATCGCAAACAATAAGCTCTATAGGCTGAAACTGTTTCTAAGATTTTATGCTTTCATTCGTTTGGGAAGAAAGCAGTACCGCAATGAACGCCAAGAACCGCCGAGTAGGCAAGCGGGGATTTCACCCGCAAGCCTCTCACAGAACCGTGCATGAAGATCTCCCTTCACACGGCTCGTGTCATTCTTTGATAATTTGATCTGTACCTGTTTTCCCAATGATAAAAT
>Ga0208753_100070_pt1 | contig 50853 bp, 52 predicted proteins | sample LakWasMet37_LOW7_2_FD_183877 | JGI IMG/M metagenome (GOLD analysis project Ga0208753, IMG submission 183877) | Freshwater sediment methanotrophic microbial communities from Lake Washington under simulated oxygen tension - Sediment Metagenome... | ecosystem: Environmental > Aquatic > Freshwater >... | reverse complement strand
CGCCTACAAGATCGTCGTGCGCCTGGACAACGGCAGCCTGCGCACGGTCTATCAGACCGAGCCGCCCAACGTCGTGATCGGCGGTCCGGTGCAGATCGTCGGCAACACCGTGGTCGCCGGATCATGAAGAGGCAACGGGCCACAGGCCGGCGCCGCCTGGGGAGACTGCTCGCCATTGGCGGCACCGCCCTGCTACTGGGCGGATGCGAAGCGATGGCGATCACCGCCTTCGGTGTCGGCGCCGCCACCGGTGTCACCCAGACCCTCAACGGACGCGCCTACCGAACCTTCACCGCGCCGGTGGGCGACGTCAAGCAGGCTACCCTGGCCGCCCTGAGCCGAATGGGCATCAAGGTGCTGTCGAGCAAGCGCACGGGGAACGAGGAAGTCATCCTCGCCCGCGCCACCGACCGCGAGATCGAGATCACCCTGGAAGTGCTCAGCCCGAATTCAACTCGCATGCGTTCGGTGACGACGCAGGGAATGATCTACGACAGCGCGACCTCGCTGGAGATCGTCCTGCAAACCGAGCGTCGCATGATCAATGGATAAGGACAGCGAAACGATGAAAATCCACACCCTGCGGTTGCTGGCCATCAGCGCGACGTATTTTTCCGTGAATCCGGCGCTTGCCGCCGACATCGTCGGCAGCACGGCTGCACCCGCCGGCGCAGCCGTCCCGGCGACCCGGATCGCGAGCCGCTTCGAGAGCCTGGCCGGATCCCCCGAAAACGCTGCGAGCTTGGTCGCCGGGCTGCGAAGCGGCGGCGTGATCACCCTGGATGCGGCGATCCCGGGACGTGGCATCAGCTTCACGCCGGCGACGCGGCCGATGGGTTACGGCAACATCACGCGAGCACTGTCGCTGGCGCAGCGCCAGCTGGCAGCGCTGGGCATCATCGAGCCGACGCCACAGCAGTTGAACCTCGCGCTGAACGGCGGGGCCCTGACCCGCATCGACAGCACCGGCGCCACGCAAACCGTCGAGATGGCCGGCGTGCTCCAGTTGCGCAGCCAGGGCGCAGGCTGGGGGCAGATTGCCCATGAGCTTTCGCTGAGCCCGGGCAACCATCCGCCGCCGGCTGCGACCAGCGCGGGAAGCAATCCGACTTCAGCGCGGGCCGCGGTCGATCTACGCGCCAGCAGCCGCGGCCAAGGCGCCATCGTCACCGGCGACGGCAGCATTCTGCACGGGTACGCGCCGGGTTATGGCATCGCAGCCCAAAGCAATGCGCAGGACAAGAACCGAGGATCGACCCAAGCCAGCACCAGTTTGCACAGTCAGGCCGCACGACCTTCGTTCACCGCCGCCAGTTCCTCGACCGGCATCGACCGCGCCAGCAAGGGACCGGTCCAGGCACGAGGCAACGGCCGCCTCTAGATCATGGGAAAGCTACGCTGGTCGGTTGCGCCCATCATAAGCAAGGAGATCGCCATGTTCCAGATGAGCAGGCAGTTGTTCGACCAATGCTGGCCTGTAATTGCAGCGCATATCGAGGCAGAGAAATCCTCCCGAGACACCAGAGGCGACATCGTGCCAGCACCCTCGCCGAGTACCGCGGCCGAGGCGGGCTATGTTCTGGGCATCGCCATGGGCTATGCCCTGCAGGTCACCCATGTCGCTGGCGCCCCGGTCAGCGTCTCGGTGCCGAGCTGGCGCGCGGACGCCTGCGGGGAAATGAATTGGCCGCCGGCGCCGATGCCGCGTAGGCCGGATGGTTGTTAGCCCGCTTGCTGAGTGAAGCAGTCTCTCGAATGGCAGTTTCGGAGCAAGGCTGGCCGGCCGCTTGCGGCCGCACTGAAACATAGAGAGAACGGTCATCGATGGCCGCTTCGGCCGAATATCCGCCGTATCGCCAGCGCCGACTTTCAGCATTGGACAGTACCCGCGTCGCGGCCGATCACCCGGCGCTCTCACTGCCTCGCTTCGGGCTCGCCAACCGCAGATGCAAGGCCTTCGCCTTGGCCCCCGTGCAGGCAATCCCCGGCCTGGCCCGGGTTCATGGCCGCGGACCAACTCACTTGTTCTGCGCGTCGTAACTCGACAAGCTGACCCCGGCGGCGGCGAGGCATTCGCGCAAGTACTTGATGTCGGTCTTGCCGAACTCGTTGCCGTGATGGGGATGGTGCACCGTGAACTCGTGGCGGTTCAGGGTGACGCGAAACCGCGCGCCGTGGCCAGGTTCGACAACGGCACCGAGATGATGGAGCAGCGACTCGACTTCACGCCATTGCACATTGCTGCTGATCGGATCGTGGAAGATTGCCTGCAGGACATTCCGGTGCTTGTTGCTCATGGTCGGGCCCCTGGTCGACGGCGATCCCGCAACGATAAAGCATTGCAGCGCTGCGCGCACAGGATCAGTGGCTCGTTCCCTCGGAGCGCATGATCTTGTTGTAGAGGTTGTACTTGCCGACCGGCTTGTCCATCGGGATGCGCTTGAGTTCCTTGAAGGTGGCGGCGTCGAACACGATCAGCGCGCCGCCGTCGGCCTTGCGCTCCCAGAGGCTGGCCAGCACGTACTTGCCGTCGCGGGTGAATTCGACATGGGCCAGGGTCTTGCCCGGATCGGTCTTCACTTCCGCCACTTTCTCCAGCGTGCGCTTGTCGATCACCTGCAGCGTGTCCTTGCCCTTGGACATCATCGAATCGGTCCAGGCGTAGGGCGTGTTCTCGTGGCTGCGCATGAAGAAGCCGGGGCCCAGTGTCGGGATGGTCTTGATCGTCGTCCAGTCCTTCATGTCGATCACGGTGATCAGGCCCTCCTTGAGGTTGGGCGTGGCCATCACGGTGCGATCCTGGGCGCCTTGCGGCGGATGGTAGTTCCAGGTGATGCCGGAACCCAGGTGCGGCATGCCGGGCAGCTTGAGGTCGGCGATCTTCTTGCGCACGTCGAGATTGACCACCTGGCCCTTGCCGGCCTCGCGGCTGGCGCCCATCAGCTCGGAGTAGTTCTGGGTGAAGAAGAAGTCGTCCAGCGGCTCGGTGAGGAAAGTCCGGCGCGGATTGAGGAAACCCGGGATGAAGGCGCCTTCCTTGTACTTGAAGTCATGCACCATGCCGACGGCGATGTCGTCGGCCTTCGGGTTGTAGCTGATTTCCCAGACCTCTGGCACGTCCTTCAGCGCAGCGACGAAGCTCTGGCGCGGCGCGGCGTCATACACCGCCGAGACGCGCGAGCTTTCCTTGCCGTCCTTGCTGAGGACCTGATGCACCTTGAGCAGGTTGAGGTCGGCATCGAGCAGCACCAGCGTGTGCGGCAGGTAGTTCGCTACCGCGAGGTACTTGCCGTCGCCCGAGACGGCGACGTTGCGCGTGTTGATGCCGGCGCGAATCTCGGCCACCACCTTGAGGTTCCAGATGTCGAACTTGGTGATCCAGCCGTCGCGCGAGGCGAAGAAGACGTAGCGGCCGTCGGGGGTGAACTTCGGTCCGCCATGCAGCGCAAAGCGGCTGGGGAAACGATGAATCGGCTCGAGCTTGTCGCCGTCGAGCACCGTGACGTGGTGGTCGCCGGTCTCGACCACGATGAACAGGTTCATCATGTCCACGCCCTTGAACACGTCCGCGGGTTTTGCCGGCAGGCTGCCCGGCGCGAAGCTGACGATGCGCGAGGCCCTGATGTCGGCTTCGGTAAAAGTCGGCGCCGGCGACACGGCGGTGTAGATGTAATCGGCCAGCGCGGCGATCTCGTTCTTGTTCAGGCGATCCGTAAAGCCCAGCATCTGGGTCGCGGCCCGGCCCTCGGTGATGGTCTTGATCGCTTCGGGCTTGCGCAGCCGCGACAGGCTTTCCGGCAGCAGCGCCGGGCCGGTCACGCCGAGCCGGCCGGGGCCATGGCAGACGGCGCAGTGCTGCTGAAACAGCGCGGGGGCGTCGGCAGCGGCGGCGGGCAGTGCGAGCGCCGACAGCGCGGCGAACAAGCCCGGCAGTGCGCGACGGATACTTGAAAGACGGCGTGCAAAGTCATGCCTCATGCGATGGATCATCCCTGGTCAAGATTGGCGCGAAACGCTCCGCAAAGCATAGCGGAGAAACCGCGCCCGACCTTGATTTCGGCTAACCCTTGTGGCGATAGGCAGCACCAAACGTGAAACCCGTCATGCCCGCGCAGGCGGGCATCCAGTGCCTTGTCTTTCTGGGTTCCCGCGTTCGCGGGAACGACGAATGCCCGGCTTTGTTCAGAAGCGGCCGTCGTCGAGCTGTTCCGCCATGCCCCGCACAACCTGGTCGAAGCCGAGAACCCGCTTGCCTTTGTGGTCCTTGAGGAAATCGGCCGCATCCTCTTTGCTCGCCAGCGGCACGAACTCGTGGCCCATCGGACCGAGCACGTCGGCACCGATGACATACCAGGCCTTGCGCGCATCGACCGGCTGCAGGTTGTAGAAATCGGTGACCCAGATCGCTGCCATGTCGTCCCGCTTGTGCCCCGCCGCGTACTTCGCCGGATCGTGCCAGAACTTGAACATGTCCTTGGCGCCGTCGAAATAGTGGGCATGGCCGTCCCTGTACACGATGGTCGCCACCCAATTGGGATACTTGGAAACCAGCATGCCGCACACCGGGCAAAGATCCTTCGGTCCCGGTTTCGGCACCGGTTTTGGCACCGCCTTCGGCGGATTTGCCGCGCCCTGCGCCAGCGCCGCCGCGGGCAGCAGCGACGAGAGCAGGAACAGGAGCAGCGCGCGGCGATTCACGGCGACCTCAACCCTGCTTCTGCATCATCATCTTCTTGCGCCGCTCCTCGCGATTCCTGCGTATCTGCGCCACGTCTTCCGCCATGCCGAGGTAGGACTGCTTCATGGCCTCGTCGAAGTCGCCGAGCGCGCCGCCGTGCTTGGCCTGGTGCGCCTTGGCGACGTCCGCCGAGGCGAAGGAATGCTTGCTCTTCTTGGTCATCACATGCTTGATGTCGGCGCCGATCAGATAGCTCAGCTTCTCCACCGGCAGCAGCGGACTCGGCTCGACGGCGCTGGCGAAATCCGGCCCCCAGATCATCTTCGGCTCACGGTCGACATTGACGCCCAGGCTCAGGGCCAGACAGTGGATCGAGCAAGTACCGTCGGCCAGATCGTCGCTGTATTGAACCAGCATGCGGGTGCGGTGATGCTGCTTGCGGTCCATGCCGCAGTAGGGGCACTTCGGGTACTTGTCGAATTCGTTCTCCAGCGGCCTGGCATCGGCCGGCTTCTTTGGCGTGAATTGCGCCGGCGTGCCGTCCGTGGCGCAGGCCTGCTGCGCCTGTGCGCCGCCTGCGGCGAGGCCGACACCGGCGAGGAGGGAAAGTTTGAGGGCTTCGCGTCTGTCCATGATGGACTCCTTCGATAGTTGGAAATGTGCAGTGCAATATTAGGCGCTGCGAATGCACCATCCCCGCGACATATTGCCGCAGCGATGCGTCCGGGTGCCCGGATTCGAATGCGTCTTTGATCCCGATCAAGAACGGGGGCATCCATGCCCAGGCGCGACATCATGCCGCGCGTCAAAACGTCGCATGTGGCGTTTCGCCGCATGGCTTGCGCTGCAGGCGGCAGCAGAATGCGCCCCATGCTTTCGCCCGCCCCATCCACACCATGATCACCTGCAAACCCAACGCGGCCATCGGCTTGCGCTGAGGTACCGACCATGGGTATTTTCTTTCCGTCCCTTCCCGATGCCGGCCAGCCCGCGCGCCCGCTGTTTTCCATTGCCGGCGCGGCGGCCGCCCATGCGGCGCTGATCGGATTCGTTGCAGTCGTGGTGCCTGCCGACGAGTTGAGGAAAGTCATCGAACCCATGACCGTGCGACTGGTCGAGATTCTGCCGGACGCGCCCAAGCCGCCGCCCCAGCCAAAAAAGAATCTCCCACTGCCGCCCCGGCAACTGCTGGCCTCCAGTACGCCAAGCGAAGCGCCGGCCGCCTTCGCGGTGCCGCCCCAGGCGCCCCAGCCGCCATCGCCGGTCCCTGCCGCGCCGATCGACATTGCGCCGGCGTCGGTCGCCATCACCGCTGCGCGCTTCGACGCCGATTACCTGGACAACCCGAAGCCCGTCTATCCGCTCGTCGCGCGCCGCCTCGGCGAGCAGGGCAAGGTGTTGCTGCGCGTGCATGTCAGCGCCGCCGGCCTCGCCGAAAAGGTCGAACTCAAAGCCGGCAGCGGCTACGCGCGCCTCGACCAGGCCGCCACCGACGCGGTCAGCCGCTGGCGCTTCGTTCCGGCGCGGCGCGGCGACCAGGCCATCGCGGCCTGGGTGCAGGTCCCCATCACCTTTCAACTCGAAAGCTAAACCAACATGCAAACCCAATTCGGCCTGATCCACTTCTGGCAGCAAGGCGACATGGTGACCCATGCCACCGCGCTCATCCTGCTGCTGCTGTCCGTCATCAGCTGGGCGCTGATCGTCGGCCGTTTCGCACGCCAGCTGCGCATGAACCGCGCCATCGAACGCGCGCCGCAGGCGTTCTGGCAGGCCCGCTCGCTGCCCGATGCAATTGCCGCCGTCGAAGAATCCGACCGCACCGCCCTCTTCTCGGGCCTGGCGCACGCCGGCGCGCAGGCCGCCGAGAACTACGAATCCTCCGCCTGCCTCGGCGCGGGCGTCAGCCTCTCCGAATCCGTAACGCGTTCGCTGCGCAACCAGATGCTCTCGGCCCAGGCCAATCTGGAAGGCGGCCTCACCCTCCTCGCCTCGGTCGGGTCCACTGCGCCCTTCATCGGCCTGTTCGGCACGGTGTGGGGCATCTACCATGCGCTGGTCGCGCTTTCCGGCTCCAGCAGCGTGGTGCTGGACAAGGTGGCCGGCCCTGTCGGCGAAGCGCTGATCATGACCGCCGCCGGTCTGTTCGTTGCCATTCCCGCGGTGCTGGCCTACAACGCGCTGACCCGCGCCAACCGGCTGGTGATGGCTCAGCTCGACGGCTTCGCCCATGACTTGCACGCCTTCTATGCGACTGGCGCCCGCCGCGCCGCAGTGAAAGGCAAGGCTGCCATCCCCTCCCTCGGCTCCGCGTCCGCCGCCGTGGCGCGGCAGGCCGCCTGAGCGCGCCATGTCGTTCGGTTCCTTCAGCGAGGGCGGCGTCGCCCAGCCCATGGCGGAAATCAACACCACGCCCCTGGTGGACGTGATGCTGGTGCTGCTGATCATCTTCATCATCACCATCCCGGTGCTGCACCAGGCCGTACCCATCGACCTGCCGCAAGTGAGCTCGCAGAAGGTCGAGGACAAGCCGCTCGTGATCCAGCTCGCCCTCGATGCCAATGGCCTCTACTACCTCGACGGCGCCCCGGTGCACCGCAGTGAAGTGGAAAGCCGCTTCGTCGCCGCCGCCGGCCGCAACGCGGAACTTCACCTGCGCGCCGACCGCGCCACGCGCTACGACAAGGTGGCCGAGATTCTTGCTGCCGCGCAGAAGGCCGGCATCAACCGCATCGCCTTCGTCACCGAACCCGGCCGCCAGGTCACGGCTCAACGCTAGCCGCACTTCAATTCAAGTCAGGACTCCACGAACCATGTCGCACCAGTCAAATACTTTTGTTCGCCGCCAACTGCCGGTCGCGATTGCAGCCGTTCTCGGCCTTGTTTACGCCAGCAGCGCCATCGCCGACGAAGGTGATGCCAAGCTCAAGGAGGTTTCCGTATCGGCGGGATCGACCAGACCGGCGGTGCCTGCCCATGTTCCCTCGACCACTGAAAGCGTGACCAGCAAGCAAATTGCGGAGAGCGTCAATTCGGTATCGTCGTCCGGAGCGCTCCTGTACCTGCCTAGCGTTCATGTTCGCGAACGCTTCATCGGCGACGTGAACGGCGGTTTGGCCATGCGGATGTATGGCGTCAACTCCAGCGCCGAAACCATCGTATATGCGGATGGTCTTCTGCTCTCGAACCATCTGGTGAATAGTTGTTGTCCGGGCCCGCGCTGGGGCCTGGTGTCGCAGGACGCCATCGACCGGGTCGATGTCATGTACGGCCCCTTCTCCGCGCTGTATCCCGGCAATTCGGTGGGCGGCGTGGTGCTGATGAGCTCGCACATGCCGGCCCGGTTCGAAGCGCACGCCAAGCTGGATACCTTCGGCCAGAATTTCAGGCTGTACGGAACGGACAAGAACTTCACCGGCACGCATGGCTCCGCAACCCTCGGCAGCAAGGCCGGCGACTGGTCGTTCCGCCTGAGCGTCGATCGGCTCGACAACCATAGCCATCCCACCGATTTCACCGCCGCCACGGCCAAGACGGGAGCGCCCGCCGCGGCAGGACAATTCACGGTGGTCACCGGTGCGCATCTGGACAACGATATTGCCAATAGGCCGCGAGTGAACACCGCCGCCACCAGCATGGACCATACGGTGAAGGACGACGGGACGCTCAAGATCGCCTATGACGTCTCGCCAACGGTGCGCGCCACCTATACCCTGAACATCTGGCAGAACACCTCGGACAAACTGGTCGATAGTTACCTGCGGGATGCGGCCGGCAACACGATTTACGGCACCAGCACGGCCGCCGGCATCTACCGCTATGTCCGGATCGATGGCAAGGACTACTCGGTGATCGCACCGAGCATCAGTTACGCCGAGGCCGAGTACTACATGCACGGCCTGTCCGTGAAGTCGCAGAGCGGCGGAACCTGGGATTGGGAACTGACCGCCAGTCACTTCAATCAGAACAAGGACGTCACCCGCGCCAGCTCGGGAAACTTCGGCACCACGCCGAGCAGCGATGCCACCGCGGGAACCATCAGCTATGCGGATGGCACGGGCTGGCAGAACCTCGACGCGCGCGGCGAATGGCGGCCGGACGGCAATCTGAAAAGCCGGCACCAGGTGAGCTTCGGTTTCCACGCGGACACCTACACGACCAAGTCGGACCAATACACGCTTGCGGCGGGGCCATGGCGGACCAGCGATGCCGCTGCGCTGAACACCAACTCCAGGGGCAGCACCACCACCCAGGCGATCTACGTGCAGGATGCGTGGCAGCTTTCGCCCGACCTGAAACTGGTGCTGGGAGGCCGCCAGGAAAAGTGGCGCGCCCTGAACGGCAGCAACTACGCCAGCGGAAGCAACGTGAGCTACGCCGACAAGACGGTCCATGCCTTCTCGCCCAAGGCGTCGCTCTCCTGGCAGGCTTCCGACATGCTGGCGCTGCGCGCTTCTTACGGCCGCGGCGTGCGCTTCCCGACGGTCGGTGAACTGTTCAAGAACGTCGGCATTACCGTGGCCGGCACCTCGACCGCCGCCACTCCCGCACAAATTGCCGGATTCCCGGCGCCGTACAACATCGCGAAGACCAACAACCCGAACCTCAAGCCGGAAACCGCAGACTCCTGGGAGTTCACCTTCGAGCGTTTCCTGAGCAACGGCCTGTGGCGAACCTCCCTGTTCGGCGAGGAAAAACAGGGCGCGCTCGTCTCGCAAACCGACATCACCACCCTGCCCGGATTCAGCATCAGCAGCGTGCAGAACGTCGACAAGGTCCGCACCTGGGGAATCGAAACGGCGCTGCAAACCAGCGACATGTGGATTCGGGGACTCGATCTCTCCGGCAGCCTCGCCTACATCCATTCGCGAATCACGCAGAACATTGCCAACCCCGGACTGGTGGGCACCGAGCTGCCGCTGATCCCGGTCTGGCGCGCGTCGATGCTGGCGACCTATCATGTCTCCGCCGAACTCTCCGGCAGCCTGGGCTATCGCTACAGCGGAAGACAGCACAGCGGCCTGATCAACACGACCACCGGGCAATACCCGGACCCGAACCCGAACGTCTATGGCGGGCGCAGCAGCTTCGGGGTTTTCGATGCCAAGCTGCTCTACAAGTTGGCCAAACAATGGTCCGCCTCGGTCGGGATCGACAACATCGGCGACGTCAAGTACTTCACCCTGTATCCGTATCAGCAACGGACCTATTTCGCCAGTTTGAAATTCAATTACTGAGGAAGGGATCGATGACGTCCTTGCACAAACTGGGCGCCATTGCGGCGCTGACGATAGCCGCATCCGTGCTGCCGCATTCCGCATCCGCCGCCGACGCGAAAGACAAGGCAGCGATGGCGGGAATGACCGGCATGGCGAAAAAGGCTCGTGTCGAACTGGCCAGTTCGGCGGCCTTCACCCGGGACGGCCAGTTGCTGGCAGTTGCCAAGCAGGGCGATCATCTGCTGCTCTATCGCAGCGGCGATCAGGGCGCCAACTGGTCGCCGCCGGTGATTGTCAATGCGCGGCCGGAGGCCATTTCCGGCGACGGCGAGAACCGGCCGAAAATCGCTTTCGCGCAGGATGGCGGCGTGCTGATTTCCTGGACCAAGCCACTCGGCAAACCCAACACCGGCGAAGTGCGGCTGGCGCGTTCCGACGACGGCGGCGCCAGCTTTGCGACACCGATCACCGTGCACCGCGATCGACAGGAAATCACCCATCGTTTCGAGACGATGATCGTCGGCGGCGATGGACGGATTTACCTCGCCTGGATCGACAAGCGCGACCTCGAATCGGCCAAGGCGACGAAGAAGCCTTATCGCGGCGCTGCCATTTACGCGGCGGTATCGGATGACGGCGGCAGAAGCTTCAAGCCGGAAACCAGAGTCGCCGATCACTCCTGCGAGTGCTGCCGGATCGCGGCGGCTGTCGATACCGACGGCGCCCCGTTGATCTTCTGGCGACATGTATTCGAGCCCAACGAGCGCGACCATGCGCTCGCGAAACTCAGGCCTGACGGAACGCCGGCCAGCGTCGAGCGCGCTACCTTCGACCGCTGGAAAGTCGATGGCTGTCCGCACCACGGGCCGGCGCTCGCCGTGGCGCCCGACGGTGTGAGGCACGCCGTCTGGTTCAACCAGAAGAATGGTGAAGGCCGCGCCTTCTACGGCCGCTTGGCAAGCGGCGGTGTCGACGGGCAACGCTTTGTCGGTGGCGAGCAGGCGGCCCGCGCCGACATCGCCATCGCCGGCCATCGCATCGGCATCCTCTGGAAAGAATTCGACGGCGAGCGGACGCAGTTGCACGCCGAGATATCGGAGGACGGCGGCGCCAGTTTCAAGCGGCTGGCGCTGGGCGCCGCCAATGGCGCCTCGGATCATCCGCGCGCCATCGCCTTCGGCAAGGATCTGTTCGCCTACTGGCGCACCGAACTCGAAGGTATGCGCGTGTTCCGCCTGCCATGAAACGCCTCGTCCTGATTTCCCTGCTGCTCGCCTGTGTCGCCTCGGCCGCCTCTGCCTTTGCTGCGGGCTTCGTTGCCCTCGACCGGAAATCGGCACGAACTCTCACCGACGGAACGACACACACGGCTCCGACCATCGTCGCCTTGTGGTCCACCGATTGCCCCCATTGCAAGAAGAATCTCGGATTGTTCGCCGACATGGTCAAGGCCGATCCCCGCTTGCGGCTGATCACCGTCGCCGTGGAACCGCTCTCCGCCGAGGTCGCCACATCGCTCGACCGGATCAGGGTGCCGGGCGTGCGCTACGTCTATGGCACCGATGCGCCCGAGGCGATCGCCTTCGCGCTCGACCCCAAATGGCGCGGCGAGCTGCCGCGGACCCTGTTCTTCGATGGCCATGGCAATCGTGTCGCGATCTCCGGCGGGGTGGATAGTGCAAGCACCCGCAAATCGCTTGGTCTCGCGGACAGGCGTTAGAAAGCACGGGATAGCCCACTCCGAAAAAGTCGGCGCTGGCGATACGGCAATCGCATGAAGGACACCCCCTCTCCTTGAAGGGGGAGGAGAAAACCACAGCGTCATTCATCCTGAAAACCTCGGTTCAATCCGCAGATGACGCAGAGAAAGCAACGAAGCGGTCAGCCCTCATGGCCCACCCGAAAGGTGATGAGCCTCATCCAGGTAATGCTCTGATCCATCTGCGTGAATCGGCAAAATCTGCGGATCAAAAACTTTTTGCAGGATCAATGCTCGAGCAATATCAGTCGGGATTGCCAGATCATTGCCGTGGCGATCGCTGCCGTCAAGGCGAAGCCGTTGGCAGCGATCGCGGCGAGGCGGCGGGAGAAACCCGGCACGATGTCGCGCAGGCCGGCGATGCGCGCAAACGGCTGGATCGCGCCAACCGCCAGACCGGCCGCCGTGGCGCCGAACAGAGGCACGTAGAGCCAGTAGCCCTGGTAACCGTATTCGGGCTTGAGGATGCAGAACGGGCAGTGATGGTTCGGGTGCTCGTAGACGTAGAGCGAGACGAAGGAGAGGATGCCGGCAATCGTGGCGGCGAAGGCCGCGGCGCTCGCGCCGGCCAGCCCGTAGGCCGCCCATCGCTGCTTTCCTCCGCCGTAGCCATGAACGGCTGCCAGAGCGATCGCTGCGCCGAGGCTGCCGTAGAACAGCCACATCGCCGGCAGCGGCGGCAGGGAGGAAGCTTCGGCCGCCAGCGTCGGGCGGCCTTCGGAGAACAGGCTGCCGCAACAGGACGTGATGACGTCGGTCTTGAGCCCGAGGAAGTATTGCAGCTCGGTCCAGGCGCTCGCCAGCAGCAGCGGCGTGAGGAGAAGCAGGAGTGCGTACTTGATGCGCACCAGCGGATAGTCGCGGGCGCGGCTGTCGACGTGGTTGATCGCCAGCCACATCGCGGCGAGGAAGAACACGGCGATCTTGGCGTTGAGCGCCGGAAAACCGAAGCTGTTGACGTTGAGCGTGCCCACCGCGCACATGGCGCCGACGAACATGCCCGACATCTTCTCGGCGTTGAAGACGAACAGCAGCACCGCGGCAAGCTGCAGCGCGAGAACGAAAGTCAGCAGCGTCGAAAAAAGATAGGTGCGACGTTCGAGCTGCAACTGGCGCTCGCTGCCGCTGCGGATGTCCCAACGGCGGATCACGTCGAGTGCGAACGGCGCACTCGCCGACAGGGCCAGCACGCACAGCGCGGAGGCCAGCAGGAGCGCGATGATGGCGGGCTGGAACAGCATGCACTTATTTCCTTTCGTCCTGAGCCTGTCGAAGGATGAGCGGCGCTCCGCACCGCCCTTCGACAAGCTCAGGGCGAACGGTTTCGATAGGCCTACTCATGACAAATCAGCTTGCCGTCGCGCATGTCGATCACGCGCTGCACGACGTCGGATTCGACCACCAGCGGGTCGTGGCTGGTGAGCAGGATGGTGCGGCCCTGACCGGCGAGACTTTCGAGGATGCCCATGAATTCGCCGGCGAGGTGGGTATCGAGGTTGGCGGTCGGTTCGTCGGCGATCACCAGTTCGGGGTCGTTGATCAGGGCGCGGCAGATGGCGACGCGCTGCTGTTCGCCGCCGGACAGCCACTCCACCTTGGCGTTGCGCCGGTGGCCGAGTTTGAGCCCGGCCAGCAGTTCCTCGGCGCGGTCGAGCAGCTCGCGGCGCGGCCGCCCGGTCGGATAGGCCGGCAGGATGATGTTGTCCAGCGCCGACAGGCCCTTGATCAGGTTGAACTGCTGGAAGATGAAGCCGAAGCGCTTGCGGCGGATCTCGGTCAGGAATCGCTCGGGCAGCCCCGAGATGTCCTCGCCTTCCAGCCGCACGCGGCCCTCGGTCGGCCGCGCCAGGCAGCCGACGATGGTCAGCAGGGTGGTCTTGCCCGAGCCGCTGGGGCCGCGCAGGGCGGTAACCTTGTTCGCCTCGATGCTCAGATCGATGCCGTCGAGCGCCCAGTACTCGTTGTGGCGGCCCTGGTTGAAGGCCTTGCGGATGCCGCTAAGTTCAATCATGGTTCGATCGTTTCAGCCTCGCATGACCGAATCCGGGTCCGTGATCGCCGCTTTCCAGATCGGCACCAGCACCGCCGCCGCATAGGGCACGACGGTGAAAAAGAACAGCGTCGCCACCTGCAGACCGTCGATGTGCGGCGTCAGCTGGAAGCGCGGATAGAGCACCGCCCAGCCCTTCAGCACCGGCTCGAACAGCGAGGCGGCGAAGTGGAACACATGCACGTAGGCGGCGACGAAGCCGGCGAGGAAAGCCGTCAGCGAAATCAGCAGGCCTTCCCAGAATTTCATCTTGATCACGTCGCCGGTCTCCCAGCCGATCGCCTTGAGGATGCCGATTTCGCGCTTCTCCTCGGCCGAAAGCCCCGAGGCCTTCTCCCAGGCGAGGATGCCAAAGGCCAGGATGGCGGCCGACAGCAGCGCCAGCACGATGCCTTCGCGCCAGTCGTAGATCGAGGCATAGGTTCGCAGCACTTCGTCGCGCAGGATCGGCCGCGCATCCGGCAGCGCCGCGGCCAGCTTCACGGCGACATTGCGCACCTCCTGCGGATTGGCGACCGACAGCGCGATGTCGGTGTAATGGCCGGCGGGATAGTCGAAGAAGGCGCGGAAATTCTGCTCGCTCATCAGTACCAGGTCGGCGCTGACGAGTTCGGAGGCCTGCGACAGCACGTCGGCAATGATGAAGCTGTGCAGCTTGCCCGAGTAGGAACGGAAAGTGATGCCGTTGTTCTTCGCCAGCCCGCGCGAGCGCTCCAGCGCCGGGCCGACGATGATTTCACCGGCGGCCGGCGGATTCTCGGCCGGCACCATGAAGGTGTAGTTGGCCTTGGTCACCGCGTCGTAGTAGTAGCCCCAGAGGCGGCCTTCCATTTTCTGCACGCCGCGGATGCGGCCTATCCTTTCCATGTAGCCTGGCGGAATCAGATCGTGGCGGCCGGCCACCATGCGCTGCACGATCACCTCGGGCGACGCCGCCAGCACGCGCGCCGCTTCCTGGCGCAGGGCGTGGGTGTAGAGCGTGACCGAGGCCAGCATGAACACCAGCACGGTGTAGACAAACAGCAGGCCGAGGTTGCGCGTCTTGCGCCGCGCCAGCGAAGCCAGCGTGAAATCGATCAGGTAGCGCTGCTTTGCCAGCCAGAGCTTCATTTCGCGGCCCCCTCTTCACGTCCCGCCGTAGCGCCGGCGCCGACTGTCAACGAGCCGGCCGGCGGGGAGATCAGCGATCCGGTGGGAAAGTGCTCGAGCGCCAGCGGATGATCCTGGAAGGCCGAATGCAGGTCGGCCTGCGAGGGATGCCGCGTGTAGCGCGCCTCGGTGAACAGTGCCAGGTCGGTCAGGCGCAGTTGTGCGACCAGGCGCGTGCGTTCGGCCTCGTCGGGCCCCGCCGCCGAACGCAAGCGAGCGGCATCGACGAAGCACAGCGCGAAGCCGCAGATGCCCGCGGCCAGCGCCAGCAGGGCGCGGTCGGCGGGACGCATCACAGCAGCTTTCTCACGGCGGCCACCACCCTGCCGGTATCGACGCCCAGCGGCAGCAGTTCCATGAGCTTGCCATCGGGGCCGATGACAAAGGTCTGGGAACTGTGATCCACGGCATAGCCGCCGTCGGGCCGCGTCGGCTGGCGCAAGAAGCCGACGCCGAAGGATTTGGCGATCGCGGCGGTCTCCGTCGCCGTGCCCGCGACGCCGATCATCGCCGGATGAAAATAGGCGACGTATTCCTTGAGCTTCGCCGGCGTATCGCGCTCGGGGTCGACGGAGATCATGATCATCCGGGTCCTCGCCCGTTCTTCTGGGGTCAAGGCATTGAGCGCCGCGGCGCCAGCCGCCATCGAGGCCGGGCAAATATCCGGGCAATTTACGTAGCCGAAATAGACCAGCAGCACCTTGCCGCGCAGGGCCCTGGTATCCACCGGACCCGCGGCGCTCTGCAGGACGAAATCACCACCCTCGGGCCGCGCGACAAGCACCCGCTCGCCCATGCCGGAATCCGAGCAGGCGCCAAGGAACACGGCCACCAACGCCGCTGCAACAAAGCCCCGCAAGACAATCTTCGGATTCATTTCACTCATGCCCGGTACCGGAGATGGGTACGGGGACACGCCAATGACATGGACACTGCCGGCCACTGCGGCCGCTATTCAAGATCATAAGACCATCGTTGCGGGCGAAGCTGCGACATAGTGTCGCAGCAGACTTCAATCAGGCCGGAGTCACGGGCCCGGCCACCCGATCAGGCGAGGCCAATTTCCTCGTCGGTCAGGTAGCAGCCGGGATCCTCCGACCACGCATCGCCGGTAAGCTGTTGGGCGCGCACCCGCGTGTTGCCGCCGCAGATGTCGAAATGGGCACAGGCGCCGCAACGGCCGCCGATCTTGCGCGGATGCGCCTTGAGACCGGCCATCAGCGGGTCCGACGTATCCATCCAGATGTCGCCGAAGGACCGCTCGCGGACATTGCCCAGGGTGTGATGCCACCACATCGTGTCGGGATGCACGTTGCCCAGGTTGTCGATGTTGGCGACGTTGATGCCGCTGGAATTGCCGCCCCACTGCGCGAGCTTCTGCCGGATGTGCCCGGCCTTTTCCGGGAATCGCTTCTGCAGCCAGTAGAGCAGATAGACGCCGTCGGCATCGTTGTTGCCGGTGGTGAATTCCTTGACGAGTCCCCGTTGTTGATATTCCCAGCAGGTGTCGAACAGCAGATCCATCGCGTTGCGCGTCATCTGGTGCAGGGCGTCGTCCTTGCGATTCTTGTTGCCTCGCCCGGCGTAGTTGAGATGCGAGAAATAAAAGCGGTCGATGCCTTCGTCCTCGACCAGCTTGAGCAGGCCTGGCAGGTCCTGGAAGTTGTCCTGCGTCATCGTGTAGCGCACGCCGACCTTGAGCCCCGCCTCGCGGCACAGACGGATGCCCGCGAGCGAGAGATCGAAGGCGCCCTTCATGCGGCGGAACTTGTCGTGCGTCGCACCCAGGCCGTCGAGGCTGACGCCGACGTAGTCGTAGCCGATCTGCCTGATGCGCTCGAACATCGGCGCATCGATCAGGGTGCCGTTCGACGACAGGGCGGTGAAGAAGCCCATGGCCTTCGAGCGCGCCGAGATTTCGAAAATGTCAGGCCGCAGCAGCGGTTCGCCGCCGGAAAGGATCAGCGCGGGAACCTTGAACGCCTTGAGTTCGTCCATCACGCGGAAGACCTCGGCGGTGCTCAGCTCGCCCGCAAAGTCCTTGTCGGCCGAGATGGAATAGCAATGCTTGCAGGTCAGGTTGCAGCGGCGGATCAGGTTCCAGATCACCACCGGCCCGGGAGGCTTGCGCGCCGGCCCGACGGGCGTCGGCGTCGCGATTTCCTGCATGAACTGGGAAATTCTGAACATGGCCCAATTTAACACTGGAACGTCGGCGTGGCATTGACAGCAGTCAATTGCAGCCTGTGCCGCCCTGCCCTCACTTCATGCGCGGTTGCGGGTCCTGCAGCACAAGATGGGGGGTCGAGAAGGGCGCCAGGCGCTCGAGGAAATCCAGCATTTCGAATACCGGCGAGTTGCGGAAGAAAGTCGCCATGGGCGTTTCCATCCAGATCCGGTCGGCGAACAGATAGACCTCGTGGGGCGTATCGCCGATGCCGTCGCCATCGCGATCGAAGCCCTGATAGTCGTCCCAGTAATTGCGACGCCAGACATTGGCGCTGCCGGCGCCGGGCGCGCTGATTGCCACCGTGTTCAGGTTGTTCTCGAAGCGGTTGTCGAAGAAGCGATGGCCGCCCTCCTCGCCATAGAAGAACATGCCGACGATGTTGTGCGCGAAGCGGTTGTTCCTCACCGTCAGCTTGCCCACCGATTCGGGCGGCGCATCGACCCGCAGGCCCACCGAACAGTGCAGCACTTCGTTGTCTTCGACCAGGGCATCGTTGCTCTCCTTGAATACGATGCCCCCGCCGCCGCCGGTAAGGGCGTGCGCCACGCGATTGCCGCGCAGCACGAGGTCCGGCGAATAGAGCACGATGATGCCGGTGCCCGTGTCCGAGAGGCGATTGTTCTCGATCAGCAGGCGCGGCGAGAAGATGACGTGCATGCCGTAACGGCCGTCGGTGAAGTGGTTGCCGATGATCCGGTTGTCCGCCGAATTGGCGAAGGTCAGGTCGCGCGCACGCGTGAAGCGGTTGCCTTCGATGACATTGTGCTGGCTGTACCAGAGCCGGATGGCGTCGCCGCGCATGCCCTGGTCGAGCTTCTTTCCGGTAACCCGGTTGCCGGCAACCCGCGAGCGGTTGACCTGCTTGAGGTGGATGCCGAAGAGCACGTCGTCGATCTCGTTGTCCTCGACCAGATGGTCGTTGCCCTCGAGCAGGATGCCGGCGTCGATCCGGTCATGCGAGTCGCCGCTGCCGGTCAGGCGCAGGCCGCGGATGGTGACGCCATTCGCGGCGACGGACAGCACCGTGCTCCTGCCATCGCCGACGATTATCGCCTGCCGCCCGCCTTCGAGCGTCAGCGGCCTGCTGATGCTGGCGGGGCCGGTGTAGGTGCCGGGCGCGAGGCGCAGCGTGCCGCCGGCGGACGTTGCGTCGATCAGGGGCTGCAGCGCTACCGGCGCCGCGGCCGGCGCCGGTAGCGCGACGCAGGCAAGCAGCCACAGCCATGAACGAAGAACCCGCAATACCCGCTTCATTGCGTCACGGCCGCGCGGCCTCTAGAGGGAACGGCTCCAGGGAACGCTCAGAATGACGGCCAGCAACAGGCCGTGGGTGCTCGCGGCGAGAATGGTCAGCTTCAGCGCCGGAGTGAGTTCCGCCGGCTGCCCTGCATGGGACCAGAGCTGGCGTGCCGCCGCGATGCTGGCAACGGCGGGCAGCAAGGCGATCAAGGCGGGCACGGGCAGGTGACCCAGCAGCACCATCAGCAAGGGCCAGCCGTAGGCCAGTCCTGCGATCACCACGTAGCCCCAGCGCGCCCGTGCCACGCCCAGGCGCACCACCAGCGTGTTCTTGCCGGCGCCCGCATCCGCCTTCACGTCGGGAAACTGATTGATGTAGAGCACGTTGGCCACCAGCAGGGCGAAGCCGAGGCCGGCGGCGACCGGGACGAAGGCGAAGCCGTGGCGTTGCACGAAGTCGCTGCCGATCACCACCAGCAGCCACCCCGCCGTGATGGCGAATTCACCGAGACCGCGACTCTGCAGCTTGAGCGGCGGCGCCGAATACGACCAGCCAACGACCAGGCCGGCAAGACCGATCAGGATCAGTTCCGCGCCGCTGACCGCGGTCAGCCACAGCCCGGCCGGAACCACCGCGGCCAGCAGCGAATAGCCGAAGATGCCCGTGGCACGCAAGGAGAGGACGCCGTTCTGGATGAAGCGGCTGCCGCCGGTGAAGGGAAACTGCCGTTCCGTATTGATCTCGTCGCAGCCGGACAGCGCGTCGTAATAGTCGTTGATGACATTCGCGCCCGCGTGCGCCATCAGGGCGAAGAAGAGCGTCGCCGTGGCCAATGCCGGCCCGACCGCAATGCCGGAATAGGCAGCCGTGGCCAGGCCCAGCAGGCAGCCGACGAACGTTACGGACAGGAAGGCCGGGCGCGTCGCTGCAAAGTAGCGCAGAAATGGATTGGACAGGGCATCCAGGGTCGGTTCCAGCGGCTTCGACATGGTTCGCTTCCTTGATTCGATCGATGTTTATTTGAGCGCCGTCTCGGTGGCGGTTTCGAGCTCGGCCCTGGTCATCGCCCCCAGCTTGCTTGCCACGACCTCGCCCTTGCGGTTGATGACGACAGTGTAAGGCAGGCCGGCCTTGCCGTTGCCCAGCGCCTGCAGCAGGGCGATGCCCTTGTCCCGGGTCAACAGCACGGAATAATTGATGTCGTAGGCCTTGGCGAAATCGCGTACCGGAGGCGCGTCGCTTTCGAGATTGACGCCGATCACTTCGATTCCGCGCGCCTTGTGGCGAGTCTGGAGATCCACCAGCTCGGGGATCTCGACCCGACAGGGAGCACACCAGCGCGCCCAGAAATTCACGATCAGCGGCTTGCCGCGGTAGTCGGCGAAGGCCACCGACTTGTTGTCGAGGTCGAACAGCGTCGCGGCGAACAGCGGCGCGCTCGATATCGCGCCTGCGGCTGCGGCGGGCAGGCCGGCGCAAGCCAGCAGCATGACGGCCAGGAATTTCACGGCAGATCGCCACGGCGGAACAACTGGTAGCCGAGCGTCGCAGCAGCGACCCCGACGCACGCCGGGTAGACCAGTGCGAACACCTTGTAGCCGGTCAGGCCGAACAAGTCGAGGATCACGTAGGCCGAAGGACCGAGCACGATCAGTTGCGGATCGAACAACGCGAGGGCGGCAGTGCGGAACACCTGCAGCGGATTCGCCAGTGCGATGGTCACCGCGACTTCGGGCGTCACCTTGCCCTGGATCATGACGCCCAGCAGGATCAGGTCGAGGAACAGCAGCAACGTCAGCCAGACGAGGAAGGCAGCGCCCTGCGCCATGTCGGTGCTGCGCGCCAGCGCCGAGATCAGCATGCCGATGCCGAGAAAGCAGGCCGCCATCACCGCCAGCAGGCCCGTGTAATAGGTGAACATCATCCAGGGCACCTCGATGCCGCGCACCAGCGCGATCAGCACGGCGAGAACCATGGCGCCGAACACAGGCAGGAAGATCACGATATAGCGGCCGAGGATCTTGCCCCAGAACCATGCCGCCAGCGACACCGGCAGCGACAGCAGATATTCATAGACACCGGCCTCGCGGTCCCCCGCCACGGAGCGTACCGTGGTGATCAGGACAAAAATCGGCAGGATCGCCATGGTGAGCTGGATATAGGTGACCAGCAGGCGCGACAGGCCGATGAAGCCCAGCACCCGCGATTCGGTCAAACCGAAGAGGAACAGCAGCGCGACGATGCCGCCGAATACCAGGGTGTAGATCTGGAACCAGCGCGCACGCAGGGATTCGACGATGTCGAGTTTGGCCGTGAGCCAGAGTTGTTTCATGCTGTCGCTGCCTCCGCCGGGCCGCCAAAGGGAAGCAGCAGGTCGACGAACCGGAGCGGGCAAAGCCCGCGAACTGCCGTCACCCACCTTGCTTGGAACGGGGGGCTGGGGGGGGTAGTGCTCATATCATTTTCCCTTGGCCAGCACATGCTGGCGCATTTCCTCGAAATCCACAGCGCCGGCCTGCGGATACGCAGCGGCGCCGAAGTTGTATGCCATCGGCGACATCTTGCCACCGATGTAATGCGCCTTGCGGGCTTCCAGCCATTTGTCGCCGGTGCCGGCGACGTCTGCCACCCAGAACCGGGTGGCGGCTTCCGCCAGCCACGGATAGTCCTTCTGCTTGTCGCGCATCCAGATCACCGCGCAACCGATGTCGTCGAACTTGAACACGATGTTCTTCTCGCCGCCGCGCATCTCGGCGGCAAAGCGGCGATCGGAAATCACCATGCTGCAGCGGACGCAGGTGTCGCGGTCCCACTTGATCTCGGCCATGCCCTCCGGCCAGGCGTCGGACTTGCCGCACGCGGACAGGGCTGCCGCCAGCGGCGTAAGGACAAAACCGGCGGCGATGAAGCGGCGCCGGTCCATCAATTCGCCGCGCCGCCAGCGCCGACTCTTGCTTCCTGCAGCGAATAGTCGCTGATCAGCGCCACATAGCGCGAGGTCATGCCCATGAAGCGCAGGCGATCGGGCCCGGGGACTTCGCCTTCCCATTCCAGCCCGGTGCCGAGGTCGCGGAAGTTCCAGGCGTTCATCGCCTTGACGAACGCCGGCTCGCTGCGCTTGATCGAAATGCGGCAGGCAAACTGGCCCGAGAGCGACACGTCGTCGGCAACGCGATCGTCCAGCACCACCTTTCCCATGTCCATTTCGACCACCCGATTCACCAGCGCCGAGACCTCATTCAAGCGGTGGCTGGAAATCAGCATGGTGACGTCCTCCTGGCGCTCGGCGAGGAGTTCGAAGAATATCTTGCGCGCTTCCGGATCGAGGTTGGCGGCCGGTTCGTCCATCACCAGCACCTTCGCATTGCGCCCGAGCGCAATCGCGATCAGCAGCTTCTGCTTCATGCCGCCGGAGAGCTTGACGAAGGGGCGCGTCAGGATCGGCGTCAGGTCGAGGCCGAGGCGCTGCGCCAGTTCGTGGATGCGGGCAGGGTCGGTGCCGCACAAGGCCGCGGAAAAGTCGATCAACTGCGCCACCGGCATCTTCAGCGGCGGCGGCAGCTGCGGCACGAAACCGATCGAGCCGAGCACCGCCGTGCGCTCCTTGCGCGGATCGCGGCCCTCGATCGTGACCTCGCCGTCGAAAGTATATTCGCCGAGCAGACAGCGGATCAGGGTGGTCTTGCCGGCACCGTTGGAGCCGATCAGCGCGACGCGCTCCGACAGCCCGATGTCGAGACTGATGTCGTTCAGCACGCGCGACTTGCGAAAGCTTTTTGTGACGTTCGAAAAACGGATCATGGCATTCAGTGTTGGCGACGGATGTCGCGGTTCAAAGCAACTTGGACAGGCCCTTGACGTCGAAGGTCAGCGAACCGGTCGGACAGGTATCGACACAAAGTCCGCAGCGGGTGCAGTCTGGACCGATCGGAATTTCCGTATCCACCGCACGGCCCTTGATCACCGTGTCGAGGACGTGGGGCACCAGGCAGACCTTGCGGCAGTCGCCCTCGTGAAAGCAGCTCTCCAGCTTGTACTTGATGCGCACCGGCGAGAAGATGCCGACCACGCCGTAGGTGAGGCCGATCGGACAGGCATAGCGGCACCACGCGCGACGTGAAAAGAACACCTCGAATACCAGCAGCGCGAGCACCCACAGCAGGGCCAGCCCCGGACCGTAAATCAGCGCCCGCGACAGGATGCCGGTCGGCGAAATCGCCTCGAACACCGTGTAGCCCGTCGCCAGCGCCAGCACGGCAAACACGATCCACGACAGCGTACGCAGGCGGCGGTCCATATTCTGGTCGGTCACCAGCTTCTTCTTCACTAGGTAGAGGTGAATCTTCTCCGCCCACTCCGCCACCAGATGATAGGGACAAACCCAGGAACAGAAGCTGCGCCCGCCGAGGACCAGCCAGAGCACGAAGACCGTGGCGGTGCCGATCACCAGATTGACGATGATGTGCTTGTGGGCCAGCATGACCTGCAGCGCGGCGTTGAGATCGATCAGGTGGAAGCCGACGAAGCGCGACGCGGTCAGCGCGCCTTCGAGGATCTGGATATCGAACCAGAACGAAAAGGTGAACAGCAGGTTCGCGGCGATCAGCACCGCCCAGCGCCGGTTGCGCCAGGTGTGAACGCTCTTCCTCTGTTCATGGGCGAGCGCCGCCGCCTGCAACCGTTCCTTGTTGGTGGCGCGCTTGAGGATATGAATTTCCTGGGCACGCTCGGAAATCACCTCCGGCTTTTTGGCCTCGCGGCCGAACATCACCGCAATCTGGTCGAAGAAGCGCCGTCTGAGAATGGAGTTCATGTGTTCCATACCTCCCGCGCGTCCACGACAATGCAGGTCGGCTCGACCGGACAGATCATCTCGCAGACGCCGCAACCCACGCAGGGTTCGTGCACCACCGGCGATTTTCGCTTGGAGCCGTCCGGGGCGAACACGGTCTCGATGGAAATCGCCCCCTTCACCGGACATTCGCGCACGCAGAGGTCGCACTCGGCGAGGTCGTAAGGGTGCTCGCTGATGCCGATCGGCTTCCAGCGGTTGACCTCCATGTAGCGCATGCGCCCCTTGAACGACGGTCCGCGCACCTGTCCCTTGAAGCCCTTGCCCTGAATCGCCAGACAGGCCTCCGGCCGGGTCAGGCGCGCAACGCCGATGCGCTCGCCCAGATTCAGTGTCGGCTCGGGGTCTTTCTCCTTGGCCTTGAGGATGGGCGCTGCAGCCAGCTTCGCGCCTTTGCGCACGCCGAGAAAAGCCGGCTTCTTGTAGACCAGCGCTCCGGTCGGACAAGCCAGGATGCACTGCACGGCATCACAGGAAAAATCGCAGGCCTGCTCGCGCGCATCGATGTACGGCACGCCCACGGCAACGCCATCGACGAGATCCGCCAGCTTGATGGCCTGTACCGGGCATACCTGCACGCATTGACCGCACTTGATGCATGAGGCCAGAAAATCCTTTTCGTCCAGTGCTCCCGGCGGCCGCAACCGCTTCGTCCGGGCGTAAACCAGGGGCAGGAATCCGGAAAGCGCGGCACCCATCACGCCGCCGGTAAGCAGTACAGTGCGCAGCCAGCGGCGGCGCGCCTGCTGCATCCGCTCCCGCGAAGGGGGCGGTTTGGGTGTGTCCGGTGGTTTCGGTTCGCTCATCCTGTCACCTTGCTTGTGATCAGCTGCGGTTTTGTGAAGCGCGGCTTGTCATCCTTCAGCGTCAATTCCGGCGACGAGAAAGGCGCCAGCCGTTCCAGGAAATCCAGCAATTCCATTACCGGTGCCGTCTTGAAAAACCGCGCCGGCGGCATTTCGATCCATATCTGGTCGGCATAGGCATAGAGTTCGTAGGGCGTGTCGCCGATGTCGTTCTTGTCACGATCGAAGCCCTGATAGTCATCCCAGTAATTGCCCCGCCACTCATTGAGGTGCGATGTGCCGCGACCCGCCTGCACGACATGGGTCAGATTGCCCTCGAAGATGTTGTCGGTGACGACATTGCCGCCCAGTTCGCTGGTCAACTTTACCGCGATACCGTTATAGGCGAAGCGATTGTTGCGCACCCAGATCTTGCTGTCGGGCTGGAAGGGCGACAGGTCGGAGCCGATGCCGACGGCGCAGTAGACGATCTCGTTGCCTTCGATCACGGTGTTGCTGGCTTCCTTGAAGCCGATCGCCATCCCGGCGGCGCCCGTGGCGTGGGAAATCAGGTTGTTGCGCATCGCGCCGCCTTCGGTGTACATGAAGTAGACCCCGACGGCATTGTCGTAGAAGCTGTTGCCCTCGACCACGTTGTTGTTGGCGAACATGAAGTGGATGGAGTAGCGGCTGCGCTTGCCGACATTGTTCCGATAGACGTTGTCATTCGAATACCAGGCCACCATGTCCCGCGAATCGACGACTTCGTTGCCCTCGATCAGGTTGCGGTCGCTGTACCACAGGCGGAGGCCGTCCCCGCGCACGCCCAGATCGCGCGGCTTGGAGCGTATCCGGTTGTTCTTCACCAGGTTGTCGTTCGACTGCTTGAGGTCGATGCCGAACAGACAGTTGTCGATCACCAGATTCTCGATCACGTTGCGGTGACCGCGGACATCGAGGCAGGAGTCGTCCGTGTCGTGCGAGTCGCCGGAACCCGTCAAATGCAGCCCGCGCAAGACCGCACCGTCGGTTTCCAGTGAAAACACCGTGCCCCGGTCGCCGGCATCGATCGTGACCTGTCCGCCGCCTTCGATGATCAGCGGCTTGGTCATCACCACGGGGCCGGAATACGTACCCGGCGGAGGGCGCAGCGTCGATCCGGCCGGTGCCGCATCGACCAGAATCTGGAACGGCTTCAAGCCATGTACGCGCTTGTCGCGCTCGTAGAGCGGATAGGTGGGTTTGGGTCGATCGACGCCGACCCTCGGCGCCGTTGACAAATCGGCAGTCGCCCCCAAAGCAGGCGGCTTGCTCTCGTCTGCGTCACGGTCGGCCGGACGCGCTATCAGGAGCGATGAGACACCGAGCAGCAAAGCCGGCAGCAAAGCCAGCCAGCGTTTCAGGTTCATGGTGAGGCCTATTGTGCCGGCGGCGTGCGCATCTGCCTGCGGCGCAACAGCACGGCCATCATCAGGCAGCCAAAGGCTACCAGCAGCAGCGCATAACCCCAGTAGGGATAGGAGAAGGTCGAGAACTGCGCCACCTTGCCCTCGCCGAATACCGTAGGCATGAAGGGCTTGACCGTAAAGGCCCCCCAGGGATGCATGTTGTGGCCGAAGAACCACAGCCAGCCGGCGTAGTCGATGACGAAGAATATCGGCATCAGGGCGGGTACCAGTGCCAGCAACAGCGAGAAGCCGCGGACCTTCCAGACCCCCAGCATGATGATCGCCATCGCCGCCACGATTCCGGCCATCGACACCTTGGTAGCGAGTATCAGATTGGCCTTCCATTGGTCCAGCACGGCAGGCTGATTGAAGAAGGTGCTCGCTTCATGGTAATAGTGGGCCGCGAATGCATCCAGCTGTCCCATGACGATCTGATCGACCACCATCCAGACGGCAACCGCCGTGAAACCCGCACCCAGAATTTTCAGTTGAGTCCTGCGCTCCGTCGCCAGGAAACCCAGCAGCATGACGGCGAACCAGGCGAAGATGAACTTCGACAGGCGCAATTCCACCGGGGAGCCCGTGTCGATCGGATACATGCCTACGTAATGGTTGATGGTGTTCATTTCATGGACGCAATCGAGGCTCTTCGCCTCCTTGTTGACGTCCTTGTCCTTGTCCAGGATCGGGTTATAGCGGGGAGTGTCCTCGCCCACATCGGCCTGCAGGGTTTCACTGCCCATGCGGGTGCCCTTGCCGACTGCGGTGCAACCGTTGAACACGCCGTTGAAGTGAAAGTGGATGCGAATGCCGTCGGGAAAGGCATCCTTCGGGTAGTTCGGCGCCGTCAGCGAAACCCACCAGATCGGCGAAAAGTAGGCGGCGATCAGGGCCACCAGCGCCACCAGGGTCAGCCCGGTGATCAGCGTGTTCTGCTTTTTTTGGGTTTGCATTCTGTTCTCTGTTTACGGGGGTGCTGCCGGAATCGTCCCGCACTCCGGCGGCAGCCGGAGTGCGGATCGGATGAAGCTCTTACTTCTTCTTGCCGCCCTTGGCAGCAGGTCCAGCCTTGCACATGGATCCGTGCATGACCAGGCTGGACTGATAGGCCGAGATGGCCACCAGTTGCGCGTCCGTGTAGGGCTTGATCACCTTGACCATGTCCGGATTGGCGTTACGGCGCTTTCCGTCACGGATATCGGTCATCTGGCGCAGCAGATACTTGTAATGCTGACCAGCGATGACGGGGTAAAACTTAGCCTTTTCGCCCTGACCGTTTTCGCCATGACAAGTCTTGCATTCCTTCTCGTACAGCACCTTGCCGTCGGCGATTTGCTTGGCAGCATCAGCGCCTTCATACTTGCCGTGGTCGATCGGAATGCACAGACTCTCGATATAGGCCGAAACATTGGCCAGTTCCTGTGCGTCGGTCAGTTCCTTGGCGAAGGGATACATGGTCGGATTGTCGCGCAGACCGGCGCGAATGTCGGCCATCTGCTTGATCAGCACCGTGGTGTGCTGACCCGCCAGTTGCGGGAAGGTGCCGTCCGAACGGCCCGCGCCAGACGGCAGGTGGCAGGCACCGCAGACTTCGTAGCCTTCCTTGCCGGCCTTGGGATCGCCCTTCTTCTGCAGGGCCTCGATCTTCTCGCCCTCCTGAGCGTTCCATTTGTAATCCTTGGACTCGATGCCCGCCTTCTTTGCTGCGGGCGCCTGGGCCAGGGCGAACGCGGGAATCAGCGCCATTGAGAGCGCGAGGGTCAGTGCCTTGTACATATTCGTTTCCTTATCAGTGGGTAAGGGCTGAAGCAATGATCGCATATTAGAACATCAGAGTTCATTGATATTGGTCAATCGACCCGCCTTGCCATACAGCGCAAACAACTATTACTTTATCTCCGAGAGATACTTGGCCAGTTCCTTGATTTCCGCATCGGACACCAAGTGCATGACGCCCTTCATCGCAGCGGCGTTGCCATTGGCGCGCTTGCCGCTCTTGATGTCCAGCATCTGGTTTTCAGCGTACTTGGCGTTCTGTCCGGCAAGCCTGGGATACTCAGGCGTCAGCGGCTTCTTGGCATCCTTGCCGTGACAGGCGATGCAGGTCTTTTCAAGATACAGCGCCTTGCCGTCGGCCAGAGCCGGTGCGGCGAAGGCAGCAGCGGCAATACCCGCGAGAATCAATCCGAATTTCATGGTTATCCCTCTTCGTAATGAAAATCAAAAGCAGCTTACTCTTCTCTCCCGGGATCCGCCTTGATCTACCTCATACCGCCCGGGGATGCGGATCCCGTCGCGAGCGACGGGATCCCATATTTAACTTTTATTTGACCTTCTTGGCACCATTCTGTTCCAGGTAGGTCTTGGCGCGCAAGCCGAGGTCGGCGGTCTTGACCTGATATTGCCAGATCTGCTCGGCCCAGAGGTTGGCGTTCTCCCAGTCCTTCTTGGCAGCAAAGGCTTCATGCTTCTCTTTCAGGCCCTTGGTCTTGCCCAACTGGTCGAACGCGTCTTCCACCATCGCCACGACATCCGGGAAGTCCTTGTAGTTGACGCTGGTGATGTAGGCCACCACGGAGTCGATGATCGCCTGCGTGTCGGCTACCTTCTTCACCGTCGCCTTGTAGTCGGCTTCCGTGTAGCTGCCCTTGGCCAGTTCCATCTTGGTCGGCTTCCAGCCCTTCGGCTTGACCAGCAGATAGCCCATCATCTCCAGGTGCAGCGCGGAGCAGAACTCGGTGCAGTAGTACGGATAGACGCCTTCCTTGTCGGCCTTGAACTTCACCGCCACGGTCTTGCCCGGCTCAACCGACGCATGCACGTTGTAGGTCGACACCGTGAAGCCGTGGGTCTCGTCCTGCGCACGCTCGAGGTTGGTCAGGTTGATCGTCACTTCGTCGCCGACATCGACTTCGATGGTTTCCGGCGTGATGTGCGAGCGGATCAGCGTACCGAACACTTCGACCTTGTTGCCCTTCTTGACGACCTTCTCTTCACCGGCCTTGGCGGCACCCGGATGCGGCTTGTCGGTGCGGCTGTCGGTGCCGACCTTGTAGCGCACGGCAGGCTTCAGCTTCTTGGCATCGATGGCCACCACGTAGTGCGGCTCACCCAGCGGGATCGGCATGTCGTAGAGCAACTGCATCTTGTCGCCGCTGATGTCGATCAGCTGATGGTTCTGCGGCTGCAGCGGACCCACCGGCGCGAAACGATCGATCGACAGCTTGTTCAGCGCAACCAGATACTTCCCGGCCGGCTTGGTCGAATCGCCTTCCATGGTCATCAGGTGACCGATGTTGTAGTGCACGCTCAGCTTGTCCAGCACCTTGCCTTCGCAGTAGTTCCACTTGGCCACTTGCGAGTCGACATACAGCGAGGTGTAGGCGACGCAGGGCTTGCTGTCGTACTGGGTATGCAGCGGACCGAGGCCCAGCGATACCTGCGTATGCAGCGCGTCCTTCATGCCGATCACCGGGATGCCGTAGGCGTCCTTGGACTCGAACTTGCCGGCCTTGATCGCCGCCTGGATCTTCTCGAAGCTGTACACCGAAACGTGCGTGTCGAGCTTGCCGGCGACGACGATGAACTTGCCGTCCGGCGTGACGTCGACTCCGTGCGGGCTCTTCGGCTCGGGGATCAGGAACAGCAGGCCTTCCTTGATCGAGACTTCCATCGGGATCACCTTGTGACCGTTGATGGTCTTGATGCCCTTGCCGGCCTTGACGATCTCGACCGCCTTCTTCCAGTTGAACACGTGCAGGTAGTCGGTGTCCTTGGCCGAACAGCCCGCTTCATACGGCGGACGCCCCTTCTCGATGCCGCCGACGTAACGCTCGGAGCAGAAGGAGTTGGTGAACGACCAGCCTTCGGATGCCAGCTTGCCGGCGTCCGACAGGTCCTGCCAGTAGGGCGGCAGTTCGAAGGTGAAGGACTCGTTGGGCAGGATGCGCCCTTCCTTGCGATCGAACTTCCAGTAAGTGACGCCGCCGCGATACTTCTCGTTCATTTCCTCGAGCGGGAAGAACTTCTTGTTCTCCAGCGGCGCCGGATACTGCGCTGCCTCGATCACGTACTCGGTGTTGGTGGTGACGAAGGCACCGCCATGCTCCGACTTGAAGATCGGATTGACGACGATCTGCTTGGTTTCGAAGTCGCGCAGGTCGATCACGGCGAGGCGCGGGTTGGCCTTGTCGTTGATGAACAGGAACTGGCCATCGTATTCGCCGTTGGTTTCGGACATTGCCGGGTGGTGGGTGTCGCCCCAGGTGATGTCCTTGCCGTCGATGCGGCCGCCGGCCAGCACCTTCTTCGAACTTTCGTCGAAGCCGTAGCCCTGCCACGGTTCCGGCGTGAACACGCCGATGTACTTCAGGATGCGCATCGAGGGAATGCCATAAACGATGACCTGACCCGACTGACCACCCGAACTGAAGGCGGTGAATTCGTCGCGCTTGCCGGTCGGCACATAGGTCTTGGCCGCCGCCAGCAGATCCTGCTGGCTCAAACCCCGTGCCTTCAGCACGTCCTGCAGCGTGTCGGCCGACCAGGCCGCGCTCGCCGCCAGCCCCATCCCCGCCGCCAGCAGCAGCGAGGTGGCTTGCTTGCCATATGCTTTCATGTGTCCGCTCCCATTCATGTCAAAGCTGCCCAGTGCCACTGACAACTCCCGCCTCTGTGCTGCTGCGACCTGGAGTCGCTGCGGCGAATTGACGCACTGCACGAATGATCCGCTTCGCATGCCGACAGTGGAAGTCGGCGGCGGATGATTTATCCCCTAGGGAAGTACGGTGCCGGGGTAGGACGATTCCTAGGCTGCCGGCAATCAGTTGCGCGTCTGGTCAACCAGATCGTGCTTCAGGGCGTATTGGATCAGCTCCGCCGTGTTGGCAAAACCCATTTTCTGCATGGCATGGGCTTTGTAGGTACTGACCGTCTTCACACTCAAATTCAACAGCCTGCCAATTTCGGTGACGCCGAGGCCGGCAGCAATATGGCGAAAGACCTCATATTCCCTGTCGGACAACCGGGTGTGCGGCAGCACCTCGGTCGTGGCCCCCGTGGTGCCGAGCACCTCCATCGCCAGTTTCTCAGCCACTGCAGGATTTATGTAGAGGCCGCCGGCGGCCACCTTGCGAATGGCCTGCTCCAGCTGCGACTCGGCATTGTCCTTGCACAGGTAACCCGAAGCGCCGGCACGCAGCGCACGAACGGCGTAGATATCCTCGGCATGCATGCTGAGCACGAGAACCGGCAGCCTCGGATTCTCCGCCTTGATCTGCTTGATCAGTTCGATGCCGCTCTTTCCCGGCATGGTCATGTCCAGCACCATGACTTCCCAGCCGCCGCCACGAGCCAGTGCAAGGGCGTCGACGCCGTTTCCGGCCTCGCCCGCCACCACAATGTCGCCGGCTTCTGACAGCAGGTGCTTTAGCCCGGCCCGCAGAATGGCATGGTCATCGACGATGAGAATTCTGATCATGTTCGTGTTGCCTTGTGATGGGGCAGCCACGCTGTGATGCGGGTGCCATGACCGGGCCTGCTGTCGATTTCCAGACGGCCGCCGAGCATCGCGATGCGCTCGCGCATGCCGAGCAGGCCGAATGTCTTCTTGTCGTTGGCGCCCGAGAAACCGCGGCCATTATCCTGCATGGTCAGATGGATCCCGTCCTCGGCCTGGTCGATCTGCACGGACACTTCGCTGGCGCCGGAGTGGCGGGCGACGTTGGTCAGGGTCTCCTGGACGACACGGAATACCGTGGTCGCCAGGCGGTCCTCGAGTTCGAACTCTTCACGGTTCATGCGCAGACGGCAGGGAATCCCGGTGCGCTGCGAGAACTGCTCCACGTGATGCTCCACGGCGGCTGCCAGGCCCAGGCTGTCCAGCATTGCCGGGCGCAAATCCTCTGAAATGCGCCGCAGGGAAACAATGCTGTGTTCGACCACCCCAAGCGCCGAGCCGACACGCTCGACCGCGGGCGTGCCGAGGGGCAGACATTTGTTGCGCAGCCAGCCGAGATCGATGCGCAGCGCCGTCAGCGCTTGCCCCATTTCGTCATGCAACTCGCGGGCGATTCGGGCCCGCTCCTCCTCGCGCACAGTCTGCAGGAATTCGGCAAGTTCCCGCAACCGGGACTCGGATTCCTCCAATTGCTGCCGCTGCTTCTGCAATTCTTCCTCGTTGCGCTTGCGCTCGGTAATGTCCGAGAAAATGGATATGAAACGCACAATCTTTCCGTCGGGACCGCGCAGCGCCTGGATGGAAAGTTCTTCCGGGAACACCTCGCCGGTCTTGCGCCTGTTCCACACTTCGCCGCGCCAATGACCCCCCTCCAGGAGTTGTCGCCACAATTCACCGTAAAAGGCGGCATCGTGCCTGCCGGACTTGAGGATGCGCGGGTTGCGGCCGAGCACTTCCTCACGCGCGTAACCGTAGATCGAGCAGAAAGCATCATTGACCCACAGGATACTGCCGTCGGCATCGGTGATGACGGCGCCCTCCGCCATCGCGGCGAAGGCCGCTTCGTTCTCGCGCCGATCCGCTTCCTGCCGGGCCTGTTCCGCGGTGCGGCGGCGTGAGAAGAACCAGAAGGCATAGATCGTCGTCAGGCCGAGCAGCCAGATGCCGAAATGCCAGTACTGAATGGTGCGCCAGGTCGGTTCCTGCGCCGTGCGGTAGGTATTGAGGTCGATCGATATCGCGGCGCCGCCGCGCAAGCCACCGACAGGGACGAGGGTGTCCCGATGACATTCCAGACACTCCTTGTCCATCCTCATCGGAATCATCACCCGCAACAGGCCGTGACCGCCGGCCTTTTGCGGCAGGGTCTCGGTGGCCATTTCGGACCCGCCCTGCAATGCCTTCAGCGCATTGGTCTCCCATTCGTCCGGGGCATTGGCACGATTGCGCAGTTGCAGCGAGGTCAGCCGTTCCTTGGTGCCATAAGTCTTCTGGCTGATCTCCTGAATCGCCAACAGGATATGAATGGGTGCGATCGAAACCAGCTTGAGGTTCTCGCCGGTGCCGCGTGTTACTGCCAGACGCTCCTGTTCATCCATTGACTCGAGGTTGGGTATCTTGGCTTCGTTGACATAGACGCCGCCCAGCGTATCGGCCCACTTGCGGATCGCCATGTCCTTTCGCAGGTTGGCGACGGCGTCGATCTTGGCCAGTGCCGTTGCCGCTCGATCCAGTTGCTCACGCTGCGTCCATAGGGAAAATACCACCAGCACCGTCCACAGCGCGATGGCCAGGGCGAGGGCAGCGGGACCAACGATGAGAGATAACTTGCGCATAGACACGTCACTGGAACGGATAACTTCAGCCGATTCCATTTTGCCCCAATCACGAGAATGCCGTCCCCGCTTCTCGCGGGGACATAAAAAAACGGGGGGCAGAAATATCTGCCCCCCGGGAGACTTGCCTTGATCGACTACATTTTATTTGACCTTCTTGGCACCATTCTGTTCCAGGTAGGTCTTGGCGCGCAAGCCGAGGTCGGCGGTCTTGACCTGATATTGCCAGATCTGCTCGGCCCAGAGGTTGGCGTTCTCCCAGTCCTTCTTGGCAGCAAAGGCTTCATGCTTCTCTTTCAGGCCCTTGGTCTTGCCCAACTGGTCGAACGCGTCTTCCACCATCGCCACGACATCCGGGAAGTCCTTGTAGTTGACGCTGGTGATGTAGGCCACCACGGAGTCGATGATCGCCTGCGTGTCGGCTACCTTCTTCACCGTCGCCTTGTAGTCGGCTTCCGTGTAGCTGCCCTTGGCCAGTTCCATCTTGGTCGGCTTCCAGCCCTTCGGCTTGACCAGCAGATAGCCCATCATCTCCAGGTGCAGCGCGGAGCAGAACTCGGTGCAGTAGTACGGATAGACGCCTTCCTTGTCGGCCTTGAACTTCACCGCCACGGTCTTGCCCGGCTCAACCGACGCATGCACGTTGTAGGTCGACACCGTGAAGCCGTGGGTCTCGTCCTGCGCACGCTCGAGGTTGGTCAGGTTGATCGTCACTTCGTCGCCGACATCGACTTCGATGGTTTCCGGCGTGATGTGCGAGCGGATCAGCGTACCGAACACTTCGACCTTGTTGCCCTTCTTGACGACCTTCTCTTCACCGGCCTTGGCGGCACCCGGATGCGGCTTGTCGGTGCGGCTGTCGGTGCCGACCTTGTAGCGCACGGCAGGCTTCAGCTTCTTGGCATCGATGGCCACCACGTAGTGCGGCTCACCCAGCGGGATCGGCATGTCGTAGAGCAACTGCATCTTGTCGCCGCTGATGTCGATCAGCTGATGGTTCTGCGGCTGCAGCGGACCCACCGGCGCGAAACGATCGATCGACAGCTTGTTCAGCGCAACCAGATACTTCCCGGCCGGCTTGGTCGAATCGCCTTCCATGGTCATCAGGTGACCGATGTTGTAGTGCACGCTCAGCTTGTCCAGCACCTTGCCTTCGCAGTAGTTCCACTTGGCCACTTGCGAGTCGACATACAGCGAGGTGTAGGCGACGCAGGGCTTGCTGTCGTACTGGGTATGCAGCGGACCGAGGCCCAGCGATACCTGCGTATGCAGCGCGTCCTTCATGCCGATCACCGGGATGCCGTAGGCGTCCTTGGACTCGAACTTGCCGGCCTTGATCGCCGCCTGGATCTTCTCGAAGCTGTACACCGAAACGTGCGTGTCGAGCTTGCCGGCGACGACGATGAACTTGCCGTCCGGCGTGACGTCGACTCCGTGCGGGCTCTTCGGCTCGGGGATCAGGAACAGCAGGCCTTCCTTGATCGAGACTTCCATCGGGATCACCTTGTGACCGTTGATGGTCTTGATGCCCTTGCCGGCCTTGACGATCTCGACCGCCTTCTTCCAGTTGAACACGTGCAGGTAGTCGGTGTCCTTGGCCGAACAGCCCGCTTCATACGGCGGACGCCCCTTCTCGATGCCGCCGACGTAACGCTCGGAGCAGAAGGAGTTGGTGAACGACCAGCCTTCGGATGCCAGCTTGCCGGCGTCCGACAGGTCCTGCCAGTAGGGCGGCAGTTCGAAGGTGAAGGACTCGTTGGGCAGGATGCGCCCTTCCTTGCGATCGAACTTCCAGTAAGTGACGCCGCCGCGATACTTCTCGTTCATTTCCTCGAGCGGGAAGAACTTCTTGTTCTCCAGCGGCGCCGGATACTGCGCTGCCTCGATCACGTACTCGGTGTTGGTGGTGACGAAGGCACCGCCATGCTCCGACTTGAAGATCGGATTGACGACGATCTGCTTGGTTTCGAAGTCGCGCAGGTCGATCACGGCGAGGCGCGGGTTGGCCTTGTCGTTGATGAACAGGAACTGGCCATCGTATTCGCCGTTGGTTTCGGACATTGCCGGGTGGTGGGTGTCGCCCCAGGTGATGTCCTTGCCGTCGATGCGGCCGCCGGCCAGCACCTTCTTCGAACTTTCGTCGAAGCCGTAGCCCTGCCACGGTTCCGGCGTGAACACGCCGATGTACTTCAGGATGCGCATCGAGGGAATGCCATAAACGATGACCTGACCCGACTGACCACCCGAACTGAAGGCGGTGAATTCGTCGCGCTTGCCGGTCGGCACATAGGTCTTGGCCGCCGCCAGCAGATCCTGCTGGCTCAAACCCCGTGCCTTCAGCACGTCCTGCAGCGTGTCGGCCGACCAGGCCGCGCTCGCCGCCAGCCCCATCCCCGCCGCCAGCAGCAGCGAGGTGGCTTGCTTGTTAAACTGCTTCATGTTTGTCGCTCCCATTTCCGATTGATACGTCGTAGGTCCAGCTTCCGATGCGTTTCGTACTACCTGATCGCCGCTGCGACACTTCGCCGCTGCGACAATATGCCGCACATTTAACGCCCGAATGGAGCGCTGAGGCTTGATGCAGATCAAAATGTTGCCAAGCATCAATCGGCCCTATGCAGGCATAACGCGTCGTTTGGAGACTCGGCCTTGAAACTCGGCAAACCTCAGCTGATCAACCTGGCGATGATCGTCGCTCTGGTGGCCATAGCGCTCATCGGCAACTACCTGTCGCCCCTGCTGCTGCCCAAGGCGGATGTCACGGCTGCGGCGGAACCCGGTTGCGACCTCCAGCGCCGGACATGCTCGGCCGCATTGCCCCAAGGCGGGCGGCTGGAGTTCTCCATCACGCCGCGGCCGATACCCGTCCTTCAATCCCTGCGCGTCGAGGTGGACCTCAGCGGCGTCGAAGCGAAAAAAGTCGAAGTGGACTTCGCGGGGGAGAGCATGAACATGGGCTTCAACCGGAGCCAACTCGCGCCGGCCGGCGGCGGCCGCCATGTCGGCGAAACCTCCCTGCCGGTCTGCGTTTCCGGCCGCATGACCTGGGTGGCGACAGTGATTGTCGAAACCGAACGGCAGCGGATCGCCGTCCCCTTTCGCTTCGACACAGGGCACTGAGCAGGCGGCCAGCCCGCCCGGGCAGCCGCTTTGCTACTGCCTGGCCGGCCGTTTCGACAACTTGCGCTGCAAGGTGCGGCGATGCATGTTGAGCGCCCGCGCGGTAGCAGATATGTTGCCCTTGTGTTCGCCGAGGACGCGCTGGATGTGCTCCCATTCCATGCGCTCCACGGACATCGGCGAATGCGAAATAGCAGCCGGCGGGCTGGCTGCGGAGGCCGTTTCGCCTACCTGGAGCGCGTGGCCGAAGGCCCGCAGCAAGGTATCGACATCAACGGGCTTCGCCAGGTATTGCACCGCCCCCAGCTTGATCGCATCGACCGCCGTGCTGATGCTGGCGTAGCCGGTGAGCACAACGATCCGGCACGCCGGGTCGATCTCGCGCAAGCGCGGAATCAGGGCCAGACCGGACGCGCCGGCGAGGTTCAGGTCGAGCACCACCCAGGCCGGCGTGGCTGTCTCCATCAGGCCGATCGCTGCTGCAACGTCATTTGCGGCAAGCGCCTCGTAGCCGCGGCGCTTCAAGGCGCGCACCAGCGTTGTGCTGAAGGTGTCGTCATCCTCGATGACCAGTATCTTTTCGTTCATATCGCTCCAGTCGTACCCCGATCTTGCGCGATCGGCAATTCGATCCTTGCCCGGCCGCCTCCGCCTGCCGGATTATCCAGCGCGATGCGCCCTCCCAACCGCTCGATCGCCGAAAACGCCAGCAACAGGCCGATGCCGGCGCCGCGATTGCGCGCCGGCAGCGGCACGCGGCCACCCAGATGGAGCACTTCCGCGGGAAACCCGGGGCCGCCGTCGACGATAAGGATCGTCAGCGTCTCCCGGTCCCAGAACAAGCTGATCTCGATGTCGGCAGCGCTGGCGTCTGCGGCGTTGTTGAGCAGATTGATCAGCGCCTGCTCCAGCGTCGCCTCGGTGACGATCAGGGGCACGCCGGAGCCGCCGGCAGGCAGCACCCGGCTGGCCGCCTGCGGCCGCATCGCGTGCCAGCGCGCGCGCAGGCCTTCCAGCCAGTCGCGTGCATCGACGACCTGGACATGCTCCGGCCGCCGCGTTCCGGTGCGTTCCGCCAATGTGCTGATGATGCCCTTGCACAGGTCGACCTGCGCCATCACCACCGACAGATCGCGACGCGCCTCGTCATCGAGACGAATGTCCCGCTGCAGCTCGCCGACGATTACCGCGATGGTCGCCAGCGGTGTCCCCAGCTCATGCGCGGCACCGGCCGCCAGCGCGCCCAGCGCCACCACGCGCTCGTCGCGCAGGGCCTGCTCGCGCGCCGCAGCCAGCCGGTCGTCGCGTTCGCGGATCGAGGCCGTCATGCGCGCCACGAACCACGCAATCATGGCCGCGGAAACCACGAAGGTCAGCCACATCCCGGCCAGGTGCAGACGCGCGGCGCGTTCGGCGCCCGCGACCTGCAGCGGCAGAAACTGCCACGTCAGCAGCGAATAGATTCCCACGGCGAGGAGCGCAATGGCAGCAGTGAGACTTCCCGGCAGGGAGAGCGCGGCCACGGCAACCGGCACCAGCAGGAAGGAGATCAGCGGATTGGCGGCGCCGCCGGACAGGTACAGCAGAATTCCCAGCGCCGCGAGATCGACGCACAATTGGCCGAACAATTCGGCAGCGCCCACCGGCTCATCCGTGCCGGTGCGCCACTGAACATAGGCATTGAACCCCGCCATCAGCACGACGACCGCGAACATGGGGAGTTGCGGCAGGCCGATATCCAGAAGAGTCGGCGCCGACGACACGGCGATCACTGCGGCGGCCAGCAGCCACCAGCGAAGTATCACCGTGCGGCGCAGGTTGAGCCGCAGATTGGAACCCTCGTCGGGCGTAGTAAGATTTGCCATCAGCGGATTATCCGATACAGATCAAGGAAAAGCGCGCCCTGCGACTGCGACAATGCGTCGCATCCCGGTTGCTCACATCGATTCAATGAAGAACTACTTGCTGGTCTTGCTGCTGACACTGTGCGTCAGCGGCCCCGGAAACGCCCAGAATCTGGAGAAGGGCAAGGAAATCAACGCCACCTGCGCCGGCTGCCACAGCGAAGCCGGACAGGGCGGCTCGCGCGGCGAGTACCCGCGCCTGGCGGGCCAGCAAGCCAAATACCTCGAGTCTCAGCTCAAGGCATTTCGCGCCCGCACGCGGGTGAACATTCCGATGTATCCCTACACCCAGGAACGGGAACTGCCGGACGAGGACATCAAGGATATCGCCGCCTACCTGGCTTCGATCGAGCTGCCCACCAAGTGGCCGGTCTTCAAGGATACGGACGACGCACTGACGCGCCTGACCCTGACCGAGCGCGTCATGATCATTCCGCGCGTGACGGGCAACCTGCCCAATGGCGAGGCCATCTACCAGAAGAAGTGCGTCACCTGCCACGGCAAGACCGGCATGGGACGCGGCATGTTCCCGATGCTGGTCGGCCAATACACGAGCTACCTCAAACGGCAGATGGACAAGTACGTGGCGGGCGAACGCCCCCACGACGAAGAGGGCGTCGGCGGCCTGCTCAACACGCTCAAGCCGGAGGACATGCAGGACATCCTCGCCTATATCACCAGTCTTCAGGAGCAGCAGTAGGCCGATCAGCCGGCGATGCGGAGGCCGGTCTTCTTGAGGATGGCCGTGCTGTAGAGGATGTCGTGCCCCCGGCAGGCATCGCCGAGCAGCGCCGCAATCTCGGCGACGCGGGCAGCGACCTCTTCCCGGTTCCGGCTATGCACCATCGCGAACAGGTTGTAGGGCCAGTCCGGCAGGCGGCGCGGACGCCGGTAGCAGTGGGAAACGAATTCCAGCGCGCCGACCTTCATGCCCAGTTCGTCGATGCGTGAGTCATCGACGTCCCAAACCGACATGCCGTTCGCCGTATACCCGATGGCATAGTGGTTCGGCACCGCGCCGATGCGGCGGATCACGCCGCAATCGAGCATGCGCTGCAGGCGCCGCAAGACTTCGTCGCCGCCGATGCCAAGCTGCTCCGCGATCGCATCGTAGGGGCGCGAGACGCGCGGCAACCCGGCCTGGGTGGCGACGATCAGGCGCCGGTCGGTGGCGTCCATTTCGGTGCCGGGTCCCGGCTTCCGCTCAGGCATGCAGCTTCATCTCCACGAAGTATTCGCGCTCTTTCGGGAAGGCGAATACCGTCAGGCCGGTGGCGGCCTCGATGGCGGCAATGGTCTCGGCTATCCCTTGCGGCGTGGCGGTGGCGAGGACAAACCACATGTTCAGCTCATGCTCGCGGCGATAGTTGTGCGCCACTTCGGGGAAGGCATTGACCTGCGCCGCGACTAGTTCGAAGTCGGCCTCGGGCACGCGCAGGGCGGCCAGCACGAAGGCGCCGCCGGCGCGCTCGATCTGGAACATGGGTCCGAAGCGCGTCAGAATGCGCCGCTCGAGCAGCGAATCGAGACGCCGCAGCAGTTCCGTCTCGCTCATGCCGAGGGCATCGGCGACCTGGCGGTAGGGCTCGGCGACCAGGGGAAAGCCGCCCTGCAAGGCGTTGATCAGCCGCTTATCGACCTCGTCCAGCGGCGCGACTGGCGTTTGGCCGGACGCCGAGGCCTCACGCATCGACCAACCCGTTTGCTGCCGATTCGGCGGACTCGACGAAATAGCGCGCGCCGCACTGCTTGAAACGCCGCGTCGAAAACAGCGCCTGGGCCGGCAAGCCGGCGACCCGGCTCAAGTGCTCGATTACCGGCTGGACATCCTCGCGGGAACGCCCATGCACCATGCAATACAGGTTGTAGGGCCACTGCGGCAGACTGCGCCGGCGCCGGTAACACAAGGTGACGCCGGCTTCGGTAGCGAGTTGCCCGCCGATCCGGTCGACCTTGTCGTCGGGCACGTCGAACACCACCATCGCATTGGCCCGGTAGCCAAGTTCTTGGTGGCGCACCACCACGCCGAAGCGCTTGATCAGGCCCTCCTCGAGCCAGCCGGTGATCCGGCTCAGCACTTCCTCCTCGCTCATGCCGACGCGTTCGCCGAGCCGCGCGAAGGGACGGTCCACCAGATCGAGGCCGGGCTGCAGCGCCGCGATCAGCTGCCTTTCCGCGGCATTTGGCTCGCGCAGCGACGTGCCGGATATATCGACACGATGCTTGTGCGACGAGCGCAGGTCGAAGCCGAGGTCGATGTGATATTCCTGCTCCAGCGGCAAGGAGATCACGGCACAGCCTGTCTCGCGCTCGATCGCCGCCAACGCCGCCGCCAGTGCGCCCTGGTCTGCGGCCGTGGCGACGAACCACAGGTTGTAACGATGCTCGCGCTGGTAGTTGTGGTTCACTTCGGGCCGCGCACTGACCTGCGCCGCAATCCGCTCGAGCCTTTCGGCAGGAGCGGCCAGTGCTGCCAGCGTCGAGGCGCCGATGCGCCGCGGCGCGAACACCGCGCCGACGCGACTGATGGCGCCGCGCGCCTGCAGTCGCCTGAGGGTCGCGAGAATCACCGTGCCGTCGGCGCCGACTCTTGCCGCGAGCGCTTCGAAAGGCTCCGCCGTGATTGGAAAATCGCGCTGCCAGTCGTTGAGCAGGGCGAATTCAAGCGGGCTGTAAGGCGAGTCCATCATCAGAATCCGATGCGCGCCGCGCGGCTGGTGAAGAAAATCCCGGAAGGCGATTGCACCGGGATATCGCCCAACTGCTGAAAGGTCCTGGTGTCGTAGATGACGACCCTGTTGTCATCGCGCGCAGACACCCACACCGCCTCGCCGCGCGGCGTGAATTCCATGTGCAGTACGGCCTTGCCCGGCTGCAGGGTCTGCACCACCTTGCCCGACAAGGTGTCGATCACCTGCACCCAGCCGTTGTCGGGGAAGGCGAAGTTGACCCAGATCTGGCGGCCGTCGGGACTGGCCATGACGAACACCGGCTGACCCTTGACCGCCACCCGGCCGGTTTCCTTCCAGGTCGCCGCGTCGGCCACCAGCACCTCATGACGCCCGATCGCCGGCAGCCAGGCGCGGCCTGCCGCCACTGACCAGCCGCGCAGATGCGGCATCTTGAACACCGGCAGCTTCTCCTCGCCGCGACCGTACTTTTCGAGGATCTTGCGCGAGCCCTTTTCCGGCTGCCACAAGTCGAGCAGCGCAATGCCATCCTCGCCGAACAGGCCGGCCAGGTAGTGCCGCCCGTCGGGCGTGACCAGCCCGTCATACGGCTGCAGGCCGGCCGGATAGCGCCGGGTGACCGGCCGCTTCGGGTCGGTAAAATCGCTTACCCAGATCTCGCCGCCGTCGAACAGCGCGTAGGCGAACTTGTTGCCCGGAACGTCGGCGAGGCCCACCACCTTGGAGAAGCGCCCCGGCTCGTATTCGGCGGGCACTTCGGAGAGCAGTTCGAGCGTTTCCGTATCGAAGGCCTTGATCCCGCCCGGCGTGTAATTCTGCGCGACGACAATGCGGCCGTCCTGCGAGATCGAGCCGCCAATGGAATTTCCGGACTGCATGATGCGCTTGACGATTACGCCCTGGAGCAAATCGATTTTGGTCAGCCCGCCATCGCGACCGAAGACGAAGGCGTAGCGGGCATCGCGCGAATAGACGACGGACGCGTGCGAGAGATCGCCGAGACCGCCGATGCGTGCATAGGGCTGACGACTGCTGGTATTCACCAGCGTGACATGGCCGCTGGCGCGCTCTATGACCAGGCCGAGATCGCCGGTGCCGCGCAATTGCAATCCGCCGCACGCGCCGAGCAATGTGACCAGAAGGCCGGCATAGAAAAGTTGCACGATCCGTATCATTCGGGAAACCCTGCCATCAGTTTGGCGACTATCCATTCTGCTTCATCTTCCGTCAGGAAACGGTGCCATGGCGGCATCGGCGTGCCGGTGCGGCCGCCGATGATGGTCGCCACCAGCCCCTCGACCGGCTTGCCGGCGAGCGTCGCCGGCAGCAGCGCCGGCCCCAGCCCGCCCTGCAGAGTCAGGCCGTGACACGAGCCGCAATCCTGCCGCACGAGGTGGACCAGTTCCTTCTGGCGCGCCGCCGGAGGCTCGGCCAGGGCTGCGGTCGCGAAGCCGCCGAACAGAATGGCCAACACCGCGGGAAGAATTGCGCTACTCGACAACGATCAGCCCCTTCATTTCCTCGTGCGGGCCGCAGCGGTAGCTGTAGCTGCCGGGCCGCGTGAAAGTGCGCTGCCAATGCTCGTCCGGAAACAGCCGCTCCGACTCGAGGCCGTTCTCGGCGGGGAAGAGCACCGAGTGACTGGTGCGCTTCTCGCGATTGGTCCATTTCACCGTATCGCCCGCCTTGATGCGAACTTCGGCCGGAGAAAAGCGGTATTCCCGGATCGTCACCTCGACCGTCTGCTCGGCCGCCGCACAAGAACAAACGAGCGCAAGCAGCGCCAGCGCTCGTTTCAAGTGGCCGCCGGTGGACATCTCCGGGTCGCGCGGAATTTACTGCTTGGTGGCCTTTATGTCGCCGTCGGCGCCGATGCCCAGTTTGTAGCCGAGAGAGACATGATGGAAGCGGCCGTGCGCGTTGTCGGCGTGGATCGCAACACCGAAAGGCACGCTCTTGCCTTCGCCCGGATTCTTGCGGGTGAACGTCACGGTGTAGGCATCGCCGCTCTTTGCTGCTTCAGCCTTGGCACCGGTTCCGCCGCCGCTCATCTTGCGCTCCGTCGTCACGCTGCCATCCGATACCTTGTTGCCCTTGCTGGCCCACTGCATCAGTTCATAGGCGCCAGTCGCGGTGTACTTGGTCTTCTTCTCGTCGGCGCCCGGCATGGTGCGCGCGTCGGCATGACAGGTCTGCCAGCAGCCGTACTGATCCGCCTGCGGCACCTTGGGATCGGCGAACAGGATCGTCGCCTTCACCTCGTTGTCCTTGTCGCCCTTGTCGGCGCCGCCGGACGGGGACTTGAAGCTCAGGCGGATATACAGATTGTCCTTGTCGTATGCAGCCTGGAACGCCACCGGGAAGGTCATGGTCTTCGGCGCGCCCTTGGGCTCCAGTTCCTTGTCCGCCAGCCGCTTGAAATTGAAATTCAAGGCGCCCTTTTCCTCGTGGCAACCGGCGCAGGTTTCGCCCTTGCGCATGCCTGCCGAGCCGCTGTGATCCGACTTCTTGGTCGCCCACTCGATCGGCGTGACACCGGCATGGAAAACGTGGAGGTCACGCTTGGGCACCTTGCTCCAGTCTGGTGCGGCCATGGCTGCCTGGGACCCAAGTGCGAGCAGAACGCCGGCGACAGCGGTGGAAACAATGGACTTGCTCATTTGATGCTCCTCTCGAACAATACGAATCGGGTTGAACGCGGGCTCAGTCTATACGAAGACTCACTCGTCCTCGTCTTCCTTCATGCCCTTGGGTTTCTTGTGGGCGATGCCCTTGTGGCAGTCGATACAGGTCTTCTTTTCGGCGATGCCGATCTTGTGCATCTTCGATCCGCGCAGTTTCTGCCGCTCGACATCCATGGCGTCGAAACTGTGGCAATTGCGGCATTCGCGCGAGTCGCTGGCCTTCATGCGCGCCCATTCGTGTTCGGCCAGTTCCAGGCGCTTGGCCTCGAACTTCTCGGGCGTGTCGATGCTGCCGGTAATCTTGCCCCAGACCTCGCCGCTCGCCTTGATCTTGCGGATCATCTTGTGCGTCCAGTCCTTCGGCACATGGCAATCCGAACAAACGGCCCGCACGCCGGTGCGGTTGGTGTAGTGAATCGTCTTCTTGTATTCCTGATAGACGTTGTCGTGCATTTCGTGGCAGGAGATGCAGAAATCCAGGGTATTGGTGGCTTCCATTCCGGTGTTGAAGCCGCCCCAGAAGAAGATGCCGCCGAAAAATCCGACCACCAGCAGGCTCAGCAGCGAATACTTCGCGCTCGGCCGGCGGAGGACCGCCCAAAATCCGGATATTCCATTGCCTGCCATGACGCTATCCCCTATGCCATGAGTATGCGGTTTCGAGCCATCGCCCTTGACGCCGATCAACCCGGCGCCGTCCCGTACCGCACTCGATTTCGTGATGCCTAGATGATAAGGGGGCTTGCGCCCCCCCATCCTTGCCGCCGATCAATTTCAGATCAATAAATGTCGTGCTGCGTGTTGTATACGTTGAACTTGCCGGTCGGGGTGATCATCTTCGGATCGGTGATCACCTTCTTCATCGCCAGCGTCTTGTCGTCATACACCACGATCGCCGACTGGTCGGTCTTGCCGCCCCACAGCGAGATCCACACCTCGGAACCATCCGCGCTGTATTCCGGATGCACGGCGCGCCGCGTTGCCTTGGTCTCCGGCAGGCCGGAATCCTTGGCCACGTTGATGATCTTCTTCGGCTTCGACAGGTCGGCCATGTCCCACACCGCGACGGATTCGGCGAGTTCCTTGTCGGGATTCTGCGGCGAGTCCGCCCACAGGTTCTTCGACTTCGGATGGGTCTTGACGAACAGGTTGCCCGGCACGTGCTTGACTTCCTGGACAACTTTCCAGTTGAACTCCTTGAACTTGGCGTTCTTCTTGTCGTCGGACGGCGTGCTGATCAGGGTCACGACATCGGCGCCGAGGTGGCCCGTGGCCCAGACCGGACCGAACTTCGGATGCGTGAAGTTGGCGCCGCGACCCGGGTGCGGAATCTTGGCGACGTCGATCAGCGCAGCCAGCTTGCCGAGCTTGGTATCCACCGCGGCGATCTTGTTCGAGGCGTTGGCCGCGACCAGGAAGTAGCGCTTGGAGGCATCCCAGCCGCCGTCATGCAGGAACTTGGCGGAAGCGATGGTCGTCGTCTTCAGGTTCTTGATGTCGGAGTAATCAACCAGCAGGATCTGCCCGGTTTCCTTGATGTTCACCACCCACTCGGGCTTGATCTCCGAGGAAACGATCGAGGCCACGCGCGGTTCGGGGTGATACTCGCCATCGACGGTCATGCCGCGGGTCGAGACTACCTTGAGCGGCTTCAGCGTGTCGCCGTCCATGATCACGTACTGGGGCGGCCAGTAGGAACCGGCAATCGCGTACTTGTCGTCGTAGCCCTTGAACTTGGAGGTATCCACCGAGCGGGCATCGAAACCGATCTTCAGTTCCGCGACCACCGCAGGTTTCTCCATCCACAGGTCGATCAGCGACAGACGGCCGTCCCGACCGATCACGTACACATAGCGGCCGGACTTCGACAGGCGCGAGATGTGCACCGCGTAGCCGGTTTTGACGATGCTGCGAATTTCCTTGGTGTCGCCGTCGATCAGGGCCACTTCGCCGGTATCGCGCAAGGTGACGGAGAACATGTTCTTGAGGTTGTACTTGTTCATCTGCTTGGTCGGGCGATCCTTGACCGGCACGATGACTTTCCAGGAGTCCATGGTGTCCTTGAAACTGTACTCGGGCGGCACATCCGGGGTGTTCTGGATGTACTTGGCCATCAGGGCGATCTCTTCCTTGGTCAGGATGTCGTCGAAGTTGACCATGCCGCCGTCGGTGCCGTAGCCGATGATCTTTTCCAGACGCGACTGACCCAGTTTGAGCGTGCCGCCTTCGGTCTTCACGCCATCCTTCGCCGTCCTCGTCCAGTGGGGCTCGAGGTTCTTGCCGGTGGCGCCCTTGCGCAGAACGCCGTGGCAGCCCGCGCAGCGCTCGAAATAGATCTTCTTGGCCGTTTCCTTTTCGGCAGCGGTCAAGGTCGGTGCAGCTTCTTGCGCAAAGGCGCTGCCCATGGCGCCGGCCATGGCGGATACAGCAAAAAATCCGAGTAACGTCCGTTTCATGCTTCTCTCCTTTTGATTAATCCCACACAAGCCCGGCGATCAAGACCCTACCGGCGCGATGGTTGAAAGAGTGCGCCCGCTAATTATCGTTCTCCTTGACACGCGTCAAGTCAACTACCAAAAGGAATATTTTCTGCCGCAACTCCTTGCTCCGAAAGGAAGAACTCGCTGCGGCGACGGCGCGCGAGACAAACCCCGCCCAAAACAGGTGTATTGCCTTGCTATACTCCATCCCCTGTTCGTGGTGCCCGCGCATGGTTTTCCGTGCCGGGTGAAACGGGAAGCCGGTGAGAGCCAAACCTCAATTCCGGCGCTGCCCCCGCAACGGTAAGGAAGTGCGAGTTCATCAACACGCCACTGGGTCCAACCCGGGAAGGCGATGAACTAAGACTTCCAAGCCCGGAGACCGGCCAAGGACAAACCAGCGAATGCGTTGCGGGGTTGCGGCGTGCCGGGGGTTTGTGTCCACCCCGTCCATTCTCCTCAGCTCCCAAGCATTCTTTCGCCACGTACCGGCTGCGGGGACGCTCGCCGGACTTCGGGAGTTCATATGTACAAGCGTTTTGCCATCGCCGCCTGCGCGGCTGCCGTCGTTTCAAGCCTTTCCGCCCACGCACAGCAGGGAAATCCAAGGCTTGACGGCGGCGCCATCATCGTCACCGCCAGTCGTTTCCAGTCCTCCGCCATCGACCAGCCGATCGCGGTCCAGGTCATCACCGCCGATGAAATCCGCGACAGCTCGGCAACTACCGTAGCCGAAGTGCTGAACAAGCTCGGGGGCGTCCACACCCGCATCAGCTTCGTCGGCGTGCCCGACTCGCCGCTCGACCTGCGCGGCTTCGGCATGACCGGCAACGAAAACACCCTGGTCCTGGTCAACGGCCAGCGCATTTCGGAAAACGAACAGGCGCCGGCGCGCCTCTCCGCCATTCCGATCAACGCCATCGAGCGCATCGAGATCCTGCGCGGTGCCGGTGCCGTCCTTTACGGCGGCGGTGCCACCGGCGGCACGATCAACATCATTACCCGATCGCCGATCGGTGCCCAGCCGTCGGGCAGCGTATCCGCGACGGCCGGCAGCCACCGCCTGCGCGACCTTCGCGCCAGCGCCGAGGCGGGCAGCGGAGGATGGGGCATCAGCGCCAGCGCCCAGCACTCCGAGACCGACAACTACCGCATGAACAACCGCGCCGAGCAGGATGCCGCAAGCGGGGAACTGCGTTTTGGCGGCCGCGACGAATTCATCGCACTGACCCTCGGCGGCGACAGCCAGAAGGCGCGCCTGCCGGGCGCCCGCACCGAAGCCCAGATCGCCGGCGCGCCGCGCGACGCCACCACGCCCAACGACTACATGAACACCCGCAGCCGGATCTACGCGGTGCGCGGCGAGAAGCGCCTCGGCGAGCTGACCCTGGCCCTCGACGTCGGCCATCGCGAGAAGGCCGTGCGCTTCTTCAACGACTTCGGCGGCGGCGCGACCAGCCTGCAGGACACCGACGTCGACGTCACCAGCGTCTCGCCGCGCCTGCTGTGGGCGACCCGCATCGCCGGCATGGAGAACCGCCTCACGGCCGGCTTCGACTGGAGCGACTGGTCCTACGCCAACCGTACCCTGAGCGCCTTCGGCAACCGCGACGAAGCCGGCAACCAGCACAACCGCGCCGTGTATTTCCGCAATGAACTGGCCCTTACGCCGGGCACGCGGATCACCATCGGCGCCCGCCGCGAAGATGTGGACCAGGATCTGCTGGAACGTCTGACGCCGCTCCCCATGGCATCCGTCCGCCACGAATTGTCGGCCCACGAAATCGCCCTGCAGCAGGACCTGGGCCGCGGCTTCTCGGCCTACGGGCGGGTCGGCAAGAGCTTCCGGGTGGGCAACGTCGACGACAACCGCTGTTTCTTCGCACCCTGCAGCCCGCTGCTCAAGCCGCAGCGTTCGAATGACAGCGAACTCGGACTGCAATGGCGCCGCAAGGGAGCAAGCTTCCGCGCCAGCCTGTTCGAAATCGAGCTCGACGACGAAATCCACTACAACGCCATCACCTTCACCAACATGAACCTCTCCCCGACGCGACGCCGCGGCCTGGAACTGGAGGGCAAGCTGGCGCTCGGCGCGACGACGGATATTTCCGGGCGCTATGCCCGGACCACCGCCCGCTTCCGTTCCGGCCTCTATGGCGGCGTCGATGTAACGGGCCACGAAGTGCCTCTGGTGCCCAGGGAAAGGGCTGGCCTCATTCTCGGCTGGCAGGCGACCGCGGCCACGCGCCTCACCGCCAACCTCAGTCACGTCGGCCGGCAGCGCTACGACAACGATCAGGAGAACCGCTTCCGCTCGATGCCGGCCTTCACCGTCGCCGATCTCAAGCTGAGCCACGAGATCGGCCCGCTGCGGCTGGCAGTCGGCGTCAACAACCTGTTCGACAAGGCCTACTATTCCTATGGCATCGTGAACGGCACCTTCACCTCGTTCAACGCCTATCCGGAAGACCGGCGCAACGGCTACGTCAGCGCCGAGTATCGCTGGTAATGTAGGGGTCCCATGCCCAGCCGCCGCCGCGCCCTGCTCAGCCTCGCCATCCTCGTCGGACTGGCCTTGCTGAGCCTGCTCGTCGCCCTGGCGGCGGGCAGCCTGCGGGTGTCGGCGGCCGACATCCTCAACGCCCTGAGCGGGAGCAAGGGCGGGCTGGCGGTCGAGGTAATCGCCGGCCTGCGCCTGCCCCGCGCGCTGGCGGCATTTGCCTGCGGCGGACTGCTGGCGCTGGCCGGCGTGCTGATGCAGGTACTGTTGCGCAATCCCCTGGCCGATCCCTACGTGCTGGGCATTTCGGGCGGCGCTGCGGTGGGCGCGCTGGCGGCCATGCTGGCGGGGGTCACGCTGGCCCTGATGAACCTCGCCGCCTTCGCCGGCGCCCTTGCTGCCATGCTCATGGTCTTCGGCCTGGCCCACGGCGACGCCAGCTGGACCCGTTCGCGCCTCCTGCTCACCGGCGTCATCGTCGCCGCCGGCTGTGGCGCGATCGTGGCGCTGATCCTCTCCATTGCGCCGGAGGAAGATCTGCACGGCATGCTGTTCTGGCTCATGGGCGACCTGGGATATGCCATCAGTCCCTGGCCGGCCCTGGTGGTGCTCGCGCTGGGGCTGCTGGTCACACTGCCTTTCGCCCGCGAGCTGAATTTGCTGTCTCGCGGCGATACGCTCGCCCAGGCGCTCGGCGTGTCGGTGAAGCACGTCAAGCGCGGGATTTACATACTCGCCTCGCTGCTCACCGCGGTGGCGGTGACGACCGCCGGCAGCATCGGCTTCATCGGCCTCGTAGTGCCGCATCTGGTGCGGCTGGCGATGATCCGGCTGGGCTGGGGCAACGATCAGCGTCTGCTGCTGCCGGCGTCGGCACTCTTCGGCGGCAGCCTGCTGGTGCTGGCCGACACGCTGGCACGCACGGTCATCGCTCCGCAGCAGCTGCCCGTCGGCGTCCTTACCGCGCTGCTCGGCGTGCCGGTGTTTCTCTTTCTGCTCGGACGCCAGCCGGGCGAGCACCAGTGATGCGGCGATGAACGCGTCCCTGCTCGAAACCGCAAAGCTGGAGGTCCACATCGGCGGCCACCGGATCTGCCGCGATCTGGATTGGCGCGTCGGCGCCGGCGAATCGTGGGCCATCCTCGGACGCAACGGCGCCGGCAAATCGACCCTGCTCGCCACCCTGGCCGGATTGCGGCCGCAGCAAGGGGGTCGCCTCAGCGTCGCCGGCCTGGCGCTGCCTCACGCCGGCATGGGTGCCGGCGCGCGGGCGATGGCCCGTGTTCGCGGCTATTTGTCGCAGCACCAGTTCGACCCCTTTGCCTCCACGGTCATGGAAACCGTGCTGGTCGGACGCCACCCCCACCTCGGCCGCTGGGACTGGGAGTCGGCCGAAGACCGGCGCATCGCCGAAGCGGCTCTGAGCGAGCTTGGCCTCGACGGCTTCGCCGAGCGCGAAGTGCAGACGCTGTCGGGCGGGGAACGCCAGCGCCTGGCCGTGGCCCAGCTGCTGGCCCAGCAGCCCCAACTGTTTCTGCTCGACGAGCCGCTGACCCATCTCGATCTTTCGCATCAGGTCGCCGTGATGGAACTGTTCGGCCGTCGCGCCGCCGCCGGCGCCGCCATCGTCGCGGTCCTGCATGACCCCGGCTTCGCCGCCCGATACTGCCGCCAGGCCCTGCTCCTGTTCGGCAACGACGAATGGCTGGCGGGCCCGGCTGCCGACATCATCACGGCGGAGAACCTGACGCGACTCTACGGCCATCCGCTGCGCGAACTCCGTGCGGACGGCCGGCGCTGGTTCGTTCCCTGCTGAGTGAGCTACACCGTCAGTCCACCGCGCAGCCGTTGCTTCGAGCGGCCCTCGCCCGGCGGCCGAAGATTCCGCTGACGTCCGTCCCTTCTTTCGATAGAGTAGCGGGTTGCGACCCCCCGACAGTCGCCATCGAGTGCAGCCCCGGCTCGACCAAGAGCGATACCTTCGTGGCTGGCAGAATCACTGCCTTGCCGCCCGTCACCGAACAGAGACCCAGGAAAAAAAGATGGCTACCCTGAAAGCACCATTGACCGAGAAGGCCCTGCTGGCGATGCCCAGCAGTGCCTACATGAACGCGGAACAACTCGACTTTTTCCGTGAGCTCTTGCGCCGCCAGCGCCAGGACCTGGTCGACAACGCCAGCATGACCATCGACCATCTGCGCGATGGCGAAGCCGAAGCGGATCCCAACGACCGCGCCACCATCGAGGAGGAGAACTCCATCGAACTGCGCATCCGCGATCGCGAGCGCAAGATGCTGCCGCGGGTCGAAGCCGCGTTGCAGCGCATCGAGACGGGGCAATTCGGCTTCTGCGAGGAAACCGGCGAGCCGATCGGCTTGCGACGCCTTCTGGCGCGCCCGACCACGGTGTACTCGATCGAAGCGCAGGAGCGGCACGAGTCCCGCCAGCGCATACAGGGCAAGTAACCACCCAGGCGTTGCCCCGAAAGGAGATGCCATGGTCGCCACGACCACTCCCAGACGCAAGGCGCCGGTGACGAAGCGCGCCAGGGCCAAGCAGGCGCCAAAACAGGCAAGGCCCGAGCAGGCCGAGTCCGGCCTGGTCGACCAGATGCGCAGCATGGCCGGCAAGGTGCTCGACATGGGCGCCGCCTCGGTCGGCGCCACCGCAAGCCTGAAGACGGCAACGGATATCGCCCGCGCGCTGAGCCGCGGCAAACCGATGGAAGCCGCTGCGGACGTGCTCAAGGCCGTACTGCCCGGCCTGTCCGAA
>Ga0208753_100057_pt1 | contig 57528 bp, 53 predicted proteins | sample LakWasMet37_LOW7_2_FD_183877 | JGI IMG/M metagenome (GOLD analysis project Ga0208753, IMG submission 183877) | Freshwater sediment methanotrophic microbial communities from Lake Washington under simulated oxygen tension - Sediment Metagenome... | ecosystem: Environmental > Aquatic > Freshwater >... | reverse complement strand
CGGGACGCTATTCCTGTTTTCCGGCTGGTCGCGCGACGGCCATGCCGAGAGACTGACCGCCCGGGTGGAACGCGAGGGCTGGCGCAACATCCGCATCGATGTCTCGAAGAAGTCCGATGCGGAACTTAACGCGATCGTGGACGCGTCCGACGCGGGCCTCGTGTATTACGCGTCGCCCAGCGAGAATGTAGTCAGCACAGGATTGTCGTCGGGGAAGATGCACAAATTCCTGGGACGCGGCAAGCCTGTGGTGGCAATGGACCTGCCGCTGATGGGCAGCTTCATCGTGGACAACGGCTTTGGCGCAACCATAGGCAATGCGGGTGCTGGTCTTGCCGCCGCACTTGCTAAGGTTTTCGGCGACAAGTCGAAGTTCAGCGCAGCAATCACCCTGCATTATCCGCGGCTATGCTCCTTCGAGGTGAGCTACGGGGCAATGATAGAAGGCTGGCGGAGGTGAGAGCGGCAGTTGCTTGTCGTGCATGTCCGGTGTGCGGGCATCCGGGCGTCGAAGAGGGATCGCGCCGCGACGACCGCTACGGTTATCCGGGTGATTTCCCGCTGTTCGCTTGTTCGGGCTGCGGCCACAAGTTTCTGGTGGCGGAATTCACGCCTGCGCAAATCGAGGATCTGTATACCGGCTACTATCCGCGCAAGGACGTCGCGCCCGCTGCCTGCCAGACGCCTTTCGACAGGGTTGCGTTGGTGTCTTGGCTGGACGGCGACAAGCGCTCGGCATTCCGCTGGGTGGCGCCCGGCACGCGGGTGCTCGACATCGGCTGCGGCAGTTGCGGCAGCCTACTCTACCTCCGGAGTCGGGGGTGCGAGGTGCAGGGTGTTGAGGCCGACCGCAATGTGCTGCCGATCGCCGAACACTTCGGCTTGAAAGTTATCTGCGGCGCTTTCGACCCGGCGAACTATCCGGATGCCTGCTTCGACTACGTCACCATGGACCAGGTGATCGAGCATTTTCCCGATCCCCTGCGGGTTCTAACCCAGGTCGGCCAAATTCTGAAGCCCGGCGGGTGCTTGGTCTTCAGCACGCCAAATGGCCGCGGATGGGGGGCGAGGCTGTTCGGAACCCGCTGGATCAACTGGCATGCGCCGTATCACCTGCACTATTTCTCGCGTCGGTCAATCGAACTGGCCGCCGACAAGACCGGCTTCCGGGTGCTGAATCTCGCCTCAATCACCAGTTCAGACTGGCTGCTGATGCAGTGGGAGCACCTGCTGCACTATCCAGGCCCAGGTCGCCCTTCGGCCTATTGGACGAAGTTGCCTGCGCAGGGCTTTGGGGCCAACTTGGAAAGCCTTGCAGTGGGCGCGACTCACCGATTGAAGATGAACCACGTCGTCACGCGGCTGATGGACATGCTGGGCGTAGGCGACAACCATCTGGTCATCCTACAGAAGTGGCCGGAAAAGATGGGCGCGCCAGATCCATGAATGAGCCAATCTACATCATCCTTCCCGTGCACAACCGCGCGCAACTGACAGCGTGCTTCGTCGACTGCCTGCTGGCGCAGTCGGATCGCGACTTCCACGTGTTGCTGGTGGATGACGGCTGCATCGACGACACGGTGAAAGACGCGACGGCGCGACTGGCTGATGTCGACGTGATCCGCGGCGATGGCAATCTCTGGTGGGCTGCGTCGGTGCAGAAGGGAATCGATCGGCTGGAGGCGCGGGAGATCGGCGGGGACGCGATCATTCTCATCGCCAACGACGACACCACGTTCGGCGGTGATTTTCTGGCGCGGGCTAGAACTTGGCTCGATGCGCATCCGCGAAGCATGCTGCAGGCGGTGCCGGTCGATCCGGCCACGGGAGCGGTAATCGACCGCGGCATTGCCATCGACTGGCCCAGTCTGGGAATGCGCCCGGCGAAGCTGGACGAGGACATAGACTGCCTGGCGACGCGCTGCCTGTTTGCCAGGCTTGCCGACGTGCGGACAGCCGGCGGATTCCGGCCGTGGCTGCTGCCCCATTACCTCTCCGACTACGAATTCACCATCCGCGCCAAACGTAGAGGAATAGCGCTCGCGACCTCGGACGATGTTCAGGTCAATCTGTCGCGGGAGACGACAGGCGTTCGCTCGACACAGGCGCTGCCCCTAGAGCGGTTTCTGCACGTCGCGTTCTCCAAGCGGCATTCCTTCAATCCGCTGTATCTTTCCATCTTCGTCCTGCTGGCGGCGCCGCCGTGGCACGTGCCACTAGGCCTGCTCCGCGTCTGGGCGGGCTTTTGCATGAGCCTGTTGCGCTCGGTGCGGGTTTCCCTGTTCGGGGCGCGCGATGGCGACGAGGGGCGGAGATGAAGTCCGATCGCCCCCTGGTCTCGGTCTATATCCCGACACGGAATCGTGTCGAGTTATTGACTCGGGCCATCCGTTCCGTCCTGCTGCAGGACTATGGCCCACTCGAGATACTGGTGGTCGATGACGCGTCAGCGGACGCAACCCGGCAGCGAGTCGCAGACCTTGCCGCGGAGTGCGCGTCCGACAGGCGTATTGCCTATTTCCGCCAGGCAACGCCTGCCGGCGCGAATTCGGCACGGAATCGGGCCCTGGCTGCCGCGGAGGGCGAACTGGCTACGGGGCTCGATGACGACGACTACTTCCTGCCGGACCGGATCTCGCGGCTGGTCGCCGCCTTCGATCCGGCGCGCGCCTCGTTTGTATTCGATGGCTATGTGCGGGAAACGCATCTCGCCCATGGCCGCGTACGCCGCACGAATATCAAGTTCGACAGGGCCGCCCGACTGCGCGACTTGCTTAAGCGCAACATCGTCGGCAATCAGGTGCTGACGCTGACATCGCGGCTGCGCGAAGTCGACGGCTTCGACGAACGTCTGCCCGCCTGGCAGGACTACGATCTCTGGCTGCGACTGGTGAAGGCCTTTGGCGACGGTATGCCCGGAGGGGGCTGCAGCTACGTTCATACCATCGACGTTGCGCGGGGGCGAATTTCCGACGACACGGAAAAAGTCGAGCGGGCCTTCGACCGCTTTCTGGAAAAGCATCCGGAGTATGCTGATGCGGATTTGCAGCTCTGCCTGCGACTGGCAAAGGCCTGCTACGGCATCGATGCCGTGACGATTGCTGACCTGCCGCGCCTGCTGCGGCTCGGTGAGCCGCGCTACGTGTTGTTCGCCATTTATTCCTACATGTCGCGGCGGCGGTCGCGCAGCAGTCGTTCGTAAAGCGGCACCACCTGCGCGCGCACGATCGCGGCCCAGTCGAAGGTCAGAACGGAGGGCCGCGCATTCGAGGCCAATTGCCGCCGGCGCGACGGGTCGCGCACCAGATCGAGCATGACTTGACCATAGGTCCGGGCATCGTCGCCGCAGAGCAAGCCATTGACCTCGTGCTGCACGAAGACACGGTTGCCGGCGGTATCGGTGGCGATGACCGGAAGCCCTTCGGCGAGGTATTCCGCAGTCTTCGTCGGCGGTTGATGCTCGAAGCAGGCATCCATTGAAATGAAGGCTAGGGCAACGCCGGCAACGGCCAGATAGTCCGGAATCTCGCGGTAGGGCACGAAGCCGGTGAAAATGATCCGGTTCTCCAGCTTCAGCTCGCGCGCCTGAGCCTTCAGCTCCTCCAGTGCCGAGCCGTCGCCGACAATGAGCAAACTCGCGGCAGGCTCTTGCGCGGCGGTGACGGCAAAGGCGGCGAGCAGTTTTTCCATTTTGCGGTTGTGATCCAGGGTGCCGCAGTAGGCAAGAACGCAGTCTTCTGTGGCGATTCCCAGACGTGTCATCAGCTCCGGATCAGGCGGTCTCGGTTGAAAATGCTCGAGATCAGCCCCGAGCGGAACGATGGCCTCCACCACACGGTGTTGTCCGAACACGATGTCGCGAATGCCGGCGGATAGTGCCGTGACCGCATCGAAGCTATACGATTCAAGCCGTATCAGCCAGTTTTGTAGCCACAGTAGCGGCGGCTTGATTGCGCTGGTCTGGCAATCATAGAGCCAAAGCGCCTTGTGCCGGCCGGCGAGCCAGGGAAGCAGTCCGGCGCCGACGAAGGCATACAGGTGAACCAGATCGGCCGGATGGCGGCGCATGATTCCTGCAGCCTTCCAGAGAAACCTCAGCCTGTCGCCGGAGAAGCGCCCCAGAGACGGTGTCGGCACGCGAAAAATCGTCATCCCTCCGTCTTGCTCGCGTTCGGGCTCGCCGGTTCGCCCGGGAGCGACGACAGCCACCTCGATCCCCAGCGCTGCTTGATGGCGGGCGAACTCGTAGAAGATGGTCAGTCCTTGCCCGGGGAAGTAATTGAATCCGATGTGACAGACACGCATGGCTGAATTGGCACCTTGTTCAGGATTTATGCGCAACATTGAGTGCATTTGATGGGCTCATGGAAGCGCGTCGCAACTGCGGAGTGGTCGGCCGCGGCGTCGCGCCAATTGTGGCTTGCTTTCTCGGCATGGCGCGGTCCTCGGAAACCCAACAAGAAGGAAGCAATGACAGTCGAAGGCGATCGCATTACGTCTTGCAGGCAATGCAGATTTCCCAGAGAAACTTCACGGACTTCAACTGCGGCAATCCGCTGCCTGCAGACGCTTTGCTAGCGGCGTGCACCGCTACCGGTTTGCCGCGCGTGCCGGCGAGCCAGGCACGGAGACTCGGCATGCAGTCAGCAAGCCTTCTCAATGCTTCAACGCGGGCGGCGGCCAACGCGAGGCGGGAGATCCATCCCCGCGCAACAGTCCGGTCGCTGGTAATGTCATCAGTTGCGGTGTGCTCGACCAGGGACTTGACGAAGCCGACCATGCCCGAATCATGACTTCGAATCGACTTGGCAATTCTTGCGGTACTTTCCGGCAACGCGCAGTTGGAGAATCTTCGGCCATCGGGCCAGGTTTCCCAATATCCGCTGCCGCAGTCTTCAATAATATAGAGGCCGCCGCCTCGGAGGTGGGAAAACACGATATCGAAAATCAGCCTGGAGAGGTGTCCGAGATGGGAAGGGTCTTCGATCACCAGGTCCAGACCATCGGGAAAATGCTCTTTACAAGTGGTGTGCAGCTTGGCTTGATCGGTCTGGCCGCATTGCGGACAGTAAACATTCTCGCAGCCGGAAAAGTCCATGTCTACAAGTTTCAAGTCGACGGCGACGATATACGCGTCAGGGAAGCGCCGGGAAGAGACCTTGGTGTTTTCTCCTTTGCACACCCCGATCTCCAATATGGATTTCGGTGCGAGATTTTCTTCCCACACTGCTTGTGCGATGGTCTCGTAATACCGCAAAGGCTTGGTTACAGGGTCGCGTGAATAGCCGTCCTTGGCGATGCTGTAGAGTGAATCCATGGCAGAATTTTGTCGTGTGATACAACTTGGGAAAAATATATCGTGGGATCGGAGCCTGATGTCAAGGGATAGCGGTTGCTCGGACGGACAAATCATGGCCTCCATGATCATTCTCACGAAGAACGGCGAAAAATATCTGCGCTCGTTACTCGATGCATTGTATTGCCAGAAAGGAATCGGACAGGCTGAGGTGATCGTCATTGACTCGGGTTCATCCGACGGCACGCTGGCTATCGTCAAGGACTTTCCCAGCGTCCGGCTGGTCGAGATCCCGCCAAGCGAGTTCGGCCACGGCAAGACCCGCAATCTTGGCGCGCGCCTCGCGCGCGGAGAGTTCCTCATTTACCTTCCACAGGATGCGACGCCCATAGGCAGCGACTGGTTAGGGAGATTGTTGCGGTCATTCGGCGATCCGGTCGTCGTCGGCGTGTACGGACGGCAGGTGGCTCGGGTCGACGCCAGCCCAATGGAAGCCTTCTTTCTTTCGCGTACCTACCACTCGCATCCCGAAAAGCGAATCTTGGAGAAGGGCGAGGCGGTTTCGCTGACGCGCTGCTTCTTCTCCACTGTGGGTGGAGCGGTCCGCGCTTCGACATGGGCGGTGCACCCGTTTCGCGAAGACATCATCATGAGCGAAGACCAAGCTTGGGCCAGCGACGTGATGCGCGCGGGCTACGCCGTTGCGTACGAACCGGAAGGGGCGGTATGGCATTCTCACCAATACGGGATAGTGGACATCTTCCGGCGGAACTTCGACAGCGGATATTCGATTCTGCAGATCTTCCACGGCGAGACCGAGATCCGATTACTTGGCGCCCTTCAAGGCTTGGTGCAGGAGGCAAATTTTGTGGCGACACATTCCGGCCTTCCGGATCTGCTGCGATTTTTGCCGTACGAACTCGCGCGTCACGCAGGGTTCTGGCTCGGATTGCATGGAGACCGTTTGCCACTGGCCTTATGCAAGGCCTTTAGCGGCCTTGGCTATTTTTGGGACCAGCGCAAGCAGCGCATTGGCGGGGCTACTTGATGAGCCCGCAAAGTTGGCGCTTGCGAGACGGCGCTCGTATGGACGGACCGCGTGTGTTCTGGCATTTCATGGCGGTAGCTATCGGCCTGACACTGTTGACGGTCGTCCATCTCGAAATATACGCCGTGCCTTATGGCGATATCTTCGGGCATCTTTTGGCGGTGCATGACTTGCCTGCTGCGTGGGTGATGATCTTCATGCTGCTCGCCGGTGCTGCGTTCGGGGTCCGGAAAGGCGCGAGCGTATGGGTCGAACAGCTCGTATTGGCCATTGATCGACGGCGCTATCTGATCGCAGTTTGTCTTTGGACAATGCTTTGTTTCGGCTCGGTCTGGGTCTACCACGACCATCCCTTGTCGATGGACGAGTACGCGGCGCTATTCCAGGCGAAGGTTTTCGCGGCGGGAGCGATGCATGGGCAATTCCCTCCCGATCTGCTCGATCAACTGATCCCGCGTGAGTTTCAGAACTATTTCCTGATGACGAATCGCGCTACGGGCGCGGTGTTCTCGGCCTACTGGCCAGGATTCTCGTTGCTGTTGGCCCCATTTGCCTGGCTCGGCATTCCATGGGCCTGCAATCCGACGGTCGTGGCAGCAAGTCTGCTGCTGATCGGCCGACTGGCTCGTGACCTCGGCAATTCACCAGCCACGGCCGGCTGGGCGATGCTCTTCGCATTGGCGTCTCCCGCATTCGTCGCCAACGGCATTACGTACTACTCGATGTCGGCCCACCTGCTGCTAAATCTCGCTTACGCTTGGCTGCTCATTTCCCCTTCCCCCGCACGTCTCGTGGTCGCTGGCCTGGTTGGAGGCTTCGCGCTGGCGCTGCACAATCCGTTTCCCCACGCAGTTTTTGCCGCGCCCTGGGTCCTCTGGCTGGCCACCCAGAAGGAAGACCGCCTGCGCAATATTTTCCTGCTTGCGGCCGGATACCTGCCGACCTTTCTTATTTTCGTCGTCGGCTGGTCGTTATGGCGGCGCGATATTTTGCAGGTAGCTGCAGTTGCGGCCAGCACGCTAAATGATGCGACAACCATGGTCGTACCGGGTTTGGCGGAGCGGACAGGGATGCTGTTGCGCGGTTTTCTTCGGGCATTGCAGAGGCCAGACGAACTCATCGTCTACGTCCGGCTGGGCGGGTTGGCCAAGCTCTGGTTGTGGGCCTCCCCCCTCTTGCTTCTCTTGGCTTGGTGGGGAGGTCGCAAGTCGAGATCTTCGGCCATTCGATTACTCGGCGCGTCCGCACTGACAACGTTCTTTGCCTACTTCGTGATTCGATTTAGTCAAGGGCATGGCTGGGGTTACCGCTATTTCCATTCGGCCTGGGGCGTGTTGCCGGTATTGGCGGCGGTAGGTGCGGTGAAACTTGTGGCTGTGTCGGGTGACGGAGTTCGGTGGGGCCGAACACTTGCAGTATTGACTTTGGGCAGCCTCGTTGCTGCCAACGGACTGCGTTGCTTTCAAATTGGAAGCTTCATGTCGGAGCATATAGCCCAGTCGCCACCCAGGGCCTCCACCGGATTTGAACTGGTAATGCATAACGATCGAGGCTATTACGGCCACGATCTTATCCAGAATGACCCATGGCTTCGCGGGCCTTCGATTGTAGCTCTTGCGAACACCGAGGAACAACAATTGAAGCTCCTGTCTCGCTTTCTGGACCGGTTCGATGCACCTCCGACGCCACGGGCAAACCGTTTTGGCATTACATTTGTCAATGGGCCAATTCCTACGGGGAGGTAGCTGAACCGATCTGGAGATACAGATCGATTCCTGCACAGGCCGCTACGCTGTCTGGGAAGGGCGAAAGGCAAAGGTGCGGATGCGCCGAGCAAATTCTCCATTCGGGATGAGCGCATAAACAATCCCCTTATCCCCAAATAGAAATAATCGCATTGGCGTGGGCAGGGGAAATTGTTAGCCTTCGGACTTCGAAGAATAACCACTATTCTAGGAGGCAAGGCATGGCGTTGGTCAATCCGCACGGTGGCGGCAGTCTGCGACCCTTGTTGCTCGAAGGCCAGGCGCTGCAGGCCGAACTGGCGCGAGCCCGGTCTTTGCCCAAGGTCAAGGTGAGTTCGCGCGAGAAGGGCGACATCATCATGCTCGGCATCGGCGGCTTTACACCGCTCGAAGGCTTCATGACCCATGCCGACTGGCAGGGTGTCTGCGATGGCATGAAGATGGCCAACGGCCTGTTCTGGCCGATTCCGATCACGCTGTCCACCGACACGGCCACTGCCGCGGGCTTCCACACCGGTGGCGATATCGCCCTGATCGATCCGGACGATGATTCGATTCTCGCCACCATGAAGGTGACGGAGAAGTACTCGATCAACAAGGCGCACGAATGCGCCACGGTGTTCAAGACCACCGACCTGGACCATCCCGGCGTCAAGATGGTCATGGAGCAGGGCGAGGTCAACCTCGCTGGTTCGATCAAGGTTCTCTCGCAGGGCGATTTTCCCGAGAAGTACGGCGACCTCTTTTTGTCGCCGAAGGAAACCCGCGCCAGGTTCGAGGCCATGGGCTGGAGCAAGGTCGCGGCCTTCCAGACCCGCAACCCGATGCACCGTTCGCACGAGTACCTTGCGAAGATCGCCATCGAAACCTGCGACGGCGTGCTGATTCATTCCCTGCTCGGCAACCTCAAGCCCGGCGACATTCCCGCCGACGTGCGTTCCGAGGCGATCGCCACGCTGGCCGAGAAATATTTCGTCAAGAACACCGTGCTGCAGGCAGGCTATCCGCTCGACATGCGCTATGCCGGGCCGCGCGAAGCGCTGCTGCATGCACTGTTCCGCCAGAACTACGGCTGCTCGCACTTGATCGTCGGCCGCGACCACGCCGGTGTCGGCAGCTATTACGGACCCTTCGACGCCCATCACATCTTCGACGAGATTCCCAGGGGCGCGCTGGAAACCCAACCGCTGAAGATCGACTGGACTTTCTGGTGCTACAAGTGCGGTGGCATGGCCTCGGCGCGTACCTGCCCGCATGGCGAGGCGGATCGTCTTCTGTTGTCCGGCACCAAGCTGCGCAAGATGCTTTCCGAAGGCGGCGACGTGCCCGCCGAGTTTTCGCGGCCCGAGGTGCTGGAGGTGCTGCGTGCCTACTACGCCAGTCTGGCCGAACATGAGAAGGTCGAAGTCAAATTGTCAGGACATTCGGCCCGCTGAAGGATCTTAGCCCCAGCTTTTCAACTGCAATCTTTGATGATCAACACCGTAACCGAGGAGTAAAACCAAATGCCAACCTTTGTTCGTACCGAGAAGTGCGACGGCTGCAAGGGGCAGGACAAGACCGCCTGCATGTACATCTGCCCGCACAACCTGATGAAACTGGACAAGGACGGTTCCGAAACCGGCCATGCCATGAAGGCGTTCAACCAGGAGCCGGAGCAGTGCTGGGAGTGCTACTCCTGCGTCAAGATCTGCCCGCAGGGCGCCATCGAATGCCGCCACTACGCCGACATCGTGCCGCTGGGCGGTTCGGTGCAGCCTCTGCGCGGTTCCGATTCGATCATGTGGACCATCAAGTTCCGCAACGGCACGCTGAAGCGTTTCAAGTTCCCGATCCGTACCACCGCGGAAGGCTCGATCGATCCCTACGGCAACAAGCCGATGCCCAAGGTCGCTGACCTGACTGTTGAAGGCGTGTTCACCAAGGCTGTCATGGGCGGCTTCCGCGCCGGCAACCCCGCCGAACTGATCCGCAAATAATCGACAAATCGAGGAACCAAAAATGGCTGGAACATTTGAAGCACCTGAAGTCGTCCATGAAGAACTGGACATTCTGCTGGTCGGCGGCGGCATGGCCTGCTGCGGCACGGCATACGAAATCATGCGCTGGGCCGAAGCCGTCAAGGCCGAGACCGGCAAGGAACTGAAGATCAAGCTGGTCGACAAGGCCGCGATGGACCGCTCCGGCGCCGTGGCGCAGGGCCTGTCCGCGATCAACACCTATATCGGCCCGGATCTGGATCCTGCCGATTACGCGCGCATGGTCTCCAACGACCTGATGGGCATTACCCGCGACGACCTTACCTACGACGTGGGCCGCAACGTTGACGATTCCGTGCACCTGTTCGAAGAGTGGGGCCTGCCCATTTGGAAGACAGACGCCGACGGCGTGCGCCACGACGGCGCCGAGTCGCAGAAGGAAGGCCTGCCGGCCCTGAAGGACGGCGGCAAGCCGGTGCGTTCGGGCAAGTGGCAGATCATGATCAACGGCGAATCCTACAAGTGGATCGTCGCCGAAGCCGCGAAGAAGGCGCTCGGCCTCGACCGCATCCAGGAGCGCGTGTTCATCGTGCATCTGATCAACGACAAGAACGATCCGACCCGCATCGCCGGCGCTGCCGGCTTCTCGGTGCGCGAGAACAAGATCTACATCTACAAGGCCAAGGCCGTGATGCTGGCTGCCGGCGGCTGCGTGAATCTGTTCCGTCCGCGTTCCGTGGGCGAGGGCTCGGGCCGCGCCTGGTATCCGGTGTGGAATGCCGGTTCGACCTACGCCATGGCTGCCGAAGCCGGCGCCGAGATGACCATGATGGAAAACCGTTTCGTGCCCGCACGTTTCAAGGACGGCTACGGTCCGGTGGGTGCCTGGTTCCTGTTGTTCAAGGCCAAGGCCACCAATGCCTACGGCGAAGACTACATGGTCAAGAACAAGGAAATGCTGAACGACTACCCGCCTTACGGGCAGGCCGCCGTCCCCGCATCCTGCCTGCGCAACCACCTGATGCTGAAGGAAATGAAGGACGGTCGCGGCCCGATCTACATGGACACCGTCACCGCCCTGGCCAAGCTGGCCGAGACCCTGACGCCGAAGGAAGTGAAGCACCTCGAAGCCGAAGCCTGGGAAGACTTCCTCGACATGTGTATCGGCCAGTGCGGCATCTGGGTCGGCGAGAACGTCGATCCGCGCGAGAAGAATTCCGAACTGATGCCGACCGAGCCCTACCTGCTTGGTTCGCATTCCGGCTGCTGCGGCATCTGGGTCTCCGGCCCGACCGACGTCGGCGCGCCGACCACGGAAGAGTATGAAGGCGTTCCGGCGCACCTGCCGAAGGGCTGGAACTGGGGCTACCGTTCGATGACCACGGTCAAGGGCTTGTTCACCGCCGGCGACGGCGTGGGCGCCTCCGGCCACAAGTTCTCCTCCGGTTCGCACACCGAAGGCCGCCTGGCCGCCAAGTCGATGGTCAAGTACTGCCTCGACAATGCCGACTACGCGCCCGAGTTCGACGAGACCAACGAACAGATCGCCGAAACGATCTGGAGGCCGGTCAAGACCTTCCTGACGCACAAGGACTACACGACGGCGATCGACGTGAACCCCAACTACATCACGCCCAAGATGCTGCAGATGCGTCTGCAGAAGATCATGGACGAGTATGTTGCCGGTGTCGCGACCTACTACAACACCAACGACAAGATGCTGGCTGTTGCAGAAGAGAAGCTGGAGATGCTGAAGGAAGACTCCCTCAAGCTGCGCGCCAAGGATCTGCACGAGCTGCTGCGCGCATGGGAAAACTACCATCGCATCCTGACGGCCGAAGCCCACATGAAGCACATCCAGTTCCGCGAAGAGAGCCGTTACCCGGGCTTCTACTATCGCACCGACAAGAACTTCGTCGACGAGAAGAACTGGCACTGCTTCGTGAACTCGGTGTACGACAAGCACACCAAGAAGTGGACCTGCTTCAAGCGCAAGCACGTCGACTTGGTCGACAAGTCCAAGCTGTTCAAGGCCGCCGCACCGCACTAAGCGCGGTCCAAGCTGTAAAATTCAGGCCGGAAGCCGCAAGGCTCCCGGCCTGTTCATTTCTGATCCACGATTCCTGATCCCTGGTCCCCGACTATGTCCCAGCCCGATATACCGTTCCCCAATAGTCCGGTCGTGCCCACCATGATGGCGGACACTCATGTCATCCAGTTCTCCTGCCACAAGGGCATTGGCTGCTGGAATGCCTGCTGTTCGAACATCGACATTTCGCTGACGCCCTATGACGTGCTGCGGTTGAAGACGCGCCTCGGCATCAGCTCCACCGAGTTCCTCAAGGAATACACGGTGCCCTACGAGATGGAAAAGGACGGCATCGCCGGAATCAAGTTCCGGCCCGTGGAAGGCGGCACCGCCTGCCGCTTCATGAGGCCCGAGGGTTGCGATATCTACGAGGACCGCCCGACCGCCTGCCGTTACTATCCGGTGGCCCTGCTGTCGATGCGCAAGCAGGACGAATACGTCGACCGCGATTCCTACGCGCTGGTCAAGGAGGACCACTGCAAGGGCCACGAGGTCGATCGCAGTATCACCATCGCCGACTATCGCAAGGAACAGGGGCTCGACCAGTACGACGAGCTGGCGCGCGGCTGGCGCCAGCTGGTACTGAAGAAGAAATCTTCGGGTCCGTCCATCGGCAAACCGAGCCTGCGCAGCCGGCAGCTGTTCTTCATGGCCTGCTACGACATCGACCGTTTCCGTGACTTCGTCAGCGCCGAATCCTTCGCCAAGCTGTTCGACCTGCCGCAGGCGGAGAAGGATGCGCTGATGACCGACGACGTCGCGCTGATGCAGTTCGCCTTCCGCTTCCTGCGCCAGGTGATGTTCGGCGAGGAAAGCATTGCGCTCAATGCGGAAGCGGCGCAGGAGCGTCTCGCAAAAGTTCAGGAAAAGCGCCTGATCGAAGAGCGCGAGGCGGCGAAGAAGCGCGCCATGGAGTCTGAAGCCGAGGGCGACGAAGGCTTCGACTGATTAAATGAGAGTCGGCACTGGCGATACGGTGATTGTTACCGTATCGCCAGCGCCGACTCCCGAGTCCGAGACGCGTCGGCTCTACTTGCCGGCGATCTTTTCCAGCTTTTCGGCGCGGATCAACTGGCCGTTGAGCGCCGCGTCCTTGGCCGAGCCGCCGTAGGCGACGGTCATCAGCTGCGAGTAGTAGACGACGGGCATGTTGAACTTGGTGCCCTGCTTCTTGTTGATTTCCGACTGATAGACTTCGACGTTGGCCTGGCACAGCGGGCAGGGCGTCACGATCATTTCGGCGCCGTGGTCGTAAGCCGATTCGACGATGTCGCGAATCTGCTTCTGGCTCTTTTCCGGTTCGGAAAACGCCAGCGCGCCGCCGCAGCAGGTGACCTTCTGGTCGTAGGTCTTGAGCGCTTCGCCGCCGAAGGTCTCGACCATCTTGTCGAGGTACATCGGATTTTCGAAGGACTCGCCGTCGATGCCGAAGGGCCGGTTGGTCTGGCAGCCGACATAGCCGGCGAACTTGATGCCTTCCAGAGACTTCTTCATCGGCGCCTTGAGGCCGTCGTAGCCGAAGTCCTCGATCAGCACTTCGACCATGTGGCGCACATTCGCGCCGCCGCTGTAGTGCAGCCCGGCAGCGGCCAGCGCCTCGTTGGTTTCCTTCATCAGCTGCGCCGAGCCATCCAGACGTTCCTTGGATTCTCGCGCGCCGAGCCAGCAGGCGGCGCAGGTGGCCACGATGTCCTGCCCCGGCAGATGGGTCTCGGCCTGGGCGAAGTTGCGCGCGTTGATTGCGATGCGCGGCAATTCGCCGCCTTCGCAATAACCGACAGAGGCGCCGCAGCAGTTCCAGTCCGGAATCTCGGTCAGCTTGATGTCGAGCGCATTGCACATGGAGTTGGTCGACACCAGGTAATTCGATGCCGAGGCCTTGAGCTGCGAGGAGCAGCCGGGGTAGAACGCGTATTCCTTCTTTGCCATTTTCTCTCTCCGTCAGCGTCAGGCCGTGAAGCCCTTCTTGCGATCCTCGATTTCCTTGGCCTTGGCCACAATGGCGTGGAATCCCTTGAGATCCTTGACGCCGTGACCACCGAAGATTTCCATCGGGTTTAGGCGCTTGGCCAGGAACAGGCCGAGGCCGATGCTCTGCATCCCGAGCGCCTCCTTGATGCCGGAGACCAGGCCGCCCCTGAAGTAGTGGCGAAGTGTCAACGTCAGTTCATTGACGCGCCCCTTCTTGGTCAGGTTGTTCCAGAACAGGGTGGCAAACTCGCGCGTCGGCTGGCCCTTGGGCGCCAGATTGAGGCGATGGGCGTAATTGGCCAGGCCGTGCATGATGTGCGTAATCGGCAGCTGCCGCGGGCAGCGGACGATGCAGTTGTAGCAGGAGGTGCACATGAACATCGAGTCGGAACCCAGCACCTCGTCGCGCTTGCCGGCGCGGATCATCATGAAGATCTTCTGCGGCGAATGTTCCCAGGCCGAGCCGAGCGGGCAGGAGCCGGCGCAGACGCCGCACTGCATGCACATCTTGACCATATGGCCTTCTTCGACGTTGGCCTCGACTTCCCTGAGGAAGTTGTTGCGGTAACGCTCGATGGCCGTCTGATTTGCGGTAGTCATTAATCGCGTCTCCAGTATTGGCTCAGCCGAAGCCCTTCATGGGCGAGGGGCCGAGCTTGTCGAGTTCGGCGACGTAGTCGTTGATCAGCTTGACCACGCGGGCGTTGTCGGTGATCGCCACTTCCTGCGTCTGCACCCGCTCGGGTTCGAGGCCGAGCTGCGTCAGCGTGTCGCCGATCTTGCTCATGCGGTAGTGCGCGAGTTCCGAGCCCTTGACGAAGTGGCACTGGTAGTCGTCGCCCTTCTTGCAGCCCATCATCATCACGCCATCGTAGCCGGCGTTCAGCGCATCGGTGATCCAGATGGTGTTGACCGAACCGAGGCAGCGCACCGGAATAACGCGAACGAAGGCGGAGTAGTTGATGCGCGCCAGGCCGGCCATGTCGAGCGCCGGGTAGGCGTCGTTCTCGCAGGCCAGCACGAGGATGCGCGGCTTCTCCTCGTCCTCATCGGGAATCTCGACCGCCTTGACCTGGCTGCCGACGGTGTCGCAGGAGTAGTTCTCGAAGGAGATCACGCGCACCGGGCAGGCGCCCATGCAGGTGCCGCAGCGGCGGCAGCGCTCTTCGTTGAAGACCGGGAAACGCTTTTCGTCCTCGTCGATGGCGCCGAACGGACATTCGACCGTGCAGCGCTTGCACTGGGTGCAGCCTTCGAGACGCGCCTTGGGAAATGACAGGTCGCCCGAGCGAGGGTGCGCGGCACGACCGACGGCAGCGTTCTCGACGGCCTGGATCGCTTTCAGCGCGGCGCCGGTGGCATCGTCGGTGGCCTGCAGGATGTCCATCGGCCGGCGCACGGGGCCGGCGGCATAGATGCCGGTGCGGCGCGTCTCGTAGGGGAAGCAGATGAAGTGCGAGTCGGCGAAGCCGTGCTTGAACTGCGGCACGTCCGGGCCCTGCCGGTAGTTGAGATTGAGGATCGAAATCGTCTTCATCTCGTCGCGCGCGGCCTTGGCCGCGGCGTCGCCACCTTCGGCGGCGGTGACCACCGGGTTCCAGGCTTCCAGATCGACGCCGGCGTTTGGCACCTGGCCGGTGGCCAATACCACCAGGTCGGCGGCGATCGTGTTCTCTTCGTCGAGGATCAGATCCTTGAAGGTCACGTTGCAGCTTTCGCCGCCGCTGACCTTGCTGGCCTTGCCCTTGGTGAAGATCACGCCGCGTTCCTGCGCGCTGCGGTAGAAGTCCTCGCCCATACCCGGCACCCGCAGATCCTGGTACATGATCACGGTGTCGATGTCGGGATTCTGGTCCTTGAAGTAGGTCGCCTGCTTGATGCTGGTGCCGCAGCAGTGGCCGGAGCAATAGGACAGATGCTTGCCGGTATCGTCCCTCTGGCCCGCGCATTGCACGAACACGACGGACTTCACTTCCTTGCCGTCGGCGCGCTTGATCGCGCCGCCGTTGGCCTGTTTCGCGAGTGCCTCCAGGCCAGCCTGATCGACCACGTTGGCCTGGCCGCCGCCGAGTTCCGGCAGCTTGGCGACGTCGTAGGTAGTGAAGCCGGTGGCCTGCACGATGGCGCCGACGGTTTCCGTGGAAACGGCTCCGGATTCCTGGGCGATCCGGATCACGAAGCGGCCGGGAGCGCCGGAAGTGTCGGCGATGGTCGAATTCAGATGCACCGTGAGCAGCGGGTTGGCGCCTATCTTCGCGGCCATCTCCGCCACGCCCGTATCCTGGGCAGCGGCATACGGCATCTTGAAGGGCTGGCGCTTCCAGAGCTGTGCCGTCATGCCGCCCAGCGCACCGGTCTTCTCGACGATTACCGCTTCGTAGCCCGCCTCGGCGATTTCCAGCGCAGCGGTCATGCCCGACATGCCGCCACCGACGACGAGGATGCGCTTGCTCGAGATTTCTTTCGGGTTGCCGGCGGGCGGCGTCATTTTCTTGAGTTCGGCGCAGCCCATGCGGATGTAGTCGGCGGCCATTTCCTGGCGCACTTCATCGTGATCCTTGCCGGCGGCAACCACCCACAGCACGCCTTCGCGCAGGTTGGCGCGCGACATGGCGACGCCGTCGAACTGGAAGGCCTCGGTCTTGGCGCGACGCGAACAGGCCCCGATGCAGACGTGGGTGACCGCCTCGTTGGCAATGTCGTCCTTGATCATCTGCACGCCCTCGGCGTTGCAGAGGAAGGGATGGCTCTTGACCACAGCCATCTTGCCTTCCTTCTTGGCGATGGCTTCGAGCTGCGGCACTTTCATGGCATCGCCGATGCCGCAGCCGGAGCAGATGTATGCGGCGTATTTGTTGTCAGCCATGTGCTGCCTCCGTCGGGCCGCCCCAAGGGGGCAGCAAGTCAACGAAATGGAGCGGGCGCAGCCCGCGAACCGTGATTGCCCCCTTCCGCGGGAAGGGGGTCAGGGGGAAGGCTGTCATTGCGCGGCCTCCGTTGAAGCAGTTTTACGAATGACCTGGATCGCATGCAGCGATGCCGCCGTCGCGCTTTGCACCGAGCGGTTGACGTCGAGCGGGCTGGCCGCGGAGCCGGCGCCGAACATGCCGCCGTCCTTGCTGCCCTCGATGAAGTTCGATGAGTCGAGAATGATGTCATCGGGCAGCTTGACGCCGGTGATCTCGGGTTCCATGCCCACGGCCAGCACCACCAGATCATGCTCGGTGGCGTAGCGGTGGTAGCCCTCGGTATTCACGCCGTGCAGGATCGGATTCCCGTTTTCCTGGTTCTCGACGATCTTCGCCACCTTGCTCTTGACGAAGCTCACCGTCGCGTCCCTCTGCACCATCTGGTAGAAGTCCTCGAAACGGTCGATGGCGCGGATGTCGATGTAGTAGATCGTCGACTTGCCGCCCTCGCCGTAGGCTTCGCGCACATACTGCGTCTGCTTCAGGGAGGCCATGCAGCAGATGCGCGAGCAGTGACGCAGGTGGTTCTCATCACGCGATCCGGCGCACTGGATGAAGGCGATGTTCTTCGCTTCCTTGCCGTCGCCGGGTCGCAGGATCTTGCCGCCGGTGGGGCCTTGCGGATCGGCCAGGCGCTCGAACTCGAGGCTGGTGATCACATTGGGGAAACGGTCGTAGCCGTAAGGCTGGATCTTGGCAGCATCGTAAGGGCGCCAGCCGGTGGCCCAGATAACGGCGCCGACCTGGAGCGTGACCGATTCTTCCTTCATGTCGAGGTCGACGGCGCCAACCGGGCAGGCCGCCTTGGCTTTCTCGCCTTCAGCCGTGCCGACGATGGAAGGGTCGATCACGAAGCGCTGCGGATGGGCCATGTTGTGCGGCAGGTAGGCCGCTTTCATCTTGTCCAGGCCGTAGTTCCAAGGGTTGGACACCTCGGCGCTGACTGCCTCGCCACACTTGCCGCAGGCGGTGCAGTTTTCATTGACATAGCGCGGCGACACCTTCAGCGTCACCTCGTAGTTGCCGCGGCTGCCGGAAACGCCGGTGACCTCGGTCATGGTCATCAGGCGCACGTTGCGGTTCTGCTTGAGGCGCCTGAGATTGATTTCCAGCCCGCAGGTCGGGTGGCACATCTTGGGAAAGTAGCGGTAGAGCCGCGCGGTGCGGCCACCGAGAGCGGGGGTCTTTTCGACCAGGATGACCTGCTTGCCGCATTCCGCGGCTTCAAGCGCCGCCGTCATGCCACTGATGCCGCCGCCGACCACCAAGATCGTCTGGTTGGTTGCTATTGAAGCCGTCACATCGAGCTCCCGAAAACGTGGTACGTAGTGTTTCAGAGTAGGCGAATGCCCGCGTAAGCGGGGCTTATGCCGGAACTAAAAGGTGTTCTTGTGCGCTGCAATTTTATTGGCTGCCGGCGTTTGCTTCTGTCCAATCTTCCAATGTTGCAATAGAAAAGCTGAATGCGCCATTGCGGCGTTGTAACGCGGCCTACGCGAAGGCGGTTGCGGTCGCCAGGGTGCGAATCTCGAAGTGGAGTGTTTCCAGGTCGCCAAGTATCCAGGTGGCGGCGGGTGCTCCCAGGCCGGCGACGGTGCCGGGATTGACCAGCCAGGTCAGGCCGCCCTTGACGTTGGGCTGTTGCCTGATTTCCGTTTCGTGACTGTGGCCGCAGCAGACCAGGTCATAGTCGCCGGTGCAGGCCATGCCATGGCCTATGTGCGGATAGTGGGTGAGGAAGATGCGCCGGCCGCCCAACTCGAGGGCAGCATCCTGACCGTGGTAGTGCAGTTGGTCATCCGAGTGGCAGGCGATGCGCGCAATTGATACCGGATCGCCGAGATTGTTGCCGTGGACGGCGTGTATCGGCAGGCCGAGCTTGAGCGATGCCTTGAGCGTATTGCCGCCGATGATGTCGCCGCAGTGGATTACAAGCTCGGCACCTTCGGACTTTGCCGTGGCGACCGCCGCCGCCATAAGGGGGCCGCGGTCATGACTGTCGGAAAGGATGCAGATCTTCATGGCACCTGACCCGGCGTGAAGCCGAACAGCCGGTCGAGACCAAGCTCGCGGATCAGCGTATCGGCGGCCTCCTGACCATGCTCGCGCGCCACCTCGGCGATGATCAGGCGCGCGCCATTGCGGTTGTACCCGCCGCCGAAGCTGACCTGCGTGCTCAGCAGCTGGCGTGCCTTTTCGAGGGTCATATGATGACCGGACCGTGGTAGTCCTCGTCCTGCGTCGGCGCCTTGTTGCCGATGGTGTCGGACAAAGCGGCCGAGCGCGTGCCGTGATGGTCGGCCTGGACCTGCAGCAGTATGGTTACGCAATCGCCGAGATCGTCGTAGAGGTCGCGGCCGGTGCCGAATATCTCGTTCGCCGAATAGAAGAACTGGCAGCGGAAGCGCCGATCACCCACCTTGGCGACAATGAATTCCGCACCCAGTTCGTTCCAGTAGAGCGCGGGGCAGGGAGTCGGTTCCTTGTCCTCCGGGTCGAGCAGCAGTTCCACTTCGACTGCCTGGAGCGGAACCAGGCGGCTGTAGCGTTCGAGCAGGATCTGGCTGACCAGTTGAAATTCACTATCGGTAAATTCGGGAATGCTCATGGGTCTTCGCTTTCACGCGGGGCTGTTCATGCATGGGTCGGCCACTGTACAGCGCTCGGTCGACCTCGGGCAATCACTGTTGCTTATCCAAAAATAGAAATTATCCCCTTGTGCGGGGTCAGTGCTTAAAGTCAGAATATTGAGACTTTCTAATATATCGCTTCGGCCCCCTCTCGACCTCACTCAATGCAAGCCGCCATCACATCTTCTCCTCCGGTTCAGGAAGTCAAGAACACCACCTGCTACATGTGCGCCTGCCGCTGCGGCATCCGGGTGCACCTGCGCGACGGCGTGGTGCGCTACATCGACGGCAATCCTGACCACCCGCTCAACAAGGGTGTGATCTGCGCCAAGGGCTCGTCGGGCATCATGAAGCAGTACTCTCCGGCGCGCCTCTTGAAGCCCCTGAAGCGCAAGGCCGGGGCCGAGCGCGGTGCCGGCGACTTCGAGGAGATCAGTTGGGAAGAGGCCTTCGCCACGCTGGCCGAGCGCCTCGGAAAGATCCGCGCGACCGATCCCAAAAAGTTCGCCTTGTTCACCGGCCGCGACCAGATGCAGGCGCTTACCGGCATGTTCGCGCGCCAGTTCGGCACGCCCAACTATGCGGCGCATGGCGGGTTCTGCTCGGTGAACATGGCAGCCGGCATGATCTACACGATTGGCGGTTCGTTCTGGGAATTCGGCGGACCCGATCTCGATCGCGCCAAGCTGTTTGTCATGATCGGGACGGCCGAAGACCATCACTCGAATCCGCTGAAGATTGCGCTGTCGAAGTTCAAGCGCGACGGCGGGCGCTTCATTTCGATCAACCCGGTGCGCACCGGCTATTCGGCAATTGCCGATGAGTGGGTGCCGATCAGGCCCGGCACCGATGGCGCACTGCTGCTGGCGATCATTCACGAGATCATCGCCACCGGGCTGTATGACCGCGATTTCCTGGTCAAGTACAGCAACGCCGGGCAGCTGGTCAATGTCAATGAGACCAACGACGAATTCGGCTTTTTCGTGCGTACCGAAGTGCCGACCGAGGAAGCCTGCTACGAGCCGCAGGACAAGCTCTGGTGGGACCGCAACACCGACCGCGCGGTCGTGACGCACAAGCCCGGCGCCGATCCCTACCTGCTGGGCGAATTCAAATTGTCGGACGGCACGCCGGTGAAGCCGGCCTTCCAGCTGCTGCAGGAGCGGGTCAAGGACTATACGCCGGAATGGGCGAGCCAGATCACCGGCATTCCTGCCGAGGTGATTCGTCAACTGGCGCACGAGATGGGTGTCACCGCGCGCGACCAGAAGATCGAACTGCCGATCGCGTGGACCGATTCCTGGGGCAATGAGCACGACACGGTGACCGGCAATCCGGTGGCCTTCCACGCGATGCGTGGCCTCGCGGCGCACAGCAACGGCTTTCAGACCATTCGCGCGCTGGCGATCCTGATGTCGCTCCTCGGCACTATCGATCGTCCAGGCGGCTTCCGCCACAAGGCGCCTTTCCCGCGTCCGATTCCGCCCTGCGCCCGCACCCCCAACGATCCGCGGGCAGTGCAGCCCAACCGCCCGCTCGATGGCATGCCGCTGGGTTGGCCTTCCGATCCGGACGACCTGTTCGTCAATGACGACGGCAGCCCGGTGCGCATCGACAAGGCCTTCTCCTGGGAGTATCCGTTGTCGGTGCACGGCCTGATGCACAACGCGATAACCAATGCCTGGCGCGGCGATCCCTATCGCATCGACACGCTGCTGATCTTCATGGCCAACATGTCATGGAACTCGACCATGAACACGGCCGAAGTGCGACAGATGTTGAATGACAAGGATACAGAGGGGCCGAACGCCGGCGAATTCAAGATTCCCTTCCTCGTCGTCTGCGACGCCTTCCATTCCGAAATGACGGCTTACGCCGACCTGATCCTGCCGGATACGACTTATCTCGAACGGCATGACGTGATGTCCATGCTCGACCGGCCGATTTCCGAATTCGACGGGCCGGTCGATTCGGTGCGCATTCCGGTCGTGCCGGTGAGCGGCGACTGCAAGCCGTTCCAGGAGGTGCTGATCGAACTCGGCACGCGACTGAAGCTGCCCGCGTTTGTGACGAAGGAAGGCGGGCGCAAGTTCCGCGACTATCCCGATTTCATCGTGAACTACGAGACCGAACCGGGATCCGGCATCGGCTTTCTGGCGGGCTGGCGCGGCAAGGGCGGCGAGAAGTTCCTGCGTGGCGAGCCGAACCCGAACCAGTGGGAGATGTACGCCAAGAACAATTGCGTGTTCCACTATGAGTTACCCAAGTCCTACCAGTACATGCGCAACTGGAACAAGGGCTATCTCGAATGGTCGCAGCGCAACCGCATAACGCGCTATGCCGAGCCGATCCTGATCCACCTGTACTCGGAAGTGCTGCAACGTTTCCGCAGTGCCGCCCAGGGCAAGGGTCTGACGCGCAAGCCGCCGGAGCACCTGAAGAAGCGCATCGACACGTATTTCGATCCGCTGCCCTTCTACTACGATTCGCTCGAATCGCAGGTCACCGACAAACACAAGTACCCGCTGGCGGCCGTGACGCAACGGCCGATGGCAATGTACCACTCTTGGGATTCGCAGAACGCCTGGCTGCGCCAGATCCACACCCACAACTATCTCTACGTCAACGCCCTCACCGCACGCCAGCAGGGCATCGCCGACGGCGACTGGATCTGGGTCGAGTCGCAATGGGGCAGGGTGCGCTGCATGGCACGTCACTCGGAGGCGGTGGAACCGGGTACGGTATGGACCTGGAACGCCATCGGCAAGGCAGCAGGAGCGTGGAACCTGACGCCCGACGCCAATGAATCGCAGAAGGGCTTTCTGCTCAATCACCTGATTTCGGAGGAGCTGCCCAGCGCCGGCTCCAAGCGTATTTCCAACTCCGACCCGATCACCGGGCAGGCAGCCTGGTACGACGTCAGGGTGAGGATCAGCAAGGCCGAGGCCGGCGAGCCGGAGCAGACGTCGCCCCAGTTCGAGCCCATGAAGCCCTATCCCGGAATGAAGACGCGCAGCAGCATTCTGGCCTTCCTCGGAGTCAAGCCGAAATGACGCAGCTCGCCAGTCAGGAACGCTCGCTATGACCCAGCTCGCTCTGGTCATCGACCTCAACGTCTGCGTCGGCTGCCAGGCCTGCGTGACCTCCTGCAAGGAGTGGAACACCGCGGGCAGCGCCGGGCCAATGGTCGATCAGAATCCCTATGGCGCGGATCCGACCGGCACCTTCTTCAATCGGGTGCAAACCTTCGAGGTGGGCGAATTCCCAAGCACGGAAACGGTGCATTTCCCGAAATCCTGCCTGCATTGCGAAGATCCTCCCTGCGTGCCGGTGTGCCCGACGGGCGCGTCCTACAAGCGCAAGGAGGACGGCATCGTTCTCGTCGATTACGACAAATGCATTGGCTGCAAGTATTGCTCCTGGGCCTGCCCTTACGGTGCGCGCGAACTCGACGAGCAGCAGAAAGTGATGAAGAAATGTACCCTCTGCGTCGATCGAATCTACGATACCTCGATGGCCGAGGCTGACCGCAAACCCTCCTGCGTCAAGGCCTGCCCGACTTCGGCGCGGCTGTTCGGTGACATACACGACCCCGACTCCGCGGTGTCGATCGCAATCCGCGAAAGCGGCGGCTATCCGCTGATGCCGGAGTGGGGCACGCATCCCGCCAATCACTATCTGCCGCGGCGCAAGACCCGCATCAAGATTCACGAGGACGAACTCGAGCGCGCCGACAATCCGCTCAAGGTCGATCGCCAGTTGCCCAAGCCGGCCATGAGCGAGCCGACCCTCGACGACGTCACCACCTGGTAAGCGGACACTACATGCATCCAGCCTTTTCCGTCATCTTTCTGACTACCTTGATCGGTGCTGCGCAGGGGCTGTTCCTTGCGCTGTTCACCGCGCAGTCCTACGCCGCTTTCAAACTGCTGCCGCAGCCCGATGCCCATGCCTTTTACGGTCAAGGCAGCTTCCTCGCGCTGGTGCTTCTGGTAGCCGGCCTGGTCGCCTCGTTCTTTCATCTGGGCCGCCCCGAGCGCGCATGGCGTTCCGCCACCATGTGGCGCACGTCATGGCTATCGCGCGAGGTGATCGTGTTGCCGGCCTTCATGGGGATTGTCTTTCTCTACGGACTGGCTCACTGGCTTGACTGGCATCCGGTGCTGATGACCCTGCCCAGCGGAATGCCGGTGGATCCGACTGCGATGCTGGGTGTGGCGGGCACGCTGCTCGCCTTCGCCTTGTTCGTCTGCACGGCAATGATCTACGCCTGCCTGAAGTTTCTCCGTGAATGGCATTCACCTCTCACGGTTGCCAATTACATCCTGCTCGGCGGCGCTTCCGGTTTCACGCTTGCCGCGGCCTTCGCTTCCATGACTGCGCCGGAGCTGGTCAGTTTCCTTGCCGGCTGGGCCGCGATCATCACCCTGCTCGGGCTGGTCAGCCGTAGTGCCTCGCTCTATCGCAATGCGCGGCTGAAGCCGAAGTCAACCTTGCAGACCGCGATCGGCATCAAGCATCCAATGATCGTGCAAAAGACCCAGGGATTCATGGGCGGCAGCTTCAACACGCGTGAGTTCTTTCACGGGCAGCCGGTCGCCGTGCTGCGGGGGGTGAAGTGGTTCTTCATCGTCGCCGTTTTTCCGGTGCCGCTGCTGTTGCTGCTGTCCGCCGTGCAAGACAGTACGGCCATGCTGGTGGTGGCCTTCATTGTGCAGTACGCTGGGTTATTAGCCGAACGCTGGTTCTTTTTTGCCCAGGCCAACCATCCGCAGAACTTGTATTACCAGGCCATTGCCTAAGCCCTGTTGTTGTGCAGGGGCTTTAGATTTATCATGAATTACTAAAGTACGGAACCGCATCACCATAACCAAGTCACGAGAGAGGAAGAAAACATGAACTTTGACAAGGAACTCGACGCCCGCGGCCTTAACTGCCCGCTCCCCATTCTGCGCGCCAAGAAGTCGCTGGCCGAGCTTCAGCCGGGCCAGGTCCTGCGCGTCATTTCCACCGATCCCGGTTCGGTGAAGGACTTCGCCGCGTTCGCCAAGCAGACCGGCAACGAACTTCTTGCCAGCGCGGAAAAGGACAAGGAATTCGAATTCTTCATGAAGCGCAAATAGGCTACGGCGCTTCTGCCGCGGCAAGGGATACGGTCCCCGCCTTGTGCAAGGAGTCGATCGCCGGGAATTTCGCTTCGTGCGCCGGCGGCATGAAACGGCCTGCCTTCGGGCGGGCCGTGCTCATTGTGCCGCATCCCGATGCGAGTTGCCGCACCTCCAGTAGCGACTTCTATCATCGTTGGCTATAGGGGTATAGAAATATTCGTCTGGTTGTTGCACTGCGATTTGTTTAATCATCAAAAATATTGGTCATTTTGACCCGGAGAAGAGATATGGGCGCCACACCCGAAATAGCCAACGTCGAAGAGCTCGTCAATCGTCGCCTGGAAGAATTGCTGCCGCAGAAGCTCGAGGAGGCATTGCGCCAACGCGAGGAATCGAAAACCCCGTCGATGGCCATCATCGCCACCAAGGGAACGCTGGATTGGGCCTATCCGCCTTTCATCCTCGGCTCCACGGCTGCCGCACTGGGCTGGGATGTGTCGATCTTCTTCACCTTCTATGGCCTGAACCTGTTGAAGAAGGATGTCTCGGATCTGAAGGTGAGTCCGCTGGGCAACCCCGGCATGCCGATGAAAATGCCATTCGGGCCGGACTGGTTCAAGGGCATCAACTGGAACATTCCCAACATCATCCAGGCGGGCGTGCCGGGCTTCGAGACCGTCGCCACCATGCTGATGCAGCAAACCATCAAAAATAACGGCGTTGCCACGATCGAGGAACTGCGCGGGCTGGCGCAGGAGGCCGACGTCAAGTTCATTGCCTGCCAGATGACGGTCGAACTGTTCGGTTTCAGCCACGACGATTTCCTTTCCGGCGTCGACTACGCCGGCGCGGCGACCTTCCTGCCGGTGGCCCAAAAGGCGGATGTCAGTCTGTTCATGTAGCAATAAGGCAACAACGGTCGAGACGAATGAGCGGTTCGTCTGGACTTCTGAAGTAACCTTAGTTTATACGTATAACCTGTTGAAATTAATCAAACGCCCTCGGGGAGAGATCAGAATGAAATTGAAGAAAATTGCAGCATTGCTGGCTATTACCGCCGCATCCGGTTCCGCGTTTGCGACCGACGGCTATTTCCCGCATGGCTATGGCATGAAGGCCAAGGGTATGGGCGGCGCGTCCACTGCCATGGCCTCGGATTCCATGGGTGGCGCCAACAACCCCGCCAGCATGGTTTGGGCAGGCGACCGGCTGGATGTCGGCGTCGATCTGTTTTCCCCGAAGCGGAGCATCGAACGCACAGGGAGCACTTCCGGAATGAATGGCTCCGCAAACAGCGGCAGCAATCTTCATTACGTCCCCGAATTCGGCTACAACAAAATGCTCGGTTGGGATATGTCGGCTGGCGTCACCGTGTATGGCAACGGCGGTATGAATACGGACTTCCCGGGTGGACAAATCGCCGCTGCGAATCCGGTTTGCGGCGGTTTCCTGCCCGCCGGCGCCCCCAACGGATTCAACCTGCTGTGCGGCAACGGAACCTTGGGCATCGACATGATGCAACTGGTCGTTGCACCGACCTTCGCGATGAAGATCAACAAACAGCATTCGTTCGGCGTTTCGCTGTTGCTGGCTCACCAGCAATTCAAGGCGAGCGGCATCCAGTCGTTTGCCGGGTTCTCATCGAATCCGGCAAACCTGAGCAACCTCGGCCGGGACAAGTCGAACGGCGTTGGCCTCCGCGTGGGTTGGATGGGCCAGCTTACCGACCAGGTCTCGATGGGCGCCGCCTATTCCCCGAAACTGAAGATGGGCAAGCTGGATATGTACAAGGGCCTGTTTGCCGAGGAGGGTGGCTTCGACATTCCGGAAAACTGGAGCATCGGCATTGCCTTCAAGCCGAATGCACAGTGGAAAGTGGCGGCTGACTACCAGCAGATCAACTACGGTGCCGTGAATTCAGTCGGCAATCCGAGCACCAACGGCGGGGCGACGATTGCCAATACGCTGGGCGGTTCCTCGGGCCGGGGTTTTGGCTGGTCGAACATCGATGTGATCAAGCTTGGGGTCGAGTACCAGTACAACAGCGCGCTCACCCTGCGTGCCGGCTACAATCAGGCCAAGAATCCGATCTCCTCGCGTGACGTCACGTTCAACATGCTTGCCCCCGGCGTCATCAAGGATCACTACACGCTGGGCTTTACGTACAACGTGACCAAGGATTCTGAACTGACCATGGCCTATATGCATGCCGCGAAGAACTCGGTGTCCGGCTCCAGTCTCTTCAACACCTGGACCGGCAACACGTCGGGCACGGAGAAGATCGAGATGTCCCAGGATTCTCTCGGCATCGCCTACGGCCTGAAGTTCTGATCGGCTGATACAGCGATAACCTAGCGGCTTCAAGACAGGGGCTGAAAGCGGCCACGCTTTCAGCCCTTTTTGTCTCCAAAATTCCTAATACACCGTTTCCAAGGGGGAGAGATATGTCCAAAATCTGGAAGAATTTGAGTTTGCTGTTCTTTGCATTCAGCGCCGCTGTGGCTTTTGCCCAGGATGCCGTGCTGAAGCCTTTCGTGCTGGCTTCGAAGGGAGCCGGCGATGTTGCGCAGAAAGTCGACGCCACCAAGGCCGCGCTGGCCAAGGCGGGGTTCACCGTGGCGGGCAGCTATTCGCCCTATGCGAACACGACCATCATTGGCGTCACCAACGACGAACTGCGCAGCACCGCCGCCAAGTCGGAGCGTGGCGGCTATGGCGCAGCGATGCGCGTAGCCGTGGTCAAGGTCAAGGATGAGGTGCAGGTTTCCTACACCAACCCGCCCTATTGGGCCAATGTCTACCGCATGGGCGGAGAGTTGAAGGACACCGCCGCCAAACTCCAGGCCGCGCTGGGCAAGGTCGAGGAGTTCGGCGCCAAGGGTCTGACGGCGGAGCAACTGCGCAAGTACCACTACGCCTTCGGCATGGAGTACTTCAATGAAGACAATGAGTTCGCCAAGTACGGCAGCCACGAGGAGGCAGTCAAGGCGGTGGAGGCCGGCCTGGCGGCAGGAAAGCACGGCGTGACCAAGGTCTATCGCGTCGATGTCGCCGGCAAGAAGGAAGTGCTGTTCGGCGTCGCGATGAAGGGTGCGGGCGACAGCAAGATGATGGACGACACCTATCTTATGAGCGAGATCGACTTCAAGGACGTGAAGTCGGCCGCCCATCTGCCCTATGACATCCTCGTCTCGGACAACAAGGTCTACGGCCAGTACGCCCGTTTCCGCATCGCGGTCAGCTTCCCTGATCTGTCGATGATGGGCGCCAACAGCTTCATGAACATCATGAAGTCGCCCGAGGCCATTCGCGAGGCGCTGGCACTTACGGTAGGTGGCAAGAAGGACGCTCGCTGATCGAACGCGGTCCTGCATGAAAAAAGCCCGGCCATGAGCCGGGCTTTTTGTTGGCGTTCAGCCTAGCCGCTTGATTTGCGCCTTGAGTTTCTCGCAAACGGCGGCGAAGCCTTCCAGACGTTCTCGCTCCTGGGCCACGACCGCTGCCGGGGCGCGGGAGACGAAGCTTTCGGTGCCAAGCTTTTTCTCCGCCTTGGCCATTTCGCCTTCGATCCGGGCGAGTTCCTTGCCGAGGCGCTCCTTCTCCACGGCGACGTCAATCTCGATTTTCAGCATCAGCCGGAATTCTCCGACGATCTGCACGGGTGCATCGGAATCCGGCAGTGCGTCTGCCGTCGCGACTTCGGAAAGCTTGGCCAGCGCGGCGAGGTAGGGCGCATAGGCGTCCAGAACCGCCGTGTCGCCAGCGCCGACCAATGGCACGCGCTGGGCCGGCGAGATGTTCATTTCACCGCGCAGGCTGCGACAGGCATTGACCATTTCCTTGAGCCGCGCCACCCAGGCTTCCGCAGCGGCGTCGCAGCGCGAGAGGTCGGCTCTCGGGTAGGCCTGCAGCATCAGCGATCTCTCTGCATCGGTCTCGGCGGCCCTGCCGGCCAAAGGCGCGACCGTCTGCCAGAGTTCCTCGGTGATGAACGGAATCAGCGGATGCGCGAGGCGCAGCACGGTTTCCAGAACGCGCACCAATGTGCGCCGCGTCGCCCTTTGCTGCGCTTCGGTCCCCGTTTGCACCTGCACTTTGGCCAGTTCCAGATACCAGTCGCAATACTCGTCCCAGACGAATTCGTAGATGGCGCGGGACAGCAGGTCGAAGCGGTAGTCGGCGAAGTGCTGCGCGACTTCCTGCTCGACCTTCTGCAGCCGGCTGACGATCCAGCGGTCCGCCGGCAAAAAATCCAGGTAGCTGCCGGTGCAGGCATCCGACCCGTGGGGGGCGAGGCCGCAATCCTGTCCTTCGCAGTTCATCAGCACGAAGCGCGAGGCGTTCCACAGCTTGTTGCAGAAGTTGCGATAGCCCTCGCAGCGCTGCATGTCGAACTTGATATCGCGTCCCGGCGAGGCCAGCGACAGGAAAGTGAAGCGTAGCGCGTCGGTGCCGAAGCCGGGAATGCCATTCGGGTACTCCTTCCGTGTGCGCTTCTCGATCTTGGCCGCATCCCTCGGGTTCATCAGGCCCGTGGTGCGCTTCTGCACCAACTCGTCCAGCGTGATGCCGTCGATCAGGTCTATCGGGTCGAGTACGTTGCCCTTGGACTTCGACATCTTCTGGCCTTCCGCGTCGCGGATCAGGCCATGGACGTAGACGTCCCTGAAGGGAATCTTGCCGGTGATGTGCTTGGTCATCATCACCATGCGCGCCACCCAGAAGAAGATGATGTCGAAGCCGGTGACGAGCACGGTCGAGGGCAGATAGAGATCGAGTGCGGTATTCGACTTGGCCGGCCAGTCAGGGGTCCAGTCGAGCGTCGAGAAGGGCCACAGAGCGGACGAGTACCAGGTGTCGAGCACGTCGGGGTCGCGTTCGAGACCGCCGGTGTAGCCGTCGAGCCTTGCCTGTGCGTGGGCCTCGGCCTCGTCGTGGGCGACATAGAAGCGGCCGTCGTCCGAATACCAGGCAGGAATCTGGTGGCCCCACCAGAGCTGGCGGGAAATGCACCAGTCCTGGATGTTGTTGAGCCACTGGTTGTAGGTGTTGACCCAGTTCTCCGGGACGAAACGAATCTCGCCCGCGGCGACGCATGCCAGTGCCTTGCCGGCGATGCTGGTGCCGTCGGCGCCAGGTTTGGTCATGGCGACGAACCACTGGTCGGTCAGCATCGGTTCGATGATGACGCCGGTGCGGTCGCCTCGCGGCACAACCAGCTTGTGCGGCTTGACGCTGTCCAGCAGGCCTTGGGCCTCGAGGTCGGCGACGACAGCCTTGCGCGCCTCGAAGCGGTCCATGCCGCGGTATTTCTCGGGGCCGTGCTCGTTGATGCGCGCGTCCAGCGTCAGGATGCCGATTGGCGCGAAACCGTGACGATGGCCGACCTGCCAGTCGTTGAAGTCGTGGGCCGGCGTCACCTTGACGCAGCCGGTGCCGAATTCCCTATCTACGTAGCTGTCGGCGATGATCGGAATTTCGCGATCGCACAGCGGCAGCACGACATTTTTGCCGACCAGGTGAGCGTAGCGCTCGTCTTCGGGATGCACCATCACGGCGACGTCGCCGAGCATGGTTTCCGGACGTGTCGTCGCTACCGTCAGGCTCCCGCTGCCATCGGCCAGCGGGTAGCGGATGTGCCACAGCGAGCCGTCTTCTTCTTCGTTCACCACCTCGAGGTCGGATACGGCGGTGAGCAGCTTCGGGTCCCAGTTCACCAGGCGCTTGCCGCGATAGATCAGGCCCTCCTTGTGCAGGCGGACGAAAGTCTCGGTGACGATCTTCGACAACCCGGCATCCATCGTGAAGCGCTCGCGCGACCAGTCGGGCGAGGTTCCGAGGCGGCGCATCTGCTTGGTGATGGTGTTGCCGGAGTACTCCTTCCACTCCCAGACCTTTTCCAGGAACTTCTCGCGGCCCAGGTCGTGGCGCGAAATGCCTTGGCCGTCGAGTTGGCGCTCCACCACGATCTGCGTGGCGATCCCGGCGTGGTCGGTGCCCGGCTGCCACAGCGTGTTGTCGCCGCGCATGCGGTGGTAGCGAGTCAGCGAATCCATGATGGCCTGGTTGAAGCCGTGGCCCATGTGCAGGGTGCCGGTGACGTTCGGCGGCGGCAGCAGGATGCAGAAATTGTCCGTCTTGGCAGTATCGAGCCCGGCGGCGAAGTAGCCGCGCGACTCCCAGATCGGGTACCAGCGCCGCTCGATTTCGGCGGGTTCGAAGCTCTTGGCGAGTTCCATAAGTCTTGCAGAGGGCTAAAAGTCGCAATTTTAGCGGATGCCGGTGCTTCACCACGCGCAAATCTGCGGCTGCAGGCGGATTTCCGCTATCATTGCCGCCTCTCAAAGCAAGCCCCGCATGATCTCCTTTCCCATTCGATGATCCGCAAGCTGTTGCGCCGCGTGTTTCGTCGCGGCGATTCCCCTTCGTCCCACGCCCCGGCCATGATCCCCGTGGCCCGCCATGGCATTCGCCGCGAGCATGTGTCCCTGGGTGCCCGCCGCACCTGCGAAACCTTGCAGCAAGCGGGCCACAAGGCTTATATCGTGGGCGGCGCCGTGCGTGACCTGATCGCCGGGATCGATCCCAAGGACTACGACATCGCCACCGACGCCGAGCCGGAGCAGGTGCGTTCCCTGTTCCGCCGCGCCCGCATCATCGGCCGCCGTTTTCAGATCGTGCATGTGATGCAGGGCGGCGAGACGCTCGAGGTATCCACTTTCCGCGCCGCGCACGATGCCGATACCGTCAAGGATGAGCACGGCCGTGTGCTGCGCGACAATGTTTTCGGCTCGATCGCGGAAGATGCGGCGCGCCGCGATTTCACGGTCAATGCGCTGTATTACGATCCGTCCTCCGAGACGGTGATCGACTATCACCACGGCGTCGCCGACCTGCAGCAGAAGACGCTGCGCATGATCGGCGAGCCGAAGCTGCGCTACCGCGAAGATCCGGTGCGCATGCTGCGTGCGGTGCGCCTGTCCGCCAAACTCGGCCTGACGCTCGATCCGGCGGTGCGTGCGCCGATTCGCGAGATGGCCGGGTTGATGGAGAACGTGCCGGCGGCGCGCGTCTTCGACGAGATGCTGAAGCTGCTGTTTTCAGGCCACTCGGTCGAATGCGTCAAGCGTCTGCGCGACGACGGCCTGCATCACGGGCTGCTGCCGCTGCTCGACGTGATTCTCGAGCAGCCGCTGGGCGAGAGGTTCGTCATGCTCGCGCTGGCAAGCACCGATGCGCGCGTCAAGGCCGGCAAATCGCTGTCGCCCGGCTATCTGTTCGCCACCCTGCTCTGGCACGAAGTTCTGGCTGCGTGGGAGGCGCGCAAGGCGCGAGGCGAAGTATCCATTCCGGCCCTGTATGAGGCGATGGAAGACGTGCTGAACGTGCAGGGTGAAAAGCTCGCGATCACGCGCCGCATCGTCGGCGACATCAAGGACATCTGGGCACTGCAGCCGCGCTTCGAGAAGCGCGCCGGGAAGTCGCCCTACCGCCTGATCGAATTGCCGCGTTTCCGCGCCGGCTACGATTTCCTGGTCCTGCGTGCGGAGAGCGGCGAGATCGACAAGGAACTTGCAGAGTGGTGGGATGAGTTCCAGAATGCCGATCACGAGGGCCGCGAGGCCATGCTCATTCCCGACAGCGGCCCCAAGAAGCGTCGCCGTCGTGTCCGCAGCAAGAAGGCGGCGGGCACAGGCGACACGGCAGGCAACCCGCCCGGCGCGGACTGAAGTGGGCCGGCGTTGCTTCATCGCGCTGGGCGCCAATCTGGGGGATCCGGTGGCGACGGTGAAGGCGGCCGTCCTTGCCCTGCGCGAGCTGCCGGGGACCGAATTCATCGTGGCTTCCTCGCTGTATCGAACGGCGCCGGTCGGCCTCAGGCATCAGCCCGATTTCATCAATGCCGTGGTCGAACTGATCGCCGTGGTGCCAGCGCCGACTCTTCTGGAATCCCTGTTCGAGATCGAGGCGCGCTTCGGTCGCCAGCGCAGCGTGAAGAACGCCCCGCGCACGCTGGATCTCGACCTGCTGCTCTATGGCGACGAACTGAGCGGCGACCCCTACCTCACGCTGCCGCATCCGCGCCTGCACGAGCGCGCGTTCGTGCTGGCGCCGATGGCGGAGATCGAGCCGCGGCTGATCATTCCCGGCCGCGGCAGCGTGGCCGATCTGCTGCTGCTCTGCGCCGACCAGCAGATCGAGAAGATACTGCCGCAGGTCGCCTGAGCCATGGTGTTGCCGTTGCAGATTCCGGTTGTCTGGCAGACCGCGCTGCTGCTCACGGCATCGAACGTCTTCATGACCTTCGCCTGGTACGCCCATCTGAAGAACCTCAACGACCGGCCGTGGTGGATCGCCGCCCTGGCATCATGGGGCATCGCACTGTTCGAGTATCTGCTTCAAGTGCCGGCCAATCGCATCGGCCACCATGAGATGTCGCTGGCGCAACTCAAGATCCTGCAGGAAGCGATCACTCTCACCGTATTCGTTCCCTTTGCTGTCTACTACATGCAGCAGCCCTTGAAGCTCGATTATCTTTGGGCAGGTTTGTGTATCCTAGCCGCCGTCTACTTCATCTTCCGATCGCCATGACCTATCTCGCCAGCAACAAGCCGATCACTTTGCCGGAACTGGGCCGCATGAAGCGGGAAGGCGAGAAGATCGCCATGCTCACCTGTTACGACGCCAGTTTCGCCGCACTGGAGGACCGCTGCGGGGTCGATGTGATGCTCGTCGGCGATTCTCTGGGCAACGTCATCCAGGGCAAGACATCGACGCTGCCGGTGACCATGGAGCACATGGTCTATCACACGACCTGCGTCGCCGCGCTGCCGTCGCGGCCGATGCTGGTCGCGGATCTGCCCTTCGGCGCGTACCACGAGTCGAAGGAGCAGGCCATCCGCAATGCCGGAAAGCTGCTGGCCGCCGGCGCCGAGATGGTCAAACTGGAAGGCGGCGAGGTAATGACGGAGACCGTGCACTTCCTGGTCGAGCGCGGCGTACCTGTCTGCGCCCACATCGGCCTGACGCCGCAATCGGTGCATGCGCTGGGCGGCTACCGCGTTCAGGGCCGCGGCGAAGAGGGCGCCGCGCGCATGAAGCGCGAAGCCGTGGCGCTCGAACAGGCCGGCGCCGCCCTGATTGTGCTGGAAATGGTGCCGGCCCAGCTTGCCGGTGAAATCACCGGATTGCTGAAGGTCTGCGCCACCATCGGCATCGGTGCCGGACTGGCCTGCGACGGCCAGGTGCTGGTGCTGCACGACATGCTCGGCGTCTATCCTGGCAAGAAGGGGCGCTTCGTGCGCAACTTCATGGAAGGTGCGACGAGCATCGACGAGGCGGTGACCGCCTACGTCAAGGCCGTCAAGGACGGCAGTTTCCCGGCGCCCGAACACACATACTGAAGCGGCTCCGAGCCATGCAGATTCACGAAACGATCGCCAGCCTGCGCGCGGCACGCGGCAAGGCCGGCCAGGTGGCGCTGGTACCCACCATGGGCAACCTTCACGATGGCCATATTGCGCTGATGACGCAGGCGCGGGGCCATGCCGACCAGGTCATTGCGACGATTTTCGTCAATCGCCTGCAGTTTCGTCCCGGCGAGGACTTCGAAAAGTATCCGCGGACCTTCGCTGCGGACTGCGAAAAGCTTGCGGCGGCCGGTGTGGAGCACCTCTTCGCGCCGGACGAGGCGGAAATGTATCCGCAGCCGCAGACCTATCAGGTCGAACCGCCGCCCGAACAGGCGAACATCCTAGACGGCGAGTTCCGCCCCGGACATTTCCGTGGCGTCGCCACGGTGGTCATGAAGCTGTTCCAGATTGCCCAGCCCGATGTGGCACTGTTCGGCAAGAAGGATTATCAGCAACTGATGGTTATTCGCAACATGGTCCGCGAATTCAATCTGCCCATCGAAATCGTCGGCGGCGAGACGGTTCGGGCTCCGGACGGCCTGGCTCTGTCCTCGCGCAACGGCTATCTGTCGGCCGCCGAAAGGGCCGAGGCGCCGCGCCTCTTCAGGGTTTTAACTAAAGTCGTAGAGGCCGTGCGCGCCGGATCGGGGGATTTTGCCGCGCTGGAGCAGGGGGCGATGCTCGAATTGCAGGCCAGTGGCTGGGCTCCGGATTATGTTGCATTGCGTAAAAAACTTGATCTACAATTGCCATCCGCTCACGATTCCGGATTGGTGGTGTTGGCGGCGGCGCGTTTGGGAAGCACGCGCCTCATCGACAATCTGGAAGTTTAGGCCACTGCGATGCGCTCATGCCGGCGGTGTGCCAGAAGCGAAACAGGTGGGAATGTCGTTCCCTTTCGGGGCGAACTCCCGATTTATTGCCGCCTTTGCATGAGAAAGGTCTGACAATGCAACGCATGATGCTCAAATCCAAACTCCACCGCGTTACGGTGACGCACGCCGAACTGCACTACGAAGGTTCCTGTGCCATTGATGAAGCTCTGCTCGAAGCGGCCGACATCAAGGAATACCAGCAGATCGACATCTACAACGTGAACAATGGCGAGCGTTTCACGACCTATGCCATTCGCGCCGAGCGCGGCAGCGGCACGATTTCCGTGAACGGCGCCGCGGCGCGCAAGGCCGCCAGCGGCGACCTGCTGATAATCGCCACCTACGTCATGATGAACGAGATCGAACTGCAGAAGTTCGAACCCGATCTGGTGTACGTCGACGCCAGAAATCGCATCACCCACCACAGCCGGCAGATCCCGGCGCAAGCGGCAGCCTGATCCACCCGATCGGGCGACGTTCGAGCCCACCCTTGCGGTGGGCTTTTCTTTTGTGTCCGCCGCACTCCGCCGCAGACAGCGCTCTGCACGCCAGGGATGCCGCCTTGCGGGCAGGCGACCACCTTCGGCAGGGCGGGCTCGCACACGAACTGCAGGTATGGCCCAAGGCTCCGACGCAGTGTATTCTTTGACCCATAACAAGAAGAACCACACGAAGGAGGGGGTGCATGGCCAAGAAGATTCTGATCGCCGACGACGAGCCGAATATCGTCATTTCACTTGAGTTTCTGCTGAAGCGCGAAGGTTACGACGTGGTGGTCGCGCACAACGGTGCCGAAGCGCTCGAGCAGGTCCGCGTCGAGCGGCCCGATCTGGCGATCCTCGACGTCATGATGCCGGCGCGCAATGGTTTTGAAGTCTGCCAGGATCTGCGTCAGGATCCCGAGTTCAGGGATTTGCGGATCATGATGCTGACCGCCAAGGGGCGCGACACTGAGGTCTCCAAGGGCCTCGCCCTGGGTGCCGACGTCTATATGACGAAGCCGTTTTCGACGCGGGAGCTTCTGGCCAAGGTCAAGGCGCTGCTCGAGAGGGCATGAGCCGTCGCGGCCCCTGATTGAGTCGATGCAGTCATGAGTTCCCGGGCCAAGCTGATCGCCGCCGCCGCAGTCGCCTGCCTCTATCTGCTGGCGGTCCTGCTGGCGGCAGGCTTCGTCCTCGGTTCGGGGCTTGAAGGAGAGGAACGGGCGCTTTTCTCCGCCATGCTCGATCGCCGCCTCGGCGTCCTGCTGATGATCGCCCTGTTCGCCTGCGTATTCCTGTTTCTAATGCTGCGCGCGGCGCACGAGTTTCTGGTCCTGATGCCGGCACGTGCGGCCGAAGAGGCGCGCGCAATGCTTGAAGAGCCGGCGACCCGCCTGACCGTGCAGGGCAGCAGCGAGCTGCAGGCCCTGATTGTGGCCGTCAATCGCGTTGCGGAGCAGCACCACGACCTTGACGAAACTATCGAGGCGCGCATCCGCATTGCCAACGCCTCGGCCGAGGCCGACCGCAACCGCTTCGCCGTACTCATGTCGGAACTCGCGCAGGGCGTCATCGTCTGCAATCCCGACGGGCTGGTGCTGCTCTACAACCGCCGTGCCCGCGCCCTGTTCGCCGGCTCCTCGGGGCAGGGCATGGCTGCCCTCGGCCTGGGGCGTTCGATCTATGGCCTGTTCGATCGCCACCTGATTGCCTACGCCCTCGAGAACATCGATGTGCGGCGGCGCAATCACCGCCACTTCGTCACGGCGACCGAGTCGGGTCGATTGTTGCGCGTTCTCGTCGCGCCGATTCCGGAAGCGGGGGCCGGGGCCGCGGGCGGCGCGGAAGCTGGCGCAGCGCATGGAATCTCGGGCTACATGACCATGATCGAGGACATGACTGAGGCATTCGACAGCGAATCCACGCGCGACCAGATGTTGCAGGAGCTCACCGAAAGCAGCCGCGGGCCGGTGGGAAATCTGCGGGCCGCAGCCGAGACGCTACATGACTATGCCGACATGAGCGCGGAGGATCACCGGCGCTTCCTCGGCGTCGTCCGCGCCGAGGCCGAAGGCCTCGCCGACCGCATCGAGGCCGCGGCGCGCAAGTATGCCGCGGTGCTCAAGGCGCGCTGGCCGTTGGAGGAGATGCTCGGCTCCGATCTGCTGGTCGCGGCCCGTCACCGCATCGCCGGCCGCCATTCCGTAGAGGTGAGCCTGGAGGACGTCGATCCCGGGACATGGATCAAGGTCGACGGCTTCTCCCTGCTGCAGGCGCTGACCTATTTCGCCGGCCGCCTGCACGACGAATACCAGATCAGGGATCTGAGTCTGCGGCTGACCCGGGACGGCGAGATGGCGCAGATCGACCTGATCTGGTCGGGAGTGTTCATGAGCACCGAGACCGTGATGACATGGGAACTCGATCCGATGACCGTGGCGGGAGAGTCGACGCCGCTGACGGTGCGCGACGTCGTCGCGCGCAACGGCGCCGAGGTGTGGTTTCAGCGCGATCACGCCTCCTATCGCGCCTACTTCCGCTTCCTGCTGCCGGCTGTCAGCGGGCAGGCAGAGAATGCCCCTGCCGCGATCGCGGCAATGGTCGACAGCCGCCCCGAGTTCTATGACTTCGACCTCTTCAAGGCCGAGGATACCGGCCTGGCGCTCGACGACAGGCTCCTGGCGCAGCTCGCCTATACCGTGTTCGATACGGAGACCACCGGCCTCGAACCCTCGGCGGGCGACGAAATCATCCAGATCGGCGCGGTGCGCATCGTCAATCGGCGCCTGCTCAGCCACGAAACCTACGAACAGCTGATCGATCCGCAACGCAGCCTGCCGGCGCAATCGGTGAAGATCCACGGCATCACGGCAGAAATGCTCGCCGGTCAGCCGCCGATCGCCAAGGTGCTGCCGGTCTTCCGCGCCTTCGTCGCCGACACCGTGCTGGTGGCGCACAACGCCGCGTTCGACATGCGCTTTCTCGAATTGAAGGAAGCCAGCACCGGCATCCGATTCGATCGTCCGGTGCTCGACACCTTCCTGTTGTCGGCCGTGCTGTTTCCGAATCAGGAGTCGCATCGCCTCGAGGCGATTGCCGCGCGGCTCGGAGTCTCGGTGCTGGGCCGCCACACGGCGGTCGGCGACGCCATCGTCACCGCCGAAGTCTTTCTCAAGATGCTGCCGCTGATGCAGGAGCGGGGCATCCGCACGCTGGGCGAAGCCCGCGAGGCCAGCGAGAAGACCTACCATGCCCGCATCCGCTATTGAGGCAAGCTTCGACGCGGTGTCGGTGAATCTCAACACCGCCTTGCGTGCCTTGCCTCTTGACCCGCCGCTGGTTGTCGATCCCGCCACCACCGTGCGCGAGACCTTGCAGGCGATCGACGCCCGCGGGGCCGAGGTCGCGGTCATCGTCGATGCGGCGAGTTCGGTGCCGCTCGGCATCGTCACCCTGCGCGATGCGCTGCGCGCGATCGTCAACGGGGATTGCGATCTGGCAGGGCCGGTGGCCGGCATCATGACAGGCGGGTTGGCCAGCCTGGCCGCGGAGGCGACGGTGCATCAGGCGACCGTGCTGATGTTCCGCCGCGGCATGCGCCATCTGATCCTGACGGGTTCCGATGGACGCCTGTTCAACGTGATTTCCCAGGGCGATCTGTACGGCATGCAGGCGGCGGATTCGGCGAGCCTGGCCAACGCCATCCTGGCCACGAGGAGCGTCGCCGAGCTGGCGGCGCAGACGGCGGCCATGCGCCGCTTCGCCGCCCGCCGCCTGGCCGAGGGCAGCGGGGCGCAGGCCCTGTGCGAATGGATTGCCGCGCTGAATGATCTGATCGCCCTGCAGGCCATCGACCTCATCGAGGGCCAGTTCGAGCTCCCCTACGTGCCATGGTGCTGGATCGTGTTCGGTTCCGAGGGCCGGCTGGAGCAGACGCTGGTGACGGACCAGGACAATGGCATCGTCTTCGCGGCGGCATCGGCAGGGGAGGCCGCCGACCTGCGGCAACTGTTCCTTCCCTTCGCCCGGGCCGTCAATGCGGCGTTGGACGCCTGCGGGTTCCGGTTGTGCACCGGACAGATCATGGCCGGCAATCCGACCTGGTGCCTTTCCCTCGACGAATGGAAGCAGACTTTTGGCCGCTGGATCGCGGTGCCCGAGCCCAAGGCCCTGCTCAACGCCAGCATCTTTTTCGACTTCAGACCGCTGTACGGGCGCGAGGACTTGCTCACAGAACTGCAGGACTGGCTCCTGCAGCACATCCGCGGCAACAGCGCTTTCGTGCGGGCGATGGCCGTCAATGCGCTCGAGCAGGAGCCGCCGCTGGGCTGGTGGCGCGACTTCCGCTGCAACGACAATCGCCAGTATCCGCACACCCTTGACCTCAAGGGACAGGGCATACGCCTGTTTGTCGATGCGGTGCGGATACTGGCGCTGGCGCACGGCGTGGAGCACACCAACACCGTCGAACGCTTGCGCGGAGTGCGTCCGGCGCTGGGCATGCCGGTCGAGGAGGCGGCAGCGATGGCAGCGGCCTTTTATCAGATACAGCGCCTGCGCCTGCAGAATCAGGTGTCGGGCGAGTTCCCCGATGCCGTCAACCGGCTGAATCCGGATCACCTGCACAAGCTCGACCGGCAGATCCTCAAGGAAGCCCTTCGCCAGGTGCGCACGCTGCAGCAGCGCCTGCGGCTGGATTACCTGAACTAGGACCAGGGTGGCCGCATGGCCGGCGGCATCGCCGTCGCCGTGTCGCCAGCGCCGACTGCCGGGGCGGCAGGGCTGGATATCCGGATTGGATCGTCTGCCCGTCCATCGATGCGGCCGTTCTGTAGAATGGCGGCGTGGCGGAGAACTCAACACAAGACGCATTTGCGCTGGCCGTGGCCTTGCACCGGCAGGGCAGGATCGCGGAGGCGCTGCGCGACTACGAGCAGGTGTTGCGGGAGTTTCCCGATCACCTCGCAGCCAATGCCAACGCGGCTGCCCTCATGCAGCAGGCCGGCCGCCGCGAGGAGGCGGCGAGCTGCTATGCGAAGGCCGTCCAGCTGTCGCCAGAAAACCCCAAGCTCAAGTTTTCGCTCGGCTACCTGCTGCTGCGCATGCGCCGCACCGCCGAGGCATTGCCCTTGCTGGAGGCTGCAGCAGCCCACGATCCCGCGATTTCCCTTGCGGCAGAACTGGCCGCCTATACCCGGTTCAGGCTGTCGGGCAAGGAGGTGGCAGAATTCGTGTATGAGGGTGAGCCGGTGCGTTTCCGCATTGCGGATCACAACCTCGGCCTCGATATCTTTCATGTTGCGGGCCGCTTCTTCGAGGCGCCGGAACTTGAACATTGCCGCGAACTGATTGAACCGGGTGCGGTGATCGTCGATGTCGGCGCCAACGTCGGCAACCATCTGGTCTTCTTTGCCCGCTTCATGGCGCCAGAATGCATTTTTCCGATCGAGCCCCATCCGGAATCGATTCGCTTGCTGCGGGAGAACATTGCGTTGAACCGGATCGCGTGCGTCGATGAACGCCATCTGGGCATAGGCATCGGCCGGGCCCGCGGCCGGCTCGCGATTGACATGCCGTCACAGGGCGATCTCGTCCTGGCAAGACTGGCGCCGTCCCCGTCGGGAAACATCGAGGTCTATCCGCTCGATGATCTGGACCTCGGGCGTATCGACCTGCTGAAGATCGACGTGGAGGGCATGGAATTCGATGTTCTGCAGGGCATGGCCGGGACGCTGAGGCGCTGCCGCCCCGTGCTGATGATCGAGGTGCGGGAATCCGACGTGGCGCGCTTTGTGGATGCCATGCGCGGCCATCGTTACCGCCTGGAGCGCGAATTCGCCGGCATCGGCTACAAGAACCTGTTCCTGCTGCCGGAAGATTGAGCCATGCGCGGCCTGTTTGCCATTGCCCATTACTACAACGACAAGGGAGGCGGCTTCTACGGCTCGCTCAAGCCCGACCCCGCGCCGCGAGTCGCCGCGCTGGCCGGCACCATCCTCGGCCTGCACCACAATCTGAGCGCCGCGCAGGGCCTGCTGGACGGCAGCCGGCGCCGGATCGTGCCCACCAACCCGACCATCGCGCAGCAGGTCGATGTGGTGGTCTGCACCACAGGCGGACGCCACGTACTGGACCGGCTTGCCGGCATCGCGGGGCTGTTTCGCCATCATCCGACCGCGGCGGATCCGATGCGGCTGGGCTTCGAATGCCACGATGTATTGCGCAACGGACTGGGACATTACGATTACTACGTCTATCTCGAGGACGACATTCTGCTTGGCGACCCGTATTTCTTTCGCAAGCTGCAATGGTTTTCATCGAATTTCGGCGACGACTGCCTGCTCCAGCCGAATCGCTACGAGCTCCATCCTCTCCAGCCCCTGGTCAAGCTGTACATCGACGGCAACCTCGCCGACCCGTCGATGAGCGAGCGAATTCAGGACGTGCGCGAACATCCCCGGCTCGAATCGGAATTTCTCGGCGACCGCCTTGCCTTCAGCCGGGTCAATAACCCCCACAGCGGGTGCTTTTTCCTGAACAGCCGGCAGATGGCCCTGTGGGCAGCAAAGCCCTATTTCCTCGACTGCGACACCAGCTTTGCCGGTCCGCTAGAAAGCGCCGCCACGCTCGGCATCACGCGGACGTTCCGCGTCTATAAGCCGGTGCGTGAGAATGCCGCCTTTCTCGAGGTACACCACCAGGGCAACCGCTATCTCGGCGCCAAGCTGAAGCTCGATCCGAATGACCTGACGAAATTCTGAAAGCGAAGGCAAATATGGCAAAGATACTGGTCACCGGCGGCGCGGGCTTCTTGGGCTCCCACCTGTGCGATCTGCTGATCGCGAAGCGCCACGATGTGCTGTGTGTCGACAATTTCTTCACGGGCTCGAAAGGCAATGTGGCCCACCTTCTGGGTAATCCGCTGTTCGAACTGCTGCGCCACGATGTCACCTTCCCGCTGTATGTCGAGGTTGACCGGATATTCAATCTGGCTTGCCCGGCCAGCCCGATCCACTATCAATTCGATCCCGTGCAAACCACCAAGACCAGCGTTCATGGCGCCATCAACATGCTGGGTCTGGCCAAGCGCACCCGGGCCAGAATTCTCCAGGCATCGACCAGCGAGGTCTATGGTGATCCGGAAGTCCACCCCCAGCCCGAAGACTACTGGGGACGCGTCAATCCCATCGGAATACGCAGCTGCTACGACGAAGGCAAGCGTTGCGCCGAAACCCTGTTCTTCGACTACTACCGGCAGCACAATCTGGACATCAAGGTGCTGCGCATCTTCAATACCTACGGGCCGCGCATGCACCCGAACGATGGCCGCGTCGTCAGCAATTTCATCGTGCAGGCGCTCAAGGGAAATCCCATCACAATCTACGGCGACGGCCAGCAATCACGCAGCTTCTGCTATGTGGATGACCTGCTGGACGGCATGATGCGATTCATGGAATCGCCGGCAGGCGTCACCGGGCCCATCAACATGGGCAACCCGAAGGAGTTCACCATGCTGGAGCTGGCGGAAACAGTCATCCGTCTTACGCACAGCAGTTCCAAGCTGGTGTTCGAGCCGTTGCCGCAGGATGACCCGCGCCAGCGTCAGCCGGATATTTCGCTGGCAAGGTCGCAGCTCGGATGGGAACCCAAGGTGTCGCTCGAGGACGGCCTCAAGGAAACCATCGCCTATTTCAAGAAGGCACTGGCGGCCTGATCGTAGCGGCGGCGGCTTTCATGCCTCGCTGCCCGGATAGCCGGTGATCTCGCGTATCTCCCGGTAGAGTGGGCGCAGGCGCCGGTACATGCGGCAATACACCTTGCGATAGAGCTGCTCGTAGATCCGCACGTGCTGTGGCTCGGGCGCAAACACCTGACCGACACGCGTCATCTCGCGCACGGCGGTGGCAAAGTCGGGGTGCAGGCCGAGGCCGACAGCGGCGATTATCGCGGCGCCGAGTCCGCTGGTCTCATGGAGGTGGGGACGCTCGGCCGGCAGATTGAATATGTTCGCGGTGATCTGCATCGCCGCGTCGCTTTGCGAGCCGCCGCCGGAGACGCGCACGCGCTCGATGCGCGTCCCGCCGCGCCGCTCGATGCGCTCTCTTCCTTCGCGCAGTGCATAGGCGAGGCCTTCGAGAATCGCGCGATAGAGATGGGCGCGGGTATGGACCTCGCCGAAGCCGATCACGGCCCCCTTGGCTTCCGGACCGGGGACCTTGATGCCGGGGTTCCAGAAGGGTTGCAGCATCAGGCCCATCGAGCCGGGCGGCACCGCATTCACCAGTTCATCGAACAGGCTCTCGGGGGCGACGCCGCGACTGCGCGCCTCCTGTTCTTCATGCAGGCCGAACTGCTCGCGAAACCAGTTCACCATCCAGAAGCCGCGCGTGATCTGGACTTCCGTGTTGTAGTGTCCGGGCACGGCGGCCTGGTAGGGCGGAATGAAGCGGATCGCCTCCAGGTAACGCGGCGTCGTGGTATTGATGGTAGCCGCGGTGCCGTAGGAAAGGCAGGCGATTTCGGGCGTGAGGCAACCGGCGCCGATCACTTCACAGGCCTTGTCCGCGGCGCCGGCGATCACCGCCAGGCCCTGCGGAATGCCGGTGTCGCGCGCGGCCTCTGCGCCGACGAGGCCGAGCTGTGTTCCGGCCGGGACCAGTTCCGGGAGCATTTCACGCCGGATCGGCAGGCACTGCCACTTCCAGTCCCAGGCAGATGCCCAGCGCCCGCGCTTGTAGTCGAACGGAATGTAGCCGACCTGATTGGCGACCGAGTCGACGAAGCGGCCGGTGAAGCGATAGTTCAGGTAACCGGAGAGCAGCAAGTACTTGTCGGTGCGCGCCCAGAGCGCGGGCTGGTGCTGCGCGATCCAGTTGGCCTCCGCTTCGCGCGCGAAGTAGGCGATGGTGTCGCGCATGCCGATCGCACGCAGGGCCAGTTCCCACCACCAGGCAAGCTCGGGCCGGGTGTCGGCGCGCCGCTGATCCAGCCAGATGATCGCCGGCCGCAGGGGCTGGCCGCGGGCGTCGAGATTGATGACGCTGGCGCGCTGGGTGGTGATGACCACGCCGCGGATCGAGCTCTTGGGAACCCGGGTGTTGGCCCAGAGGTGCTGGCAGGCCTGGCACAACGCGGCCCAGAACTCTTCCGGGTCGTTCTCCACCCAGCCCGGCTGAGGCGACTGGTAGCTGGTGATGTCGACCTGCGCCTTGTCGACCAGATGGCCGCGCAGATCGAAGATCAGCGCGCGCACGCTCTGCGTGCCGTTGTCGATCGCAAGGAGGTAGTCGATGCTCATGGCGGCTCGATACTACCGAAACCTGCGGCGGTTCACCGTACCACCAGTGCCGATTCTTACCTCGGCGCTGTTGCGATGACGGTTTGCTCCTGTTCGCCCAGGCCTTCGACGCCGAGCCTGACCCGGTCGCCGAGCTTCAGGTAGAAACCGCGCCCCATGCCGACGCCCTGAGGCGTGCCGGTGCAAATCACGTCGCCCGGCAGCAGGGTCATGAAGCCCGAAACATAGCTGACGATTTCGGCGCAGGAGAAAATCATGTCGGCGGTGGTCGAATCCTGCATGCGCTGGCCGTTGACGTCCAGCCACAGGCGCAACTGCTGCGGGTCGGCGACCTCGTCGCTGGTTACCAGCCAGGGCCCGATGGGACCGAAGCTGTCGCAGCCCTTGCCCTTGTCCCACTGGCCGCCTCGTTCGATCTGGAAGGCGCGCTCGGAGACGTCGTGGAACACGCAGTAGCCGGCGACGTGATCGAGTGCCTTTGCCTTGGTGACGTAGCGGGTCTCGCGGCCGATGACGATGCCGAGTTCGGCTTCCCAGTCGAGCTTGGTGCTGCCGATGGGCATCAGGATCGGATCGTTGGGGCCGGTGATGCAGGTGGTGGCCTTCATGAACATCACCGGTTCGGCCGGGATCGGCATCTTGGCCTCGAGGGCATGTGCGCGGTAGTTGAGCCCGATGCCGACAATTTTCGAAATGCCGGTGAATGGCACGCCCAGGCGCGGCTTGCCGCGTACTGCGGGCAGCGTGCCCGGGTTCAGGGCGCGCAGGCGCTTCTGCCCGGGCGCCGAGAGCTCGTTCCAGCCGATGTCGGCGACATGACCGGAAAGGTCACGCAGCGTGCCCGCAGCGTCGATCAAGCCGGGCTTTTCGCGGCCCTTCAGGCCGTAGCGAACCAGTTTCATTTCTTCTCCTCGTGGATTGGGCGTTGCAGTGTGTCCTGGTCAGGGCACGGACTTCTGGCGCTTGCCGCGCCAGATGGCGTCGGGCTGCTGTTCCAGCGTTTCCGCCAGCAGGCGCAGGGCGTCGGCCGCGTGGGATATCTCCTTGAGCGCGGCATTGACGTTCTGCACCGTGGGCGATTCCTGCTCGGTCAGGCTGCGCACCGCGCTTGCGGCCTTGGCGAGATCCTCGCTGGCCTGGGTCATGCCCGCAACCATGCGCGAGTCGGATCGCGCCAGGTCGGCGACCCGGTCGGCGGCGGTGTCGAGCCTGGCCAGCGCGGCTTGCGCCGCCACCAGCGCCTTGTGCATCTCTGCTAGGTTGCCATGAACGTCCTTCAGGATCGGGCCGCTCCGGGCATCGAAGCGTGCAGCGAGCGATTCAAGGTGCCGCAACGTTGCGTCGAGACGTTGCGGAAGGTCCTGGGTGGCTTGCGCCGACATGAGCCTGTTGATTGCGGCGCTGATCGCCGCGACGTCGGCGAGGAACTTGTCGGTGGGGAAGCCCTCGAATTTGGTCGTCAGCTCCTGCCCGGTCGTGCGAATGGTCGGAATTTCGCTGAGTTCGGGATCGAGTGCGGCGTAGATCGCCGGTTTGTCGGGGTGGAAATCGAGATCGACGTAGAGCTGACCGGTGAGCAGGCTCTGCATCCGCAGCCTCGCGCGCAGGCCGCGCGCGACCAGTTGCCGCACCGTGGCGCGATCGCGCAGGTCGATGGGCTCGCCGCTGCGTGTGCGCGCGATCTGAGGGTCCAGTTCGATCATCACGGGCACCAGGAAGCGGCGGCTCTGCGGGTCGAGGCCGAGCCGGATATCCTTGACCGTGCCGACCTTGACGCCAACGAAAACCACCGGCGCGCCGACCTGCAGACCCTGTGCCGCGCCCTCGAAGTACATGACGTGCTGCTGCCGCGCGCCGAACCAGCTGCCGCCTGCCAGCAGCAGCGTCGCGACGACCATCAGCGCCACCGCGCCGAGCACGAAGGCGCCGATCAGGGTGGGGTTGGCCTTGCGGCTCATGGCGTCTCCGAAGAGTCGTTGCGGGGAGGAGGCGAACCTTCGCCGCCTCGCGTGAGGAAGTGACGCACCTTGGGGTGGCCGTTCTTCAGCGCATCCTGCGGGTGGCCGGTGGCGATCATGGTGCGGCTTTCGGAATCGAGAAAGATCGAATTGTTACCGATGCTGAGGATGCTGGCCAGTTCGTGGGTGACGACGACGATGGTGGTGCCCAGGCTGTCGCGCAATTCCATGATCAACTCGTCGAGACGCCGCGCGGTCAGGGGATCGAGGCCCGACGAGGGTTCATCGATGACCAGTATGTCGGGATCGAGCGCCATCGCTCGCGCGAGTCCCGCGCGCTTCTTCATGCCGCCGCTCAACTCGGCGGGGTAGAGGTCCTCGCAGCCGGCCAGCCCGACCAGCGCCAGCTTGAAGGCCACGATCTCGTTCACGCGGCTCGCCGGCAGGCCGGTGTATTCGGCAATCGGCAGCGCCACGTTCTCGGCCAGGGTCAGCGAACTCCAAAGCGCACCGCCCTGAAAAAGGACGCCGAGCCGGCGCTTGAGGGTCTGCTGTGCCGCCGGCCCGGCGTTCCAGAAGTCCTCGCCGCTGTATAGCACGGAGCCGGCCGTCGGCCGCTGCAGGCCGACCAGGGCGCGCATCAGCGTGGTCTTGCCGCAGCCGTTGCCGCCCATGACGACGAAGATGTCGCCCTTGTTGACGACGAAATCGAGGCCGCGCTGCACGATGTGGTCGCCGTAGGCCATGCTCAGTCCGCGGACTTCGATGTGCGGTATTGCGGGCATCATGTCCTCGCCGGGCCGCCCCAGGAAGACATGCGCCCCCTTGTGGGGAGCAGCGAGCAGGATTTGCGAGCCTGGGGGGCCATTGCCGTTCAGATGCCCAGCTGGTAGTAGACGATGGTCATGATCGAAGCCGCAATCGTGATCAGGAGGATGGCGGTGACCACTGCGGAAGTCGCGGCATGGCCGACGGCTTCGGCACTGCGTCCGCATTGCATGCCGCGCAGGCAGCCGGAGAAGGCGATCATCGCTCCATAGACCGCACCTTTGGACAGCCCGACGGCGAATTGCCTGAAATCCAGTGCCCGCAATGTTTCGGTGTAGTACTCGAAGATGCCGATATCGAAGATCGTGACCGAGACCAGCAGTCCCGCCAGCATGCCGATGAAGCCCGAGTAGAGCGTCAGCAGCGGCACCATCAGCATCAGTGCCAGCATGCGCGGCAGCACCAGGAAGTCGATGGCCGAGATGCCGAGCGTCTTGAAGGCATCGATCTCCTCGTTGACCTGCATGGTGCCGAGTTGCGCGGCGAAGGCGGCGCCGGTGCGGCCGGCGATGATGACGCCGGTCATCAGTGCGCCGACCTCGCGCACCATGCCGATGGCCACCAGGTCGGCGATGAATATCTGCGCCCCGACCAGTTTCAGCTGATCCGCGCCGAGATAGGCGAGGATGAGTCCGACCAGGAAGCTGATCACCGAAACTATCGGCAAGGCGCGCGGTCCGATTTCTTCTATCTCCAGCCACAGGTCGCGGATGCGGAAGCTGGCGCGGCCGGAGAGCAGCCGCAGCACCGACAGTACGACCTCGCCGAGAAAGTCCAGCATCCGGGGCAAGCCGCGAAAGAACTCCAGAGTGGCGGTGCCGACATGGGCAAGCGTTCCCCGCGGGCCTCTGTCGCGCCGCGCGAGCTTTTGTTCCGGTATCGCCTGCGCCATTGCCAGCAGACGCTGCGCTCCCGGCGGCAGCCCGCTGCTATCGACCGCGATGCCACGATTCGCGCAGGACTTGCTGATTTCGGAGACGAAGCTCAGCAGGCCGGAATCCCAATCGGCGAGCCGGCTGGCGTCGAAGCTGACCCGGCGCACCGAAGCGTCGAGACGGTCTTTCAGGGAGTCGGGTGCGGGCGGATTCTGATCAACGCACCAGCGCCCGCCGAGACAGATGACCAGCGTGTCGGTACTGGACGGCCGGACTTCGAGCTGCCACGCTGCCTTGTCCCGCATGGCCGGTCTCTTTCGGCTATTTCTTTCCCAGGCCGCCGAGGAGCGCTGCGACCGGTTTTTGCGGTCGCGTCGCGGCGGGTTTCTCGGTGCTGGTTTCCACAGGCTCCAGTTTGCTGACGTAGGGCTTGGTGGGGTCGAAGTCGAGCTTCGGCAGACGCGGATCGAGTCGCGGCACGTGGGCGGCCGGGGCGGGCAGATGCGGCGGCGGCCGCCGGTCGTGCTGCTTGACCTCGCGCTCGCGGCGGCGGTCTTCATGCTCGCGGCGATGGCCGCTGCCGCTGCGCTCGCGGTCCCGTTCCGGCGTCGCCGTGCCGAGATTGAAGCCGGTGATTTCGACGCGCTCGATCTTGCGCTTGATCAGTTTTTCGATGTCGGTCAGGCGCTGTGTTTCCTCGGGGGCGAACAGCGAGGTGGCGTTGCCCAGCTTGCCGGCGCGGCCGGTGCGGCCGATGCGATGGATGTAGTCTTCCGCGGTGTGCGGCAGTTCGTAGTTGATGACGTGGGGCAGGTCGTCGATGTCGAGCCCGCGCGCGGCGACGTCGGTGGCGACCAGGACGCGAATCTTGCCGGACTTGAAGCCTTCCAGAGCTTCGGTGCGCTGCTGCTGGCTCTTGTCGCCGTGAATGGCGTCGGCGGCGATGCCCTGGCGCTCGAGATAGACGGCCAGGCGGCTGGCGCCGAACTTGGTGCCGACGAAGACCAGTACCTGCTTGGCGTTTTCCTCGTCGTGCGTGAGCAGATGCACAAGCAGGCTGCGCTTGAGATCGGACGCCACCGGGTAGACACGGTGGGTCACGGTCTCGGTCACCATGTTGCGTCGCGCCACTTCGATCAGTTGCGGCGCCTTGAGCATGCTGTCGGCGAGGTTCTTGATCTCGTTAGAAAAGGTCGCGGAGAACAACAGACTCTGCCGCTCTTTCGGCAGCATCGCCAGGATGCGCTTGATGTCGGGGATGAAACCCATGTCCAGCATGCGGTCGGCCTCATCGAGCACCAGCACCTCTACGGCGTTGAAACTGACGCTCTTCTGCTGCACGTGATCGAGCAGCCGGCCGGGCGTGGCGACCACGATTTCGCGGCCTTCGCGCAGTTCGGCGATCTGCGGCCTGATATCGACGCCGCCGTAGATGCAGACGGAACGCAGCGGCAAGTGCTTGCTGTAGGTGACCACGCTCTGATGTACCTGCATCGCCAGTTCGCGTGTCGGTGCCAGGATCAGCGCACGGACGGGGTGGCGGGCCGGCGACGGCGAACTGCTGGCATGGCGCGCGAGTCGCTGCAGCAGCGGCAGGGTGAAGCCGGCGGTCTTGCCGGTGCCGGTCTGGGCGCCGCCCATGACATCCTTGCCGGCCATGATGATCGGGATGGCCTGTACCTGGATCGGCGTCGGGGTGGTGTAGCCGGCGTCCTTGATGGCGCGCAGCAGTTCGGGCAGGAGCCCGAGCTGGTCGAAAGTCGGCGCTGGCGGGACGGCGGTCGTGCTGTCGTCCTGGTCGTTGACGGCGGAAGGGGTCGTGCTCTGTGTAGTCGCGTTCAAATGAACTCCTGAATCGGCCTGCCCCTCGCGGGGAACCGGTTCAGGCGGCGAAGCGCTTGAGGGAAATGCGGCGAAATGCCGAATCGGGCGCCAACCGGCAGGGCGCACATGCCATGTATTGTATTACAGGCGGCGATGCCCACGCTGAAACGTGTCGCGGTGCGGGTTTGCCGCAGCCGCGGTGAGCTACGCGGCTGTCAGGGCGCATCTCCCAGCAGACGCAGCGTGGCATGGAACAAGGGATGCTTCGGGTCACCCAGCGCTTCGACGCTCGCCAGGTGATGGCGGCCGGGCAGCGGCAGGTCGCGGCGGAAGCAGTGCGGCCAGGCCTCGCGGATCAGCCGGTTCTGGCGCCGAAACTCGGCGCTCTCGGCGCCGCCGACGGCTGTAATCAGGGGCGTGGCATGTCGCGGGCGATAGCTGACGGGGCTGACGAGCTGCGCCGCCCCCTCGTCGAGCTGGAGATCGTCTCGCAGAAAGGGGGCATTCACCAGCGGTCGCAAGTCATAGATTCCGGAAATGCAGACGGCGCCGCACAGCAGGTCCCGGGGCAGGTCGCGCGCCCAGAGCGGCCAGTCAGCGGCCAGCATCATGGCGGCGAGGTGCGCGCCGGCGGAATGCCCTGCGACCACGATGCGACGCGTGTCGATATCGAGCTGCGGCAGATTGCGGTAAAGCCACGCCATGGCGCGCAGCATCTGCCGCACGATGTCCGCGACCGATGTGGCGGGAGCCAGGCCGTAGTTCGGCATGGCGACGGCGACACCGGCCCGGACGAAGGCCGGCGCGAGAAAGGAGAAGTCCTGCTTGTCGAGGGAGCGCCAATAGCCGCCGTGGATGAAGACCAGCAGCGGTGCATTGCGCCTGGCGGCGGGATAGAAGTCGAGCGATTCGGCGGGCGACGGACCGTAACGATAGTCAGGCTCGCAGCGCAGGGCATCGCGGGCGGCACTCGAGCCCGCTCGCCATCGCGCGAATATTTCCGGATGGTCCGGAATTGCGGCGCGGGCATTGTATTGCCGGTCGAGCTGCTCGGGTGTCCCCCAGTCTTGCCCCGGGGCCGTCCGCGGGGCAGGGGGCATCAGCGCTGCTGGCGATCGAGGCATTGCATTTGCGCTGCTGCAGCAAGCCGCCGCGATCCGGATTCAGCTCACTTTTTCCCGGTCACCCGGGAGGCGCTGGTTTTCAGCGCCGCAAGCAGTCCGTAGAGCTGGCCGCGCTGGCTCTCGTCCATTCCGCTGAACAGCTCGAGGATCCATTTTTCATGCGAGTCGGCCATTTTGCGGAAGCTGCGACGGCCCTCCGGTGTCAGCTTGACCAGGTAGGCGCGACGGTCCTTGGGACTGTCTTCACGAACAACCAGCCCCTCGCCGACCAGCTGATCGGTAATCCCGGTGACATTGCCGCCGGTGACCATCATGCGCTTGGACAGCTCGCCCATCTTGAGCCCCTGCGGCGAACGCTCGAGCTGGGACATCAGATCGAAGCGCGGCAGCGTGATGTCGAACTCGGCACGCAGGCGCGAGCGGACGTGGTTCTCGATCAGATTGGTGCAGGCCAGCATGCGCAGCCAGAGCCGCAGGTCAGGCGCGTGTTCGGAGGTGGCGCGCGTTTCCGTATCGGACGCGGCAGGAACGGATTTTTTCGACATGTAGGCGGAGCTCTGGTTGGTGACGCACAATGAAAATATCGACGCCTAAAGTATCAAAAGCGGGCTGTTTCCGCAACTGCAATGAAATTGGCATTGGACGCCGGAAGGGAGGCATCAGATGAAGTCGGGGTTCACGACGGCGCGCAGGACTGTCCTGGTTTCATCGTTGCGCATGCGATTGGAGAACCACCAGACGCCGCCCTTCTTGATCGTCCAGTCAGCCTCTTCGCCGCCCAGCAGCAGCGCCGCGACGCGGCCAAGTGTCGGCTGGTGGCCGATGATCAGCACGGCACCCTCCTTGTCGGGCCAGCCCGCGACTTTCAGCACATCGGCCGCGGAGGCGCCGAGGCCGAGCCTGGGCTCGATTTCGTAGGGCAGATCCAGCGCGTGAGCCGTTTGCTGGGTGCGTTCGGCGCCGCTGACAATCACCTTCCGCTTGCGCGGCAAGTGCTGGTGCAGCCAGCGCGCAATCTGTTTCGCCTGCTTTTCGCCGCGCGGGGTCAGTCGCCGCTTCTTGTCGGGCACGGTGCCGTCGCCTTCCTCGGCCTCGGCGTGACGCCAGAGTATCAATTCCATTGTTGTCTCTCCATCGGTGGCTGCCAAGTCTGAATCACGGGCGTGACGTCCACATTACTCGTCGGGCTGGTCAAGTGCCGGCAGGCGCAACCGCGCCAGGCGGGGCAGTTCGCCCGCTATGGCGACCAGCAGGCTCGCATAATGGGGCCCATGCCAACCGCCGATCAGGGTCACGGCTTCGCGCAGCCGCGGGTCGTCTCCGGCGCAGTCCATCAACAGGGCGCCGGCATTGGTCAGGTCATTGAGCTGGCCGAGCGTGTCCTGCATGGTGGTGAGCTGCTTCAGTACCGGGCGCGATGCACGCTCGGGAGTCAGGGGGGAAAAGAACTCCAGCGCATAGCGCAGGCGCTTAACCCCGATGCGCAGGGCATGCAGCGATGCGGGATCACCGATATCGGCTGCCGTGGCCAGCCGCCGCAGTCTTTTGCGCAGGCGTCGCAAGCGCTCGGCGGCGAAGCTCAGCAGCGCGATCATTGGCGGTTCGGTCGCCGGCATGGCGTGCAGCGACTCGAGCGCGGTCAGCAGCATTCGTCCATAGTCCGGCGCGGCGAGCATGGCGACAGCCTCTGCGTGTGCCGTGTAGCGGCGGTTGGTGATGTCGCTGGCCAGCGCAAGCAAGCGCGGTTCGTTGGGCAGGGCGGACAGTACCGGGTTGGCGACTTCGGTGAGCAGCACATCGAGGTCGCGCGCGCGACCCAGTTCCCTGGTCAGCGCCGACAGCGGCAAGCGCAGGGACTCGGAAAGATGTTCCGGCAGCGCGGGCGCGAAAAGCCGCATCGCGGCACGCAACCGGCGCGTGGCGACGCGCATCTGGTGGATGTATTCCGGGTCGTCGCTGGAGAGCGCGCCCGCATGATTCTGCTGCAGGTGCTCGAGGCAGGACAGCGCAATGTGGCGGAAGGCGTCGAAGGGCGGCATCCCGGCCGACAGCGCCACGACCTCGGCCTTGAACGGCATCGGCGGTGCGCCGATGTGGAGGCGGTAGCCGCGCTCGGCCTTGGACAATACCGATGGCGTCAAGGCCACGCGCTCGGCGAGTTTCGCGGCAATTTCGAAGATCGCGCGCACCGGGGCGCCGGCAAGTTCCAGTTCGACCTCGGAGACCGCTTCGCGGCGGCCATTGGCGATGATCCAGCCCCGGTCGAGGGTCAGCATGACGGCGCCGCGTGCCGCAGGCATTTTCCAGGTGATGCGGCGAAAGCGCGTTTCGCAAATCGGGATGATGCGGCTCAGCAGCTTCGGCCGCTGCAGCCAGTCGCGCACCGATTCAACGTCAACGCCCGCGAAGTCGAAATGCCCGGTGTAGGGCGTTTCCCATTCGGGCCGGCTGCTCAGGCCGGCAGCCGAACTGCCGGCGAGCTTGACGGTTTGCAGCCAATCGCGTCCCTTGCGGCGCAGGCGCAGGGCGATGCCGCGGCGACGCAGGGAAAGATCGGCCGTGTCGTAATAGATGTTGTCGAGGTTCTCGACATGACGCACGACCGATTGTTTCAGCAGCGGGTGGCGCAGAAAGCGCGACTGATGGCCTGCTGCGAGCGCGAGTTTGAGTTCGACTTCTTCAGCCATGACCGTTTTCGCGATGGAAAGCATGCATTATCCATGATCCCGGCCGCAGACCATTGGAGCGACGCGACGCCGCTCTATTCGTAGCGCAGCGCCTCGATGGGCAGCAGGCGCGAGGCCTTCCTTGCCGGGTAATAGCCGAAGAAGACGCCGATCGCACCGGCGAAGCCCGCGGCGAGCACGATCGAGCCGCCGGAGAGTTCGGTGCGCCAGCCGGCGAACTCGGCGATCGCCGTTGCACCGCCTACGCCGAGCAGGATACCGATGGCGCCGCCGATCAGGGACAGCGTGACCGCTTCGACCAGGAACTGGGTCAGGATGTCCCTGGCCCGGGCGCCGACGGCCATGCGCAGCCCGATCTCGCGCGTGCGCTCGGTGACCGAGACAAGCATGATGTTCATGATGCCGATGCCGCCGACCAGCAGCGAGACCGAGGCGACGGCCGCCAGCAGCAGCGACATCACCCGCGACGAGGCTTCCTGGGCCTGGAGGATCTCGGACAGGTTGCGCACATAAAAGTCGTCGTCCTGACCGTTCTGCAGGCGATGGCGCTGGCGCAGCAGTTCGCGCATGCGGGCCTCGGCGGCGGCCATGTCGGCGCCGTCCTTGACCTTGACCATGATCGAGCCCACGTTGCGGCCGGCGGCGAAACGGCTCGAGCCGAGCACGCGTTTCCTCGCCGTGCTGATCGGCATCAGGACGATGTCGTCCTGGTCCTGGCCCATCATGTTCTGGCCCTTGCGATCGAGCACGCCGATGATGGTCAGCGGTACCTTGTTGATGCGCACCACCTGGTCCAGCGGGTTGGTCTCGCCGAACAGGTTCTGCGCCACGGTCTGGCCGATCAGGGCGACCTTGCCGGCGCCATTGATTTCCGCCTGTTCGAAGCCGCGGCCTTCGATCACCGGCCAGTCGCGTACCTGGAGATATTCCGGCGAGGTGCCGTAGAAGACCGTGGACCAGTTGGTGTTGCCCAGCACCACCTGTCCGCTGCCGCGCAGCGACGGTGCGGCGGCCTGGATTTCATCGATCTCGCGGTTCAGCGCATAGGCGTCGTCTTCGGTGATGGTCGGCTGCGAACCGCTGCCGCCACGTGCACCGCCCGAGGTCATCGAGCCGGAGAGCACCATGATGATGTTGGAGCCGAGGCTGCGGATCTGGTCCTCGACACGCGCCTGGGCGCCGTTGCCGACCGCGATCATGACGATCACGGCGGCGACGCCGATGATGATGCCGAGCATGGTCAGCGCCGAGCGCAGCTTGTTGATGCGCAGGGCGAGCAGGGCGATGCGCAGGGTGGCGGCGAAGTTCATAGCGCTGCCGCCGCATCTTTGGCGGCATTCGCCCGGTCTTCGACCACCTTGCCGTCGCGGAAGGAAATGATGCGGCCGGCGAAATTCGCGATGTCGTGCTCGTGTGTCACCAGCACGATGGTGATGCCCTCGCGGTTGAGCTGCTGCAGCAGCGCCATGATCTCGACGCTGGTGCGCGAATCCAGCGCGCCCGTGGGTTCGTCCGCAAGCACCAGCTGCGGATCATTCACCAGCGCACGGGCGATGGCGACGCGCTGCTGCTGGCCGCCGGAGAGTTGCGCCGGGTGATGATCCATGCGCTCCGCCAGACCGACCTGGGCAAGACGTTGTTCCGCATGTCGCCTTCGTTCCTGCGGCGGCATCCCGCCATACAGCAGCGGCAGCGCGACATTGTCCAGCGCCGAGGTGCGCGCCAGCAGGTTGAAATGCTGGAACACGAAGCCCAGCTTGCGATTGCGCACCGCAGCCAATTCGTCGCCGGAGAGTGCCGAGACTTCCTGGCCGGCGAGCCGGTAGCTGCCGGCGCTCGGATGATCGAGGCAGCCGAGCAGGTTCATGAAGGTGGATTTGCCGGAGCCCGACGGCCCCATGACGGCGACAAATTCGCCGGCCGCGATATCGAGCGTGACGCCGCGCAGTGCCGGAACCACGTTGGTCCCCATCACGTAATCCTTGGTCAGGCCCTCGACCCGGATCAGCGGTTCGCTCACGGCTGAAGGCTCCTAGAACAGCCGCGGGCCGGGCGCGCCTGCCTTTGCCGTCGCCGAGGTCTGTCCGACGATGACTTCCTGGCCTTCCTTGACATCGCCGGAAACAATCTCGGTCATGGCGCCGTCAGTGAGGCCGAGCCGTACATCTATGCCCTTGGGCTTGCCGTCCTCGCCGAGGATCCAGACACGTCCGCTGCCGCCGCCGCCACCGCTTCGCGCGGCCTGCGCTTCGCTGGCCAGTTCGTCGTAGCGCTTCTTCTGCTCAGGTTTGAGAATGGCTGCGATCTGCTCCCGGATCTCGGCGCGATTGCGTTCCTGTGCCTTGGCCTTTTCCGCCTCGGACAGGTCGCGGGCTGCCCTGAACTTGTCGCGCATGGCGGCGAAGATGGCGTCCACCTTGACCTGCTGGTCCGCATCGAGCTTCAGGTCGGCCACCAGGCGGTCGCGCAGCTGGCTCAGACCTCCTCCCCCCCCGGCGCCACCAGACGCACCCGACGCCGAGGAAGCCGGCGCCGGCGATACGGCGGCGGCCGTCCTTCTCTCGTCAGCCGTGCCCGCCGGACGGAAGCGCAGTGCCGCATTGGGCGCCTTAAGCGTCTTGTCCTTTTGCGCGGTGACGATACGCACGTTGGCAGTCATGCCCGGCAGCAAGGTGAGATCGGGGTTCGCCGCCGAGATCACCACGATGTAGGTCACGACGTTCGATACCACGGTAGCCGCCTTGCGCACCTGACGCACTTCGCCTTCGAAGTGGCGGCCGGCGAAGGCGTCGACCGTGAAGGTGGCCTTCTGCCCGACGCGGACACGACCCACGTCGGCCTCGTCGATCGAGGTTTCCACCTGCATGTCGGTCAGGTTCTTGGCGATGATGAACAGTTCCGGCGCCTGCAGGCTGGCAGCCACCGTCTGCCCCGGCTCGATGCTGCGCTTGACGACGATGCCGTCCACCGGCGCCCTGATCGTCGTGCGCTCCAGATCTACACGTGCCGCTGCCAACTGGGCCTCGCGCTGGCGGACGACAGCTTCGCCGTTCCTCACCTGAGCCTCGGCTGAAGCGAGGGACGCACGGGCCACGTCCAGGTTGTTCTGCGCCGTATCGCGCTCGGCCGGGGAAATGAAGTTCTTCTCCACCAGCGTCTTCTTGCGCTCGTAGTCGCGCTGGGCGTTTGCCAGACTGGAGCGGGCGCGGGCCACTTCCGCCTGCTGCACGCCCTGACCGGCACGGGCCGCGTCTACGTCCGCCTCGGCCTGGCGTACGCGATGCTGATAGGTTTCCGGGTCCAGTTGCGCGATCAGTTGGCCGGATTTCACCGGGGAGTTGAAGTCGACCAGGATTTCCTTGATCTGGCCCGAGACCTGTGAGCCGACCTGCACCGAAACCACCGGATTCAATGTGCCGGTGGCAGAGACGGCGGCCGTGAGGGGGCCGCTTTCCAGCTTGGCGAACTTGAGCTTGGGGGCGTCGCCTGCCGTGCCGTAATAGCGCCACGCTGCGTAACCGGCGGCGGCGAGAATGATCAGGGCGAGCGAGACGAGCCCGAGACGGGAGGAGGTTTTCATGGAAGCAATTCTAGACGATCCCCTCCCTCGGGCTTGTAACGGGGTGTTACGCGATACCGGGGTTGCCTTTCATGCCGATCAGCCTGGGCTGGTTCAGCTTGCGCGACGTGATGGTCTTCTTGTCGCGCAGGTAACGCGCCACGACGTCCCATACCGGTTCGCCCATTGCGCCCTCTGCCACCGGCGCCCAGCCGGCGACCTTGTACTTCTTCCCGGCTTCGAGCAGCTTGCCGTTGAGGCGCATGTCGGT
>Ga0208753_100049_pt1 | contig 60221 bp, 59 predicted proteins | sample LakWasMet37_LOW7_2_FD_183877 | JGI IMG/M metagenome (GOLD analysis project Ga0208753, IMG submission 183877) | Freshwater sediment methanotrophic microbial communities from Lake Washington under simulated oxygen tension - Sediment Metagenome... | ecosystem: Environmental > Aquatic > Freshwater >... | reverse complement strand
GGTCAGTCTCTCGGCATGGCCGTCGCGCGACCAGCCGGAAAACAGGAATAGCGTCTCGCTGCAACCGGCGCACGCCTTGAGGATGGCCTCGTCGAGCGCCCATTCCTCGATGCCGCCGATATAGGTCACGAGATTGGCAAATCCGCCATGAATTCCATCGAGCCAGGGCGGCGCCTTGCCCTCCGGCTCAAGCTCCTGGATGTAGCAATTGGGCACCAGCCCGATCCGCCTGAACGATGCGGCCGGGCGGACACGCTCGACCAACGACAAGCGCAGCGGGTCTTGCACGATAAGGTCATCGACCTCAGTCAGCGCACCGGCATAGGCTATCTCCCGCGCGGCGCGCCCCGCGGGGATGCTGACGATGCGGGAGTCCAGCAGACGCTGCGTCAGGGTGCTGCGGCCCCTCTCGGGCTCCGGGAGCATTCTCACGATCTTCGCGGCAAGCGATCGCTTCCCGGGCGGATCCGGTATTTCCAGCGAATGATGCACAAGATAGCCACTAGCCGGCCTTGCGGGTGCGAGATGATAGGCGATCAGATCGTCGGGTTCATAGGAAATGATCACCTCGAAGCAGCCGCCGATGTGGGACAGCGTCTCGCTGCGTTCTGCTATCGTGCCGCCAAACGGGTATCGGCGCGAAATCAGATAGTCGAATGCGCTGTCGCCGGAGCCGAGCGCGGCTGTGTTCGCAAACCCGGCTGCGCCCAGGAGATGCATCGCGTTATAGACACTTGGATAGGTATCCAGATCGCGTCGATTACCCAGCAGATGGAGCACTTGCGGTCGGTCGGCCATGGCTCAGCCGAGCGGCTTCCTGCCCACGAGCACTGCGTACCAGTTGCTAGGTCCCGGCTCGCCGGCGGGCTCCATCCAGGGGTGGTAGCACACCGACTCGAGTCCGGCCCGTTCCTGCAAACGCGTGAGTTCGGGCAGGAAGAAGTAGCGCATCCGGTGAGTCTCCTCGGTGCATCGCCATGCGTCCGCGCCGGCAACATTGAAGAATAGCGTGTAGCCGACATCGATGACGTTGGTCTCCGGATGCTGCGTCGGCTCGGCGATACGCACCACGTTCAGCGACGTATCGGACAGACGGCGGACCCGTGTCGCCGGTGGATCAGCGTCTACTCCCGGACCATGCCAGAAATCGAATACGGCTACGCCGCCGGGCCTGAGATGTACTGCGGCCGTATGGAAGAAGGCGGCGACGGCAGCGTCCTCCGTCTGGTAGCTAAGCACGTGGAACAGCGCCACAACCAGATCGAACTGCCGGCCTAGGTCGATGGTCGTCGCATCGCCGTTCCCGAAGCTGGCCGCCGCATTTCCGCGCAACCGATCCGACGCCCTGGCCACCATTTCCCTGCTGCGGTCGACGCCATGCACCGTGCAGCCGGTCGCTATGAAATGCTCGGCATGAGCGCCGGTCCCGCAGCCGAGTTCCAAGATCTGCAATGGCTTGGTCGCCGCGGGCGGCTGCAGATACTCCCGCGCGAGGTCCAACACGTAGGCGGCTTCGCCCGCATAGTCCTTGTCGGCGTAGAGCAAGTCGTAGTAACGGGCGTAGGCATCGAAGATCCCGCTCATGCCAACACCTCCAGCAGCGCCGCCGCCGAACGCTCGATTTGCTCGTCGGTCAGCGCCAGGCCGCTAGGGAGGTAGAAGCCTCGGCGAGCGATCCGCTCGGCCACCGGGTAGCGCTCGCCGGCAAACAGACCCATCTTTTGAAACACTGGCTGCTCGTGCATTGGCCAGAAGAAGGGGCGCGTGCCGATTCCCCTCTTGGCCAGCTGCTGCATCGCCTCGCGGGCGTCCATATCTACGTCGTCGTCAAGCACCACGCCGAACACCCAGTAGATGTTATCCGCATACTTAGCCGCCGGCAGTGGCAACTGCGCCGCGGCGGTATCTACCAGCAGTTCCGTGTAGCGCCCGCCCATGCGGCGCTTCCTGACGACGAACTCATCCAGACGTTCGAGCTGAGCGACGCCCAGCGCCGCCTGCAGATTGCTCATGCGGAAATTCCATCCCAGTTCATCGTGAACGAATCGCTGTTCCGCCTTGAAGCAGAGATTGCGCAGCGAACGGCACCTCTCCGCGAGACGTGGATCGTCGGTGACCAACATGCCGCCTTCGCCGGTGGTGATGTGCTTGTTGGGATAGAAGCTGAAGGTGCTGATGTCGCCGAAGCTACCGCAGGGGCGCTGCCAGTATGTCTGGCCGTGCATCTCGGCCGCATCCTCGATGACCTTCAACCCATGCTCGCGTGCCAGCGCGAGGATGGGGTCCATGTCCGTCGGCAGGCCATAGATGTGCACCACCATGATCGCCCGGGTGCGCGGCGTGATGCGTGCCCGCACGGCGCCGGGGTCCATGTTCCAGGTCAGCGGATCGCAGTCCGCCAGAACCGGCACGGCGCCCACGCGCACCACCGCGGCCGCGCAGGAGACGATGGTGAACGCCGGCAGGATGACTTCGTCGCCGACGCCGAGGCCCAGCGCCGCGACCGCGACGTCGAGCGCCACCGAGCCGTTGGCCACCGCGATGCCGTGGCGACGTCCGACCCGTGCCGCGAGGCCCTCTTCGAAGCGCGCAACATAGGAACCTTCCGAGGAAATCCAGCCGCTGCGTACGCAATCGACCAGGTACCTTTCCTCGTTGCCGTCGAGAACGGGTTCGTTGACCGGGACAAAGCTCATTTTGAAATCTCGAGGATGAAATGGCAATAGACACCCCGCCCCAGGGCCGGCTGATTGCGCAGCACGAGGATCCGATACTCCATGCCCAGCGCGGCCAGCGTATCGAGGATGCGACTTCTAAGTTTGCTCACATCATACTTTCTCGACGACGGAATGCCCAAGCAATCGGTACGAACATACTCGACCGCATCCGCATCCGCATAACCCTTTCCAAAATATTCCGGCGTCGAGTAGGCGCAGTATTCACGATGCAGGTAAAGCGGAAGAATCACGGCCTTGCCCCCCGGCTGCAGTATTCGCGCGAGTTCCCGCAGCAGCCCGATGTCGTCGTCGCCGCCGAACATCTCGTAGGCGCAGTGCAGCGAAACCCCACGCACCGACGCATCTGCGAAGCTGGTCGCGGTCGCATCCTCGCATCGGTAGTAGTCAAAAGCCCGAAAAGCCGCGCCGATCGGCGAACGATCGACGGCAAAGGCGACCATGCCATGCCGAGCCCGCAGCGCCTGAACCCATGGGGAACTTCCCGCGGCGACGTCAACATAAATGTCCGACGGAGAGTAAGTCATCAGACCGAGGCGCTCCGCAGCGATCCAGTGCTCCAGCAGCTTCTCGTCCCAGACCTCCCCGTCGGTCCCGCCATGATAGTCCGAGGGGAAATAGCCTGCCAATTGAAAATCAGCGAAAGCCCGAGGCGAGGGAGCAAAGCTGCGCACCGCGATGCCAGCAGCGGCAAGTTCCCTCTCGATCGCGCCGAGGTCGGAAGCTGAGGGGCTTGCATAGCAGGGCACATTGCGTACCCGCCACAGGTGGTAGCGCCGTCTTGTCCATGCCGACACCATCCGGCTGGCCTCGCGTGCGGAACCGATCAGACCCCTTCGCCTAATTCTCTCGACAAGGCTCATTCGACAATCTTCGAAACCGCGGCATCGATGCCGTTAAAGCGGGTCTTGTCCGCCTCGCCGACGTATGGGCCCTGCTTGACCTCGATGATCTCGCATTGCTCCAGCATCTCAAATCCGTGCCCGCCGAAAGCCAGCAGCAACACGTCGCCCTGCTGCAAGATGCGGCTCTCCAGATAGTTGCGGTCGTCGTCATAGAAATCCGCGCGCATCCGACCGGACCGTAGGAACAGCACTTCTTTGGTGAAATGTACCTCGCGAGCAACGGGGTTGTGCACGTGCGGCGGGATGACATAACCTTGGGGACGGTTCATGTAGGCGAGCTGCTGGGAATAGTGGTCTGGCGTGAAAAACTGGATACCTTCGGCACGGTAGCCGGCGCGCAGGATCAGCGCCAGAATTTCGCCCCTGTGGAGGATGGTTTCGACCATGAATGCCCTCTAGAAGTAGTCCGCCTTGTGAACCCAGTTCCTGACTTCCACGTCCTGCTGATAGGCAGTGCGGTGAAAAGCCAGTCCCTCCCGCCGCCCTGCCTTGATTGCGCGCGTCAGTTCGCGCAATTCGCCGGACGGCAACCAGCATTTCCAGGCCTGAGCATAAACGTCGTGCACCACGCGTCGCGCAAATGCCGGCAAGCCCTGCGGCGAACCGCTCCCCGGCTGGTCCTCGCGTCGCAATTGGGTGTAGGAATCGGAAATACCCTGATTGTATGCGCGCTTGCGGAAGTACTCCACGGTCATTCTTTCCGCCGGCACGGCATGATAGACGCTGGCGCGGGAGTCGAATACGCAGCGCAGGCCACGTTTCGCGACTTGTCGCGAAACGTGGGTTTCGCCATCACCGCGAAAACGGACCAGTTCCGGCGGCATTGCATCGGGATGAAAGCCGCCGATATCCAGCAGCACCGCCCGCCGAATCGAGAAGTTGCAGCCCCAGACCATCAGCGGGCTTATTTCGCGCCGCCCGGCCGGCAGCGACAACACGCTCAGCATCGAGATCGCTTGGCCGCCCAGGCTGGGCTGCCGCCACAGCCGATCCAGCCAGCCCGGCAACGGCGCCAGAAAATCAGGATGATTGTTGCCGCCAACCATAGCAACTGCGGGATCGGCAAAATTTTCTGCAATCGCGGCAAGCCAGTCTGGCATGGCGCGGATGTCGTCGTCGGCGAACACCAAGATGTCGCCGCTAGCCTCCTTCAACCCACGATGCCGCCCCGCATGCAACCCCGGCTGCGGTTCGAGGAAATAGCGAACATTGGCCGACCGCTGCCGAGTCGCTTCAACAACCGCACGTGTGTTGTCCGTGGAGCCGTTGTCGATGACCAAGACTTCGAAACGATCCTGCGGTAGCGATTGGTCGCGTAGCGACTGCAGGGCGCGTTGCAGGAACTCCGACCGGTCGCGGCTGGGGATGATGACGCTCAGCATGGTGGCAGGCATGGCATTAGCGAGGAACTGCCTCCAGATAAATGCGCTGGCATTCGCGCTCCGTTTCGCAATGGAACAGGTTATTCATGTACCAGCAATAAGCACGATTGAGTACTCTCTGGTCGTTGAGGACGAAGTAGCCGTTGTAAAGCAACCGGGTCAGCAGTCGGCGCCTCATGCCGCCGTGCTTCTCGAATGGAATCACTTCAACGACATCGAAATCCGCCTTGAGGCACGCAATCAGGCTATCCACAGTAAAGTGGCGGAAGTGCTTGTACTCGACGGGTTTGTTTGCGTGCGGCACCGTCAAATGCAATCGCCCCTGCGGGTTCAAAAGTCGCCGAACGCCCTTGATGAAGGCATCAGCGTCTTCCGGAGGTACATGCTCGAAGACCTCCATCAGGACGGCAGCGTCGAAACCCCCGAGACCCGTTTCGCCGCTGATATCCTCCTGACGAAAGTCGAGCCGGGACAGATCCCGGTTCATCGCCTGCGCGAGGCCGATGGCGCGAGCCGAGAGGTCCACGCCACAGATACGCGCGACGCTGGTGCCGCGGGCTATTTCGCGTGTCAGGCGTCCGTCGCCGCAACCGATGTCGATGAGCGACGCAGGTGCGCCGAAGCGAATGCGATTAAGGATGAAGTCGATGGTCGAGATGTAGTTGATTCCCCAAGTGTCGACGAAATGCTGTCGAAATCCCTCGTCGGGCATGCGCGTCACGTAGTGATAGGGGAACGAGTATTCATCATCCTGGGCCTGCTGCACCGAAACACCGGAAACGGTCGGTTTTGGCGAGTTCATGGATTGACAACCATCAGTAATGAAGCGTGGTCCGAGCAGCGCTCAGCATGCAGCAACGCCGATGGTTCCCCACCACATGTTGGGCAGAGAATCAAAACTGGTCACTTGCGGCATCACATTCTCCGCAACGACCCTCTTTACGCCCTCAGCCCATCCCCAGTCGTGGAAAATGACGATCGCACCTGGCTTTAGAATATGCCGGTACGCGTCCCAGTCGGCTTTTACGCCGACGTATGAATGATCGCCGTCGAAGAAGAGCAGATCGAGATCGCCGGCCATGCCTTGGACCTGATCGACCACCGCGACGCTTCGACCGCGGATCGGGACGATAAACTCGGCATAGGACTTCGTATTTGCCACAAACTCAGAGTAGGTGTCGCGGGAACCCTCTGACATTCCTTCGTTCTTCCATGTGTCTACACATATGACCCTGCCCGCTCCGGCGGCTTTGGCGGCGGCGCCGAAACAACAGGCAGATGCCCCTACATAGGAGCCGATCTCCAGCACCTGGCGGCATGATCCCGCCAATCGGCGTAGCGCGACTCTCTCCCTCATGGTCAGGTGTGACGGAATGGCGAAGGCGACAGCCAAGTCGGGATGATGCAACCGCAGCATGCCGCCACGAAGCGCTTCCAGCAATTTCCCAATCATCATCCAACGTGTCCCATGGACGCATTTTTCCAGAACCGGATCATCGCATGCGGTTCCCGAGTATTACAGCCACATCCGTCACCAGGCCCTTCCGATTCATCAGGAAAATGACCGTCCCCAGGATGATGAGATCGAGCGCAACACCAACAACGAGCTGACCCCACGCGCCGGCAAGAGCGGAACTCACCAGAAAGCGAACAAATGTCACGACGCAGGCAGAGAGAATCGAGATGCCCAGAAGAAATCGCGCGAGCGGTGCCAGGCTCACAGGAACCACCTTGCGCAGGAAGATCAAGTGCAGCATCAACCCCCCCAAAGCCAACGCAAGCCGGGTCCAGACAAATGGCTCGAAGCCTTGCCGAATGCTGATCAGATAGGCGCCAAGATAGATAACCAAAGCCACCGCGGTAACGACGGTCTCATAGGATGGCTTGCCCATGGCGCGAAAGATCTCGCCGTTCATGCCAGCCACCCAGGAAAATCCGTGCGCCAATGCCATCGTCGCGATCACAAGGCTGATACCGTGCCATTTCTCACCGAACAAGGCGGTCGCGACCGGTTCAGCGATCGAAGAGATGATGAATGCTGCGGGAATCGCCACCATGATCAGTACCTTGATGACCTTTTCCATGGCGCCGCCGAGCCGCTCCCGGTCCTGGTTCATCGTGGACAAACGACTGTAAAGCACAGGGGCGATCGAGCCGAAAAGGGCACCAAAAATCATCATTACGAACTGGTTGCCGGTCCGGTAGAGGCCCAGTTCGTGACTACCCAGATACAAGCCAACGACGAGCGAATCGGCCCAGATATAGAACCACGCCAGCAAGCCCGATACGCTGACCCAGGCACCGAAGCTCGCCAGATCCCACGCCACGCGGCTTTCGCAAGACCACCGCGGCCTCCAGCCACTCAGGCGCCAGAGCACGATCACCTGTGCCGCCTGCCCGACCAGGGTTCCGGCGATCAGGGCCCAATAGCCTGCGCCCTGCCAGGCCAACGGCACTGAGATCAGGGACGGAATTGCCACAGTGAAGAGACGCACCCAGAAGAGCCGCTTGAACTGCATGTCCTTCTGCAGTAACGCGGTGTGCACCGACACGGCGGCCGATAGCACGACCTGCAGCGACATCACCTGCAGCACGGCCCTCACTCGCCCGTCATGGAAGATGCTTTCTGCCACCACGCCGGCCACTGCGACTAGAACCACCGCCACCACAATCGCGAGCCCACCATTGATCCAGAAAGCGGCATCTGCCGCCGCCGCGTGATCGCCGCGGTACTGAACCACGGCCTTGCCCATCCCCGCTTCCCAGAATATCTGGGAAAAAGCGATGACCATGGTCGCCGCCGCGACCACACCGAAGTCCTCGGGCGCCAGCAGCCGCGCCAGGATGACGAAGACCAGCGGCGGAACGATGCGTCCGGTCAGTTCCGAAAGGAAGGACCACTTGAGCGCTCCGGCGAAATTCACTCCGCGCACCCTGAGGCACCGAATACCGTCACGGTCACTTGCAACAATGGGCCGCATGACATCATTGAGCCACATCCTCCTGCATCATGCGCAGAAGGAAGGAACCGAAGACCAGGTTGATGCCGACGACGACCAGCGTCGAGGCAACAAAGGCAAGGTGGACCGTCTCGCCCATTGCGGAACGGCCACGGGCCAGCCACTCGAGGAGAATGGCCACGTCCACAGCCATCCCACCAATCACCAGCGCTCCGCCCGCGAGGATGCCGCGCTCCAAGGTGAACTGCCGCAGCAGCCGCGCTATCAACGAATCCTGCGGGATCGGACAACGCGAGGAGTTATACACCTTGGCGAGCACCCCGAAGCCGATGACGTTTCCACCGAGCATCGTCAGCAGGCTGGACAAGGCAAGGAAATGGATGCCAAGCCTGACGCCGCCGACGGTCGCCGCTCCGCCCGACAACACGATCAGGCCTAGGATACCGGGCAGCACGAGCAGCAGTCCCGGCACGAGATAGAGCCAGTCCGGCGCATAGGTCAGCATGAAACGTAGATGCCGCCAACCGTCACGGAATGATCTCAGATGCGGTGGCCGGTCCCGCTTGTCCGGATACAGCCGGGTCGGAATCTCGGCGATACGCAAGCCCGCATGCGACGCATTAACGACCATTTCAGTGGCGAACTCCATCCCCGGCGTACGTACCTTCATACGCTCGAACGCTTCGTGGGTGAAAGCGCGCATGCCGCAATGAAAGTCGGCGACGGGGATGCGGTACATCACCCGCGCCAGCAGCGAGAGCAACGGATTGCCAAAGTAGCGATGGAGCGGCGGCATCGCGCCAGGCTCGATACCGCCCTTGAAGCGGTTGCCCATCACCAGATCATGGCCCTCGTCGATCTTCCTGACGAAATCGCCGAGCGAGGCCCAGTCATAGGAGTCATCGGCATCGGCCATCACCACGATCCGGCCGCGGGCGGCATTGATGCCGGCCATCAGCGCGGAGCCGTAACCCTTGCGCGGTTCGTGCGCCACGCGCGCACCGCGCGACTCGGCAATTTCGACGGAACGGTCGGTCGATCCATTGTCAGCCACCACGACCTCGCCGATGATGCCCATTTCATGAAACGCACGCTGTGCCTTTTCGATGCACAGCCCGAGCGTCCTTTCCTCGTTCAGGCATGGCATGACCGCGGTGACGTGGATCTCAGTCATGATTCTTTCGTGACTCTTCATGATATTCATCGTCGATGTTCACAGCCCAGATCGCAGCCTTGTCGACCTTGCCATCGAGGATAGCCTCGACCGCGAGTTTTGCAGTCAACATCGAGTGATCCTGGTTGTTGTAACGATGCATGCCGTTGCGCCCAACCAGATAGAGATTCTCGATGCCGTCGAGCCATGTTCTGACACAGGGGAAGTCCTCGTAGGCGCCAAAGTAGGCGGGATAGGTTTTCGGTACGCGAATCACCGTGCCGTCGAGCACGTCGACGCGATCGATCATCCCGATCTTCACGAGTTCGCCCGCCGCAAAATCGATCATCGCGGGATCGTCTTGCCGCCACAGGTCATCTCCCTCCTGGCAGAAATACTCGAGCCCCAGCCAGATCCTGCCTTCATCGGCAACCAGATCGGGGCTCCAGTTGTTGAATACCTGCAGGCGGCCGATGCGCACATCACGTTCTTGAACGTAGATCCAGTTGTCCGGCGGCATGTGGTCGGGCCGGCTGCTCTGTGCCTGCGGATTGGCACGCATGCGGGACACCAGCAGTCCGACGGTGATGAAATCACGATATGGCAATGCAGCGGCCACCTCGCGCACCTCGGTTGGAGCCGGCGGCTGCAGGCCGGCGACGAGGTCCTTGACCGGCATGGTCGAAATCACGTGACTCCCGGGCGCCTCGACCATGCGCCCGTTCGCGTCCGTGGTCACGACGGAAACCACCCGCCCACCCTCATGGCGCAAACCGTTTACCTGCTGACCGAAACGGATCTCGCCGCCGCCAGCGATCACCCGGCGGGCCACCTCCTGCCACAGCTGGCCGGGGCCCAGACGCGGGTACAGGAAGTGCTCGATCAGGCTGGTATTCGTCGCCTGCTGCGCAGCAGCATGGCCGAAACGCCGGCGCAGGGCATGCCGCAAGGCTTCGACAATGGAAAGACCCTTGATCCGCTGCGCGCCCCATTCCGCGCTGATACGATCGCAGGGAACGCCCCAGACCTTCTCCGTATAGTCCTTGAAGAAGGTGCGATACAACTCGCTACCAAAGCGATTGACCAGAAAATCCTCGAGCGAATGCTCTGGCTTGCGCGGAAACAGCATCGCCCAACAATAGCTGACGCCAATGCGCACCAGCCTCAGCAGGCCCAAGTTGCCCAGTGTGGCGACATTGAGCTTGATCGGATAGTCGAAATACTTGCGCAGAAAATAAATGCGCGACAGCCGGTCGCGCACCAGCATGACCATCCCGCGGCCCGATGCCGTTGCGCCGGCGTCTACACTCCTGCGCTGCCCCTGATAGGCGATCTCAACCGCTGCGCTGTCGCCGGCAATTGGCAGGATCTCCCGCCACCAGTTCATTACCCAGTCGGACTTGGAAAAGAAGCGATGCCCGCCGATGTCCATCCGGTTGCCCTTGTACTCGACCGTGCGCGAGATGCCGCCTACGTCGTGCGACGCCTCGAGTACCAGTGGCTGCATGCGACCGTCGCGCACGAGTTCCAGCGCGGCCGTCAGGCCGGCGGGACCGGCCCCGATGATGATAACGACGGGTTTATCCATGGACGATTATGGCCGGAACAGCCCCCATTTGCGCAAGCCAAAATTGAATGAAAAGGTCAGCATCGCGGCGACTGCCTTCGCCGCCAGTAGGGGAAGCCCGGCATGCTCGACGGCGACATAGATCGCAAGGTTGTTGAGACCCAGGCCGGCCACGCCGACCGCTGCGAACGCTGCAAACTCAGTCTTGGGAAATGCCGCCAGACGGCGATGCCGAAACACCCAGCGCACGGAAAGCAGGTAACTCGTCGCCGCGCCGAGCAGAAAGCCGAGCGTCGCCGCCCATAGGTAATGCGTGAACTGCGCAAGCAGCAGCAGGCCGCCCGTGTCGACAAGCAAGGCAACCAGACTGACAGCGAAATAGCGGACCAGTTCGTTCATTGTGCCGGGCCCCGCCGCGGAAGAGTCGTTGCTGGTGACACGGCGCGAAAATCCGCGCAGGCATACAGTCCCGCGTTCCGCCATACGGCCCGGGGGCTTGCGCCGGGAACGTCACTCCCCGTCACCAGCCAGTCCAGCGCCGGATCAACGCACGGCTGCCATGGCTCCCCCCCGGCAGCCACAAGAGCATCACGCCGTCTCCACTCGTCGAACTTCGCGCGCGAAAACACGGCGCCAGTACGCTGAACTTCCCCGTAATAGCTGGCGCGGTTCAGCGTGAACCAGACCGTCAGTTCCCGTTCGGGCCAAAACACGGTCTCACCCACGGCAGTCTCGCGAAGAAAGGGATGCGCCGGACAGTGGCGTTCGAGATAACACATCTCCTCAGCGCGACGGGATTCAACCCGACGATCCCATTGGGTGAGAACGAATGGCGCCATCCCCAGCAGAACGCAGGCAGCCGCCATCCGCCAGGAAGCGGACAGCAGCGGCAAGGCCCAAACGGCAGGCACGACCGCCAGCAACGCAATGTGCCAAACGCCTCCCGCAACAAGTCCGTGCAACCACTGGGCGCCGGCCCACCAAGGTTGCAGCAATTGATGACCGGCAATATCCCAATCCGCCACCAACCCGGGCAAGAGCAGAAGCCACACCAAGCCGAGCGCAATCGCCAAGTATTTTCGCCGTTGTCCCGCCCAATCGTCCAGGCGCCGCCAGGCTTCCAGCGGCAGGAAGGCGCCCGCCGCCGCGAGATAGAGGGCCGGCAGCCACCAAGTCGGCCCCAGCGCCGCGACCGCTCCCACCGCGCCGAGCAGCAGGGAGCCATTGCGAGACTCGCGGGCCAGGCGCTGACCGACATCCAGCAAGCCCAGCATGGCCAATGGCAGGAGCAACCAGCCAACCCGCCAGGGCTGACCTTGCACCAGAATCTCGACCGGCAACCAGAAACTGGCGATCAGGGCCAGGGCCAGACCTCCGCTCCCCAACAGCGAGGCACGTCGATAAATCACGCGGTATTGCTCGCTGCCCCGGGTTGCGGCCAACAACAGACTGGCGAGCACCGCTCCATGTTCGACAAGACGGGCACCTGCTGGCCGGAACAGGACATCTGGCGCCACGTCCCGCGCGAAAATTAGCCATTCGCCTCGCATCAGTCGCAGGTAAGGCACATCGATATCCAGCAGCCCGACCGCACCCGCGGCAATGACGACCAACGTCACCAACGCCACCGCGATTCCCATTCGCAACCACACCAGAATGCAAAGCGCCACGGGCCAGACACCGAGCAGCGGATGCAACAGCAAAGAGGCCGTCGCCAACGAAAACGCCCAGACGCGGCGGCCGCTCACAAGTGCAGCAACACCGCCTAAACCCAGCGGCAAAGCCCACGAGCGCGCGGTGGCGAAATTTTCGGTAAGGAGAAACGTGCCCGTATTGGGTGAATAGCTTACAGTCACCACGGCGGCAAGCAACACGGCGAAGCTGGCAGCCGCACCCGTCCCGAGCATCCGACGTGCCAACAGCATCACCGCCGCCACCCAGGCAATGCCGCCCGTCAACACCACCCACCATGAAGCATGATCCAACCCCAGCCACCCCACCAGTTCACCATAGAGCGGAGTGAACAGGCTCAACTCGCCTTGAGATCCAAAGCGGAAGAACAGGTCCGGTGCCAGAGCCTCCGGACTCAGCCAATGCGCAGCCAGCAGACCATAGATACGGGCGTCATGCCAGATCCCCTGGTAGGGATGATTAAGCAGCCACAGCAGTACGCCGGCAGCGAAAAGAACAGCCGATCCGGCATGTTCCACCGGCCGGCCATGCTGTTGAACGGTCAAGCTCAACCGCCTTTCACGACATGCATGAAGGCTGTTTCCAGCGACAGCGTCGGCTTGATCTCGATCAGGGCATGTCCCGCGCCGTCGATAGCGCGCAGCGTCTCCCACAGCATGGTGCGCGGCACCTCCACCACCCAGCGTCCAGCAGGCTCGGCCACCATGCCTGGCAGCACGGCAGCAGCGCCCTGGCTACGTATCAGTACCAGGTCATCCTTGCCTGCCAACTCACCCGGTGCCCGCACTGCACGCAGTTCACCCTTGTGGATCAGGCCGAAGCGATCCGCCAGACGTTCTACGTCATGGAGTACGTGAGAGGTCAGAAAGATCGTGCCTCCCTTCGAGCGGTACTCGGAAAGAATATCAACCACATCGCGACGCCCTATCGGATCGAGCCCGGACAACGGTTCGTCGAGAATCAACAGGCGCGGCTCCACAGCCATGGCATGGGCGAGAGCGGTACGCTGCGCCATTCCCTTTGAAAAGCCGCGCACGACCTTGTTCGCAGCATCCGCCAGACCAAAGCGTTCCAGCCAATGCAAGCAATGGGCGCGCGGATTGACGGGCTTGCAGCCATGCAAGGCCAGCCCCATGGAGAGAATTTCGAGCGGGTTGAGATAGTCCGGCAGGCTGGGATTTTCCGGCACATACCCCAGTCCGCGACGCGCTTCGGGACGGGTGACATCGACGCCGAACAGAGCCGCCGAACCGACGGTGGGCGACATAACTCCGGTGAGTATCTTGATCGCCGTGCTTTTCCCGGCGCCATTGGGGCCGATGAAGCCGAACACTTCGCCTTCTTCGATCGTCAGCGAAATACCCTTGAGCGCCTCGAACGGTGGCGCGGCCCAGTTGCGCGGATAGGTCTTGCGTAGATCGCGGATGTCTATTGCATGGGTCATGATTGGGGAGGTGAGGTACGCAGCACAATTTCGCCCTGCGGGTCGAAGCCAAAGCCGAAGCCGAACGGATCCTGCGGCAGAGCCGGGAGAATGCCGGAATCAACCAGTTCCTGGAGATTGGACAAAGGCCGGCCAAAGCGCTCGCGGAAGGCCACAGCCGCCATTCTTAGCTGCTGCAACTGGCGCAAGCGCGCCACGCGCAGTTCCAAATATTGACGAAAGTCCTTGCGCCTCGCTTCCTTTGCCATGGTCGTGACCACACGAATCGCCAGTTCCGTATCCTGTGCCTTGTCCATCCAGCGCGCCGCCATGTTCTGCATGGTCAGTTGCTGGTCGGGGTCGGGAAGTTTTTTCGCGGCTTCTCTCATCCAGGCCGCAGCGCCTACCGGATCGTGCTTGTAATACCACTGATTGAACCCATAGAAGAAGGCCGGGTGGTAATCGAAGAAGCGAATGCGACCGGCCCTGGCCAGAATCGTCTGCGCCGCATCCACTTCTCCGTACTGGGGCAGAATTGCGAAGGCAATGTAGTAGTTGTCTTCGTGACCCGGGTTGAGCCAGGACACATCTTCCTGCACCTTGGCCAGTATCTTGAACTCGTCTGGCTGCATCCGGCCGGTGGCCACGACCAGCGCGCGAATCGCCGCCAGGTTGGCGGCAAGATAGCGGTCGCCCATGGCCATGAACACCTGCACGAACAACGGCAGGGCCACCTGCATTTCCACGGAAATGGTCTTGCGCGGCGCGGACTTGAGTCGCTCCGCGGTGCCGACAAACACCAGCGCCAGCAGCAGCGCCGCCAGCCATCCCTTGTACTGCGCTCTCGCCGTCATGCCAGCGACGACTATTCAAAGTCCCGGCGCGTGAAGGTCATCACCGCCAGAGTGAGTAACAGCGCCGCATAACTCGCCGCCAGAATCAGCCCCAATCCGACCGCCTGACCATCCGGTGCCAGGCCGTACATGGGCCAGTTGCGCCAATCCAGCCGCGACAGATCGGGCAGCACCCATTGAATAGCATTGATGACCGGCGCAAAACGCATCAGATCCATGTCGCCCTCGGCGCCCTTGGCCAGGTATTCGGCCACCACCCCCAGGCTCTTGCCGGCGACGGCAAAGGCGAGGCCCATCGCCAACGGCAGCATCGGCACCGTGGAAAAGGTCGCCACCCACAACGCAAAGGCGGCGACCACCGCCGCATCCACCCACACTCCGGCCACGGTGGACCAGTAGGGGATTCCGGGCGCGATCGCAAAAGCCTGCGCGTAGCCCTTGCTCAAACTCAGCACCACAGCCCAGAGTAGCATTCCGAGCAGCACCGCGGCGAGCGCAATCAGCCCCAGCACCCCCAGATAGCGCCCGATGATGTAGCGGCCACGGGCGACTGGATAGGTCAGGGCGAACAAGACCGTACGCCGCTCGATTTCGCGCGCAACCAGTTCCTGGACCCAGAACAGGGCAAACAGGATCAGAGTGATGCGCAGGCCTGATAATCCGACATCAAGGGCCACCGTCTGTGGCTGACGCGGAGAAAAGGACGCTGCAAGATAGGCGACGCCGACCAGCAGAGCGCCGAGTATCAGAATGGACTGAATGCTCCGGCTGCGGAGCCCGGCACGCCCGGCGGAAAGCATGAACTGCCACATTGCATCACCTCAACAAAAAGAGCGCACCCAAGGGTGCGCTCTTCCGTGGAACGTCGACGTGGATCAGGAACCGGAACCGCCGGCGGCCGTAACAGCCGCTGTAAGGGCCGTCGACACGTTGGCGCCGGAGCAGGCGTCGTTAGTATCGGTGCACTTCGCGCTGGTGGTCACGGCGCCACCGGCCGAGGAACCCTGGAAGGACTGATTGCCCTTGAGCGAGCCGGAGGCAACCGCAAACACGTTGGACGACACTTCGTTATAGCTCACCACCGTCTTGTTCGAACATTGGACGTCAAATCCGTTCTTCATGAACACTGGCGTGGTAATAACTGTACCGGAGCCGCCATTCACTTTGAGTCGGGCGGCATTGCCGCCGTTGCAGACGCACATCTCACCCGCCGCCGGTGCCGTCGCGCTACCAATCACGGCATCGGCGGTATTTGTTCCCGGAGTCGCCGCCGTTGCCGTACAGGCAGCAGCAAACGCACCGGCCGAGACAAAGCTGGAAATCAGACCAACCACAAGTAGCTTTTTCATTTGTATGTCCTTTGAATTAATTGGCGTTGGCGATGGCGGAAGTCAGCACGTTCTTCGCGTCCGACTGAGCTGCCTTGTTCTCGGCCTTCTTCGTGTACTCGGTGAACTGCGGAATGGCGATGGCGGCCAGAATGCCGATGATGGCGACAACGATCATCAGCTCGATCAGGGTAAAGCCTTTTTGCAACTTGCTCATATGAATTCTCCTGGAGAAAGCGCGACGGATGCCGCTGGTTGGATCTAAGCAAAGCTCGTGCCACGCATTCCTACACCGCCGAGCACTGATAGAACTCATCAGGAGCCATCGGGTCGCAGTGAACTGACACAAAATGTCACTTCGCACCTAATTTTGTCAGGCTTTGCTGGTCAGCGCGGCAAGAAAAAGCCTCCGACTTCGCAGTTTCCTTAGCCTAAGCCACCATCACGACGTCGTCGATCTGCTGCGGATCGAGAAACTGTTGCGCATATTTGAGATAGACCTTTTCCTTGACGAAGACGTCAAACAGGTCGGGATCGATATGGCCATTCTTCTTGAAATTGACCATGATGCCCATGGCCTGTGACAGCTTCATTCCATGCTTGTAGGGTCTGTCGCGGGCGGTCAGAGCCTCGAAGATGTCGGCGATACCCATCATCCTTGCCTGTACCGACATCTGCTCGCGGGTGAGACCCTTGGGATAGCCCTTGCCATCCATTCGCTCGTGATGACCACCGGCGTACTCGGGCACGCGGGTCAGGTGTTTCGGCCACGGCAGTTGCTCCAGCATCTTTATGGTGGCAACTATGTGGTGGTTGATGATGTCGCGTTCCTTCAGCGTCAGGGTGCCGGCGCGGATGGTCAGATTGTCGACCTCGTCGGCGGTGAGAAACTCGGTTTCGATGCCATCCACATTGCGCCACTTTCGCCCGCTGCCGATATCGCGCACGCGCTGCAGATCCGCATCCTTCATCGCTTCGCCACCGACATTGGTTCTGCGCAGGAACTCGCGGTCTTCCTCAAGTGCGCGGACATCCGCGTGATGTTGCTGCCAGATCGCCTCGTCTGCCGCAGCATCGCCGCTTCCGCGTAGCGCCAGCTGCTTGCGCAAGGCGTGAATCTCGGCGTCGCGCTTGAGTACTTCAAAACGAGTGTCGATCAGATGTATGCGGTCGAAGAGGGTTTGCAGCTTGGTGGCCTTGTCGACCACATGAACCGGCGTCGTCACCTTGCCGCAATCGTGCAGGAGGCCTGCAATCTTGAGTTCGTAGCGATCGCGCTCATCCATCGTGAATGAGGCCAGCGGACCTTCCTGGGTCGCGTCTGCTGCCTCGGCCAGCATCATGGTCAGGGCCGGGACCCGCTGGCAGTGGCCACCGGTATAGGGCGACTTCTCGTCGATCGCCAGGTTGATCAGGCTGATGAACGACTCGAAGAGCTCTTCGAGCTGGGTGATCAGCAGGCGGTTGGTCAGGGCGATGGCGGCCTGCGAGGCAAGCGACTCGGCAAGGCTCTGGTCGGCCGACGAAAACGTCTTTACCTGATGACCCAGTGGATCGATGGCGTTGATGAGTTGCAGCACGCCAATGATCTCGCCCTCATGGTTCTTCATCGGCACCGTGAGGAAGGACTGCGAGCGATAGCCCGTGCGCTGATCGAAACTACGGGTGCCGGAAAAATCGAAGCCGGCCTCGGTATAGGCGTCGGCGATATTGACCGTCTTGTCATGAATGGCCGCATAGGCCGCCACCATGGAGTCATTGGCCTCGCCGCGATCGTTCTTCAGCGGCAAATTCGGGAAATTAATGGCATGGCCGGTAGTACCGCCCATCGCGATGTGCAGCGAATCGGTGCGCATGATTTCGAAGCGCAAGGCCTGACCATCCTCGGTCATGCGATACAGCGTTCCGCCGTCGGCGTGGGTAATTGTCTTCGCTGCGACAAGGATGGACTCGAGCAGCCGATTGATGTCACGCTCCTTGGAGAGCGCGGCGCCAATGGCGTTCAGTTGCTCGAGACGACGAAACAAGTCGCTGGAACTGTCCATGCCCATCACCTACTTGATGCAGACAGCGCGCACTTGCTTGAGGTCGGTCACCCCTTGTAGGGCCTTTTCGAGACCATCCATCTTCAGGGTCAACATGCCGTCCGCCAGGGCCTGGGCGAACAACTGTACTACGCGAGCGTGTTCCTGAATCAGCTTCTTCAGCGGCTCGGTGCCGATCATCAGCTCATGCAAGCCGACACGCCCTTTGTAGCCTGAGCCGCCACAGGCGTCGCAGCCCTTGGCCCGGGTGAAAACCAGATGGCCATCCTTGCCATAGTCCTTGATGAGGCGCTCTTCCGTCGCGGCGTAGGCAGCCTTCATGTCTTTCTGGAAAAACTCGGTGTTTTCCAATTCGCTGCAATACTCTTTCATGAACAGCCGAACTTCGTCCGCATCGGGCGTATAGCTTTCCTTGCACTTGCACAGCCGCTTGGCCAAGCGCTGGGCAAGAATCCCCAATAGGGCATCGGAGAAGTTGAAGGGATCCATGCCCATGTCGAGCAGGCGAATGATGGATTCAGGTGCGCTGTTGGTGTGCAGGGTGGCAAACACCAGGTGGCCCGTAAGCGATGCCTCAATACCGATACCGGTGGTTTCGGCGTCGCGCATTTCACCCACCATGATGATGTCCGGGTCGGCTCGCAGGAAGGCTTTCATCACCATCGGAAAGTCCATCACCTTCTTGTTGACCTGGACCTGGCGCAGACCCTTCTGCGTGATTTCCACAGGGTCTTCGGCGGTCCAGATCTTGGTGTCCACGGTATTGAGATAACCCAGCACCGAGTGCAGCGTCGTGGTCTTGCCGGAACCGGTCGGGCCGCAGACAAAGAAGAGTCCATAAGGCTTCGAAATCGTCGCCTTCAGCTTGGTCAGATTGGTCGGCAACACGCCCAGCTTGTCCAGCGGGATCGGCTCGCCGCCGGCGAGGATACGCATCACGACGTCTTCGACACCGCCGCTGGTGGGAATTGTCGCTACCCGCAGTTCGATGTCCAGTGGCCCGTATTTCTTGAACTTGATCTTGCCGTCCTGCGGTTTGCGACGCTCGGCGATATCCAAGTCGCACATGATTTTGAGGCGCGCCACCATCGCGTTGCGATAACTGGCCGGCACCTCGATATATTTTTGTAGCGAACCATCGCGACGGAAGCGGATCAGCACCTTGTCCTTGCCCAGCCCCGGCTCGATGTGAATATCGGAGGCGCCCATCTGATATGCGTCGATGATGATCTTGTTGACCAGCTTGACCAGTTCATTGTCCGCCGCTGCCGATATATCGTCGGCGGCACCCCCTTCACCTTCACCCTCGTCCTGATCGAGAGTCGATAACAGGTCACCGACGGAGCTGTCATCAGTGAAGCCGGGGACTCCAGAAGCACCAAACAGCTGATCGAGCGTCTGGATGAACTCGTGGTTGGTGGTGACCCGGTAAGCGACCTTTGCCCGCGGGAAGACGTTGTTGACCACGCGCGATCCCTTGACCTGCTCCGGGTCCATGCAGACCACCATCACGCCTTCCGGTCCTTCCTCCACGGGCGCCCACTTGGCCTGTTCCAGGAAGTCCCGCTTGAGATTCTTCAGGAGGTCTACCGGTTTGATGCGGTCGGGCCTGAATGGCTCGTAGGGGACGTTGAAGAACTTGCCCAGGGCAGTGCCCAAGGCCTGATGCTTGACCTGGAACTCGTTGACCAGAACCTCCTCGATGTCGAGATTCTTCCGTCGTGCGGTGCGGGTCGCCAGCTCAAGTTCCTGCGGCGAAATGACGGCGTCGGACACCAGAAAATCGTACTTTGTCTTGACGGCCTGCGCTGGTTTGCTGCGCTGGTTGAAGGCGATCGCCAGCGTCTCGCACAGCCCCTTGACACCTTCCTGCGCAATCGCGGCAAAAGGAGTCCCTGCTTTGTTGTTGATGATCTGGACGACGCCGAGCAGCTCGCCACTCTGCGCATCGACAACCGGCGCCACCAGCATCTGCTTGGTGCGATATCCTGTCCGCTTGTCGACCTCCTGCAAAAAGCGCAGCGACGGATTGATCGCCTTGAGCTCCGCGTCGTCATATACGTCGCGGATATTCACCGTCTTCTTGGCCAAGGCGACATGGCCGGCAATGCTCTGGTCGGCGATCGGAAGGCGCAGATCCTTGAAGGAATTCAGGCCCGTCTTGACCTTGGAAACAATGGAAGCCTTGTCCTCACCGACCGAGTAGATCGTCAGGCGATCGGCATTGAACAAACTGCAGATATCGCCCGACAGCTCCAGCATGATTTCATCGATGTTGGAGGTGGCATGAACCTTGTTGGTGACGACCTGAAGATTCTTGAAAAACGCCAGGCGGGTGTCCACATCGGACGCAGCGGCCTCGGCAGGTGCAGCAGGAACGGCACTCATTCGACTGACTCCATGGCACCAGCGCGCGCCCTCATGCCGCCGTCAAGCAGGGCGGCGTGGAATCCACGCTGGGAAAGCAAAAATGCAGCGGCGGAACTGCGACGTCCCGTCTGACAATAGACAATGTATTCCTTTGCGGGATCGAGCGCCGCCGACGCCTGACGAATATCGTTGAGCGGAATGTTGATAGCGCCCGGATAGCCATCACTTTGATATTCGGCCGGGAATCGGACATCAATCCATGTCGCGCCGGCAGCAACCCGCCGCTCGGCCTCGGCACCGGTCACACTCTGCAGCAACGGGGCGCGCAGCAGTTCGTTGAAATCCTGCTTCGATAAGCGCAGCAGTACGCCATCGGTATTCATCGTCACGGTCGCGTTGCGCACCGTATCGGCCACCAGGGCCTCCTCGCCGAACGCGTCGCCTTCCTTGAGTTCCGCCAGCTGCACGGGAGACCCGGCGACCAGGCGGGAAACCTTGCAGCGTCCACGCTCAATCAGGTAGTAGTAATCGCCGGCGTCGCCCTGCTTGATGATGGTCTGACCACGCTTCGCCGGGACGCGGCTGAACTTCGCCAGAAGCGATTGAATATGGGCGGGAGGCAGGGAGGCGAACACCCCGACCGTAATGTTGTCCACGCCCAGCATCCCGGACATCATCCGCCAGTCGGTCTGATCGTCGCTGCCATGCGCACTGTCGCCCGGGACGGCCAGCTGGTTCCAGGTCACGACGATGTCCAGCAGGTCTTCCTCCAGGCTGAGCAGTTCGACATCGGTGATGGCCATGCTCGACACCGGTGTCTTCCCCGGGCGCGCCACCGGCTCAGTCGCAAGATCATGGCCGCCGACGAGAACCCGGGATGTGCCGTCCGGCATGCTCGCCAGAAGTTGCCCCCGCACCAGATAGACTACTTGACCACTCCAGCCGCTGGTGCCAAATGGGTCGCTGCCGCGCGTGAAGGCGTGCGTTCGACAACGTGGCAACAGCTCACGCAAACCCCCGCTTCCCAGCAATGTCAGCGGTTGCAGGCGGGCCAGCAGGTCGATGCTTACCGGTTCAGCCATGGTCAGATCTCGAACAGCTGATTGTTCTGCAGCATGCCAGGACGGAACTCGCCAATGCAGTCTTCAATCTCCTGCATGGTCAATTCGATTTGTCCCGGCTTCAGATGAGTGATGAAGACTTCGGCGTCGCGCTGCAGGTTGGTGAGTTCCTCCAGCAGCATGCTCGGGCACAGATGCAGCGAGGCCACGGCGAGCCGCTTCTCACGATCGGAGAATGCGCACTCGATAATCAGGTAGCGCAGATTACGAATACTGTTGATGGTCTGCCACAGTTCGGGACACGGTCCGGTATCGCCGGTGAATACCAGACTCGCCTGCCCGGAATCAAGCTGATAGCCGACCGCCGGCACCGTGTGATTCGCCGGCAGCGGAATCACCCTCCGGCCGTCCAGGTCTATCGCCTCACCCACGCGGATAGGAGAAAAACGGAGGAAAGGCTTCTCCGCCGTCGGTATCTGACTGAAGTCGGGCCAGATGGCCCAGTTGAAAATATGCGCGCGGATGATTTCGAGCGTCGCCTCGGTTGCGTGTACGATCAGCGGACGATTGCGCATGTCACCCACGGTATCGACCATGAACGGCAGGCAGGCGACGTGATCCAGGTGCGAGTGGGTGATGAAGACGTGATCGATCTGGACGAGTTCGGCGATCGCCAGATCGCCGACTCCCGTGCCGGCATCGATCAAGATGTCATTATCGACCAAGAGCGACGTGGTCCGCAGATGTCGCCCACCGATTCCGCCGCTGCAACCGAGAATGCGTACCTTCATTTTTTCGTGGCCGCCTGTGCCGGGCCGCCCCAAGCCGGCGGCCATTCAACAACCGGAAACCACGCGTGCGGTTCAACCGGTTTCGCCCTCTTGCTTGGGAAGAAGGATGACGGGTATTGTCTCATTTTGTTTCGAAAATGGTGACGCCGTCCCAGCTTTCTCCAGGCGGCTCCTTGCGCAGATGTTCAACGCGCTTGACGTACAGATCATAGAGATAGCGCGGCTTCATGCGCTGAAGGTTCATCAGCGTCAGTTCCGCCTTGTCCCAGTCCTGCGCCCGGTAGGAGCGCAAGGCCTGGTTCCATAGCTTGATCTCGTCCATATCCTCTTGCGAGACCTTGCCCTCCTCGCCGACAGGTTCATAAATCCCGACCGGGTCTGCCTTGCCTTTGACGCGTACGCGATCCAGTTCGCGGAAGACAAATTCCTTCTTCACCATGTCGCGGGTGCTTTCGCCCACGATCATGCCAACCCCGTACTGCTTGGTGATTCCCTCCAGGCGCGAGCCAAGGTTCACGGCGTCGCCCATTACCGTGTAGGACTGCCGCACCGGCGATCCCATGTCGCCGACTGTCATTGGCCCCGTATTTACGCCGACACCGATCTTGAGTTCAGGCCCGCCGTGCGCCACCAAGTCCTTGTTTAGTTCGTGCAGTGCAACATGCATTTCGAGCCCGGTGAGCACGGCATGTTTCGCATGCTCGGGATCGTCGACGGGCGCACCCCAAAATGCCATGATGGCGTCGCCGATGTATTTGTCCAGCGTCCCCCTGTGCTTGCGCACGATCAGGGTCATGGCACCGAGATACTGATTCATCAGGGTGGCCAACTCGTTCGGTTCAAGCCCTTCGGAAATAGTGGTGAATCCGCGTATATCCGAAAAAAGCACGGTGAGTTCGGCCTTGCGTCCGGCCATGCTGTAGTTCTCGGGATCGCGGCTCATTTCCTCGACAAGTTCCGGCGGCACATACTGGCCGAACAATCCGGTCAGCTGGCGTTTGGTTCGCGACTCGACGAAGTAGCCCCAAGACATGTTCATCGCATACAGGAGCACGATCGCGATCATGCCGTTGGCCAGCGGCAGAACGACATTGGCGACATGCCAGAAGCTGAAATTCACGCTGAGCAGAAACAGCAAGACGATGATGCCGACGATCGTCGCGCGCAGCGGCGACAGCATAGGCAACAGGAAGGCCATCACGGCACCCGCAATCAGCACCAGCATCACGTCGGCGCCGAGAATATACGGTGGCTTGTGCTTCACCACGCCGTCGAGCATGCCCGCGATCAGATTGGCGTGTATTTCGACCCCGGGATAAGCAGCCCCCACCGGCGTTGCCCGCAAGTCCATGAGCCCCGGCGCCGTGGTACCGACCACCATCACGCGCCCGGCGAGTTTCTCCTTGGGAACCCGATCGTTGAGAACATCGGTGATCGAAACATAGGGGAAGCTTCCCTGATAGCCGCGATAGGGTATCAGCGTCGCCGCGTTTTCATCCACTGGAATTCGCATCACCCCGCCGCCCGCCGCCTTGAGGTCCAGCCACTCCATTCCGGCATACGCCCCTGGCGAATTCTCTGGATAGCCCGGAGTGATCGGCGGATTCCCGAGCAGATTGCGGACCATCGCAAGCGAGAGGGACTCGTAGTATTGCCCCTTGTATTCGACCAGCAAGGGCACGCGACGCGAGATTCCATCGATGTCGACCAGAGGATTGAAATGGCCGCCGCCAGCTGCTGCCTTCTGGAATTCAGGCAGATTGCCGCCATGACTGACCCATTGCGTGAAGCCGATGTTGCGGCCACTGAAGGTGCCGGCCGGGAATACGGGCTCAGGCGCCGCGCCTGAACTAACACCGCCTTCCTTGCTGGAAAAATAGTACCCGAGAATGACCGGCCGATTCTTCAGCGCTGCAGCGAAGCGCGCATCATGATCCAGCTGAGGCCGCAAATCCCGCAGCGTGGACTGGAAGCCCCCGACATCCTTCAGTTCCTTCTTCGCCAGGGCTTCCAGCGTCTTGAGGCCGGAACTCTCGTCAGGCTCCGCGAAGACCACGTCGAAGCCGACCAGCTTGACTCCGTACTCATCGAACAGCTTGGTCATCAGGGTCGCCAGCTTGTCGCGTCCCCACGGCCACCGCCCCTGTTCGGCGAGCGACTTCTCGTCGATGTCCAGTATCACCACGCGCTCATCGACGCCTTGCGGCATGGTCAGGCGCACTTTCACATCATAGATCAGCGCATCCAGATGATTAATGAACGGTATCTGGTAGATGCGCGCAGAATGGCCGAGCAGGACCAGAAGAATCAGAAGTCCAAGTACGTAACGAGGAAGATACTGTTTCAAGAGATCTCCATGAATGCGTCTTGCTCTGACTCAACTCTTGAGGAAGAATTCCATCTTGATGCCGGCCAATTCGATCACATCATGGTCCCTCAGCTGATGTGCCTGGGTCCCGATTGCCGAGCCGTTGACCACTGGGAAGTTGGCGCCCTCCACATGGGTAATGAAGTAGCCGTGGGGACGACGCGCGATGACAGCGACCTGGACGCCCGGCTTGCCCAGTGTGGTGAGGGTCTTGGTCAGTTCCATCTCCTTGCCGGCATTGCCGCCGGAAAGTATCTGGATTGCCCCCAAGGGCAGCGCTGGTGCGGCAGGCGCGGCGGCGGCCGCTGCGGCAGGCGTTGCCGGCGGTTGTTGCGAGGCCATGCCCGGGGAAGTAGCCATGTGAGCCGGAGCGGCAGGAGGCGGAGCCGCCGCAGGAGCGGCGGGCGCACCGGATACGACGGGCGCAGTCTGGGCCGCAGGTTTGTGCGCCGCGCCCGGGCGCAGGATCATGGTCTTCTCGAAGTCCGCGTTCGAAGTCTGCTGCGGCACCTCGCTGACAAATTTCAGCCGGTATTTGCCGAGTTCGATGGTGTCGCCGTTCTGCAGGAAGTGCTTCTTGACCGATTGGCCATTGACGAAAGTGCCGTTGGTGCTGCCCAAGTCCTCGAGAAAAGAGTCATTGAGGATGGTGATCACCACCGCATGTTCGCCGGAAATCGCCAAATTGTCGATCTGGATGTCATTGTGTGGCTTGCGACCGATCGTGGTGCGCTCCTTGGTCAAGGGAATTTCCTTGAGCATTGTGTTTTCCATGCTGAGTATGAGCTTAGCCATTGTTTTCGTCCTTCGAGGTCACTGAGCGCTGCATTACTTGAACCAAGCCAGGAAACGGGCCCACCAGCCGCGCGCGGCCGGGAATTCGCCCTTCACCTTGACCAGGATTACCGAAACATTGTCGCGGCCGCCGTTGTCGTTGGCCATCTGCACCAATTGCATCGCACACAACTCCAGATTGGCCGACAGCGCGCCCAAAGTCATGGCAATTTCGTCGTCCTCAACCATATCGTTGAGGCCGTCCGAACAAAACAGATAGACGTCGCCCGGCAATACCTCGTGATCGTGTATCTCCGCCTCAACCTCGGGATCGATGCCCACGGCACGGGTGACCAAATTCTTGTTCTGAGAATGGCGCGCCTGCTCGAGGGTGATTATGCCGGCCTCGATCTGCTCCTGCAGCAGCGAATGATCGCGTGTGATCTGCTGGAAGACCTCGCCTCGCATTCTGTAAAGCCGGGAATCTCCAATGTGGCCGACGGTCACGCGGTTGTCGTGAAAGATGCCGACCACCAGCGTCGTACCCATTCCAGCGCACTGCGGCTCATTCTGCGCTTTCTGATAGATCGCAGAATTGACGTGGGCCATTTCCTTCTCGAGACTGACGTGCGCCCAGGACTTGCCCGAAGCGTCCTTGCTGCTCGGCTCACGCTCGATGAAGGCCTTTTCCAGTTCGGTGCCAAGCAGGGACGTAGCAATGCCGCTGGCCACCTCGCCCGCGTTGTATCCGCCCATGCCATCGGCCAGCACGGCAAACCCGCGCAGCGGATTGGCCATGACCGAATCTTCATTGTTCGAGCGCACCATCCCCGGATCGCTGCGGGTGACAATCTCCAGAACGGCAGTCATATCCATGGATCGTGTCCTCAAATGCTGATATCGACGCCGGAACCATCGGCAGCGGCACCGGCACCGGTGCTCTGCATCGCCATGCAGGTTCGAATATCCCGCGCGAATTCCGCACCGGTCTGGTAGCGCGTGTCGGGATCCTTCGTCAGGGCCTTGTCGATGATCGCCAACAGGCAGTCCGGCAGATCGGGATTGATGCCGCGAATGTCCGGATGCGGCTCATTTGCGATGCGGAACATCAGTTGCGCCATCGAATCGCCCTCGAAAGGCAGCTTGCCGCAAGCCATCTGGTACAACATGACACCCAGCGAGAAGAGGTCGGAACGACCATCGATCTTCTTGCCGGCCAGCTGCTCCGGCGACATATAGCTCGGCGTGCCCAGCACCATTCCGGTCTTGGTCTTTGACGAATCGGTAATCCGCGCAATGCCGAAATCGGTCACCTTGACCTGATCGGACTCCGGCTCATACATGATGTTGGCCGGTTTGACGTCACGATGCACGACATGATTTTCATGCGCGTAGGACAAAGCATCGGCAACTCGCGCGACGATGCTCATGACGCGCGGCAGAGGCATCAGATTTCCCGTCTTGGAATAAGGCACCAGATCCTTGCCCTTGAGAAACTCCATCGCGATGTAGGCCAGATCGTGCTCCTCGCCGGCATCGAACATCGTGACGATGTTGGGGTGGTTGAGGCGCCCGGCAGTTTCGGCCTCGCGGAAGAATCGTTCCTTTACCTCGGCCAGTTCGTCGGCCTCGAACTCCTGCGACAGCGCCATGGTCTTGATCGCCACGATGCGGTTGATCTTCGGATCGCGGCCCAGATAGACCACGCCCATCGCCCCCTTGCCCAGTTCCTTCTCGATCTCGTAGCGACCCAGCATCGGCTTTTCCACGTTGCCTGCCGTATCGATAAGGCTGGCGTTGCTCCGCCCCCCGCTGCCGCCACCGAGAATCACGGTTTCCGAAAGCTGCTTGGCCCGATTCACACGGGATTCGATGTCGCGAAACTTTGGATTGAAATCGAAGATGTAGCGGAACACCGCTTCCGCTTTGTTGAACTGGCGCTTGCGTTCGAAATCGAGCGCCAGGTTGTACATGTTTTCCATCAACTGCTCGTCCATCGGACACTTGCGGAACTTGTCGAAGGCCATGTCGAGTTGGCCTTGCCCCTGAAAGGCCAGACCCAGCATGCGGTTGGATTCCGCTGAGTCTGCATCGGACTTTTCCTTGCCGCGCTCGGTCACGACGAAACGCTTGACGGTGAGCAGCAAGTGGCCGACGAGCAGCAGGGTTGCCGGCACCATCAACTGGATCCACATCAACTGTGTCGTCATCAACACAAAATGGACGGCGATCAATGTCACCAGCAGACCGACGGTAATCCCCGCGGCCATCCCGGCCTTGATTCTCGGCAGCAAGGCAATCAGGTAGGCCGCGATCAGAAGGAAGACCAGCCTTTCGACCCAGATGCCCCAGGTCGGGGCGACGAAGAAGTGCTCGGACAGCAGGCTGGAGACCGCATGCGCCTGCATCAGCACGGCGGGCATGGCGGGGTTGATCGGAGTGACGAACACGCTGCCTACCGAGGAAGACGTCGGCCCTATCAGGACGATCTTGTCGCGGTACTTCTCGTAGGGAATCTTCCCGCTTTTGACATCAAAGAACGAATCGACCTGGAAGGCCGGGCTGCCGTCGCGGTCCTTGTAGTAGAAAGTCAGCATCCGCGTATCGATGTCCGTGCCGATCTTGAGCTTGCCGAGCTTGACCGATTCGCCGGCCGTCACATGGATGTCCGCCACGGTCAGATTGTGGCTCTTCGCCGCCACCAGCAGTGACAGGGAAGGATAGGCCTGATCGAAGTGAGCCAGCACCAGGGGCTCGGTGCGGATCGCACCGTCCACGTCCGCGATCACATTGAGATGGCCGATCGCCGTTGCCACCCTGCCCAGCGGCTCAATCACGCCCGCATCGACGCCGAGCGTCGGCCAGGGAGGCGACTCTGCAGCGCCGGAGAGCTTCACCGCATTCTTCTTCACGTAATCCGGGAGATCCTTGTCCGGTCGTCCGCGCGGCTCACCCAGCACGAACAGCATCGGCAACGCGACGTTGCCCGCCTTGGCGAAGGCATCAGCCAGTCGCCGGTCGGTATTGAGCTTCTGGTCCGCCTCGAGCAATATCGACTCGATCTGCGGGCAGGACGACGGTGCCGGTGCGGGAGGTGTCGCAACTTCCCCCGGCGCGGGGGCGGGAGCGGGAGCGGGAACTGCGGCGGCGGCGGGGCCGGGCACGGGTACCGCCGGCATTGCGGCGACTGCCGCCACAGAAGGCACGGTCACGCCGCAGGTTTCAATCAGCTTGTTGATGTAGGCCAAGCCCTGGTCGCGCTGCGGCTCGGAGTAGAACACCGTCGTGGCAATCACCTTGGCCTTGGCGGACGCCAGCTTGTCCACCATGTCCGCCATGATCTCGCGCGACCAGGGCCAGCGGCCGATGTTATCCAGACTGGGCTTGTCGATCGCAATGACTGCGACCTTGTCCGAGGGATTGCGCGATGCGGCCGCCACACCCATGTCGTAGGCCTTGCGCTCCAGACCCTGCAGCAATTCACCATTGCCCAGTACCAGCACGACGACGCTGACCACAACACCGAAGAACCAGTCACTTTTCCAGAAGTCTGCCTTCTTCATCGGTCGCAACCCTGTGTGAGAGCCCCCATTAAAACAGGACAATAAACGCAATTCTTACAGTCCTGCATCAACTACGTCAATCAATTTCATGACATTGGCCCTCGCTCGCCCGGCCATGTTGTCATTCTAGGCACAAAAAAGCCGCCCCGGCTTGCACCGGCGCGGCTTTTTGGCGTGTCGCCAGCGCCGACTTTGCTACTTCAACAGCGCCTTGAGCAGCTTGGCCATTTCCGACGGATTGCGCGTCACCGTGAAGCCGCATTCCTCCATGATCGCGAGCTTCGCATCGGCCGTATCGGCACCGCCGGAAATCAGCGCGCCGGCATGTCCCATGCGCTTGCCGGCCGGCGCCGTAACGCCGGCGATAAAGCCAACGATCGGCTTCTTCATGTTGGCCTTGCACCACACCGCCGCTTCGGCCTCATCCGGGCCGCCGATTTCGCCGATCATGATCACCGCATCGGTGTCAGGATCGTCGTTGAAGGCCCGCATGATGTCGATATGCTTGAGGCCGTTGATCGGGTCGCCGCCGATGCCCACAGCGGTGGATTGGCCCAGCCCGATTTCGGTGAGCTGCGCCACGGCTTCGTAGGTCAACGTGCCTGAGCGCGATACCACGCCGATGCGTCCCTTGCGGTGAATGTGGCCGGGCATGATGCCGATCTTTATCTCGTCCGGCGTAATGATGCCCGGGCAATTCGGACCAAGCAGCAGGGTCTTCTTGCCGCCCTTGGCTTCCTTCGCCTTCATCTTGTTGCGGACCATCAGCATGTCCCGTACCGGGATGCCTTCGGTGATGCAGATCGCCAGGTCGAGGTCGGCTTCGCAGGCCTCCCAGATCGCGTCGGCGGCGCCTGCGGGGGGCACGTAGATCACTGAAACCGTGGCGCCGGTCTGCGCTTTGGCTTCCTTGACCGAGGCGAAGATCGGGATGTCGAAAATCTTCTCGCCGGCCTTCTTCGGATTCACGCCGGCGACGAAGCAGTTCTTGCCGTTGGCGTATTCCTGGCACTTCTCGGTGTGAAACTGGCCGGTCTTCCCGGTGATGCCCTGGGTGATGACTTTGGTGTCTTTGTTGATCAGGATGGACATATCGGTTCCTTACTTGACGGCGGCGACAATTTTCGTCGCGGCCTCGGCCATGGTGTCGGCGGAAATGATCGGCAGGCCGGAATCCCTCAGGATCTGCTTGCCGAGGTCTTCGTTGGTGCCCTTCATGCGGACCACCAGCGGCACGCTGAGGTGGGTTTCCTTGGCCGCAGCGACAACGCCCGCGGCAATCGTGTCGCACTTCATGATGCCGCCGAAGATATTGACCAGAATGCCCTTGACCTTGGGATTCTTCAGCATGATCTTGAAGGCTTCGGTGACCTTCTCGGTGGTGGCACCGCCACCGACGTCGAGGAAGTTGGCCGGCTCGGCACCGAACAGCTTGATGGTATCCATGGTCGCCATCGCCAGGCCCGCGCCATTCACCAGGCAGCCGATGTTGCCATCGAGCGAGATGTAGGCCAGATCGTATTTCGATGCCTCGATCTCGTCGGCATCCTCTTCATCCAGGTCGCGGTAGGCAACGATCTCGGGATGACGGTAGAGGGCATTGGAGTCGAAGTTGAACTTGGCGTCGAGCGCCTTGATGCCGCCATTGCCCTCCAGAATCAGCGGATTGATTTCGGCCAGGGACGCATCGGTTTCCATGTAGCAGGTGTAGAGCTTCTTGAAGGTATCCACTGCCTGCGCCATCGAACCGGCCGGCACGCCAATGCCCTTGGCCAGTTCGGCCGCCTGCGCATCGGTAAGCCCGACCAGCGGATCGACGAAGACCTTGATGATTTTCTCGGGCGTCTTGTGCGCGACTTCCTCGATGTCCATGCCGCCTTCGGAGGACGCCATCATGGCGACCTTCTGCGTGGCGCGGTCGGTCAGGGCGGCAACGTAGTATTCCTTCTTGATGTCTGCACCTTCCTCGATCAGCAGACGTCGCACCTTCTGCCCCTCGGGGCCAGTCTGGTGCGTCGTGAGCTGCATGCCAAGAATGGCTTTCGCATAAATTCTGACTTCGTCGGGATTCTTGGCGACCTTCACGCCGCCGCCTTTCCCGCGTCCACCGGCATGGATCTGGGCCTTGACCACCCAAACCTTGCCACCCAGAGTCTCCGCTGCCTTCACCGCCTCGTCGACAGAGAAGCAGGGGATGCCGCGCGGGGTCGTCACGCCGAATTTTTTCAGGATTTCCTTGCCCTGATATTCGTGGATCTTCATGCGTCTTCCTTGTTGTAGATGCTGCGTTGATTTGGAGCCGACATTGATCCATGCAGGGTTTGTCGGTCTTGTTGCAGCGAAAGCGGCACCCACCCTCCCGCGGGACCGTTTCCGAAGTGATTGTGCATCGCCGCAAGGACAGAAGAAGCAGCCATGGGGCGCCGTTGTTGCGGCGCGAAATACTACCATAAGCTCACTTAATCGAAGCTTACATGCCTCCGCTTCGGCATTGCGGGTTCACTCACAGACAGCCTGCATAATGACGGCGTTCCAGTTCCCGATGACGTAGATCTCGTCACCTGCCGGAGACCTCGATGAACCGCCCTCGCTTCTTGTTGGCCCTGGACCAGGGCACCTCCAGCTCGCGCAGCATCGTGTTCGACACGAAGGGCCGCATCGTGACCATGGCCCAGCGCGAATTGCGCCAAATATTTCCCCAGCCCGGCTGGGTCGAGCACGACCCACGCGAAATCTGGGCCGGGCAGCTGTCAACGGCGCAGGAAGCGCTGAACAAGGCCGGCATCCGCGCCGCCGATGTCGCCGCCATCGGCATCACCAACCAGCGTGAAACCACGCTGGTATGGAATCGCAGCAGTGGCGAAGCGCTGTGCAACGCCATCGTCTGGCAGGACCGGCGCACCGAGTCCACCTGCGCCGCGCTGAGGCAGCGCGGCTTCGAAACCCTGGTGCGCGAACGGACCGGTCTCGTCGTCGATGCCTATTTTTCCGGCACCAAGCTGAAGTGGATTCTGGACAACGTCCCCGGTGCGCGCGAAGCGGCAGGCCGCGGCGAACTGGCCTTCGGCACCGTCGACTCCTGGCTGGCCTGGCAGCTGACGGGCGGCGCCGTGCATGCCACCGACGTCAGCAATGCGTCGCGTACCATGCTGTTCGACATCCATCGCAACCAGTGGGACGAGGACTTGCTGGCGATGCTCGATATTCCGCGTGAAGTTCTGCCCGCGGTGCATGCATCCAGCCATGTCTATGGCCACACCAACGCCGATCTGTTCGGCGCGCCGATCGCCATAGGCGGCATCGCGGGGGACCAGCAAAGCGCTCTGTTCGGACAAGCCTGCTTCAGCGCGGGCCTGGCCAAGAACACCTACGGCACCGGCTGCTTCATGCTCATGCACACCGGCGAGCAATGCCATGCCAGCCGCAACGGCCTGATCACCACCAGTGCCGCGCAGATCGATGACAGGCCCGAGTTTGCCCTCGAGGGCAGCGTGTTCGTCGGCGGCGCGGTGGTGCAATGGCTGCGCGACGGCCTGCAGGCCATCCGCGGCAGCGAGGCCGTGCAGGGTCTGGCCGAGAGCGTGCCCGACAGCGGCGGCGTGATGTTCGTGCCGGCCTTCACCGGACTCGGCGCACCCTACTGGAAGCCTGACGCACGCGGCGCCATTCTCGGCCTGAGCCGCGGGACCACCGTCGCGCACATTGCCCGTGCGGCCCTGGAAAGCATCGCCTTCCAGAGCGCAGCGCTATTGCAGGCCATGAGCCGCGATCTCGGGGACGGCGGCGTCACTGAGTTGCGGGTCGATGGCGGAGCCTGCGTGAATAACCTGCTGATGCAGTTTCAGGCCGACCTTCTGGGTATTCCCGTGGTGCGTCCGCAAGTCATCGAAACCACGGCCCTCGGCGCCGCCTACCTGGGCGGGTTGTCCACCGGGGTCTACGCCGGGCTCGACGAGCTGGCGACGCACTGGCAGGCGGAACGCGTATTCCATCCGACAATGTCACGCAGCCGAGCCAATGATCTGATGCAGGGCTGGGAGCATGCCGTGGCGCAGACCACGCTCCAAGATCACCGTATCACCCGCGCCGACTCATGAGCCGGGGTCGGATCAGCCGCCGCGGGTTTCCTTCAAGGTCTTGAGCTCGGGCAGCTTGACCCGTTTGCGATCCGGCTCGACCGCCGTCAGCGCCTCGACTTCCCTCATCGAGGCATGGCAGCGCTGCACCAGATCCAGGTAGACGCTGGTGCCTTCCACCTTCCATGCCATTTCCAGCTCAGTCAGTTCGCGCATGATCTTGGCGGGCACCCCGCCGGCCAGCATCCGCGGCGGAATCTCCAGTCCGGCCTTGACGAAACTCTGTGCCGCGACGATCGCCGATTCGCCGACCACCGCGTTGTCCATCACTACCGCGTTCATGCCGACCATGCCGTTCCGACGCACGATGCAGCCGTGCAGGATGGCGCCATGGCCTATGTGACCGCGCTCCTCGACAATGGTGTCGCTGCCGGGAAAGCCGTGCATAACGCAGCAGTCCTGCACGTTGGCGCCGGCACCGATGAACAAGCGACCGAAATCGCCGCGCAAGCTGGCGCAGGGTCCGATGTAGGCGCCGGCGCCGACGACGACGTCGCCAATCAGGACGGCCGACGGGTGCACGTAGGCCGTCGGATCCACCACCGGCACGATGCCGTCAATCTCATAGACTTTCATTGGAGCCTGCTCCGAAGTTGGCCACGATTACCGTCGCCGGAAAGGTACAACCTGATACATTTTGATTCTAAACTAACCCATCATTTTGTGTCACAATGAATCTGTTTCCGTTCCAGGTTTTCGGACCCATGCTACGTTAATTGCTTGCCTGCTGCTGCGCAATGGCCGGATGGCTGAGGCAGGCCGCAAGCAAGCTGGAAGAATTCCACTGTATCCCCCGGAGCCCCGCCGATGAACTACCAGCACATCATCTTTTCCCTCGAGAGCGGCATCGCTCGCGTCACCCTCAACCGTCCGGACCGGCTCAACAGCTTCAACGCCGAAATGCATCTCGAGCTGCGCGATGCTCTGGCCCGCACCCGCGACGCGGGAGCCCGCGTGCTGCTGTTGACCGGAGCCGGCCGCGCTTTCTGCGCCGGCCAGGATCTCTCCGAGCGCAATGTCATGGCTGGTGCCGAGCCGGTCGATCTCGGCCATACCATAGAGACCTACTACACGCCGCTGATCCTCGGATTGCACGCTCTTGAAATGCCGGTGATCTGTGCCGTCAATGGCGTCGCCGCCGGAGCCGGAGCCAGTATTGCACTGGCCTGCGACCTGGTGCTCGCCGGGCGCTCCGCCTCCTTCATCCAGGCCTTCTGCAAGCTCGGACTGGTGCCCGATGCGGGCGGCACCTGGGCGCTGCCTCGCCTGGTCGGCACGGCCCGCGCCATGGGCTTGGCAATGCTGGGCGACAAGCTTTCGGCAGAGCAGGCTGCGGACTGGGGGCTGATCTGGAAATGTGTCGATGACGACAAACTGATTGCCGAAGCCGAAAGACTGGCCGTTCATTTCAGTACGGCGCCGACCAAGGGGCTGGCCCGCACCAAGCAGGCCATTTACGCCAGCAGCGGCAACAGCCTCGAACAGCAGCTCGAACTGGAACGCGCCAGCCAGCAGGAACTGGGCTTCGGCCACGACTACCGCGAGGGCGTCGCCGCCTTCATGGATAAGCGCAGCCCCGACTTCACGGGCGAATGATGAGCATGACACCCCAACAAATCGCCGATCGATGCACCGCAGTCATGTGGCCGGACGACCACGCCGCACGCGGTCTCGGCATCACCATCGCCAGCACCACGCCCGGCGGCGCCACGGTGAGCATGAAGGTGCGCCAGGACATGGTGAACGGCCACGGCATCTGCCACGGCGGCTTCATTTTCGCCCTGGCCGACACCAACTTCGCCTATGCCTGCAACAGCTTCAACCACCGCGCAGTGGCCGCCGGCGTCGACATCAACTTCATCGCACCCGCCCATCTTGGCGATACACTCACGGCCACGGGCGGCGCGAGGCATCAGGGCGGCCGCACCGGCATTTACGACATCGAGGTCACGAATCAGGACGGCAAGACCATTGCCCTGTTTCGCGGCCGCTCCACCCGGATCAAGGGACACTTCTTCGACGAAAGCGAAAATCCATGAGTCAGCAGGCATTCATCTGCGACGCCGTACGCACACCGATAGGCCGGTACGGCGGCACCCTGTCAGGCATCCGTACCGACGACCTGGCCGCGCTGCCGATCAAGGCCCTGATCGCGCGCAACGGCAAGGTCGATTGGCAACGGGTCGAGGATGTCATCTACGGCTGCGCCAATCAGGCCGGCGAAGACAACCGCAACGTGGCGCGCATGGCGGGCCTCCTGGCGGGCCTGCCGGTCGAGGTGGCGGGAGCCACCATCAACCGGCTGTGCGGTTCCGGCATGGACGCCGTCGGCACCGCTGCGCGCGCCATCAAGGCCGGCGAAACGTCGCTGATGATCGCCGGCGGCGTCGAAAGCATGAGCCGCGCACCCTTTGTCATGCCCAAGGCCGAGAGCGCCTTTTCGCGCAGCAACGCCGTATATGACACGACCATCGGCTGGCGCTTCGTCAACAGGCTGATGAAGCAGCAGTACGGCGTCGACTCGATGCCGGAGACCGCCGACAACGTCGCCGCCGAATTCAAGATCGGGCGCGCCGACCAGGACGCCTTCGCCTTGCGCTCGCAGCAGCGCTGGGGCGCCGCGCACGCCGCCGGCCGCTTCCGGGACGAAATCATTGCGGTCGAGATCGCGCAGAAGAAAGGCGAGCCGAAGATTTTCGACACCGACGAGCACCCGCGCCCCGACACCACGCTCGAGCAACTGGCCAAGCTCAAGGGCATCAACGGACCCGAGCTCACGGTCACGGCGGGCAATGCCTCGGGGGTCAATGACGGTGCCTGCGCGCTGCTGATCGCCTCCGAGGCCGCTGCCAAACAGCACGACCTGACGCCGAAGGCGCGCATCGTGGCCATGGCCACGGCAGGCGTCGCGCCGCGCATCATGGGTTTCGGTCCCGCCCCGGCGGTGAAGAAACTGTTGGCCCTGACCGGCCTGCGGCTCGACCAGATGGATGTCATCGAACTCAACGAAGCCTTCGCCGCGCAGGGCTTGGCCGTTACGCGCGACCTCGGGCTGGCGGACGACGACGCCCGGGTCAATCCCAACGGCGGCGCCATTGCGATCGGCCATCCGCTGGGCATGAGCGGCGCGCGCCTGGTGACCACCGCGATGTACCAGTTGCATCGCAGCGGCGGCCGCTACGCCCTATGCACCATGTGCATCGGCGTCGGCCAGGGCATTGCCATGATCATCGAGCGGGTCTGACGCCCGAGACCGGCACCCTAGGCGCGTGGATGAATAGCCAACACAACTCAGAAGTCGCCACCCTGGGCGGCGGCTGCTTCTGGTGTCTCGAAGCGGCATTCGCCCAACTCGCTGGCGTCGAGTCGGTGACTTCCGGCTATGCCGGTGGCGCAATGCCGAATCCGGATTACCACAGCGTATGTGGCGGCGAGACCGGCCACGCCGAAGTGGTCGAAGTGCGCTTCGATCCGGCCGTGATCGACTATCGCACGCTGCTTCTGGCCTTTTTCGCCATCCACGACCCGACCACGCCCAACCGCCAGGGCAACGACGTCGGCACTCAATACCGCTCGGTAATCTTCACCCACGGTGCCGAACAGGAAAAGACTGCCCGCGCGCTGATCGCCGAACTCGCGGCCGCAAAAACCTGGCCCGATCCGATCGTCACCGCCGTATTGCCGGCGCCGACTTTCTGGCCGGCCGAAAAGTATCACCAGAACTACTTCGCCAACAATCCCGGGCAATCCTATTGCCAGTTCGTCGTGGCGCCGAAAGCGGCAAAGCTGCGCAAGGTGTTTGCCGGGCGGTTGAAGGGCTGACTACTCGGCATCCGGCTGCAGGGCCGGAACGGACTGCGCGAAGGCCGGGAGCGTCAGGCAGTGCTGGTGGATACGCATCACCGCCGGCACGTGATCGAGCCTCGCCTTGAAGCGCTGTGCGTTGAATATCTGCGGCACCAGACAGATATCGGCCAGGGTCGGGGTATCGCCATGGCAGCAGGTGCCCGTGCGTGGGTCATTGGCCAGCGTCGCCTCGACCGTCGCCAGTCCGGTCTCCACCCAATGGCGATACCAGGCGTTTCTCTGCTCCTCGGAAACGCCCAGCGTCTTGCTCAGGTAGCCCAGCACACGCAAGTTGTTGAGCGGGTGGATCTCGCAGGCAACCGCCAGCGCAAGCGCCCTCACCCGCGCCCGGCCGATCGGGTCGGCGGGAAGCAGCGGAGGCTGCGGCCGCGTCTCCTCCAGGTACTCGATGATGGCCAGCGACTGCGTCAATACGACTCCGTCGTCGTCCAGCACCGGCACCAGCGCCGCGGGATTCATCGCCGTGAATCCTGAGGCAAACTGCTGGCCGCCCTCTCTCAGCAGATGCACCGGGACATACTCGTAATCGAGGCCCTTCAGCGCCAGCGCAATGCGCACACGAAAGCTGGCGGAGCTGCGAAAGTAGTTGTAGAGCTTCATGCTTGTCCTTCACTGCGAAGTTTCGACGGAGGCTGACGCCTGCATTATGTCTGCGCCGGAGGCCGGAACCGGATTCCTTGCGAATTCCGGCATGGCACAGGCACGCCGGCCGCGACAAAAATGCAATTTAGGGGGTTTGCCCGCGCCTGCTCAGGGAAAGCGGGCATCCGCGACAGCGACTAGAATGGCAGCATCCTAGTGCTGTTCAATTCGATGCCAAAAGCCGCGGCCACCACCGTTTCCAGTCGCCGAATGCATGTCGGGTGGTTCTGCGCCGCCTTGTCGGCACTGGCTTCGCTGCCTGCAGCGACCGCCCTTGCCGCCACCCCCGATCCGCTCCTGCAGCGCAGCGAGCAGCTGGATACCCGCCGCATCGGCAAGGTTTCCGAGGACGAGCGAGCTGTGCTCCGCGTCGAATGGCGCGCGGGCATGAGCGGTGTTGAGGAAACCCGGGGCGTGCAGGAGATGCTGGACAGTCTGCAACGCATGGAACGAACGGTGGCCGAAATCAGCCGCCTGGTCCGCAGCATTCCCGCCCAGACGCCGGCAGCTGCACAGACACCGATCCCTGCACAACCGTCGCCCGCTCAAAGCGCGCCGTCCCCCGCACAAACATCCGCGGCAGCGCAAACTCCCGCCCCGACACAGACGGCCGCCGCTGCACGAAAGCCGATTGTTGCCCCTGTCGCAGCCGACCGCCCGGAGCTGGACAACAACGACTTGCGCCTGCTGCTCGCCAACGTTGCCGCAGGGGCCTTGGTGGCCCTCTGGTGGTTCCGTCGCCGGAAGTCTGCCAAATATCCCGAGGCGGCTCCCGGCACCGCCAAGGAAGTAGAGCCCCCAACCGTTGCCACGCCCACAGCCTCGCCGGCGACGGCAGCGCAGGCGGAAAGCATGCCGGCGGGTGCGCCGCTGATTGCAGCGCAGCGGCCGGCACAGGTGCCGCCCGCCGCGGAGCCCCGCAGCGAAGTACCGCGTATCGAACCTCGCATGGCGAGCGACGCCGACGAGGCCGCGCCGACACCGATCACCGTGCCCGCAACCGAACCCGAGAAGCCCAAAGCCGAGCCGGCGCCTCCTCCACCGCCAGCGGCCGAAGCTCCGGTCATCGACTTTTCACTGGAAGAAGCCGATCCGGAGTCCGTAGCGCGTGCGGAGGCCAAAGCGCAGCGCCCGCGGAAGAATGTCTACCCCGCCGTTCCGGAGAACTCGCAGGACACCGGTGTCGAACCCACCCTGCAACTCGCAGAGATCATGCTGTCGATGGGACTTGACCAGGGCGCAGCGCAGGCCCTGCTCGAATACACCGAAGCAAACCCGCGCCAGGCGGTCTACCACTGGCTGAAACTGCTCGGCATTTATCGCAAACGGGGCCAGCAAGCTGAGTTCGTGGAGACTGCCGAGAAACTGCGCAAGCATTTCAACGTGCAGGCGGAAGACTGGATAAGGGCAGGCACGGGTGAGGTGCCGACACTGGAGAAATTTCCTCGCGTCGTGGAGCAGGTGCAGAAGACCTGGTCGCAGCCGGCTGAGTGCCTCACCTATCTGCGGCACCTGCTGGAAGACAACCGCGACGGTGCGCGCGCGGGATTCCCGCAAGCGGTGGCCGAAGAAATCCTGTTGCTGATAAAGATCCAGAGCGATACTTCCGGCGTGGGTCAGACAGCCGGGTTGTAGCGCTCCACGACCTGATCGATGGCGCCGAAGATGCTGGCGCCGCTGCTATCCTGCATCTCGATTCTGACGCGGTCGCCGAAGCTCATGAAGGGCGTTTTCGGCCTGCCCTCCTCAATGGTTTCGTACATCCTGACTTCGGCGATGCAGCAGTAGCCCACGCCGCCATTGGCCACCGATGAGCCGAACAGGCCACCCTGCTTGTTGGACACCGTGCCCGAACCGACGATCGAGCCGGCTTCGAGCTCGCGCGTCTTCGCGACATGAGCAATCAGCTGGGCAAAGCTGAAAGTCATATCGACGCCGGCGTTGGGTTTGCCGAAAGGCTTGCCGTTGAGTTCGACCTGCAGCGGCAAATGCAGCTTGGCGTCCTTCCACGCCGGGCCCAGCTCATCCGGTGTGACGGCGACCGGGGAAAAAGCCGATGCCGGCTTCGACTGCAGGAAACCGAAGCCCTTGGCCAGTTCCGCCGGGATCAGGTTGCGCAGGCTGACGTCGTTCACCAGCATCAACAGGCGGATCTGCTGCGCGCAGTGTCCCGGCGTGGCGCCGATCGGCACGTCGCCGGTAACCACCGCCACCTCGGCTTCAAAGTCGATGCCCCAGGCTTCATCGCAGGCCAGCACCGGGTCGCAGGGACCGATGAAGCTGTCTGAGCCACCCTGATACATCAGCGGATCGACATGGAACTCCGGCGGCAGTTCCGCGCCCCGGGCCTTGCGCACCAGCTCGACGTGATTGATGTAGGCCGAGCCGTCCGCCCACTGGTAGGCACGCGGCAGAGGGCTGTGGCAAAGCCCGGGCTCGAAGGCAATGGCGTGGCGCGCGTGCCCGTTGTTGAGCATGTCGTACACCGGTTCGAGTTTGCCGAGTGCCACGTTCCAGTTGTCCATCGCCTGCTGCAGTGTCTGCGCAATCTCGGGAACCGCCTGGCAACGCGCGAGATCGCGGCTGACGACGACCAGCGTGCCGTCACGGCCACCCTGTTTGAGCGTGGCAAGCTTCACGGCTTGGCTTCCGCTGCCGAATAGGTGCCGTCATGCATCCAGCGCGCATGCTGTGGCGCCTTTCGGGTTCTCGCCCACTCATTCAGCATGTCCCACTTCACATCGTCGAGCCGCTTCATCATCTCCGGTGTGCCCGTATTGAAGGCGAGTTCCAGGCGATGGCCGCTCGGATCGAAAAAATAGATGGACTTGAATATGGTGTGATCGGTGGGGCCGATGACTTCGATGCCGTCCGCTTCCAGACGCGCCTTGGCGGCCAGCATTTCCTCCATGCTGCCGACTTCCAGCGCCAGATGCTGGGTCCAGCTCGGGGTATTCGGATCTCGCCCCATCTCCGGCTGGGTCGGCAATTCGAAGAAGGCGAGGATGTTGCCGGCGCCGGCGTCGATGAAGACGTGCATGTAGGGATCGGGGGCCTTGGTCGAGGGCACTTCGTCCTCGGCGATCGCCAGTATGAAGCCCATGTTGAGGTACTTGCCGTACCACTCGACGGTCTCCTTGGCGTCCTTGCAGCGATAAGCGACGTGGTGAACCTTCCTGACGAGACTCATGTTCAAACTCCTTCGCGGGCGACGTTGAGGGCTTCGCGCAGCGTGCCGATATCCCCTATGTGATTGGCGAGCAGCAGGATCAGGCGCGCATTGAGCAACTCGGATTGCTCGTCGGACAAGTCGCGGTGCGCGTTGATGAGCATTTCGTAGAAGTCGTCACCGGGCGAATAGGCGTTGAAGTAGCGCTTGCCGGCCTCGGAGAAGTTGGGGTTCAGGTTGAGCGCCATGGCGTCGTCTCCTATCAGGCGTTGCAGGTGGCGCGGGCGACCGCGGCCTTTACCTTGTTTTCATCGAGCGCGCGCCAGCGCGCGGCGACATGCTGGTCGGGACGCAGCAGATAGACCGTGCCATGCTTCGCGTCGTAACGCTGCGCGGCAATACCGCGCGGGTCTTCGAGACCGGGAACATTGCCGGCGACCGTTCCCGGCTTGCACGAAATCACCAGCGGCTGCACCGGGATGCCGCCGACGGAAAGTTCGGTCAGCGCAGAGACGGTCGCGGCATCCAGCGCAGCGGGATCATCGGCGAAATAGATCGCAAAGAAGCTGTTGCCGACCTTGTTCAGCAGCCAGCTCTGAGCGCCGTTGTCCAGCACCGGCGCGTCGTCCATCGGCGCCCCCGGCACCATGCGGCCGGCAAACGCATCCGACGCGGCATCGGGTGTGTTGAGGCTCGACGTCGTGAGGAAGGCCGGCACCGAAAGACGGCCGGAATTCACCAGGGCGCGGCCGAAGGCGTGGTCCCTGGCCAGGCTCAGGACGGCATTGCGGAACGTCCTGCTGACCTTGCTCTTGGGCGTGATGAAATCGGTCGAGCGAGTTGAATTTATCAGGTTCTCGTCGGCGGCGAAAACGCGCTCCTCGGAATAGCTGTCGAGCAGCGCGGCCGGGGCCTTGCCGTCGATCACCAGCTTCAGCTTCCAGCCGAGATTGTCGGCGTCCTGCAGGCCCGAATTGGCGCCGCGCGCACCGAAGGGCGAGACTTGGTGCGCCGCATCGCCGACAAATAGCACCCTGCCGTGGTTGAACTTGCCCATGCGGCGACACTGGAACGTATAAACGCTGACCCATTCCAGTTCGAACTCGCGTTCATCGCCGAGCATGGCCTTGATCCGCGGCAGCACGTTCTCCGGCTTCTTCGCCTCTTCGGGATCTGCATCCCAGCCCAGCTGAAAGTCGATGCGATACACGCTGTCGGTCTGCTTGTGCAACAGCACCGACTGTCCGGGATGAAACGGCGGATCGAACCAGAACCAGCGCTCCGAGGGAAAGTCGGCCTTCATCACCACGTCGGCGATCAGGAAGCGATCCATGAAGACCTTGCCTTCGATGTCGAGGCCCAGCATGCGGCGGATCGGGCTGCGCGCGCCGTCGGCGGCGATCAGCCAGTCGGTTTCGACGGTGTAGGCGCCGTCCTCGGTTTCCACCGTAAGCGTGACCGTCGCTCCGGTCTGAGCCACCGCGACGACCTTGTTCCTCCAGCGCAGATCGATGTCAGGCCGCGAGGCGGCACGCGCCGCGAGGTACTCCTCGAGGTAGTACTGCTGAAGGTTCACCATACCCGGCCGATGATGGTCGGGTTCCGGCACCAGATTGAAGTTGTATACCTCCTGCTCGCGGAAGAAGGTGCGCCCGACATTCCACGACACGCCCTTGCGGCAAACCGCATCGCCGACGCCGTAGCGGTCGAGGATTTCCAGCGCGCGCTTGGCATAACACACGCCGCGCGAGCCGATGGAGACAGTGTCGTCTTCATCCAGCAGCACTACCGGAATGCCCTGCTGATCCAGGTCGAGGGCAGCGCCGAGGCCCACCGGTCCGGCGCCGACCACTACCACGGGCACCTTCAGGGTCCTGCCGCTGGCGATTTCAGGCGGCGTCCGGTATTCGAATTTCGGGTAGGTGTAGGTCTTCAGCATCGATCCGTCTCCGCGGATGGAGTTGCGGCGGCGTCAGACCGCCTGCAGTGCATGCCACATTTCCTGGTCGCGCTCTGCGGTCCAGATGCGCGGGTCGCGGATGCCGGAAGCCTCGTCATGCGCCCGCGTCACGTCGAAGGGCAGGCAATGCTCGTAGATAAACACGCTGGCGAATTTCGGATCCATGTTCTTGCGCGTGTGCGCCATGCAGGCCGCCAGATCCATGCCCTGGGCCACGGCCTCCTGCGCGCTGCGGTACAACGTGGAGACGAAGTCCCGCGTATAGGCCAGGCCTCGCTGGACCTGCTCGGGATTCATCAGTGCCGGACCGCGCCCGGGAATCATCTTCTCGGGTTTCAGGGCCGCCAGCGCGTCGAGCGTCGCCGGCCAGTCGGCCAGATAGGCGTCGCCCGTGTAGCAGGCGGCATCGGCCTCGACCAGATCGCCGGAGAACAGGATCTTCTGCTGCGGCAGCCAGACCACCGTATCGCCCTTGGTGTGGCCGCGGCCGAGGTGCATGATCTTCACTTCGAGATCGCCCATCCACAGCGTCAATTCCTTGTCGAACACCACGGTCGGCCAAGTCAGGCCGGGCACGCTTTCGACGGCGTTGAACAGGCGCGGGAAACGGCCGATCTCGGAATCCATGTCCTGCTGGCCGCGCTCGACGATCAGTTCGCGCGTCTGCTTCGAGGCGATGATGTCCTGCAGGCCTACCGCCTTGTAGCCCGAGGCGCCCAGCACGCGCACCGCGTGGTAGTGCGTCAGCGTCACGTACTTGATCGGCTTGTCGGTCACTTGCCGCACGTAGCGGATCACGTCCTGCGCCATGACCGGCGTCGCCGTGGCGTCGATGATCATCACCGCATCCTTGCCGATGATCACGCCGGTGTTGGGGTCACCCTCGGCGGTATAGGCGTAGGCGTTGTCGGACAGCTTGTTGAAGCTGACCTTCTTCTCTTCGAGGTCGGCGTGGGACGCGAACTTTTTCTCACTCATGGCAACTCCTTGGCGGCGATCGACAAATTTACGATGTCGTAATTCGATTGCTTATATCGTAAGCCACAACAGGTTTAAATGTCAAATATAGTCGACTGCGCCCGCCCGTGCAGCGCTCAGGGAAGGATCGGTGAAAAGGCAGGAACGGGAGTTTGGGCTGGCGCAGCTACTTGCCCTGCGCTGCGCAGCGCACCCGCCGCCTGGCGATAGGCCTGCAGCGCTTCCTTGCGGCGACCGCCCGCTTCGAGTTCGCGGGCGCGGCGCAACCAGTCGTCGACCATGTCGGGAGCCACGACGCCTGTGCTGGTCGCCGTTGCGCCAGTGCCAGCGCGGTGCGTCCCTTCGGCAACGCCCGCGGCATCGACCCCGGCCGCCGGCGTGGCGTAGTTCAGCGCGGCCGTCTGCGCGCCGGGCTTGCCCCGTCGCGCGGTAATCACCATCCCGGTTGCGGCGCGGGTCGCAGTGTTCACCTTGCTCGAGGCTGCATCGGCCTGACGGATCACGGCGAGCGCCGCGCGATAGAGTTTCAGTGCCGCGTCGCGGCGTCCCGTGGCCTCCATCCTGTGGGCCTGCGCCAGCAGCAAGTCGGCTCGGTCCGGCAAGACCTGCGAGCGCTGCGGCCATCCCCAGGAGGCCGCCGGCCGCGCAGCTGCGGCGGCGAAACCTTCGCTGCCGGCAATGTCCCGGGCGATCTGGAGATTGTTGTAGCGCATCGCCCAGCGCAGCGCGTCGTCGCCCTGCTCGTTGACGATATCGGGCCGGGCTCCGGCAGCCAGCAGTGCCTTGGCAATCGATTCCTTGCCCTCGCGCGCGGCCATCATCAGCGGCGTCGAGCCGTTGGTGGAAAGCGCATTGACGTCGGCGCCGCGTTCGAGCAGGTAGGCCAGCACCTCTGTGTGTCCGGCGAAGGCGGCGTAGTGAAGGGCTGCCCATTCCCTGCCCGCGCGATTCATGCGCGCGCCATGCTCCACCAGCCAGCGCACCGCTTCGAGGCGGCCCTTCCACGCCGCATGCAGCAGTGCCTGCTCGCCGAACGAATTGGTCTTGTTGACGTCTGCGCCATGCGAGAAGAACAATTCCATCATTGGAATATTGCCTTCCCAGGCACCGATCATAAGGCCCGTGCCAATCAGCCTGCCTTCGAAATCCGGCGCCAGGCCGGCCTCCAGCCAATCGCGCGCCTGGGCCAGATCGCCACGCTCGATGGCGACCGAAAAGCTCGTTGCATCGGGCAGGCTCGCAGCCCTGGCGGGCGTGAGCGCCACCGACAACACCAGCAAAACAGTAAGAATTCTCATGGCAACCAGTATAGAGAATCGCAGCGGGCATCAAACCCCTAGAATTGTTCCAATGCCGCTCTACCTTGCCCTGCTGCTGAGTTTCGCCCTGCACGCCAGCCTGGTCGTCGTGCCGAGCTGGCTCGCGACGCAACAGCACCCCCTGCCCGCCGCAAGCATCGAAGCACGACTGACGCGGCCTGCCGCCCCCGGAGCGATGGCGGAAGCCGTCAGCACAGAGACCGCCAGCGGCGAAAGCGCCAATCCGGCCGATGCCGCCCCGCCGCACAACTTGCAGGGCCGCGCCCTCATCCGAGCGCAAGCCGCGCTCTCGAAGCATCTGTTCTATCCCCCGGAGGCCGTTGCCCTCGGACTAGAAGGCGAAGTCGTCCTGCTGCTGATCCTCAGCGACAACGGCCGCGTGGTTTCTGCTGCCGTCGCGCGCAGTTCAGGCCACGCCCTGCTCGACAGGGCGGCACTTGACGCCGCCCAGCACATCGGCGTCCTGCCCGGCAGCCCGCGTCAAACGCTCTTTCCGGTGAGCTTCCGCTTGCGCTGATCATCCGTAGCGGCGAGGTCAGCGTCTTTTGCTGGCCCGCCCGCTACGCAGGGGCTTCATCAGGCGGGATTGTCGATATCGACGAACGCGACATCGATGCCGAAGCTCTCCGCGAGATGCGCCCCCAGCGCCTCCACGCCATAGCGCTCCGTGGCGTGATGGCCCGCAGCGATGAAGGCCATCCCGGTTTCGCGCGCCAGATGCGTGGTCTGTTCCGAAATCTCGCCCGAGATGAATACATCGGCACCCGTCGCAAGTGCCGCTTCGAAATAGTCCTGCGCCCCGCCGCTGCACCATGCGATGCGAGCCACCTTGCGCGACGGCTCGCCGATCAGCAGCGGCGCGCGGTCGAGCACCTGCTCCATCCGCTGCACCAGCTTTCCCGCTAGAGTCGGCGCTGATGGCACGCCGAAGAAACCGATATCCTGCTCGCCGAAACGGCCGCCGATTTCCCAGTCGAAACGCAGCGCCAGTTGCGCGTTGTTTCCCAGCGTCGGATGCGCATCCAGCGGCAAATGGTAGGCAAACAGGTTGATATCGTGGGCCAGCAGGCGCGCCATGCGCTGCCTGCGAAAGCCCGTGACGCGGCCGTCCTCGCCCTTCCAGAACCAGCCGTGATGCACCAGCAGTGCGTCAGCCCGGCGCTCGATGGCCGCCTCGATCAGCGCCTGGCTGGCGGTGACTCCGCAAACGACGCGCTGCACCTGCTCGCGGCCTTCCACTTGCAGTCCATTTGGGCAATAATCGCGGAAGCGCGCGGCTTCCAGCAGAGAGTCCAGATAAGCGCGAAGATCCTCGCGTAACACTGCATCACCCAACATTATTTACGCCCCGTCCGCCCGTCCGCCGGTCCCCCGCGGAGCCGGGGACATAACGAAAACCCGAAAATACAAATTATGCGCCGCCTTTGGCTTGTTTTTGCCCAGACCATCACCGTTTGCGTCGCCATCCTGTTCGTTGTCAAGACGCTGAAACCCGAGTGGCTGAACCAACTGCCTGCCGCGGGCGGCGGCGTGTCGGAAGTGGCGACAGTGATTGAAGCTCCCGCCGGCAGCGAAATGCATCGCCCGGGTTCCTACGCTGACGCGGCGAAGAAAGCGGTTCCGGCGGTGGTGCATATCTTCACCAGCCAGGAAGTGAAGGGCCCGCGCCATCCCTTCATCAACGATCCGATTTTCCGCCATTTCTTCGGCGACCGCTTCGGCGAACAGACGCAGCGCCGCTCGGGGCTGGGCAGCGGCGTGGTGGTCTCGCCCGAAGGCTACATCCTGACCAACTTCCATGTAATCGACGGCGCCGATGAAATCGAGGTCGCGCACAACGATGGCCGCAAGTACAAGGCGAACGTGGTGGGCTCGGACCCCGAATCCGACCTGGCGGTGCTGCGCATTCCCGCCGATCACAAGTTGCCGGTGATCGCCTTCGGCAGCAGCGATACGCTACGCGTCGGCGACGTGGTGCTGGCCATCGGCAATCCGTTCGGCGTCGGCCAGACGGTGACCTCGGGCATCGTCTCCGCTCTGGGCCGCTCGCACCTCGGCATCAACACGTTCGAAAACTTCATCCAGACCGACGCGGCGATCAACCCGGGCAATTCCGGCGGTGCGCTGGTCGATGCCAATGGTCATCTGGTGGGCATCAACACGGCAATCTATTCGCAAAGCGGCGGCTCGATGGGCATCGGCTTTGCAATTCCGGTCTCATTGGCGAAAAACGTGATGGAGCAGATCGTCAAGACAGGCGGCGTGACGCGGGGCTGGGTCGGCATCGAGGTGCAGGAGATAACGCCGGAACTTGCAGAGTCCTTCAAGCTGTCCGGCACCGAGGGCGCGCTGATCGCCGGCGTGATGCGCGGTAGCCCGGCCGACAAGGCCGGCATAAAGCCGGGAGACGTCCTCACCCAGGTCGCCGGCAAGCGGGTCAAGGACGCTCAGGTGATGCTGGAACTGATCGCCGCACTGGAGCCGGGCAAGACTGCGCGCTTCGAGCTCAGGCGCGACGGCCGCGAAGTGCCGGTCGAGGTCACCATCGGCAAGCGGCCGCGGCCGCCGAAGGAATAAGGTCCTTATCGGAGCGAGGCGTTGAGCGCCTCGAGCGCTTTGCTGCCGGGACACAAGTAGGCATCGCCAAGCTGGTTGAGCGGCTTTTCCACCGTGTTCAAATGGCGGTGCAGGTCCTCGGCGCTGGTATCGACGTAGAGCAGGCCGGTGACGATCTCGCCGAGCGCGTGCCTTTCCTGCAGATGGTTCATGGCGCCGACGCGATCCGACGGATCGTAGTCCTTGTCCAGCTTGCGCAGATGCAGCACCGAACCGTCGTGCTGCACGATGCGGCGCAATTCCCCGGGAGCGTATGTGGCGCTGATCTGGTCGCGCGGCAGGATCACGTCGAGGCGATTTACGGCGTCGTTGTGCTCGCGCACATAGTCGTAGCTCTTGGTCGAGCCGGGGTGGTTGTTGAAGGTCACGCAGGGACTGATGACGTCGATGAAGGCTGGCCCGCGGTGACGCAGCGCACCCTTGATCAGCGGTATCAGCTGTTCCTTGTCGCCCGAGAAACTGCGGGCGACAAAGGTGGCGCCCAATTGCAGCGCAAGGGCGACCAGGTCGATCGGCGTATCGCTATTGACCACGCCGCGCTTGCTCTTCGAACCCTTGTCGGCGGTGGCGGAAAACTGTCCCTTGGTCAGGCCATAGACGCCGTTGTTCTCGACGATGTAGGTCATGTTCACGCCGCGCCGCATGGCGTGGGCGAACTGGCCGATGCCGATCGAAGCCGAATCGCCGTCCCCCGAGATGCCCATGTAGGTCAGGTCGCGGTTGGCCAGCGCGGCTCCGGTCAGCACCGACGGCATGCGCCCGTGCGTGGTGTTGAAACCGTGGGAGGCGCCGAGGAAGTAATCCGGCGTCTTCGACGAGCACCCGATGCCGGAGAGCTTGGCGACCCGGTGCGGCTCGATGTCGAGGTCGAAGCAGGCCTGCACGATCGCCGCACTGATCGAATCGTGCCCGCAGCCGGCGCAGAGGGTCGAAATGGCGCCTTCATAGTCGCGCCGCGTGTAGCCGAGCGTATTGCGCGGCGCGTCGGGCCGCAGCAGTTTGGGTTTGGCGAGATAGGTCATGAGGCCACCTGTTTGCGAATGGGAGTCACCTTGTGTTCCGAAAGCGCGTCGGCGATCTTGCCCGAGATGAAGCGGGCGGTGATCGGCGTTCCGTCATAGTGCAATACGCGAATGAGGCGTTTCGGATCGACCTCGCCTTCGGTCAGCAGCAGCATGCGCAGTTGTCCGCTCTCGTTCTGCTCGACGACGAAGACATGGTCATGCTCGTCGATGAAGTCGATCACTTCATCGGCAAACGGGAAGCCGCGCACGCGCAGCGTATCGACATGGATGCCCTGCGCTTCGAGCAGGACCGATGCCTCCGCCATCGCCGCGCTGGTGGAGCCGTAATAGATGGCGCCGAAGCGGGTGGGCTGCGAGGCGGGCTTCAGCACCGGCGCCGGCACCAGCTTCTTCGCCGTTTCGAGCTTGCGCCGCAGACGCTCCATGTTGTAGGTGTAGTCGGTCCCCGCCTCGCTGTACTTGGCGTAGGCGTTGCGCGTAGTGCCGCGGCTGAAGAAGGCGCCCTTGGTGGGGTGCGTGCCGGGAATCGTGCGCCACGGAATGCCGTCGCCGTCCACGTCGAGATAGCGTCCGAAATTCTTGCCGGCTTCGAGCTCTTCGGCGGTCATCACCTTGCCGCGGTCGTAGCGGCGCTGATCGTCCCAGTCGAATGGCTTGCACAGGCGATCATTCATGCCGATGTCGAGGTCGAGCAGGACGAATACCGGGGTCTGCAGGCGATCCGCCAAGTCGAACGCCTGGGCGCCCAGCGTGAAGCACTCGTAGGGGTCTTCGGGAAACAGCAGCACGTGCTTGGTGTCGCCGTGCGAAGCGTAGGCGCAGGAAATCAGATCGGATTGCTGCGTGCGCGTCGGCATGCCGGTGGAGGGGCCGCCGCGCTGAACGTCGAAGATGACGGCCGGCACTTCGGCAAAATAGGCCAAGCCGAAGAATTCCTGCATCAGGGAAATGCCGGGGCCGGAGGTGGCCGTGAAGGCGCGCGCGCCGTTCCACGACGCGCCGATCACCATGCCGATCGAGGCCAGTTCATCTTCGGCCTGAACCACGGCATAGCGGGCCATGCCGTTGTCCGGATCGGTGCGGAACTTGCGGCAATAGCTGCTGAAGGCCTCGATCACCGAGGTGGATGGCGTAATCGGGTACCAGGCAGCCACCGTGGCGCCGCCGTAAACAGCGCCCAAGCCGCAGGCATCGTTGCCGTTGACGAAAATCTTGTCGCCGACGCCGTTGGAGCGCTCCACGCGCAGGCCGATCGGGCAGGCAAGGGTCGCCTTGGCGTGGTCATAGCCGAGCTTGAGGGCGTTGACGTTGGCGCCGATCAGCTTGTCCTTGCCGCGATACTGATCCGCAATCAGCTTCTCGACACTCGCGAGGTCCATGTCGAGCAGCGCCGTGAGCGCGCCGACGTACATGATGTTCTTGAACAGCTGCCGCTGCCGCGGATCGGTGTATTCGCGATTGCAGATTTCGGTGAGGGGAATTCCGAGCACCGTGATGTCTTCACGAAACCTCGAGCGGGGCAGCGATTTGGTCGAATCGTACAAGAGGTATCCCCCCGGTTCGATCTCGGCGATGTCGCGATCCCAGGTCTGCGGATTCATCGCGACCATCAGGTCGCAACCGCCGCGGCGCCCGAGCCAGCCCGCGGCCGAGACGCGCATTTCATACCACGTCGGCATGCCCTGGATGTTCGACGGGAAAATGTTGCGCGGCGCCACCGGCACGCCCATGCGCATGATGGCGCGCGCGAAGAGTTCGTTGGCGGAGGCCGAACCGGACCCGTTGACGTTGGCGAACTTGATGACGAAATCGTTGCTGCTCTGGATTGGCTTGGTGGCGCTCATGTCTTTCTCACCTCGGTTCCGGCTTCGGCGCATTGCAGGAAGAATTTTTGCATGTCCCAGGCACCGGTCGGGCAACGCTCGGCGCACATGCCGCAATGCAGGCAAATGTTTTCGTCCTTGACCATGACGCGCCCCGTCTTCAATACCTCCGAGACGTACAGGTCCTGATCGCGATTCGTCGCCGGCGCCTTGAGACGGCCGCGCAGGTCATCCTCCTCGCCGTTGCCGGTGAAGGTGATGCACTCCGTCGGGCAGATGTCGACGCAGGCATCGCATTCGATGCAGGTCTTGGTGGTGAATACGGTCTCGATGTCGCAGTTGAGACAGCGCTCGGCCTCGGCGCACGCCATGAAGGGATCGAAACCCAACTCGAGTTCGAGTTTGATGTCCTTGAGGGTTTTTTCCAGCGCCTTGACCGGCACCTTCTTGCGCTCCTCCTCGGACACCTGGTTATCGTAGCTCCACTCGTGGATGCCCATCTTCTGGCTGGTCAGATTCACCATTGGAGGCGGCCGTTGCTGCAGGTCCTTGCCGCGACAGAACAGATCGATGGAAATCGCCGCCGCATGACCCTGCGCCGCAGCGGTGATGATGTTCTTCGGACCCAGCGCCGCATCACCGCCGAAAAACACCTTTGGCAGCGTCGATTGCAGTGTTTCCTGGTTCAGCACCGGCATGCCCCACTTGTCGAACTCGAGGCCGATGTCCTTTTCGATCCAGGGAAAGGCATTTTCCTGCCCGATCGCCACCAGCACTTCGTCACATTCCATCAGCACATCGGGCTCGCCCGTGGGGATCAGGCTGCGCCTGCCCTTGGCATCGTATTCGGCGCGCACCTTTTCGAACAGGACGCCCGTCAGCCGGCCGCTGTCATGGACGAACTCCTTCGGCACCAGCATGTTGAGAATCGGGATACCCTCGTGAATCGCCTCTTCCTTCTCCCAGGGCGAGGCCTTCATTTCCTCGAAGCCGCTGCGCACCACCACCTTGACGTCTTCGCCGCCCAACCGGCGTGCGGAGCGGCAGCAGTCCATCGCAGTATTACCGCCGCCGAGGACGATCACGCGCTTGGCGATCTTGGTCGTGTGGCCGAAGGCGACGTTGGCCAGCCAGTCGATGCCGATCTGGATATGGGCCGCGGCTTCCTTGCGCCCCGGAATGTCCGCGTCGCGCCCACGCGGCGCGCCGGTGCCGACGAACACGGCATCCCAGTCGCCATCGACCAGTTCGCGCAGGCTATTGACCCAGTGGTTGTAGCGGGTTTCCACCCCGAGATTGATGATGTAGCCGCACTCCTCGTCGATGACGTCGTCGGGGAGACGGAATTTGGGGATCTGGCTGCGCATCATGCCGCCGGGGGATGCACCGCTGTCGAACACCGTTATTTGGTAGCCGAGCACCGCCAGATCGCGCGCCACGGTGAGCGACGCAGGGCCCGCACCGACGCAGGCGATGCGCTTGCCGTTCTTCTTGTCCGGTGCCTTGGGCAGGCGGTCCTGAATGTCGTCCTTGAGATCCGCACAGACGCGCTTCAACCGGCAGATAGCCACTGGTTCCTTTTCCACGCGGCCGCGCCGGCAGGCAGGCTCGCAAGGACGATCGCAGACGCGTCCCAGAATCCCCGGGAAGACGTTCGAGCGCCAGTTGATCATGTAGGCATCCGAATATCGGCCGGCCGCTATAAGCCGGATGTATTCGGGAACGGGGGTGTGGGCCGGACATGCCCACTGACAATCCACGACTTTGTGAAAATAATCGGGGGCGCCGATATTCGTCGGTTTCACGTGCGCTCGGTCTCCACTGACAGTTTGCTACGCCAGGACCGTCAGCGGGACGCCGACGTCCAGTTGGTGCACTGTAGCACTGACCGGCCTCCCGGCGAAAGCCGTGCAGCCCTTGTCCCAAAAAAAACGGCGACGGATTTTCCCTCAGGAGGAAAAATCGGCTAGTCTTTAGTATCTACTTTTGCCTTGTGGTGAATCATCATGGCTCTGCGCGCGCTTATTTTTGATGTCGACGGAACCCTTGCCAACACGGAGCGGGACGGGCATCGTCCGGCGTTCAACGCGGCGTTTGCCGAAGCCGGGCTGGCGTGGCACTGGGACGAGGCCTTCTACGGTACCTTGCTGGATGTAGCCGGCGGCCTCGAACGGATTCGCTACTATGCAGAGCATTTCGACCCAGCCACTTGTGCGCGGCCGGATTTCGAGGAATTGCTGCAGCACGTGCACGAAATCAAGACACGAAATTACCAAAGACTGCTGGCCGCCGGCGCGATACCGCTGCGCGAAGATATCGGCCAGTTGATCTGCGATGCGCGCACCGACGGAGTACGGCTCGCGATTGCATCGAGTTCCAAGCTGGAGAATGTGGTGGGTCTGCTGCGGGCCAATCTGGGTCCGAATGCCGATACCTGGTTCGACGCGATCGCCTCCGGCAGCGTCGCCGCGGCCAAGAAGCCCTCGCCGGACATCTATCAGTGGACGCTAAAGCAACTTAACCTGCCGCCACGCGATTGCCTGGCGGTTGAGGATTCCTCACACGGACTTGCGGCCGCCCTCGCCGCCGGAATCCCGACCGTGATCACGATGAGCGACTACACGATCAACGAAAACTTCGATGGGGCGCGCATGGTCCTCGCCGGAGCTGACCGGGTGTCTCTCGACAAGCTGCGCCTGTGGCACGCCACGGCGAGCACATCCTGAAACCCGAATTGCAGCGCCGGGCCGCCGCCGGGCCAGCGGGGGCGTGTCCCAACAGAGTCCCGGGAGCAAGACGTGCCGCGCCAGTCGCATGCGCAAGAGCGGGCACACAGCTCTTCGGCAATCGCACGGGAAGATGCCCGACGACGACTCAGGTCTGCTGGTCGCGTGAATGCTGCTCGGCGCGATCGAGTTCCCGGTTCATATCCTCCTCCGACGGAGGCTGGTAATCGGACTCGCCTGCGGACACCGCAGCAGGACGCACGATGAAACTCGCCAGAACAATTCCCAGTTCATAGAGCAGCCAAAGCGGCACCGCCATCATGAACTGCGAAATCACGTCGGGCGGCGTAAATACCGCCCCCACGACGAAAGCGCCGACGATGACATACGGCCGCCACTCGCGCAGCTTGGCCACGTCGACCACGCCGATCTTGACCAGCACGATGACGATTACCGGCACCTCGAAGGTGACGCCGAAGGCGAGGAACATGGTGAGGACGAAGGAGAAGTACTTCTCGATGTCGGTCATCCACGCCACCCCTTCCGGCGCGAACTTCGACATGAAGCCGAACACCATCGGGAAGAAGGCGAAATAGGCGAAGGCCATGCCGATGAAGAACAGGATGACCGAGGCCGCCAGCAACGGCATCGCGAGCCTCTTCTCATGAGCGTAGAGCCCGGGCGCGACAAAGGCCCAGACCTGATAGAGCACATAGGGCAATACGACCAGGAAAGCCACCGTCAGTGCGACTTTCATCGGCACCAGGAAGACGCCGACGACATCGGTGGCGATCATCTGACCGCCCGCCGGCAAAGTCGCCAGCAAGGGGGCGGCGAGCAGGGAGTACAGCTCGCGGGCATAGAACGCCAGCGGCACGAAGACAATGCCGACCGCGATGAGGATGCGAATCAGCCGGTCCCGCAGTTCAACCAGGTGGGAGAGAAAGGTCTCCTGCTCTTCAGCCATCAGGTCTTCAGCGTTTCGGCGGCCGCTGGTGCGGGTGCAGGCGTTTCCGCCGGCCCCAAGGCGGCGAGCGTACCAGCCTCAAGAGTCGGCGCGGGCGACACGGCGGCATCGGCGGCCAATGGTTCGATTACGTTGTTCACCGATGCTTCGACCTCGCGCATTTCGTGCGTGACGGAAGCCTCCATGCTGTTCACCTGTTCGGTCATTTGTTGCTGGAGCTTCTTCAACTCATCGAGCTGCATCTCGCGATTGATGTCGGACTTGACGTCGCTGACATAGCGCTGCAGGCGACCAAGAAGAAGACCTGCCGTGCGCGCCACCTTGGGCAGGCGCTCCGGGCCGATGACGACCAGCGCCACGGCGGCGATGACCATCAACTCGGAAAAGCCGACGTCGAACATGGGTTCGTGGGGAACTGGGAGAGGGTTTGGCAGGCCGGAAGTGCCGGGGCAGTCGACGCCCGGACACCGCTCACGTGCGCAGGATCAGGACTTGGTCTGCTCCCGACGCGCCTCGACGTCGATGGTGTGGCCGCTCACCTGCTGCGGCTCCGCGGGCTTCTCGGCGGGCTTATCGGCAGAACTCTCCTTCATGCCTTCCTTGAAGCCCTTCACTGCGCCGCCCAGGTCAGACCCGATGTTGCGCAGCTTCTTGGTGCCGAACACCAGCATGACAATCACCAGCACGATCAGCCAGTGCCAGATGCTCAAAGATCCCATCGTATTTTCTCCTCGCGCTCAGTGAAGTTTCAAGGCGCCTTGCGCTTTAGCATGGATCCCAGGGGCTCGGGGCCGCCCAGGATGTGAATGTGAAGATGATACACCTCCTGATGCCCGATCCGCCCGGTGTTGATGATGGTGCGAAAGCCCTCGTGGAGGCCCTGGCTACGGGCCAACTCGTTCGCCTTGGCAAGCATCCGGCCAAGCAGCATCTGATGGCTCATGTCGGCCTCCATCAGCGACCCAATGTGCAGCTTCGGCACAATCATGAAGTGCACCGGCGCAATCGGGTTGATGTCGTGAAAGGCAAAGATTTCCTCGTCTTCATAGACTTTCTTCGACGGAATTTCGCCGCGCGCAATCCGGCAGAAAATGCAGTCGCTCATGCTTCGGGGCTCCGGCTGTTCTTTTCGTCGATTCCGGAGATCCCTTCCCGGCGGCGAAACTCGACCATCACGTCGTCGACGCCGATGCCGAACTGGGTCAGCAGGATCATGCTGTGAAACCAGAGATCCGTCACTTCGCGCACCAGATGCAGACGATCGCCATCCTTGGCCGCCATGATGGTCTCGGCCGCTTCCTCCGCCACTTTCTTGCAGATCGCGTCGGTACCCTTGGCATACAGGCTGGCAACGTAGGACGAGTCGGGAGCCGCACCCTTGCGTTCGAGCAGCGTCGCCTGAACGCGATGAATAACTTCAAGATCGATCATTTGTATATCTCCTTCGGGTCCTTGAGGACGGGCTCGACATCCCGCCAGCCCGAGGTTTCAAGCCGGTTGAAAAAACAGCTGCGTCTGCCGGTGTGGCACGCGATCCCGCCGATCTGCTCGATCTTCAGCAGCACCACATCCTTGTCGCAGTCGACACGCAGATCCAGCACCTTCTGCGTGTGACCGGATTCCTCGCCCTTGTGCCACAGGCGACCGCGCGAACGGGACCAATACACCGCATGACCGGACTCGGCCGTCAGCGCCAGTGCCTCGCGATTCATCCAGGCGAACATCAGCACCTCGCCGGTCACCGCATCCTGGGCGATCGCGGGGACCAGCCCCTGCTCGTCCCAGAGTACCTCGTCCAGCCATTCGTTGCCCTTCGGCGAGCTCACAATCTGACCTCGATCCCGCGGCTGCGCATGTACTCTTTCGCCTGGCGCACAGTGTATTCGCCATAGTGAAAAATACTCGCCGCGAGGACGGCGTCCGCCCGGCCTTCGGTAACTCCGTCAGCCAGGTGCTGCAGCGTGCCGACGCCGCCGCTGGCGATCACCGGAATGCCGACGGCGTCGGCCACCGCACGCGTCAGCGCGAGATCGAAACCGGCCCTGGTGCCGTCCCGGTCCATGCTGGTCAGCAGAATCTCCCCGGCGCCAAGGCTTTCGACCTTCCGCGCCCAATCGATGGCGTCCAGCCCGACATTCTTGCGCCCGCCATGGGTGAAGACTTCCCATCGGCCCGGCGCGGTCTGTTTGGCATCGATGGCGACCACGATGCACTGCGACCCGACCTTGCCCGCCGCGTCGGCCACCAGTTGCGGGTTATTCACCGCCGCCGTATTCATGCTGACCTTGTCGGCGCCGGCATTCAGCAAGCGGCGCACGTCCTCCACCTGACGCACGCCGCCGCCGACCGTCAGCGGAATGAACACTTGCGAGGCCACCGCCTCGACGATATGCAGGATGATGTCCCGATCGTCGGAACTGGCCGTGATGTCGAGAAAAGTTATTTCGTCTGCGCCCTGCTCATCGTAGCGACGGGCGATCTCGACCGGGTCGCCGGCGTCGCGCAGCTCGACGAAATTCACGCCCTTGACCACGCGGCCGGCGCTGACGTCGAGACAGGGGATGATGCGCTTGGCGAGCATTACCGCGCGGAGAGCTTGTCGGCCTCGGCTTGGGCCTTCCTGAAATCGAGCGTGCCTTCGTAGATCGCGCGACCGGTGATGGCGCCGGTAATGCCCTCGCCCTGCACCGCACAGAGCGCCTTGACGTCCTTCATGCTGGCGATACCGCCGCTGGCGATCACCGGGATGCGCAAGGCCTGCGCCAGCTTCACCGTGGCCTCGATGTTCACGCCGGAGAGCATGCCGTCGCGCCCGATGTCGGTATAGATGACGGCTTCGACCCCGTAGTCCTCGAATTTCTTGGCCAGATCGACGACGTCGTGGCCGGTCATCTTCGACCAGCCATCCACCGCAACCTTGCCGTCGCGGGCATCGAGTCCGACGATGATGTGGCCGGGGAAGGCGCCGCAGGCATCGTGCAGGAAACCCGGGTTCTTCACGGCCGCCGTGCCGATGATGACGTAGGTAAGGCCATCATCGAGGCAACGCTCGATGGTGTCCAGGTCGCGAATGCCGCCGCCCAGCTGCACCGGAATTTCGGTGCCGACTTCCTTGAGGATCGCCTTGATCGCCGCTTCGTTCTTAGGCTTGCCGGCAAAGGCGCCATTGAGGTCGACCAGATGCAGGCGGCGCGCGCCCTGGGCTATCCAGTGCCGGGCCATGGCCGCCGGCTCTTCGGAGAACACCGTGGCATCGTCCATTGCGCCCTGCTTCAAGCGGACGCAGTGACCATCCTTGAGATCAATCGCGGGTATCAGCAGCATAGGAAAATGTGAAGATATGGAAAAGCCGAAGGCTTTGGATCAGGGATTCCAGCGCATGAAATTGGCGAGCAGTCTCAGCCCCGCCTGTGCGCTTTTTTCCGGATGGAATTGAACAGCGAAGATGTTAGCGTGAGCAATCGCGCTGGTAAAGGGGATGCCATAGTGGGTCGAGCCGGCGATCATGTCGGGATTCTGCGGCTCGACGTAATAGCTATGCACGAAATAGAAGCGGGCGTCGTCCTCGATGCCATCCCAGAGCGGGTGGGCTTCGGCCTGATGCACCTGGTTCCAGCCCATGTGCGGCACCTTCAGGCGGGCGCCGTCGGGCGCCACCATGGCGGCGTGCGGAAAGCGCGGTACACACCCCGGCAGGATCTCCAGGCCCATGACGTCACCTTCTTCGGCATGGCCGAAAAGCATCTGCAGGCCGACGCAGATGCCGAGAAAGGGCTTCTCGGCGGCGGCGCGCACGACGGCATCGCGCAACCCGCGGGCGGACAACTCGCGCATGCAATCGGGCATCGCGCCCTGACCCGGAACGACGACACGGTCGGCAGCGGCAATCTCGGCCGCCTCCGAACTGACGCGGATAATCGCCTGCGGAGCAACATGCTCGATGGCCTTGGCCACCGAGCGCAGATTGCCCATGCCGTAATCGACAACCACTACCTTGCTCATGGAAGAATCAGAGCGCGCCTTTGGTCGAGGGAATGGAGCCCGCCGCACGCGGATCGGCTTCCACCGCCATGCGCAAGGCACGGGCAAAGGCCTTGAACACGGTCTCGGCCTGATGGTGGGAATTGTCGCCACGCAAGGCGTCGATATGCAGCGTGATGCCGGCGTGATTGACCAGCCCCTGGAAGAACTCGCGCACCAGATCGACATCGAACTCGCCTATGGTGGCCCGGGTGAAAGGAACGTTGTAGACCAGGCCCGGCCGGCCGGACAAATCCACCACCACGCGCGACAAGGCCTCGTCGAGCGGCACGTAGGCGTGTCCGTAGCGGCGCAGGCCTTTCTTGTCGCCCAGCGCCTTGGCCAACGCCTGGCCGATGGTGATGCCGACGTCTTCGATGGTGTGATGGGCGTCGATGTGCAGATCGCCCTTCGCCTCGACCGTCAGATCGATCAGGCCGTGGCGCGCGATCTGATCCAGCATGTGGTCGAAGAAACCAATGCCGGTGGCGAGTCTGGATACGCCGGTGCCGTCGAGATCGAGGGCGACGCGGATTTTTGTTTCCAGGGTGTTGCGTGTGATTTCGGCTTGCCGCATGGCAGTCTTGATCGAGCGAAGGGTCGAGGCCTGCATGATACCATCGGCCTAGCGGCCTGCACGGCAGGCCCGAACTCCTCTCACCGCTGCCCTACCTACAATTCCGCATGACCATGAGCCGTTTCTGGAGCGACGTCGTCAAGGGGCTCAAGCCCTATGTGCCGGGCGAGCAACCCAGGCTCGCCAATCTGGTGAAACTCAACACCAACGAAAATCCCTACGGGCCTTCGCCGCGTGTGCTGGAAGCGATCCGCGACGCAACGGGAGAGTCGCTGAAGCTTTATCCCGACCCGAATGCCGAGCAGCTCAAGCTCGCGATCGCCAAATATCACGACATCAATGCCCGAAATGTCTTCGTCGGCAATGGCTCGGACGAGGTCCTGGCCCACGTCTTTCTCGGCTTGCTGAAGCAGGCGCGGCCCATCCTGTTCCCCGATATCACCTACAGTTTCTATCCGGTGTATTGCGGACTCTATCAGGTGGACTTCGAGACCGTTCCTCTGGCCGACGATTTTTCGATTCGGGTCGGCGATTACGCGAAGCCGAACGGCGGCATCATTTTCCCCAACCCTAATGCGCCGACAGGCTGCCTGGTGCCCCTGGCCGACATCGAACGCCTGTTGCAGTCGAACAAGGATTCGGTCGTGGTGATCGACGAGGCCTACGTCGATTTCGGCGGCGAAAGCGCGATTCCGCTGATCGCCAGATATCCGAATCTGCTGGTCGTGCAGACCCTGTCCAAGTCGCGCTCGCTGGCCGGCCTGCGAGTCGGCTTTGCAGCCGGCCACACCGATCTGATCGAGGCGCTGGAGCGGGTCAAGAACAGCTTCAATTCCTATCCGCTGGACCGCCTGGCGATCGCCGGTGCGGTCGCCGCGTTCGAGGACCGCGAGTACTTCGACAAAACCTGCCGGGCAGTCATCGCATCGCGCGAGAAGCTGGTCGGCGAACTGAAGGCGCTCGGCTTCGAAGTGCTGCCATCGGCGGCCAACTTCATCTTCGTCCGCCACCCGCAGCACGATGCCGAAAAGTCGGCGCTGGCGCTACGCCAACGCAGCATCATCGTGCGCCACTTCAGGCTGCCGCGCATCGAGCAGTTCCTGCGAATTACCGTGGGTACGGACGGGCAATGCAGCGCGCTGGTGGCAGCGCTGAAGGAAATCCTCAGCGCTTGATGCGCAGCTCCGCCGACTAGGGTTTGATGCGCAGCTCCGCTGCGCGGGCATGGGCCGTGAGCCCTTCGCCGTGCGCCAGGGTCGCGGCAATCGGCCCCAGGGTTTGCGCTCCGGCCTGCGACACCTCGATCAGGCTGGTGCGCTTTTGGAAGTCATAGACTCCGAGCGGCGACGAAAACCGCGCGCTGCGGGAGGTCGGCAAAACATGGTTGGGCCCGGCGCAGTAGTCGCCGAGCGATTCCGAACTGTA